>WNGD01000904.1_pt1 | contig 37492 bp, 36 predicted proteins | sample 5400671 | NCBI WGS metagenome assembly WNGD01 (sample SAMN13153369, study PRJNA577476) | soil metagenome | isolation source: 40 cm soil or saprolite under grassland replicate 2 | place: USA:California | collected 2016-06-15 | reverse complement strand
CTCAGGGTAGCGACACTCGCATGGGACTCTTCAGCCTCTTTGGCACGTGGGCCGCTCAAGGACTCAACCCTTTCCTGCAATGCCTAACGGTGCTGTCCCACCACCATTCTTTAGCACAAATGTGAACAATATCCTGTATTTGTGTGATTTGCCATTGTCCCTGTCCTCATTGGACAAGATAAGATTCAAAAAGTGTGTGGACTACGATACATTCTACTCAGGCTCTCATCTGAGCACTCCAAATGCTCAGGCATATTCATCGGGCAACGACGGCCAGCGCGAGGCCGCCCAGGCAGACCAGGACGCATATCCTTGAGGGGCGTCTTCCAGGACGGTGCCATGTAGCTCAGCTTCATCCGGCTCATGAAAGAACGCACACCATTTCGTCAGTTCCTCTTCGCTCATTGGCCATGTCTGGTCCGGTGTCTCTGCAAAGCGGTTTTGGACGCGCTTTCGCTGCGTTTCTGGGTAAATGGGCAAGTAGATGACCTGGCTTTTCGCTCCTATCTGCCTGGCGAACCATCTCAGAGAGGACCGTTCGTCTTTGCTCCAAAATCCGAAATCCAGGATGACATTGGTATGAAGCTGAAGAGCGCGCAAAGCTATCCAGATCAGACGACCTTCCAGGGCATCTCGTTCTGCCTGATCGTTTCTTCCAAATAACGGAATCATCCACTCATCAAGGGTCAACCGCAAGGCCGAGGCTTCCACTTCTAATTGCTTGGCTTTTGTGGTCTTGCCAGACCCTGGAAGTCCCACCAGGAGATACAATATTGCAGGTTCTTTCATACCTGCATTATGGCACATTTTGACAGGTTTGTAACCAATTCGTGTCCGGTTTGAACCATAGCTCGGTTATCTCGTCCATGTTCAAGCAAGGGGGTCGATTGCTACCAGCATGGACTCGTGGACAGGATATCTGTCGAACGTTGCACCACCGTCGCGTTTCTGTGACAAAACCCGGACTCGACTGTGTTCAGGCAGAGATCAGAAACGGCCTTACAGGCCAATCGTTGGACAGCTTCTGTGTCACTAGCGAGGACATAACCGCTGTCAAATCACAATCCGCGAGCCGGAAACGAATTTTTATGTGAGAATCTTGTTTCCCCTGGCTCCATTTTCCCTGTTTCTTTTTGAAACGACAGCCGGGAATTTTTATGCGAAAAACTCAGTGTGTGGCCTTTCCTGTGATCTGTCTCTACAGGCCGAAGCAGAGAAATTCATGGAAAAGTTATCTGATTGAAAAGCGAACTTTATTGTGAGAATCCACAAAGCTTCTGTGCTCTTTTTTACTTAGTTACTTCAAAGGAGCGTGCAGTATGGCACAAACCAGTATCCGCGTCCGAACCGTTCAGGATGCCTGCGTCGCTGTGGGGTGGGCGGGCATCGCACTCTCACCGTTGACCGCCCAGAGCAGGCTGGGGGCATGGGATTGGGCTTCAATGGAGGTGAACTCTTGTTGCTTGCTATTGGCGGGTGTTACTGCAATGATCTCTTTCGCGAGGCGGCGAAGCTGGGCATGGTGATCAAAAGCGTGCAAGTGGATGTGCAAGCTGACTGGGGAGGTGATCCCGTTCGTGCGCAACATGTCACCTACTCTACCCGAATCGAAGCAGAGGCCAGCGAAGCCGACATTCTGGCATTGATTGAGCAGACGGATCGAGTAGCGGAGATTCCCAATTCGTTGAGGTTGGGGACGCCCGTGGTGCTTGCAGAGGCCCAGGCCATCTCGATTGAAAAGTGAAGGGAGATGGGGCAGTCAGTTATAGAACAATATAGCACAACTATAACGCCTGTCCAATAACGAAGCTCCTGATGATATACTGAAGGACACTACAGAGTAATTTTAGAGGAGCCGTTCCTTGAAAGATGCCCTGCACAATATCGAACCAGGACCATCGGCCAGCCACTACGACCTGGCTATCGTCGGCGCGGGTATCGTTGGCCTGGCTACTGCACGCGAATTTTTGCTGCGCCAGCCCGCGCTGCGCGTAATCGTGCTTGAAAAAGAGCCAACTATCGCCAGCCAGCAATCGGGCCATAACAGCGGCGTGATCCACAGTGGCATCTACTATGCACCTGGCTCGCTCAAAGCTCGGGCCTGCGTGGAGGGCCACCAGGCACTGCTGGCCTTTTGCCGCGAACAGGGCATACCCTTCGAGCTGTTCGGCAAGGTCATAGTCGCGCTGGACGAAAGCGAATTGCCCCGGCTCGAGGACCTCTACCAGCGCGGCATAAAGAATGGCGTGCAGGGTCTGGAGTTCATCGAGCCGGAGCGACTGCGCGAACTGGAGCCATACGCGGCAGGTATTAAAGCTATCCACTCACCAAACACCGGCATCATTGATTACGCGCAGGTAGCCCAGGCTTACGCCAGGCAGGTGCAGGAACATGGCGGCGAAATCGTCACCGGCTGCGAAGTCACCACGCTCACTACGCGGGATGCACAAAGCGTGCTCGGCATTCGCCAGGCTGGCGTTGTAACCCTCGAAACCGAGATACATGCCCGCTACGTCATCACCTGCGGCGGGCTGCAATCCGATAAACTCAGCAGGATGAGCGGCAAGGATAGCCAGGTACATATCGTACCGTTCCAGAGGAGGCATGGCACCCGCAAGGGGCGCCACTACTATGACGAGAACAGCCAGGTACATATCGTACCGTTCCGGGGCGACTACTACGTTCTGCGCCCGGAGAAACGCCACATGCTGCGCGGCCTGATCTACCCGGTACCTGACCCGCGCTTCCCCTTTCTGGGCGTTCACTTTACGCGACGGCTGGACGGTGAAGTCTGGGCTGGCCCAAATGCTGTCCTGGCCTTCGCTCGCGAGGGCTACAGGCGCTGGCAGATACATCCCGGAGACATGTGGGAGGTATTGAGCTTCGGCGGCTTCTGGAAAATGGCTGCTCAATACTGGCAGACGGGGCTGGCTGAAATGTACCGCGATTACGTCAAGGCGGCATACATCAAAGAACTGCAGCGCTACATGCCTGAACTTCAAGCAGCTGATCTGCTCCCCGGTCCCAGCGGTGTGCGCGCCCAGGCTTTGACGTCGGATGGCCGGCTGGTGGACGACTTTCTCATCCAGCACGGCGAGAACGTCATTCACGTGCAGAACGCCCCTTCGCCAGCAGCTACCTCCTCGCTGGTCATCGCCCGCATGATTTTCGATGAAGCCAGGCGCAGTTTTGACCCGGCAAAGAAAGTACAGCAACAGTCTTCAAAAATGCGAAAAAATGTACTAGAATAAAGGCAAGAAGTACACTTGTTTTGGACAGGCCTTTTTGTAAACAAAAGGAGCAGCAACTGATGACATGTCCCGCTTGCAAAGGCACTGGCAAGGTTTCCGTAAAAGAAGACTGTCCCGCTTGCGATGGAACAGGGGAGATCAACATCACCGACGACTATGGACAGAAGCGCAAGATCAAGTGCTTTACGTGCCGGGGAACTGGTAAGATCAAGGATGAAGATACCTGCCCTATGTGTGGGGGAGCGGGCGAAGTCTGACAGATCAGTGGATGTCCCTGGTGAATCGTGATTCGTCGGGGACATCCACTGACTACCGGTTTGAAAGGGACAGCTATGATACTCAATGTTGCGAGCGAGAATAAAAGTCTGGAGCAGCGCTACCGAGACATGCAGGCGTTCGTCTCTCAAATGACAGATAAACTCGGTGAGCGCGTTGATGCAGGAATTGCCGAGACAGTAGTGCTCCTCAATCTCCTGGGCATCCCCACCTCGGGGTCGTGTGAGGGGCACATGACACATGGGACCGGGGCGCCCTGGGTAGATGTTGAGGATACTAGCATAGGCGTGCAAACTGAGGAGGTGACCCGACTCTTCAGCCTTGCGAAAGAGTGCAAACAGCAGCAAGGCCACATGACGGAAGAGGTTCTCCATCTCTTTGAGCAGGCGTATCAAGCAAGGCTTGCCATTAAAAAGAAACATATCACGATAAGGCTGAGGCTCCTCGGCTTGCTCGCAGCCTTCTACGAACAGCGTCGTGTCCCGTTCGAGAGGCAGTTGATCATCCAGTCTCGTTCCGATGGCAAAAGCCGGTTGGAGAGTCAGGGGGCTGACATGCAGGAAGTGTTGGAGCCTTCGGCGCGACAACAGAAGCTAGCCAACTACCAGCAGGAAATGCAGGACTTCACTGCGTTTCTCAAACAACGGTACCGGGCATCCGTCGAGGAAGAGGTAATACGTCTTTAAAGATATAGAACATAGAGGGGCTAAAAAAGGGGAAAGTGTAGGATTGCGGCTATATGAATATCACTACACCGGATATGTACAACCGCTTGAAGATCTTGCAGCAGTATCGACATGTCGCCATTGTCGGCATTTCAGCCGACCAGTACCGGCCCAGCCACTTCGTCGCCATCTACTTGCAGGCCGAGGGCTACGATATCGTCCTCGTCAACCCGCGCTATGCCGGGCAGACCATCCTGGGCAAGCGTGTCTATGCCACACTCAGCGAGGCAAAAGCCGCCGGGGAAGCGATTGAGGTTGTGGATGTCTTCCGCAAACCGGAGGATGTGCCGCCCATTGCAGAGGAGGCCATCGCCACTGGCGCAAAGGTGCTCTGGCTGCAGCTGGGCATTCGCAACGACGAGGCAGCCCGAAAAGCTCAGGCAGCGGGGTTGACGGCGGTACAGGACCGCTGCATGAAGATTGAGCATGCTCGCTTCTTTGGTGGATTGCATACGGTTGGCTTGAACACGGGCGTGATTCTGTCAAAGAAGCTGTAGCGCTAACCACAGCATGGCCAAGGGCTGGCAAGATAGTTGTATTCACAAAGCAGGAGAACAATCATGCGCAGGCGGTGGTGCCATTGGCTTGGAGCAACAGGCATGGTACTGCTTTTTCTGCTGGCAGGATGCAGTAATGCAGGTAACAACCCCGGGGTGGTGCAAAAAATGCCTGCGCAAACTGGACCGCTGGAAACCGGCAGTCCATCCACGACAAATGCTACAACCTTAGCGAATGAAGCGAGCACTGTCAGTTTCACACTTAACGGTGGAGTTGCAGGCGTATACGCGATTCATGCTTCCTCACCCACTTCTAAGCTTCGTCATGGTCACCGGGAATTCACTATCGATGTTGCACACGCTGGCATGTCCATCTTCTTAGCCTTCTACGGGTACCATGGCCCCGGCACCTACACACTTTCACAAGACATCAATGGCGGCGACGTGCGCATCGATTTTGACCACGAGTCGGCATCCTGGGACCTCTCGTTAAGACCAAAGGCTCAATGTACACTGACGATCACCAGCGATACAACCAGCATGTATGCAGGTATTGACAGGATGCTCGGAACCTTCTCATGTCCACTGTTACCCTCAAGCAGTCCCAACCACCCTCAACAGCCCATAGCGGTCAGCAGCGGTCACATCGATGTAGCTATCATCGTTGAGAGCTGAAATCCTTTCGCCTGGCAGCGAGAGCTAAGAATGCGACAAATCATTTCACTGGAGTGGACTGGGAGAGTGTTCGATCTTCTCCTGGGGCAGCGAGAGAATTTTTTTTACATGCAGTTGTGCACCGCATGATTCGCGAATGATTAAGTTTGTGGGCAGCTCGATATGCTTAGGAGTTCCGGCGATGCCCTCGATGCGACTGATTAATAGCGAGCCCGCTCGTAATCCTATGTCTATGAATGGCTGCCTGATCGTCGTAAGGGTTGGATGCACATGGGCAGCAAAGCCCATATCATCGAAGCCAACTACGGCAAGGTCTTCCGGTATGCGCAGGTGAATGGCTTTTGCCGCTTGCATTACGTCCAGTGCAACGTAATCGTTGACGGCGAAGATGGCACCCGGTCGATCAGGGCGTTCCAAAAACTCAACCAACCCTTCATGGGCACTCGTCTGCATCTGCCTGAAATCGGGAACGACCAGTGTCTCATCATATGGGACCGAGCCAATCGGCAATTCCGCTGCTTGATAGCACGGATTGAGATCGGGAACGACCAGTGTCCCATCGTATGGGACTCCATATTTTTGTAATGCCTTACAGTAGCCTTGCCAGCGCTCATAGACTGAGGTGGTTTGCAAAGTTTCTTCATAGGAGTAGATGAAGCCGATGCGCCTGTGACCGAGAATGAGTAAGTGTTCTGTGGCACGATAGCCACCACCGACGTTGTCTAAACCAACATAGTCTATAGCCTGGTCAGGAAGGTAGCGGTCTATCAAGACAAGGGGGACATGATCGGCCTGCAGGTGCTGGATCGAGGCATCATGGGTGGAGTCACCCGTAAGATAGATAATCATGCCTAAGACATGATTCGCTCGCAGGCGGGCGATATCGCGGGCCTGCTGCTCCTGGTTGCCTTCGGCATAGGTGAAACTGACGCTATAGCCATGTGACTTTGCTGCTTGTTCGACACCGACTAGAAGATTCATATTCACCTGTGTGCGCAGCGTTCGATTGAGCACCAGGCCGATTTGCTTCTGTTTAAGCTGCGTCACCGGGCTGTCGTTTGATGCTGGCTGGCTTACGAACGTGCCCCGTCCCTGTACCCGTTCGATCAAACCCTCGTTGACTAGCAGGGCGAGCGCCTGGCGTACGGTATCACGACTGATCTGATACTGGGTGGCTAGCTCTCCATCGGCCGGAAGGCGTGTTCCTGCTCGCAGGCGCCCATCCAGAATACGCTCACGAAAATAGGTCATGAGTTGGGTGTGGAGAATCTTCGTGCGCTCCTTTTTGCTCAGCTTCGCTATCAAATCAGTCTTCCTTTTTGATCGTTCCTACGCCTTGCATGTAGGCGTGCTTGACGAATTGTCGTGGGCTTCTGTAAAGGGCTTGTACGGTGCCAAAGCTAGGCAAAGCTTAGCATATCTGTGCATATTATGCAAGCAAATATACAACAATTTTTAGATTTTGTATGTTGATTTTCGATTTTCAAATCGAAATACGCGGAAAATGGCGGACTTTTAGAGTAAGCGCCAGGGAAAATCCATTGACAAATTCCGTTTTTTAACCCATACTTAAGCTATAGTATTTGTGATAAGCGTGCCGTGATAGCCGAGAGGAGGTGCAGCCGGAACTCCGCGTTCCAGCATTTTTACCTGACCACCACTGTTATCCCTTTCTTGCTTTCCTGGTTGTTTGCTCGTGAGCCTGGTTCAAGAGGTGCTGAAGCTCATTGGACACACCGACGTTGACCGGCAAAGTTGCAAGGACTGGCTGTCCTATCCAATCAACAAGGAGATGTGTTATGCACAGGCTATTGAAACGCTTGGGTTTCTTCCCCCTTTCTCTTTTCGTCGTGCTGTTCGCCGGAGTCACTGTATTGCAGGCTTGCGGTGGCCCTTCTACTCCCAGCAACGGACCGGCCACCATTACGGTCGCCTATCAGCAGTTTGGGCCTCCACCCTATCCTGAAGGGGCGTGGTGGGCGAAGGTGAAACAGCGTGTTGAGGCGGCTAACCCTAACATCAAAGTCAAGTTGGAACCTATCATCGCTGACGAGGGAAGCTATTACACAAAGCTCGACCTGATGATGCGTTCCGCCACCACGGCTCCCGATCTCGTGCGCGAAGACAGCTTCCTGGTTAGCTCTGACGTGACCGCCGGCTACCTGGCCCCGCTCGATAAGTACCTGGCTACCTGGCCCGATTACAGCAAGCAGTGGTTCCCCGCCATGCAGAAGATCACGACGTTCAACGGGCACAACTACGGCGTGATGGACGGTACCGATGTGCGCCTGATCTGGTTCAACAAGACTATCTTCCAGAAGGCAGGACTCCCCACTACCTGGCAGCCTAAAAACTGGGCCGATATTCTCTCGGCGGCTCGCGCTATCAAGGCCAAGGTGCCCGGTGTCATCCCCATCAACCTCTATTCAGGCGTTCCAATGGACGAGGCCTCCTCGATGCAGGGCTTCGAGATGTTGCTCTACGGCACCAAAAATCCACTCTACAATTACTCGACGCAAAAGTGGGTTGCTCCCAGCCCAGGATTGCTCGATGCACTCAACTTCGTCAAGCAGGTCTATAATCCATCTGATCTGCTTGGGCCCACCAATGATATTGCCTTGAATACCCAGGCTGCTAATACGATTGCCCAGGAACTGATCCCGAAGGGGAAACTTGGCATTGATATCGATGGCTCCTGGGTCAGCAGCAACTGGTATTCCGGCGGTACAGCGCCGTGGCCGCAGTGGCAGCAGACAATGGGTGTCGCTAAGATGCCGACCCAATTCGGGCAGGCTCCCAACTATGTCACTCTTTCCGGTGGTTGGGCTTACTCCATTACAGCCAAGTCGACCCATCCAGACCAGGCCTTCGAGGTACTCAAGGCCGCCAACAGCCAGGACTTATTGGGAGGCTACGACGTTGCGGGCGGGCAGGTCACACCACGCCAGGATATTGTCAATGTACCTACGTATCACAACGCCCCGCTGAATCCGTTCTACACGAGCCTGGTGGCGTTCACCCAATTCCGCCCGGGTTTCCCGGCGTATCCCAAGATCTCGCTCCAGATCGACAACGCTATGCAGCATGTGATGAGTGGACAGTCACCCGCTGACGCGATGAGTGCCTACGCCCAGGCTGTCTCAGGTATTGCAGGTGCGAGCAATGTCGAACAGGGAACGTAGCATGCAGAGGTGACCTGGCGACCTCAAGGGTCGGTCCCTCGATAAATCGGGGACCTACTACGCTCGTTATCGTTGAGGGGTTGCCCACAGCAAGCGTAGTGGCGCGGCTTGCCGGGGAGTGTCACCCTGAGTGCATGAGCCGCAGCCCTGAGCGCAGCGAAGGGGAAGGGTCTGACTCGCCGCAGACCGAGATCCTTCGCTGCGCTCAGGATGACAGGCTCGGTTGGCAGGGGTGCCCGAAGCGGTCGCCCAATAGGCATCAACCTAAGAAACAGTCCAGGATTCCGTAGGGGCGAGGGCGGTTGAGAAGGGTAGGATAGGCCTTTATGGTCGCCCGGTGCTGGCCAGCGCTTCTGCTGGACCACAGGCGACCGTCAGGGGAAGGCGGGCGGCCATAAAGGCACCCACTCCGCTCCACACCACTCCCGCCCCTACGGACAATGATCCTGCTTGCAACAAAACCTACCCGTGAAAACCGAAGCGGTCGCCCTGGCCAGGAAGTGAACGCTTATGGGGCTTGCCCCTGCCAGGCTTTTCTATCGACGAAACGACTGTATTGTTAACTGCTGGTGAGGATGGATCACGGTACAGAGCATACTCCTCTGTCCGTGATCCATCTCTGGCTGAGGAGTTGGGATATGCAGGTTGAGAAGGAGCGGGTGCAACCACTGCAGATGGCTACACCCGCCCAAGAACACATCCGGCGCAGGCGACTGCGTCTTGGTATCTACTTTATGGCCCCCGCGTTCCTGATCATCGCTGTTTTTATGCTCGGCCCCGCTTTCTGGGCCTTCTATATTGGTTTCACCAACATGTCCTTGACGGGTGTAGGAGCGGCAACCCCTCAATGGGTCGGGTTACAAAATTTCGTGCAAATCCTGCACGATGGGGAGTTCTTCAGTGCCTTCCGTGTGTCGCTGACCTACCTGGTTGGCTCAGCATTGATCGGCCAGGCCGTACTAGGGCTGCTCTTAGCCATGCTAATGCGTCAGCGACAGCGCACCTTCAAGGCGGTCCTCGGGGCTATCATTATCGTCGCCTGGGTGATTCCCGACGTGGTAGCCGGGTTCCTCTGGAGTTCCTTCCTTGCCGGCGGCCCGCAAAGTATCCTGGCCCCTGGCCTCCTGAACTCCGTCGTGGCAACCTTTGGCCTGCCCCAACATGCCTGGCTTCAGGACTACCCGATGGCCTCGATCATTGTGGCAAACATGTGGCGCGGCACGGCGTTCTCGATGCTGCTCTACGCTTCCGCGTTGGAAGGTATTCCAGCTGAATTGCTCGAAGCGGCCTCGATTGATGGCGCCAGTCTGTGGGCGCGCATTCGTTATATTACGCTCCCACTCATCAAGGGCAGTATTGCCACCGATCTACTACTCATCACCCTGGCGACACTCTCCGATTTCACCCTGGTCTATGTCCTGACAGGCGGCAGCAATATCAATACAGAACTCTTGACCATCTACCAGTACCGCCAGGCGTTCCAGTTCTACCAGATTGGCTACGGAAGCGCTATCTCGGTGCTGATCCTGGCGGTGGGAGCCATCCTTGCATTGTTGTATATTCGTGTGCTGCGCATTGACCTCTAACGGGCAGCGAGAGGAGAGAGACATGATTATTCGTCGCGGCCTGACTTCGACATCGGCCTACCTGATCCTGGTGATCATCGGATTATTCTTCCTGGTGCCACTTTTATGGCCCATCCTGGCCAGCCTCAATCCGAGTGCGTCCCTATCGGTCACGATACCTGCTCATTTCAGCCTGGTCAATTTTCAAACGATTATCACCAATGGGCTCGTCGCGGGCCCCTTCGGCAACAGCCTCATCCTGGCACTCAGTACCATGCTCCTGGTGATCATCCTCGCGGGCCTCGCAGCGTATCCGCTCTCGCGTTACCAGTTTCCCGGGAAGGGTCTGCTCATGTACGCCATCCTATTTGCTAGCTCGCTGCCCATTCTCGCTCTGGTGACGCCGCTGTACGCGATGTATGCCTCGCTCAACCTCATTGATACGCTCCTGGGAGTGATTCTTTTCTTTGTCGCCAGTGCCTTGCCTTTCTGTATCTGGCTGATGAAGAATTTTTTCGACTCGGTTCCCTACGAGATGGAAGAGGCTGCCTGGATTGATGGCGCTTCGACCTTTCAGGCGCTCATTTACGTGCTCTTCCCGCTTGCCGCGCCAGGCATTGCTGTGGTTGGCGTCTGGAGTTTCCTGGTGGCATGGACGAACTTTTTTGTTCCTCTGATAATTCTACAAAGCCAGGATCTCCTGCCGGCTTCGGTGCATATCTACACGTTCTTCGGCAGTTATGGCCAGGTAAACTATGGGCAACTGGCCGCCTACGCTATGCTTTACGCGTTGCCAGCTGTGGTACTCTATACACTAGTATCGCGCTTCTTTGTGCGCGGCGTCAGTGGAGGCCTCAAGGGCTAAGCAAAGGAATTTCTTTTGGTTTTTACTATCCAAAAACTTCGCAATAGTCTTGAAGCGTTGAGCAAAGCGACCGGAGGACCAGCCCACATGCTTTCTCCGGTCTATTGTATGGCTGCCACTGGTCCGATGACTATACCATCGATTACAGACACACAGTGGCAGCCACTGGAGGTAGGAGTGATCTGGGGGCTGAAGCATGGAACAAGCTGGCTGATGACGCCCCTGCAAGCACCAGAGTCGATGCAAAGGCAACCCCTTGTCCTGCAATTGCATTGGGATACCCCTGAGGATGATGCTCTCTTGCTCAGCCTGGAAGCGACCGTTTTTCTTGATGGGCGTGCCATTGGAGCTTTTGATTGGCGGCATCCCGTTCTCTTGCTGCCTGAGGCAGCGTGCGATGGGCAACCTCATACGTTGATGCTCCAGGTCTATACAGGCGTTCCTTTGCCCTTTGGTGGCTTGACGCTGCGCCCGCGCTGCATGGTGAGCTGGCGACTCTATCACTTGATGCACACTCTCCTGGAAGTATCTGTTACACTGAACGAGGGTGATCCGGCTCGTCATGCCTTATTAGCGCGTCTCAATACGGCCTATAACATGCTCGATCTGCGCGAGGGCTGGCAGGCTGAACGTTTCACCGGCTCGGCTCAGGCTGCTTATGATTATTTGATTAAGGAATACCCCACGATAAATCGGGAGTCTACAGGAGGGAGCCAATTTATCGCAGCCCCTGGCCGCCCGCGCATTACTATCAGCGGGCATGCTCATCTCGATGTCGCCTGGATGTGGCCTTACTGGAGAACCCGCCAGAAGATCGCCCATACTGTCTCTAATGTGCTGGGACTGATGGAGCGCTATCCCGACTATCACTATAGCCAGAGCCAGCCGCAGCTGCTTCAGTGGCTGAAAGAGGACGTTCCTGAACTCTACGCGCGAGTGAAACAGCGTGTCGCGGAGGGACGTTTTGAGCCGGTAGGTGCGATGTGGATTGAAGCGGATTGTAACCTTACCTCGGGCGAGTCGCTCATCCGCCAGATTATGCATGGAACGCGCTTCTGGCAACAAGAATTTGGTGTCAAGCCCCGTCATATCTGGCTGCCAGATGTCTTTGGCTATAGTGCCGCGCTTCCACAAATTATGCGCGGCTGCAATATTCCCGTCTTCATGACCACGAAGATTAGCTGGAACCAGTTTAACCGCATGCCCTGTGATACCTTTCGCTGGCGCGGCATCGACGGCTCCGAGGTCCTGACTCACTTTATCACAGCGCCAGAACTGGATGCGACGACATCTTTCTATAGCTACAACGGCCCCTTGCGTCCTGGTGATATGACAGGGACCTGGATGAACTATCGTCAACAGGACATCAACGCTCACTTGCTGTATCTTTGTGGCTGGGGCGATGGTGGTGGTGGACCAACGGAAGAACAAATGGAGCGGGTACAGATCATGGCGGACCTGCCGGACTTTCCCCAGGTTCGTACCGGTCGAGCCGAAGATTATTTCACGGAACTCTACCAGCACGTGTGGGAGAATCCGCGTTTGCCTACGTGGGTAGGTGAATTGTACTTAGAGTATCACCGGGGAACATATACCTCGCAGGCACGCATCAAACAGGCTAACCGGCGAGCTGAATTATTTTACCGCGAGGTGGAATTGCTGAATGCCTGGGCCAGCCTCTACGGTATGCCGTCCCGCCAGGAGCAGCTGAATCAGGGCTGGCGGCTCATACTCCTGAATCAATTCCATGATGTACTGCCCGGCTCGTCGATCCATGAAGTCTATGACGATGCCGAGCGCATCTATGCTGAGGCACATGCCATGGGAAAGCGGATATACGACGAGGCACTCGCTGTTGTGCTGCAACACACCCCTGCAGGAGAGCAGGATCTCCTCCTGTTGAATACCCTGGCGTGGGAACGCACGGACCCTATACAGGTGCCAGCTACTGACGTGCTCGATAAAGCGGCACTCTACATACATCCGCACTACGCGTTGATTCATCAACGCTCTACAGCTCAGCAAACGACTGACTGGGAGGGGAATACAGTGCTCCTGCTGGATGGTGTGCGCGTTCCCCCGTGTGGAGTGCAGGTCGTATCCGCGGCCAGCAGTGCTGGGACCGGTGAGGCAGAGATGCCCTACGTGCCCGATAAAGCGGCACTCTACACTGTAGAGAGTCGCTTTATCGACTCGGATACAATCGTCCTGCGCAATGAGTATTATGACCTGCGAATCAATGCGCAAGGAGAGATCAGCCGGCTCTACGACGTGCGTGCAGAGCGTGATGTTCTTGCCCCCGGGCAAACAGGCAACCAGCTTATCGCCTACGAGGATCGTCCCTTGAATTTCGACGCCTGGGATATCGATCTCTTTTACGAGGAGAAGCCATATCCAATACGAGATGTAACATCCATGCATATCATCGAAGAGGGACCAGTGCGTGCCACCGTCGAAATTGTCCGCCCGTACATGTCCTCGCGTATCACACAGCGTATTTCGCTCTGGCGCAACTCGCCGCGTATCGACGTTGCCACCGAGATCGACTGGCACGAACACCTGACGTTGTTGAAAGCGGCGTTTCCGCTAGCAATCAACAGCACACGAGCAAGCTATGAAATCCAATTTGGCAGCGTTGAGCGCCCCACGCATCGTAACACGTCCTGGGATATAGCCCGTTTTGAGGTCTGTGCTCATCGCTGGATTGATTTGAGCGAAGGGGGATACGGTATCAGCTTGCTTAATGATAGTAAGTATGGGCATGATGTTCACGATAATGTTGTTCGCCTGACGCTTCTTAAATCCGGTGTCTATCCTGATGCTCATGCAGATGAAGGCTTGCACCGCTTCACCTATAGCCTCTTGCCGCATGTAGGAGATTGGAGGGAGGCCCAGAGCGTACGGCGTGCCTACGAACTCAATGTCCCGGTAGTGTGCATAGCTGGCCAGAAGAAGGTCACATCTAGCCCTGGCGTACCTCCAAAAGGAATACCCCACGATAAATCGGGGGTCTACACTTTTATACAGACAGAGTGCACACACATCATAGTGGAGACGGTGAAACCTGCCGAGGATGGGGATGGCCTGGTTGTGCGGCTGTACGAAGCACATAATCAGCGCGGTCGCGGCACGCTCACCTTTGCTACAGCGATTCTCTCCGCGCAAGAGTGCAACCTTCTGGAGGAACCGGTCAACGATGTCTCCTATCAAGGGAACACGCTGCCGTTTCAAGTAAGACCTTTTGAGATAAAAACATTTCGCATACGTCTTGCTCCGGAGAGATAGGTCAGAAGGTGTGCATACCTCCGGGACAAGCGATCACCTGCCGGTATTTGCAAAGTTCGCTTAAACTCGCGTTTTGCAAATCACGAATTGTCGCTCCTGCACGTGGGGTGTGTCCATGGCGGCGCCAAAGTAGCTGTTGGCCCAGTCCTTTAAGCGCTCCACGGAGACGGAAAAGAGCTGATCGGGCACAACCCAGGTACTTGACCAGAGGCGCCGCGTCACGTACTCTACCGCCTGGCGCGGCGTAATGGTATTTTTCCAGCGCACGACACGCGACTCCTGCGCTTGTAAGCCCTGCTGGTTCAACCAACGTGTAACCTCGGAGCGAGAAGTCGAGCCAGGCCGCCTGATCTCTCCTCCCAACTCGCGCACGATGTGCATCCAGTGATTTTCTACAGGCAGCACATCCGAGGACACATATTCATCCCAGCAGTGCAAAAATTGGCCCCCGGCGCGCAGCACACGCAATACCTCGCGTACCGCCTGCTGCCAGCCATCCACCAGGTGAAAGACATGCACCGCCACGACAACGTCAAACGACCCACTGCGGAAGGGCAGCGCAGTCATATCTGCTATGACCAGCCGCATCAAAGCCCGTTGTTGCGCTTTAGAAAAGCGTCGTACTACAGGGGAGTTCGCATTGTTTTCATCCGGCATGCTTCCCCAGGGCTGCCGGTACTCCTGCCACCCGTCTTCTGCCAGTTTTGTCTCTAGCTGCTCGATCATCTTCCCCGAGATATCCACGCCACTGTAGGTGTGGCCAAGAGAAGCCAGGGGAAAGGCAATACGCCCAGTGCCAATGCCTACTTCTAAGAAGGTCGTCGCAGGCGTGGCACTGGCTGTTGTCTCAATAGCTCGAGCAATCCTCGGCGCTACCGCGGCAGGATAACCACGTGTGGCATCGTAGATGTGAGCAACGGGATCGAAGGACAACGAAGGCATTCTAAGTACCTATTTCAGCAGATCTCGTGAGATCACCAGGCGCTGGATCTGGTTCGTACCCTCGTAGATTTGCGTAATCTTCGCGTCACGCATCATGCGTTCGGCGGGGTATTCTTTCATATACCCGTAGCCGCCCAGGACCTGGATTGCATCATTTGTGACTTCCATGGCAGCATCGGAGGCAAACATCTTGGCCATCGCAGAATACTTACTGAAGTCTCGATCACCGCGATCGATCATCTCAGCTACATTGTAGACCAGCAAGCGTGACGCCTCGACCTTCGTTGCCATATCCGCCAGCATAAACTGTATGCCCTGGTTGTCGGCAATCGGCCGGCCGAACTGAACGCGCTGCTTCGAGTATGAAACCGCCAGATCAAGCGCGCCCTGCGCAATACCCAGCGCCTGTGCGCCAATGCCCGGACGTGTACGGTCCAGCGTCATCATGGCGATTTTGAAACCATCACCCTCGCGCCCCAGCAGGTTTTCGGCCGGCACTTCGCACTCTGTGAAGATCAACTCGGCTGTTTGCGAGCCCTTGATGCCCATCTTGTCCTCAATACGCCCAACCGAGAAGCCAGGGAAATCCTTCTCTACAATGAACGCGCTGATGCCACGCGTCCCTATTTTCGGATCAGTAATGGCAAAAATGGAGTTGACATGGGCCAGGCCACCATTGGTGATGAAGCGTTTCGAACCATTGAGGATATACTTGTCGCCCTTGCGTACTGCCACAGTTCTCATTGCAGCCGCATCTGAACCGGAACCGGCCTCCGTCAATCCATAGGCCGCCATCCATTCGCCGCTGGCTAAGGACGGCAGGTATTTACGCTTCTGCTGCTCATTGCCGGCCAGCAAGATCGGCGTGCTCCCAAGCTGCTGGACCGCCAGGAGCAAACCTGTCGTCGCACAATGACGCGAGAGCTCCTCGATCGCCATGACGATTGCCAGTTCACTGGCGCCAATACCGCCATATTCGCTGGGGAATGGCATGGCGAGGATGTCCTGCTGTGCCAGCAACTCTTTCATATCCCATGGGAATTCCCCTGTATGGTCAATTTCTGCTGCCCGTGGCGCTACCCGTTCCAGCGCTATCTCTCGAATTGCCTCTATAAGTGCCTGTTCATCTTCGCCCAGATGGGACACTGCCATGTGTGTACTCCTTTGTTCTTGCCTGCGGAAACCTTAACTGTGAGAGTCTGTCTGCTTGCCATCACGCTCGCTTGCTCGCGCCTGCGGCGCTCGCCTGATGTATGTTGTTGTGCGCGGCGAAGCCGCGCGAGCACCCGACGAGAAAGGGCGAAGACTCTGAGCATTAGACACGCTCTGAGAAAGTATATCATAATATATGCAGACCCTCGCGGCCACCTTTCCAGCCAACCCTCGTGATCGCTATGCCATTAGCGTTTGCTTCCCCTAGCCAAAAGGCAAACAACATGATATAATACGAACAGAATAAGGAAACCTTTGCGAAAAGTGGGCACCCCGTCCACTTTTCTGTTTGCCAGGGACATTTTCTTTGCACCCGAAAAAATGATGTGAGTGTCCACCGGGCGTCCAGCGGGAGGAGTAAGGCATATGAGAAGCGAATTTCAAGCTGCTATCGCGCAGTTGATTGCCGAAAAGGGACTACCCCGCGAAGTGGTAATGGAAACTGTCGCTACCGCCCTGTTGTCTGCTTATCGCAAGAGCTTTGGCGGCGGTGAGAACGTGCGTATAGAGGTAGATAAGAATGGCGAAGTGCGTGTGTGGGCCGTGAAACGAGTGGTGGCACAGGTCAGCGATCCCAATGAGGAAATTTCTCTGGCAGAGGCACAGCGTCTTGTTCCGAAAGCAGCTCTCGGGCAATCCATCGACGTCGACTCTTCGTTCATCGTCGCCCGTATTCCAGCACAGACGGCCATGCAAGTCATCCGGCAGCGTATCCGCGAAGCAGAACATGAATACTTGTATGAGCAGATCAAAGACTGGACCGGCGAAATCCGCCTGGGTACCCTCACGCGCAAAGATCCAAGCCGTGGATGGATCTTCGAATTTGACAAGGCGGAAGGCGTCATGCCTATAGGCGAGGAAGTCCCCACCGAGCATTACCGCGTGGGACAGCGCCTGCGTGTCTATGTCTATGATGTGCGCCGCTCGCAGGGACGCGGCCTGCAAATCCTGGTCTCGCGTACACATCGTGACCTGGTACGTCGTTTGTTTGAGTCCGAAGTGCCCGAGATCTATGAAGGCACCGTCGAGATCAAGGCAATTGCGCGCGAGCCCGGCAGTCGTTCTAAAGTGGCGGTCGTTGCACGTCAAGAAGGGCTGGACCCAATCGGGTCCTGTGTAGGTGTGCGCGGCTCTCGTATCAATAACATTGTCCATGAGCTCAACGATGAGAAGATCGACATCATCCAGTGGAGTTCTGACCCTGCTACCTTTGTGGCAAACTCGCTCAGCCCGGTCAAACCCTTACGGGTTGAACTGCGCGAATCCGACCATACCGCGCTTGTCACCGTGCCCGAGAGGCAACTCTCTCTTGCCATCGGTAAAGATGGGCAAAATGCACGCCTGGCGGCCAAGCTGTCAGGTTGGCGCGTCGATGTAACCAGACCAGCCGAAGGTGAAATATACGAAGAGCGCGTAGATAGCAGAGCAGAGGCAGCATCGTACTCAGGACGGCGCGAGCGAGGCGAGCGCTCGCATGGGCGGGGAGATGGAGGAAGACGCGGATACCAGCAGCGCGGTGGTAGTAGACGTAACTATGATGAGGAGTGAGGAATCATACTATGGCCAGGACAGCACACAAACAGCCGCAAAGGCCAAAGCACGTTCCATTACGTACCTGCGTCTCCTGCCACGAGACTAAGCCGAAGCGAGAACTGCTGCGCGTAGTGCGCACACCCGATGGGCATGTTATGCTGGACGCAACCGGCAAGAAATCTGGACGTGGAGCCTACCTCTGCGCACGGCTCTCTTGCTGGGAAAACGCCATCAAGAAGAAACGTCTAGAACAAGAATTTGAACTGACGTTATCCGGCGAAGACAGAGCCGGACTGGATGCCTTCATCGCAACTTTACCCAAGGACTGAGTTGCAAAGGCAGCCAGTAGTAGGTTATACTGAAACATTACTGTAACCGTCCCTATCCTACAGGCAGGATAGGAAGTATGCAAAACAGATAGTTTTTATGAGTCATTTTATCTCTACTGTTGATAGAGACACAGCCCCGGTCAGTTGTGGCGAGCAAATGTTTGCGGAGCAGCCAGCTATGATCTAAGCAACATAGCACAAGCGCCGGAGAGCGCAGACTGAGTATGCCTGGCCTGCAACGACGAGGGACTGTCTCACTTCCCTGCTGGGGAAGGGTGACAGTCCTTTCCTATGGCTGTGAAGAGAGATTCCGCCGCCACTTGTGGCGCGCCAATCGATAGAAGGGAGTCTTCTTCATGAAAGATATGTCTGAATCCCCACGAGGGAACGAGCAGGCAAAGCCTACGACGACAAAGAGTCGAGCCGCCTCTCGCGCAAAGTCAGAGAACGCCACGCCAGGCAGCCAGGCCCAGGAACAGGGAACACGACCGGCAACTCAGCGTCGCACCGCATCTACTGGCAGCGCGGCCCCTGCTGCCCGCAGCCAGGGTAGTGCTGGTGAGCCCAGTACAACCACAACAACTTCTACCGTTCGCGGCCAGCGTACCCCGGGAAGCACTAGCGCAGCACCGGTGAGCCGCAATCGCAGCACTCCAGGAAGCTCTTCCGCCCCAGCAACGATGCCGGCTTCGCCAGCTTCTGCACCTGCCGCGCGTTCAACAACGGCCCAGCGTAGGACACCACAAACACATGGAACGCCCCTACAGTCACCTGCTCAACGGCCGGCTGGCACGGCGCCAGGACAACACCCGGCCAGAACGGGCTCACCTGCCCGTCCTACCAGCCGCGGCGGCAGTACAGGGCATGGAACTGCTCGCCCTGGCACGGGGGGGCGTCCTGCGAGCCGTCCGGGTACACCTGCACAGCGCCCTCAGGAGCGGCGCAGCACAGCGGTAAAAGAGAGGCCCACGGGTCCTATCTCGATCCCCCCACAGATTGTAGTGAAGGACCTGGCAGAGTTGTTGCAGGCGACTGCAAACGAGGTGATCCGCGACCTTATCAAACACGGCATCTTTGCCAGTATCAACCAGGTGGTCGATTATGACAAAGCAGCGCTTGTCGCCAAGGAACTTGGCTTTGAGCCGCAGTCAAGCGCTCTGGCTGTAGCGTCCGCCGCCCAGCAAGATAGGCGACTATCGGCAAACGAAGTCATGATGGCGACGCGCAACGAAGATAATACCGTTATTATCCCGCCCGTTGTCACGATTATGGGTCACGTTGACCATGGTAAGACCTCGCTGCTTGATACCATCCGTAAAACAAAGGTGGCGGCGGGTGAAGCAGGCGGCATCACCCAGCATATTGGCGCTTACCAGGTTGAGGTAAACGGGAAGAAAATCACGTTCCTCGATACGCCCGGTCACGAGGCATTCACAGCCATGCGTGCGCGTGGCGCCCAGGTGACGCACATTGCTGTAATCGTGGTCGCAGCAGATGATGGGGTCATGCCCCAGACGCGTGAAGCTATTGACCACGCCCAGGCGGCTAAAGTTCCTATCATTATTGCGTTGAACAAGATCGATAAGGCCAATGCTAATCCCGATCATGTCAAGCAGCAGCTTGCCGATATAGGTATTGTGATTGAAGAGTACGGCGGTGATGTCATCTGCGTGCCGGTTTCAGCACGCAGAGGCACAGGCATCGACGAGCTGCTGGAGATGATCCTGCTCCTGGCCGAGGTGCAGGATATCCGGGCCAATCCAAATCGTCCCGCTATAGGTGTTATCATCGAGGCAAAGCTGGAGAAGAACACCGGACCGACAGCTACTGTACTGGTGCAGCAGGGCACGCTCAAAATGGGCGACAATATCGTCGTCGGAGCTCTGTCTGGCAAGGTACGGGCCATGTTCAACGACCGGGGTAAGCGCATCCAGAAAGCTCCACCCAGCTTGCCGGTCAGTATACTTGGCTTGTCTGAAGTGCCACAGGCCGGAGATCGTCTCGAGGTGGCGCCTGATGAGCGTACAGCCAAGCAACTTGCACAGAAGGTTGTCGAGCAGCGCCGTACCGAGACCATGCCTCTTGGCCAGATCAGCCTGGACAGCCTCTATATGCAGATGCAAGAGGGTGCGGTCAAAGAACTGAACTTGGTGCTCAAGTGCGACGTGCAGGGCTCGGCCGGGGCCATCAAAAATGCACTCTCCAAGCTTGGCGAAGAGAACCTCAAGGTGCGCCTGATCCATGAAGGAATCGGCAATATCAGTGAAACCGATGTACACCTGGCCGCGGCCTCTAGAGCCATCATCATCGGCTTCAACGTCAAGGCTGACGGGGCCGCTCTGCGCCAGGCACAAAAAGAGGGCGTCGATATTCGCTACTACAATGTCATCTACAAGCTGACAGATGATATACAGGCTGCTCTCGTCGGTATGCTGGAACCGACCTTCCGCGAGGTGATCGAAGGGCATGCCGAGGTCGTGCAGATCTTTAAAGCTGGTAAAACCACCGTGATCGCCGGCTGTCGCATCACCGATGGCAAGATAACTCGTTCCTCGCAGGCGCGCATACTACGCAAGAATGTGAAGGTATACGAGGGCAAAATAGGCTCCCTACGCCGGGGTAAGGACGACGTGCGCGAGGTCCTTTCAGGCTACGAGTGTGGTATCGTGCTCGATGATTTTACCGATTTCGAGATTGGAGATATCATTGAGGCATTCACGCAAGAGCGCGTTAAAGCTGGCTCGTAATAGCTTTCGTCGCGACCCGGCGCTTGCCGGGTCGCGCATCCTTCTCAAAAGAGGAACCTGTATATGCCAAATCTACATAGACAAGAGAAGCTCGGTGAATTGATTGTGGTGGAACTCAGCGACCTGCTGCGCACGCGTTTGAAAGACCCACGCGTAGGTTTTGCCAGCATCACCCACGTGGAGGTGAGCGGCGATCTGCGCCATGCAAAAGTTTTCGTGAGTGTGATGGGAAGCCCGGAGGAGCAGGAGGGGACCATGAAAGGGTTGAAGCACGCAGCAAGCTTCCTACGACGCGAGCTTGCTGGTCGCATTGCGCTGCGCTACATGCCCGAACTGGTCTTCAAGCTCGATATGTCAATAGAGCAGGGTTCTCATGTCCTTGAACTCATCCGCCAGATCGAACAAGAAGAAGCAACAAGTGAGCAGTGAAATAATCTATGAATGACGCTCATAGTATCCCCGGTCAGTACATCGATCCCACGTTGGTGGAGCAGGCGATGGCATTGATACTACCCGCACGACGTATCGCATTGCTAGCTCACGAAAATCCCGATGGTGACTGCATCGGCTCGGCGCTTGGCCTTGCACACATATTGCACCAGGTAGGGAAGACCTGTGTGCCTGCCTGTGCGGATCCCGCGCCACGTACATTGGCCTTTCTGCCGGGTATAGAGATGCTGCTCAACACTTTAGACGATGAAGATTTTGACCTGGTTATCGCCCTGGATGCTGGCGAGTTACCGCGTTTCGGTCCTTTGTATGAACAGCATCGCGCGTTCCTGGATGGGGCCACTATCCTCAACATTGACCATCACATCAGCAGCAATGGCTGCGGGCGTGTCAATATCATCGACCCCATATCAGCAGCCACCGCTGAACTGCTAGTGCTTTTCCAGCAACAGGCCGGGCTGCCGCTTAACCGCGACGCGGCGATCTGCCTGCTCACGGGGATAATCACCGACACTAACTCATTTCAATATACGAACACCACGGCGCGCACGCTGGAGACAGCCGCAGCGCTACTGCGGGCCGGGGCGACACCCGAGACTGTGGTAAAGCCAGTATATCGCGCACGCCCGCTTGCCTTGATGCGCTTTCAGGCCATGGTAATCGACAATGCCCGTACTTCTTGTGACGGCCGCTTGATCTGGTCGCAGGCTACCAGTGCAACGCTTGCGGCTACTGGCGCTCGTGCCGAAATGGACGATAACTTCTCCGGTATGCTGCGCGACATTGAAGGCGTGCAGATCGCAGCTTTTTTCAAAAGTTATGATGATCCGGCCATCACACGACTCAGCCTGCGCAGCGCTGCGCCCTACAACGCTGCTGCCATCTGCCAGCGCTTTGGCGGCGGTGGTCACGAACGTGCCGCGGGCGCGACTCTGCATATGCCTATCGAAGAAGCCACCGCGGTAGTCGTTGCCGCATTAGAACAAGAGCTGCAGGATACGACAAATTTGTAGAAAGATGCAATGAAAGAGAGGGTGCAAGCGGGCATGGCAGGGGCAGGCCCCATAGGCGTTAACTGAAGCACTGCTGTCATCCTGAGCGCAGGAGCCGAAGCCCTGAGCGTAGCGAAGGGGAAGGATCTCTGTGCCCGGCGAGTCAGACCCTTCGCGGAGTTTACCCTGAGCGAAGCGAATGGGCTCAGGGTGACAAGCGACGGCAGGCTGCCCAGGTCGGTCGACCTGGAACATCTGTTTCAGTTAACACCTATGGGGGCAAGCCCTGGCCCCTTGCGGGTGCCATGTGCCCCTGGCATGAGAACAAACCCATGGATGGTATCCTCAACATCAATAAAGCCACTGGCATGACTTCCCACGATGTCGTGGCAAGCATACGCAGATTACTCAAGCAGAAGCGCGTCGGGCACGCAGGTACGCTTGACCCTGCTGCAAGCGGCGTGCTGCCCATCTGCATCGGGCAGGGAACGCGTGTCGCCGAGTACCTGAGCGAAAGCGGCAAGGCATACCGGGCGGAGATCATCTTTGGAGTCGAAACCGACACATATGACAGCGAAGGAGTCGTTGTCCGCACTGCCAGCGCAGCAGACCTCACCTGTGCACAGATTGAGCAGGCACTACAGCGCTTTACTGGTCAACAGATGCAATTGCCGCCGCGCTACTCCGCTATCAAACTACAAGGGAAGCCCGCTTACAAATTAGCGCGTGCTGGCGAAGACATCTCTCTCGCGCCGCGCCCCATCACTATCTACCGACTTGAAGTTATTGACTGGCTTCCCCCGTGCCTCACCCTCGCGATCGAATGCAGCAAGGGCACATATATCCGTTCCCTGGCACATGATGCCGGCGAGCAGCTCGGCTGTGGAGCGCACCTGGCAGCACTGGTGCGCACACGTAGCGGCCCCTTCTCTCTGCTTGAAAGCATTACCCTGGACCAACTGGCAGATGCATTTGCTGCCGGGGATGACCAGAAAGTTGCCCGGTTCCTTTATCCTCTCGATATAGCGCTCCAACCGTACCCGGCGCTCAGACTCGACGATGTTACCGTTGAGCGGGTGCTGCACGGCAATCCGTTCAAATACGACGAGCATATCCGCGCCAACCTCGCGAGAGTCTACGACACGGCCGGGCGCTTCCTGGCCATCGCGGCCTGGGATGAGCAGCGCGGCCTGTGGCAGCCCAGGAAAGTATTGCTGTAGGGTTAGCTATACCTTATTGCTAGCACGAGGCGGCTGTGGTACTATTAGCCTAAGCATCCAGGGTAAATTCGCGCGTGAATCAGGTGGAAGCATAAACAACCGGCAATGGAATGGGCAACTTCCTATAACTACAGCACATCTCACTCGAAGACAGGGTACTCGTACCATATGCAATTAGAATATAAAACAACGTTATTAGCAAATGAACCTATCGCTATTACCATCGGAAACTTCGACGGGGTTCATAAAGGACACCAGCGCCTCATGCACGACCTGGCGCTGCAGGCACAGGAGTTGGCTTGTAAGCCGGCCCTGGTCACCTTCTCGCCACACACCTCTATGGTCGTGCGGCCAGATGCTGACCACCAGTACCTGACAACACTGGAAGAAAAGCTCGCGCTGGCTCAACGTTATGGTCAGATTAACGATAGCATCGTGGTCCACTTTACGCCGGAAGTCATGCATATGAGCGCTGAAGACTTCATGGATAGCTTGCAAGAGCGTTTTGTTATTCGTGGCATCACCGTTGGCACCAATTTTAGCCTCGGGCATCACAGAATGGGCAATGTGACGTTTCTCGAACAGTATTGCCAGCAACATGAAATGACGTTACAAATCATCACATTGGAAGCGACCGAGCAAGCACACATCAGCAGCACGCGCATTCGTACGATGGTAAGCGAGGGCCTGGTGAGCGAAGCGAATGACCTGCTTGGACACCCCGTCACAGTAAGCGGACTTGTTGTGCATGGCGACCATCGCGGCAGACTTTTAGGCTTTCCTACAGCCAACCTCGCTCCCGAGCCGCATAAGCTGCTGCCAGCCAATGGTGTCTATGCCGTGCGCGTCACCGTAGGGGTCTCAACAGAACTCGCGGAGGACGTATCAATACACCCACGCTCGTTTGAGCGTGACTCAGCCGCTGTTTCTCCCGTCTATAACGGTGTGGCGAATATCGGGGTGAGACCAACATTTCAAGGCCAGGAACGCCGGGTAGAGGCATATTTACTGGATACCGATCTCGATCTCTACGACCGGCGTATCACCATCGACTTTATCGCCAGGCTGCGCGGAGAACAGCGTTTCGCCGGCATCGAGGCATTAAAGGCACAGATAAGTACCGATGTGCAACAAGCACGCCGGATACTCGTAGTAACTTCAGCATAATATCCGTAGGAAAAAATGTTACAATGAGGCATGTAGCTGGTATCTCAGGATACAATTTATCAGGCCCGCACTTTTAAGGAGGGCACGCTGAGTGACAACTCGCCAGAGTCCGCTTTCTAAATTTGAATCGTTTATGCAGCACATCGTGGAAGCACCCTTTGCACGTCTCTTCCCATCCAGGCTTGAGCCGGCAGAGCTGCTCGGCAAGCTAGAGCGCGCCATGGAAGATAACCTGGTTCTTGCAGGTGAAGGGCGACTACTGGCTCCCATCGTCTATGATATCTTCATCAGCATCAAAGATCACCAGCAATTAAACCAGAGCTTCAACCTGCTTAAAAACGATTGGCAGAGGCACCTGATCGCGTTTGCCAAACAGCCTCACCGGCACTATATTCTTAAAGCCAATCCCCTGCTGCGCCTGCACGCTGATAGCAGGCTGCATACTGGCGAAGTGCGCATTGAAACAAGCCTGGGCGGAGACCCTGATGCCGAGGGGGGAGGAGTCATGTCGACGCAGGCAATCAGCGCGGAGCAACTCGCGCAACTGCGTGCTCAGCTGCCCCCGGGGCAACAACTACCAGGCATTACAAACGCTAACAATGCCTCATCAAGCCAGTTCGGTGCGCCTGCGCCCGTTGCCAACCCGGGCAGCAGCTTTGTCGGCACCATACCACAGGCGCGGCTCACCATTCGCCTGCCACAAGCCGGTCAGCAGGTTTATCAGATTGAGAAATCAGTCATCAACATCGGACGTCAACTTAGTAATGATATTATTGTCGAAGACAAACGCGTTTCGCGCTATCACGCTCAGATTAAATACCAGTCAAACGGGCAGTTCGTTATCTTTGATCTCGGCAGCACCAACGGCATTACCATCAACGGCGTGGTTAACCAACGCCAGCACACGTTACGTAGCGGTGACCGCTTCACCATCGGAAATTATGACTTTTATTTCGAGAGAAAGTAACAACTGTTTCTCTGCTCCGCTGAATACCTGGCGCTGACCTGCCATCCGGGCAGTCTAGGCCCCCGATGAATCGGGGGACGAGCGAAGCGAGCGGATTTAGAGGTTTAGAATATGTCATTGGATGTCTTTCTGCTCATATTACGTTTATTGCTTATTGTCCTGCTCTACCTTTTTCTGATGCAGGTAGTGATTGCCATCACACGCGACCTGCGCAAAACGGCACAGCTCAGTGCAAATATCGAAGGGAAGGCACCACCTGTCCTTGGCCATCTCATCGTGATCGATAGCGGTCCCAGTTCAATCGTACCGGGAACCCCTTTTGACCTGTATCCGCAAACAACCATCGGTCGCGGCCCCACGAATACCATCCAGTTACCCGAGAGCTTTATCTCTGCCGAACATACCCGCCTGTGGTATCGCAACGGTACCTGGTATGTACAGGACGCCGGGAGTACTAATGGCACCTATCTCAATAATCAACCCGCACGCGAAGCTCTTCCTGCCAGGCCCGGAGACATTATCCAGGTAGGTTTTATCCGCTTCAAACTTGCTAGCTAGATCACTAGAGAGAATACCATGGCACACCGGTTAAATCAGTCCCCTGGCGCGGTTGGGCGCTACCGTTGGAAAGAACTGGGATTGCTCATCATTCCTTTCATGATACTGCTCCTGGAGATGACACAGCTCTTGCTTGTACCGCTCCTGAAGGAGGATCCCGCGGCATCCTTCAGTCTAAAGCATCTGCCGACGGCCCAGGCGCTGATCCCCGTGCTCGGTTTGATTGGCGTATTGCTGGGTACAAACCTGCTGTTCAGTGTGTTTTTCCCCAAGGCGGACCAGGTGCTGCTTCCCGTCGTGGGCCTGCTGAGTGGCATTGGCATGTTGATGACAACGCGCCTCGGGCCCAGTGTCGGGGTCCCGACACTGGGTTCACGCCAGCTTATCTGGGTGATCCTGGGGGTATTTGGATGCATTGTGACCCTCTTCCTCCTGCGCAATATGGACTGGCTGAGGCGTTATAAGTATACCTGGGCGGCGCTTGGCATCATTCTCGTGGGCATCACCCTGGTCAATACTCTGCGTGTCAAAAACCTTGATAGCCCTACACATGACCAGTTGAATATCGGGCCATTCAACTTGCAGCCTTCAGAACTGCTGAAAATCTGTATCATTATCTTCTTCGCCGCTTACCTCAGCCTGACAGAAAATCGCGATATCCTGGCGGGCGGCAGCCGCTTCATTGGACGACTACGTCTCCCGCCAATACGTAAACTTGGCCCTATCTTCGTGATGCTTGGCATCTCGCTCCTGCTGTTCCTGGTAGTGCGCGAGCTTGGCCTGGCGCTGCTCATCTATGGGCTATTCCTCTGCATGATCTACCTCGGCAGCAGCAAATTCACTTACGTTATTGGCGGCCTGTTTCTTTTCGTGCTGCTCGGCTTCATCGGTTACAGCCTCTTCAGCTATGTTCGCCTGCGCTTCGCGGTGCTTTCTATCAATGTCGTCACTCCCGGGGCTTTCAACGAGGATCTCTACCAGAAGAGCGCGTATCAGATCGTGCAGGGGCTCATTGCGCTCGCCAGTGGGGGCATCGTCGGCACCGGGCTTGGACTCGGCCATCCCGGTTTTGTGCCGGTGATACAGTCGGATATGATTCTTACCGCGCTTGGAGAAGAGTTTGGCCTGGCTGGACTTTTTGCCATCATCGGCCTTTACCTGCTGCTCATCTACCGGGGCTTCCGCATCGCTGTCGAGACAACCGACCCGTTCAACCAGCTCCTGGCCGCCGGGCTCACCTCGATCTTCGCCATTCAGACGTTGATCATTGCCGCCGGCAACATGAAACTGATACCGCTGACCGGTATACCCTTACCTTTCCTCAGCTACGGCGGCAGTTCCGTCATTGCCAACTACCTCATCATCGGCATCCTGCTGCGTATCTCCCATAATACAGCCCTGGAGCGCGAAGGGCTGGCATAGGGCTAGTGCGCTGTAACAGGTTCTTTTTCCAGTAGAGCGAGCAGGTGGTGACGAAAATCCTGCTCCTGGAGGTGATACCAGTGCTGGCGAAACGCCTGGTACTGCTCTTCGCGGATTTGCTGCTGCTTGCGCAGTAACTGCTCCAGGCCATAACGTTCCTCGGCACTAGGCGCAGCCGCAGTGTCAAGTAGCATTGCTACCAGTTCCGGCTGCAGGAAAGACTTCGTTTTGCCCTGGTTCCCCTGGGCGCTTGAGAGCGCCTGCTCAGACGCGGGACTCTCCTGGCTGCCCAGGCACAGCCGCAGCAGGGCGATCAAGACATCGCTATCGTGCAATTCTCCCAGTTCATCCTGTACCTGCTGTAGTTCCTTGACCACCGCCTTGCAATCCTCTGGCAAGAAATCTTCAAATATTTCAAGTGTGTAGCGAAGGCGCTTTGCGGCTATGCGCAGATTATGCAGTTCTCTCACAGAATAAGGGCTGTCGATATAGTCGCTCCAGGCATACACCTCTTCAAGCCTTGTGCGAGCAATAATGCGCGCATTCTTGCCAGCCGGCGCCTGTGGGTCCAGACCTGTTATAGGCTTAGCTTTTGCCATTGGATGCTCCTTTTGGAATACATGACTTTATTTTCTGCCTGAATGCCTTTCCGTCAAAGTTCCGCAGGAAGGTCGCCAACTCCTGTTGCTGCTTATCCCGGTGCGCGCTCAGCCGGTTGATGAACCACTGCATCCCTGCTTTCTCCTCGCTGGAGGCCTGTTCAAGCTGTTCGTTAATATGCTGCATCATCACATCGGTATCACGCGCCGCTCCCAGCAGATCGGCCGCTTTTTTCACACCCTGATAGGCCTTTTTGAAGGGTTTTCGTTTACAGACCGCCTCGTACGCGTCCATAGCGGCGCGGAGACGACGTGAGGCCACGCGCATTTTATGTACAGCTTCTACATCCTGCGGTTTGGCGACCTTATTGCGCCAGCTCAGAAACTTCTTTGCGCGCTTCGGCAGTTCCTCCCGCCCGGCCTGCGCATATGTCTTTTCGTGCGCACTCTCCCTGGATGCTTCCTCCGGCAGAGGAGGCGCTTTGCCCTGCCTGGAGTCATCCAGCCTGACTTCTGGATCATCGAGCCAGTGCTCACCATAGCGTGCATACGCCAGCAAAATTCCCTCGCGCAGTCCATGATCACTCACACGTATCTCGTCCAGGTGCAGGTACTCCATCATTGCCAGCATGAGCAGCGCTCCCCCTGGTAGAACCTTCGCACGTTCAAGTTCCTGTCCATAGCGCTGCGCAATATCCTCCGCCTGAAGCGCCTGGAGCAATCCCAGGCAGCCAGGCAGGTCTTTGCGCGTCAATCGATCACTGTTGGCATCCACTTTCAACGCCTGCCGTGCCAGTTTTAGCAATGACTTCGCGCTGGAGCCCGTCACTATCAACGCCGGCGGGGGCTGCGGAACAGCTATATCCTGTATGTACTGGCGCAGAAAGTCCTGTGCCTTCGCCACTTCGTTCTGGGCCGGTGGGTCCGAGAACAGGTACTGGTCATGTAACCAGCCAGAGCCAATAGGGATAGAGGTCAGCCAGGTAATACGTTTCTGCTGAGCAGTAATCAGTTCTGTACTGCCACCTCCCACGTCCAGCACTCCAGCGTCCGGTGGTATATCTGGTCCATAGGTTGCACCATAGAAGGTCAGGGCAGCCTCGGTAATTCCACTGATGACACTGACCTGGAGGCCTGTCTCGCGCCGTATATCTTCCAGGAAGGTATCCCTATTACGCGCTTCTCGTACTGCCTCAGTAGCTACGGCCAGGGTGGGATCAGCGCCATGCTCACTGGCGAGAGCCTGGTACTTTCTCAGGACAGCGAGAGCGGCATCACGCTTTTCAGGTGTAATCTCTCCGGTCGCTTTCACACTCTCACCAAGGCGCACCATCGCCGACTCATCCTGTAGAATATCCAGGTGCTCAGGCGTACAGTGCGCAACGACAACTTCTATGCTGTTACTGCCAATATCGATGGCGGCGGCTGTAAGGCCTTTCTCCTGCTGCATCGAAGATTCCTCTCTACTGCAAGGGCACGATTGTGAGGTCATGCATGTATTTCACAATTGATCTAGAGCGTGTCTGATTCTCAGAGCCTTCGCCTTCTCTCGCCGGGTGCTCGCGCGGCTTCGACGCGCAAAAGATTTAGTATGTGGTGTGAAAAATGCGCTTCGCGCATTTTTCACACCACATACTAAATCAGGCGAGCGCCGCAGGCGCGAACGAGCGAGCGTGATGGCAAGCAGACAGACTCTAATAGAGGGTACACGATTGACCCGCTACAATCGTGTCAGGAGAAGCGCCCTGGAGAATGACACAAGGTTTTCTCTCGAACTCACTGCACTACAATGGTTAAATTCATACTCTTGTGAACGGTGCAGTAGATGTGATACACGCCGGCAGTATTAAAGGGACCGATTGTTAGAGAGCCCCCGTTGATAGTAACGTTATTGACGGCAGGCGCTCCTGGCTCCGCGCTGGTATCCTGGGAGCCATTGGCCGTCCACATACCATTGCGCAGGACATGGTTGTAATTGCCATCATCAACGAGCAGCAGTTTAGAGCCCTTTGGAACCAGCACCACATTCTGCACGAAGGCTCCCCCCGACATGTGAACGGTTGGTTCGCCATTGGTCGTCGTGCTAGCCACGCTAGTCGGTGGGTTGGCTGCCACAATCAGTGAAACGACGATCATACCGGCTACGAAGGTGGCGAAAGAGGTCAACAACAGGCGCAGGTTGCGCGGGGCTGCCTGTCCCGGGCTGCGGTAGTTCCAGATGGTGGAGGCGATGCCCGCCACGACAGCGACCAGCCCGAAGGACAGCAGCACCAGCAGGGTGATAAAAGACGGGGCGTCAGCCGGGTGCGTGATGAAGTACTGGTTAATACCCACGCTCATCTGCACGGATATTGCTGCCAGGGCCAGCAGCGCGCCAACCGTGCCAATCCAGCGCACGCGCAGCAGGGAGATACCGGCTACCACCAGCATAATGCTGCCGATGATGAGCAGCGCCGCCACAAAGGTGCCCCCGAAGACATAGGCCAGCAGGAAATTGACAAAGTACGCCAGCACCATACCGAATAGAGCAACAGTGGTTACCGTATTAAGCGCCGACCGGCTGGAAGTAGGCCGGGGCTGGTTTTCTACCTGGTGCTTTGTATCTGATACAACAGGCATTGAGTGTCCTCCTGATAGATGTTTTTGTGGTTATAGCGTATTCAAGTGACCAATACCATACAAGTCTACGTATACGGGCAAGTATGCGTTACAGATTTCTTAGCCTCCAACCGGATGTCCACCAAAGCAGAAGCATTTCCGTAGACAGGAAGACCTCGTGATGTTACCATAAGAGGGCCATGAGTGCCGGTAAAACAGCAGAGGCACCATGATGGATACGCTGGACATCTAAAGACCTGGAGATACTCACCAGGTTACCTTTTTTCATCGGCAAAAAGAATATACAGTCATCAGAAAAAGGAGGCCCGCGAGGGATAACCCACCAATGACTAAAGAGTACCAGCAAGCAAACATCAATGATATCCAGCGCCTGCACTTCGAGCTCTTGCGGCGCGTACGCTATAACCTCCTGGATGGCGAACGCGTTGTACGTGATCTGCTGGATTGGCACGACCTCTGGTATAGCGTGCTCCCCACGCGTCTCCCCTACTCTTTCAACAAACAAGATGACATGCAGTACCACCCCTACACGGAACTCAGCATGTTACGCCATGCTCGCTGGGATAGCTGGCCTGCTGACACCCTCTACATCTGGACCAACGATGAGGCCCTTCCACAACTACGGCAGCGCATTGAAGAGCACTGGGAGCCAAGCGAGATCGAGGTGATCTCACCTGATGTAGATGAGGAAATGCACTTCACGCAACTGGACGATGAGCATGATCGTGTGCTGTTTGTCTGGTGGGACTAATAAAGAGAGCCAATCCTTCCGAGAGGTATGATGAATTTTCACAATCAAGATCGGCACTCTTTACCGATGGCATGTCCTGCTTCTGTCACCCTGAGCGCATGAGCCGCAGCCCTGAGCGCAGCGAAGGGGAAGGGTCTGGCTCGGCGGACAGCGGGGACTGGCGGTTATTACTGGTTTTGGGTGTGAAATTTCATAATACCTGATACCTGAATAGAGCCCTCTCAAGAAGCGGCGCTTGAAGGCTGTTCCATCACCGCGTCCACCTGCTCGAGGAGACGCCGGGTATTAGCAAATCCATAATTGATGGCATGAGCGAAGCCTGAGGCATCCAGAACAACCGTCGTGGGTACAGTGAGCACATGGTACATCCGCACCAGTTCAGGAGAGGTGTTCGCGTCAACTTCTACCACGGACACATTCCCCCCGTGCATCTCCTCTACACGCCTGAGCGCCGGCTGCTGGAGTTGATGGCATTGTTTACAATCAACACTACCGAAGGCCAGGATACGCACAGGAGACGCGCTGGAGCGTAGTCTCCAATATCTGCCAACCCTCGTAGTGGTGGAGCAGCGAGCGCTCGCCTCCGTTGGATCTCTACCAGGTGTCGTCCAGACCAGATCAGAAGCCAGAGCAATAAGCTTACCAGAATAAGCACTCCCAGGCGCGCTACGATCTCAGGCATCTCAAACTCCTCGCCAGTGGAAGCCACCTTCGTAACGTACACGTGGCAGCAGCCCCGTGCGTCCCAGGTAATAGTACACCAGGCAGCCGGCACAGAAGCCAATCGTCAAGTTGAGCGCCGCCAGCGCGAAGACGATGAGATCAAGGACCCAGCCCACGACCGTTGCTTTCGTGAGTAGGAGCACAATGGTTGCGACGATGAGGAATGCCGCGCCGACACCCTGCGCAAAACGATGAGGGGCAGGATCATCTTCGACAACGCGCGGTTGCCAGAGGTGCAGCGGCAGCACTACGCCGCGATAAAGCAGCCGGAAGGGGCTGGCCGCGGGTAGCAATGCACTCAGTGCCAGAGCTGCAGCAGCTATGAGCACTATCACCGGCTGGGAAAAAAGAAAGGCGAGTCCAGCCAGCGCAACAACACAGCCTTGCGAAAACTTGCCAAGATGTGTATCGACACGCGGAGCTCCAGTGAGCACAGGTGATGTCGTTTCCATCGAATCAATGTCCTCTCAAATATACAGGTAGAACTTCGTTTCTATCCAGAAAAATTAACTTACAATCATTCGATGAGACAAGATAAGTGTACTAAGTTTATCAACAAACTTAACTAGTTCATTACAATTGTATTACCCGCACGAGCGCTCTGTCAAGGAAGAAGACGCTACATGAATGAATCATGGACGTCTCGCTACTACTACTCAGAGAAATGCGCTCCAAGCGCGGATGAAAATCTATTGAAAGCCCTTATTAGAAGGGCGTCTAGCATAGCGCTAGACGCCCTTCTAATAACGATGCTCGGAGCCGGCTCTTTGGCTATTAGCCTGCTGAGCTAATTTTTAGACGTATGGGTGACCGCGTTCAACGCATTCACCTGTCCATTGCCGTACCAGGAGTTCTGGCCTGTACCACCCTGGCACTCCTGGGGTGAGCCGCTCGGCCTGGTGAACGCGCTGTAGCCAGCAGGCAGGCTGTCGGGACACGGCTGCGGGTCCGCGCTCTGGCGGATCAGCGCCTCGACCTGCCCCCGTCGCGACTTGCCGTACCAGCTGATGATCAGCGCCGCTACACCCGCGACGTGCGGAGAGGCCATCGAGGTGCCCTGCAGGTAGCAGTACGTCGCGCCGCTCGGGTCCGTCACCGGGCGCAGGCAGGGAATGTACGAGGGCCAGGTCGACAGCACTCGACCGTTCGCCGCCTGGGCTGTCCTCCCGAAGATAGAGTCACCGCCCGGCGCGACAACCTCCACCGCCGACACCCCGTAGTTCGAGTAGAACGACTTGAGGTAGCCGCTTGGTGCCTGCGTCGTGTTCCCGTCCGCACTCACTCCGATCACCCCGGGGATCTCAACCGGAATGACCACGCAGCCGTTCGTGACATCGCGTGGCGTCGGCGCGGGGACATTGTCCGGGCTCGTGTTGTCGACCTGCGGGTGCGACAGATCGTCGGACTCGTTGCCGGCCGCGGCCACCACGGTCACGCCCTGCTGCTGGGCGAACTGGATGGCCCGTCTCTCGGCCTTCCAGATGGCCCGCTGCACGGGGTCGTTGCGGCAGTTGAACAGGAACGGGTCGGCGAAGTAGCTGTTGTTCGTGACGTCGATGTTGTGCGTTCCCGCCCACACAAAGGCGCACACGACAGCCTCGGGGAAGAAGAACCCGGCGCTGTCACCAGCCTTGATCCCGGCGATCTTCACGTTCGGCGCGACGCCGACGATGCCGATGCCGTTGGAAGCCGCGGCGATGGTGCCCGCGGTGTGGGTCCCGTGGCCGTTGTCGTCCTTCCAGGCGCTCGGAGTAGTGTTCGGCACGCCGCCAAGGCACGAGACGCTGTCGGCAAAGTCGACGTTCGCCGCCAGGTCCGGGTGTGTGAAGTCGAGGCCGGTATCGATGTCGCCGACCACCACAGACGGGCTTCCGCCCGTGATCTGGTGCGCTTCAGGAGCGTGGATCTGCCGCATGTCCCACTGGAGCGGCGACAGGTTGTCGGAGTCCGAGGCCGGAGCATTCGGGAGGTCTCCTGGAGGCGGGCCCTGGCCATTCGTCGAGGTCTCACCCTTGACCGTCCCGTCGTCGATCTTGGAGCCGTAGTTCGTGGTAGCTGACACGTTGTCGATCCGGCTGTCGGTCATGAGATTGTCGCGAAACGCCGTGTTGTCGGAGCTTGCGATCACCACGCCGATCTGCGAGTAGCTGTAGACCAGTGTACCACCCGCTTGCGAGATAGTGCTGGCGGCATCGGCGGAAACTGCCTGTGCCTTGTAGAGCACAATGTACGTTTGCGCGCTGGCGGCACGGGTCGGTCTCAATCTAGGGGTGGCGAACAACGTCGTGCCCAGGGCGAGGGCAAACAGCGCAACGACAATACCCAATGACACGACCGGTTTAGTAAATCGATGCATACTCAGTCCTTTCCGTCGTTGTTTGCGCAGCATGTACCTGCCGGTGATGCTGCGCCCACAAAAATATGATCATAGTAGAGTCGCCCAGAGATCAAAGAGGTACGTATGATGATCTACCTTATACTAAAGGTATTGAGAAATGGGTGCTAATATGGTTATATTTCTATTAAGACTGCTTGATGATGGTTAAGATCGGCATATCTCGGAGGTTACTCTGAAATGTAATAACTTCCAAAGGCCTTTATAACAAAATCATCTGTCACATGGGAGATTGTGATCGTTTTGTGAGGTGAAAGTCTATGGTTGCGAAGGTATTGCAACTGGTACTATATTATACTATCTTATGACAAGGAGCTATCTGCACCAGCAATTAAGGAGTCGAACTATGGCGAGTTTTGATTTTGGCAATGGCAAGCATATTTCCATTTCTGACAGTTACAGTCATAGGGTGTACCTCAACCCACAGGAAGCCTTAGACTTGCTACAGTGGCTGTCTGATCGCAAGGATGAATTATATAGCTTTACCCAGGGGGATACCAACCAGGCACCCGGTGAAACGCTGCTTGAGATTCATCTTCATGAGGAGGACCTGGGACACCTGGATGAACTGAAAGCTGCGATCCCCGATTTACATGAGCGCAGACCGGTTGTCAAGGTGCTCGATGCCCACTGGGGTACGGTTTCTGAGCGAGCATTAGAACTGCTCAGAGAGTACCGGCTCGAATATACTGTGCATCCTTTGTTGCTTGAAGACCAGGATGCTTTCGCGCAGGGGTAGGAAAAGCAGAGGTGCTATGGAGATGGTCACTGGACATCTAAAGACCTGAGATACTGCCAGAGGATGATGGACCTACGAAGCCTATGCTGCCCTGCCGGATGTGGCAACGCCAGTGGCGCGCTTCTTTCAGTGAACGCCGTACTTTTCTCTCAGTTCCTTCAACAATTCCGGTTTTGCAGGAACGGGAACGCGATCATAGATCTCCGCAAACGTAAGTCCAATGTTTATGTTTTCCAACATGATTAATTGATCTGGCCGATATGCTTGATACGACCACGTTTCGTCCGGCTGGCGGCGGAAAATCTCTACAAACTGATAGCGCGAACTGACCAGGATATATTCTTGTAACGACGGGAGGGTTTGATACCATTGAAATTTATAGCCACGATCTATGGCTTCGGTGGAAGGAGATAGCACCTCGATAATCAGACGTGGAGAACTGATTGCCTGCGTGTCAAGCTCGTTATCATCAGCATTGCAACTCACTATAACATCCGGCAAAAAGTAGCTGGCAATTGCGGGAACAAGGACCTTCACATCAGAGGTATGCACCTGACATGGCCCTGCTTGCAGGCGGCTGTCGAGTTCGCGCACGATGTTTTTCGCGATTCGAGCATGCCCAACACTACCGCCGCTCATCACCACGGCATATCCTTCAATGTACTCGTATTTTGCTGAAGGATCACTATCGAGTTGAAAATACTCTTCAACTGTCATCTTGCGCCCTTGGGGGTTTATTGCCATCTTACTCATCTCCTCCCCGGCTGTCTTGCTCTCTAGTATACCACAGTGGTGATTTCAAGCTCTTCAAACGCTCTTTACTAAATCTCCTTGAAGAACTCTGGCAGAACCGAGACTTGCTCAATCATTTTGACTGATACACCGAGGTCCAACTCTTTGAGCTTGTCCAGTCAACCTTCTTCTACTCTAATGAAGGAGTTCGCTCCAATCCTTCTAGGAAATGTTCACAGAGTGAATGTGTTGTAAAAACTGTATTAATGCTTTAAACTTGGGAGAAATCGCGGACTAACCAATAGATATTAGTCAAATACAAACCCAGGTAGGGATCAGTTTAGTATGACCAACAATCTTTACGCTTCCCTTACTGACCCATTGCGCCTAATGGATTTTATAGAAAACTGGAAAAAAGCAGGTATTGAAATAGATGAGTATGAAATCGAAATTATTAAAGATGACGAAGAATTTGATAATAAAATGCGAGAGTTTTTTAAAGCTCGCCTAAATGTTATAGTTGACCCTTTAATAGATCACCAAAAGCGGTTTATCAAAGGTATACCAGTCATGAATCAAAAGGAACTTATGCAGGAATCACAAGCACGACACTTTTTATCAGAACAAAACAAATACCAGCAGCAAGATTTTGTCGTCTGTCCGATTTAAAGGCGCATTTCTGCCAGGATTGTTGCCCATGGCTGGCTCCGGAGGCAACGCGAGGCGATTTTTGGATAAAATCTCTGTCTCATAATGTGACGTGGTAACATAGCTCATCTTTTAAAGGGCTCCTCAGCGCCGACGAAACGGATTGTTTCGTCACCATAAAATGGCGTGCATCTCTTGAAAGCCGCTTCTGGAGCCACACGATTTTTGCCAGGATAACATGGCGCATAGCCGAAAAACAGATGGGTTTCTGGGCAAAAACCCACGGATTGGGGTCACGACATTTTTACCCGGCGGAATTCCCGCTAAGCAGGACGCAATTCGTGTAGGAAATGGAGACAATGCGTTTCCAAAGGCAGCTGGAGTCAATGAGTGAGGAGACCCCAGCCCAAGCTTTCACTGCTCACA
>WNGD01000646.1_pt1 | contig 37510 bp, 29 predicted proteins | sample 5400671 | NCBI WGS metagenome assembly WNGD01 (sample SAMN13153369, study PRJNA577476) | soil metagenome | isolation source: 40 cm soil or saprolite under grassland replicate 2 | place: USA:California | collected 2016-06-15 | reverse complement strand
TCGACCCATCCGGCCTTGACCCGCGCCTGCATGATGATTGCCTCGGCGTCTTCGCGCGTGAGCTCGAAGCCGTCGAGAATGCCGGGATGGCGAACAGTCTCGCCGTCCTTGCGCTCACTCCAGCCGGAAACCTCGTCGGTCGCGCACCCGGCCAAGTCCTCGACCGACTTGACGCCATTCTCGCCGAACGCGACCAGCATGCGCGAGGTGATGCCGGGCACTTCCTTCAAGGCGTCCTCGACGCCGAGCTCGCGACGCTTGGCATCGAATTCCGCCTCGATGCGAGCGAGATAATCGCGCGCCCGCGTCTGCAGCTCCTGGGCGGTATCGGCGTCGAAGCCCTCGATCGAGGCGATCTCCTTCTCGTCCACGAAGGCGAGCTCCTCCACCGACGTGAAGCCTTCGGAGGCCAGCAGCTGGCCCACGACCTCGTCGACGTTGAGCGCATCCATGAACATGCGGGTGCGGTTCTCGAACTCCGCTTGGCGGCGCTCGGACTCCTCCTGCTCGGTGAGGATGTCGATGTCCCAGCCGGTAAGCTGCGACGCGAGGCGCACGTTCTGGCCGCGACGTCCGATCGCCAGCGAGAGCTGCTGGTCCGGGACCACGACCTCGATGCGCTCGCGCTCCTCATCGAGCACGACCTTGGCGACTTCGGCCGGCGCCAGCGCGTTCACCACGAAGGTGGCGATGTCCGGCGACCACGGAATGATGTCGATCTTCTCCCCCTGCAGCTCGTTGACGACCGCCTGCACGCGCGAGCCGCGCATGCCGACGCAGGCGCCGACCGGATCGACCGAGGAGTCGCGGGAGATCACCGCGATCTTCGCCCGCGACCCGGGGTCGCGCGCCACCGCCTTGACCTCGACGATGCTGTCGTAGATCTCCGGCACTTCCTGGGCGAACAGCTTCGCCATGAATTGCGGATGGGTGCGGGAGAGAAAGATCTGCGGCCCGCGGGCTTCCCGGCGCACGTCGTAGATATAGGCGCGAATGCGGTCGCCGTTGCGGAACACCTCGCGCGGCAGCATCTCGTCGCGGCGCACGATCGCCTCGCCGCGGCCTAGATCGACGACGACGTTGCCGTATTCGACCCGTTTGACGATGCCGTTGACGACGTCGCCGATACGATCCTTGTATTCCTGGTATTGCCGATCGCGTTCGGCCTCGCGGACCTTCTGGACGATGACCTGCTTTGCCGATTGCGCGGCGATGCGCCCGTATTCGAGCGGCGGCAGCGCGTCCGCGATGGTGTCGCCGATCTGCGCGGCGGGATTGTGCCTGCGGGCATCCTCCAGGCTGATCTGGCTTGCGGGATTCTCCACATGCTCGACCACCAGCAGATGCCGGGAAAGCCGCAGCTCGCCGGTCTTGGCATTGATGTCGGCGTGGACGTCGGTCTCGCTGCCGTAGCGCGAGCGCGCGGCCTTGGCGATCGCGTCCTCCATGGCGGTGATCACGATGCTGCGGTCGATCGCCTTCTCGCGGGCAACCGCGTCGGCGATCTGCAGCAGCTCTAGCCGATTGGCGCTGACAGCCATCGATCATTCTCCCTCATGATGGGCGACGGGGCGGCTCGTGCCGGACCCGTGCCGGAATTTTCCCTGATCATCCTGGTTGCCGGAACGATGCGGCGAACCCGCGATTTCCGCCGTCCGCTCCGCGGCTTTGGCCCGCCTGAGCGATTCGGTAATGAGCGCATCCGTGAGCACGAGCCGCGCCTCGGCCATGTCGGCGATGGGCAATTGCACCTCCGCGGTTTCGCCCTCCTTGGCGTCGTCGCGCCGGATTTTCGCCGTCTCGCCTTCGACGCCGAGCAGGACACCGCGGAAACGCCGGCGGCCGTCGCGGGCGACCGCCATCTCCACCTTGACCACGTGTCCGGCGAAGCGTTCGAAGTCCGACCGGCGCACCAGTGGGCGATCGATGCCGGGCGAGGAGACCTCCAGCCGGTAGGCGCGGTCGATCAAATCCTCCACATCGAGCACCGGGGAGAGCGCGCGCGAGGCGTTTTCGCAGTCCTCGATGTTCATGGTCCCATCCGGACGCTCGGCCATGATCTGCACCGTCATGCCCGACATCCCCGAAATGCGCACCCGCACGATGCGAAAGCCCAGGCCTTCGAGCAAGGGCTCAGCAATGCCAGCCACCCGCGCCGCCAGCCCGGTCTCGGGGATGAGGCGCGGCTCGGATCGTTCGCTCACAATCGTCGGCGCGATCATGCGGTTCGACAACCTGTTCGGGTAACAAAAAAGAGCGGGTCCCGGGGGGCCCACTCTCGATAGCCGTTCGGAACTCCGAACGTTATGAGATGTCCATACAGACGACCGGAATATAGCGATTTACGCGGGGAATGCAAGCGCGAGCCATGACGTTCTCGGGACGGCATCGGCTCCGCGCCATTCCTCTACCGGGCTCGTTGCCGAACCCTATCACCTGCGTCGAAACACCAGGTACGTCGGGGCGCGGCCCTCCCGCGCCGCCTTGCGGTGGTAGCGCGTGTCCAGAAAATCCGGCCAGGGCTTGCGCCAATCGTCGGCGCGTTCCGGCGTCCAGGCAAAGTCGGGCGCGCGCAGGAACCGCAGCAGCGTCCATGCGGCATAATCCGCGCTGTCGCTCGCGAAGCGGAACAGCCCTTCTGGCCGCAGCACCCGCGCCATCGCCGCGACCGTATCGTCCTGGATGAGGCGCCGCTTCCAGTGCCGGCGTTTCGGCCATGGATCGGGGTAGAGCAGATCGACGCCGGCAAGCGAGGCCGGCGGCAGCCAGGAAAGCACCGGTACCGCGTCGCCGAGGTGCAGCCGGACATTGCCCGAGCCCTGGGCTTCGATGGCGGCCAGCGCCTTGGCCATTCCGTTCACGAACGGCTCGCAGCCGAGGAATCCAATGTGCGGGTTGCGACCGGCCTCGGCGATGAGATGCTCCCCGCCGCCGAATCCGATCTCGAGCCGCACTTCGGTGACGGGCACCGGGAACAAAGCTGTGAGCGGTTCGGCGGCGGGCTGGCGCAAATCGAGCGCGAGGCGCGGCAGCAAGGTTTCGATCAGCTCGGCCTGATGCGCCCGAAGCCGGTGACCTTTGCGCCGTCCGAAAAAGCGCCGTGCCGCTGGCGAATCCGGGATCTTTGCGGTCATTCCCGCTGCCGGCGGCATGCCGCCCCGCAGCTTGGCCCGCTGTTCAGGAGACTGCACCGCGGATCGCGCCGACGAGATCGGTCTTCTCCCACGAGAAGCCGCCATCGTTCTCCGGTTTGCGGCCGAAGTGGCCGTACGCGGCGGTGCGCGCATAGATCGGCCGGCTGAGCCCGAGGTGTTCGCGGATGCCGCGGGGAGAGAGATCCATCACCTGCCCCAAAGCCTTCTCGACCCGGGCTTCGGGAATTTCGCCGGTGCCGTGCAGATCCACGTAGAGCGAGAGCGGTTGCGAAATCCCGATCGCGTAGGAAAGCTGAATGGTGCATCGCGACGCCAACCCCGCCGCGACGACGTTCTTGGCGAGATAGCGCGCCGCATAGGCCGCCGAACGGTCGACCTTGGACGGATCCTTGCCGGAAAATGCACCGCCGCCGTGCGGCGCGGCGCCCCCATAGGTATCGACGATGATCTTGCGCCCGGTCAGGCCGCAATCGCCATCCGGGCCGCCGATGACGAATTTGCCGGTCGGATTGACGTGCCACACCGTCGACTTGGTGATCCAGCCGGGCGGGAACGCTTTGCGCACGTAGGGCTCGATGATCGCCCGCACGTCGTGAGACGACAGATGCTCGTCGAAGTGCTGCGTCGATACCACGATCTGGGTGGCTTCGACCGGTTTGCCGTCCTCGTAGCGCACGGTGACCTGGCTCTTGGCGTCCGGGCCGAGCGCTTCGGTTTCTCCGGATCGACGCGCCTCGGAAAGCAGCTTCAGGACGCGGTGCGCGTAATAGATCGGCGCCGGCATCAGTTCCGGCGTTTCGACGCACGCATAGCCGAACATGATGCCCTGGTCGCCCGCGCCCTCGTCCTTGTTGCCGGTCGAATCGACGCCTTGCGCGATATCGGCCGATTGCGCGTGCAGGTGCACGGCGATGTCCGCCCTCTCCCAATGGAATCCGGCTTGCTCGTAGCCGATGTCCTTGATCGCCAGGCGCGCGATGTGGGACACGTAATCGCGGGTGATCGCCGCAGGCCCGCGCGTCTCCCCGGCGATCACGACGCGGTTGGTGGTGGCGAGCGTCTCGCAGGCGACGCGGATCTGGCCCGGCTCCCAGCCGTGGCGCGGCGCGAGCTCGAGGAACGCGTCCACCACCTCGTCGGAAATCCGGTCGCAGACCTTGTCCGGATGGCCTTCGGCCACCGACTCGCTGGTGAACAGATAGCTCGTGCGTGACACTGCGCTCTCCCCGCCGGGCGTCTCGCGACCCTGGACGGCGGCGGTTGTTGCAGCGTCCGCGAGTGCGGTCAAGAGAGCGGATCGCGGGTGCCGAGGAGGGCGCGACGAGCACCGTATCCGGGCTCGCCGCTGCTTGGGATCGGCATTCGAGCCTGCGCGAGGCTCACGGCGATCGCAAGTGTCGGCGAATGACGACAAGAAAGCCGAAGCCGAACAGAATTTTCACCAAAACATCTCCGCCGCGCAGATAGAGCGTCGGCGCGAGGCGCTGGGGCAGTTCGGAGTCGATCACCCCCTCGGCCCCGAGCGGCAGCTCTTTGAGGATCCGCCCGAACGGATCGACGACCGCGGAAATGCCGGTGTTGGCGGCCCGCACCAGGGGCAGGCCCTGCTCGATGGCGCGCACGCGCGCCTGCTGGAAATGCTGATAGGGGCCCGAGCTGTTGCCGAACCAGCCGTCGTTGGTGACGTTGAGCAGCCAGTCCGGGCGCTCCGCTTTCGGCACCGCCTCGTCCGGGAAGATGATCTCGTAGCAGATCAGCGGCAGGAACGGCGGGGCGTTGTTCAGGGCCAGGGCGCGGCGGCGATCGCTGGCAAGAAACCCGCCCTGCACCTTGGTCAGCTGCATGAGCCCGAGGCGCTCCAGCAACGCCTGGAACGGCAGATATTCGCCGAACGGAACCAGATGGACCTTGTCGTAGACGGCCAGGATCGACCCATCGCGATCGATGACATAGATCGAATTGAACGCGCGCAGCCCTTCCGCATCGAGCGCCGGCTCCGCGACGCGCGCCGCTCCCGTGATCAGCACCGTGCGGTTCGCCAGCAGGGCGGCGATCTGCGCGAGCGCGTCGGGTTCACGCGTCAGAAAAAACGGGAATGCCGATTCCGGCCAGATCAGATGCGTCACATCCTTGAGCCCGGCCGAGCCTCCTTCGGCGGCGCGCTGCGAGAGCGACAGATATCGGCTCATCACTTGTTGCTTTGCCGCGTAGTTGAACTTGTCGTCCTGCGGCAGGTTGGGCTGCATGATCCGCAGCCGCACGCCGGACACGAAGCTCGCCGGCGCGTGCGCCAACCGCACGGCCCCATAGGCGCCGAGCGCCGCGAGCACGCCGAGCGCGAGCACCGGCGCGAGCCAGACTCGGCCGTGATCCATCGGATCGTCGGCGAGCACGGCGGGGCTCGCGAACAGATATACGGCCAAGAACGTCAGTCCCCACAGTCCGATGAGAGCCGAGCTCTGTGCCAGCGTCAGCGAGCCGGTCAGCGCATAGCCGAAGGCATTCCACGGAAACCCGCTCAGCAAATGTCCCCGCAGCCATTCGGACGCGGTCAACGTCAAGGCGAGGGTGAGCAGCCGGGTCGGGCCGCGCGTCCACAAGGCTTGCGCCAACGCGAGGCCGAGGCCAGTGAAGACCGCGAGCCCCGCCGGAAGCCCGATCACGGCGAACGGCAGCAGCCAGCCGAAGGTTTTGACGTCGACCAGGAACGCAAAGCCGATCCAGTAGAGGCCCGCGAGGAAATAGCCGAAACCGAAGCACCACCCGGCGATCGCGGCGCTGCCCATTCCGCCGAGCGCCCCCGCGCCCGAACCGTCCAGGAGCCAGACCAGGACCGGAAACGTGAGGAACAGAACCGGCCAGGCGTTGACCGGCGCGAGCGCCAGAACCGAAACCGCGCCGGCGCCGAACGCGATCGCCGCGCGGCGCCAGCCCCACGCGAGCACGACCGAGTAAGCGACGCGCCTGAGCTTCACCCGCGCACCCGCGCCTTAAGAGATCACGTCGGGAGGAGGCGAGACGTTGTCGCTTCGCATGCCGGCCGGATCCGCGCTCTCCGCTTCGGGCTGGCCGTCGCGTCGCTTGACGGCGCGGTCGCGCCGGCTCGACCTTTCCTTGCCGCGGTAGATTCTCACGCGTTTGACCCGCCGGGGATCGGCATCGAGCACCTCGATTTCGAACCCACCGGGACCCGGCACCAATTCGCCGCGCACCGGCACGCGCCCGACCTGCAGGACGAGATAGCCGCCGAGCGTGTCGACCTCCTCGGCCACCTTGCCGACGTTGAACTCGGGACCGACGATGTGGCCCACGTCTTCGAGATGCGCGCGTGCGTCGGCCAGGAACGAGCCGTCGGGCTGGCGAACGGCGGCGGGCATTTCGGCTTCGTCATGTTCGTCTTCGATGTCGCCGACGATCTGCTCGACGATGTCCTCCATCGAGACGATGCCGTCGGTGCCGCCGTATTCGTCGATGACCAGCGCGAGATGAATGCGGGTCGCCTGCATCTTCGCCAGCAGATCGATTGCCGGCATCGACGGCGGCACGAACAGGATCTTGCGGATGATGTCCGCGGAGGACAGCGAGATCGACAGGTCGACCGCCTTGAGATCGAGGCCGGCCGGGAACGGCTTCTTGCGACGCCGGTTGACGCTCTCGCGCACGGCGGCGCGCGAAGCCATGAAGGCGATCAGGTCGCGGATGTGCACCATCCCGACCGGGTCGTCGAGCGTGTCGTTGTAGACCACGAGCCGGGAGTGGCCGGCGCCCTCGAACACCTTGACGAGGTCGCCCAGCAGGATGTCCTGCTGCACGGCGACGATGTCCGCGCGCGGCACCATCACGTCCTCGACCCGCCGCTCGCGCAGGCCGAGGATGTTCTTGAGCATCGCGCGCTCTTCCGGCGAAAACCCGGTTTCGCCGGCGGCGCCGGCCTCGAGCACCACTTGGAGGTCGGCGCGAATCGAGCCGGGCTTCCAGCCGAACCAGGCGCGCAGCATCCGCACGAACCAGCTGGCGCCGTTCCCGGCGGCCTCGCTGACGCGGGGCACGGGAACGGGGAGCTGGTAGCGCTCGCTGCGGGCGCCGGTCGGCTCGTTGCGACTGGGCGCGTCGGGCTCAGGCATCGGAGTCGAAATTGGCCTACATTCCGTAAGGATCGGGTATGCCGAGCCGCGCGAGGATCTTGCGCTCGAGGTCTTCCATCCCCTCGGCGGCTGCATCCGATTGATGATCGTAGCCCAGGAGGTGCAGGAAGCCGTGCACCGCAAGATGGGCAAGATGATGGGCGAAGGGCCGTGCTTCGGCTTGCGCCTCCCGGATCGTGGTCTCGTAGGAGATGGCGATGTCGCCGAGGTGCCTGGGCGCGATGGAGGGCGCCGCGGCAGCCGCGAAGGAAAGGACGTTGGTCGGTTTGTCGACGCCTCGCCACCGTCGGTTCAATTCGCGGATGGCGGCATCGTCCTCGACGAGCACGCCGATCACGCCGCGGACGGGGCCCGCCGCTTCATCCGCGGCGCGGATCGCGCGAACGATGACGTCGCGCGTCTCCGGCGCTGCCGTCGCGGCCGCGGGCGCGACCGCGATTTCCAGGCGGATTCCCTCGACCTCGGCGGCGGCTTCGTTCTCGGTGCAATGCTCGCTCACGACTTCGATTCCCGATCGGCCTGGTCGTAGGCCCCGACGATACGCGCCACGAGGTCGTTGCGCACGACGTCCTCCTGCGTGAAGGGCACGTGGCCGACGCCCTCCACCTGGCCGAGCAGCCGCACGGCATCGATCAATCCGGATCGCTGTCCGGCCGGCAAATCGACCTGGCTCGGATCCCCGGTCACGATCATGCGGCTGTTTTCGCCGAGCCGCGTGAGGAACATCTTCATCTGCATCGCGGTGGTGTTCTGGGCCTCGTCGAGGATCACCACCGCATTGGAGAGCGTGCGCCCGCGCATGAACGCCAGCGGGGCGATCTCGATCTCGCCGGTCTGCAGCGCGCGCTCCACGATCCGCGCGTCCATCATGTCGAACAGCGCGTCGTAGATCGGGCGCAGATAGGGATCGACCTTTTCCCGCATGTCGCCCGGCAGGAACCCGAGCCGCTCGCCCGCCTCGACCGCCGGACGCGAGAGAATGATGCGGTCGACCTCCTTGCGCTCGAACAGCTGCACCGCATAGGCGACGGCGAGCCAGGTCTTGCCGGTCCCGGCGGGCCCGGTGCCGAACACCAGCGGCCAGCGCTTGAGCGCGCGCAGATAGGCGTCCTGGCCGGGTGTGCGCGCCCGCACGGTACGCTTGCGCAAATTGATCTCTTCGAAGTTCCGCCGGGATGTCTCCGGATCGAAATCGAACAGGGAGCCCTGCGAGATCGCCAGCCGGATCGCGCCTTCGACGTCCCCGGTGGTCAGCTCGACGCCGCGCTTGAGCTGCTCGTAGAGGCCTTCGAGCACGCGGCGCGCCTGCTCGCAGGCTTCGCGCGAGCCTTCGATCGTCACCTGGTTGCCGCGGGAATCGGCGATGACGCCGAGCCGGCGCTCGATCGAGGCCAGGTGCTGCCCGTACTGTCCGAACAGCGCCGAGGCGAGCCGGTTGTCGTCGAACGTCATGACGATCTGGGTCGCCGTGCCCTCGCGGAACTCTCCGCCTGGAGCGAACTGGCCGGGATCCGTCGTGAACCTGGGCAAGTCTTCAGCTTCCTACCGCAAGCAGGGACGCGCTGCGATCCGAACGCGAGGTTTCGCCAGCAAGGCTTCCGAACAGGCTGTTGGCGCCGATTTCCGTGACCGCCGCCGGCACGATATCGCCGATGCGGCTTTCCGGCAGCATGATTTGCACCGGCTGCAGATAGGGCGAGCGGCCGACGAGCTGACCCGGGCGACGGCCCGGCTTTTCCAGGAGCACGTCCAACGTCGTGCCGAGGCAGCGCGCGTTGAATGCCGCCTGGTTGCGGTCGATCGCCGCTTGCAGCCGCGCCAGGCGTTCGTTCTTGACCGGTTCCGGAACCTGATCGGCCATGGCGGCGGCCGGCGTCCCCGGACGCGGCGAATATTTGAACGAGAACGCGCCCGCATAGCCGATTTCATCGACGATCGTCAGAGTTTTTCGAAAATCGCACTCGGTCTCGCCCGGGAAGCCGACGATGAAGTCCGAGGAGAACGCCATGTCCGGCCGCGCCTCCCGCATGCGTGCCACGACGCGAAGATAATCGCCGCGCCCGTGCCGGCGGTTCATCGCGGCCAGCACGCGGTCGGAGCCCGATTGCACCGGCAGATGCAGGCACGGCATCAGCTGCGGCAGCTCGCGATGCGCGGCGAGGAGGCTGTCGTCGACATCGCGCGGATGGCTGGTGGTGTAGCGGATGCGGGCGATCCCGGAAATCTCGGCTACTCGTTGCAACAGCCGCCCCAGCGTCCATGTGCGCCCGTCGGGTCCCTCGCCGTGATAGGCGTTGACGTTCTGTCCGATCAGCGTCACTTCGCGCACGCCGGCGCGCGCGAGATGCTTCACCTCGGCGATGATCTGTTCGATCGGGCGCGAAATCTCCGCGCCGCGCGTATACGGCACGACGCAGAACGTGCAGAATTTGTCGCATCCCTCCTGCACGGTGACGAACGCCGTCACGCCGCGGCGGCGGATCGCCCCGCCGGCGGCCGGCTCGATGGCGTCGAACTTGCTCTCGGCCGCAAACTCGGTATCGACCGGCTTATCTCCGCGCTCGGCGCGATCGAGCAGCGCGGGCAGGTGATGGTAATTCTGCGGCCCGACCACGATGTCGACCAAGGGCGCCCGGCGCAAAATTTCCTCGCCCTCGGCCTGGGCGACGCAGCCGGCGACGACGATTGTCATGCGGCGGCCATCGGCGGCGGCGCTCGCCTTCCATTTGCGAATGCGGCCGAGCTCCGAATAGACTTTTTCGGCCGCCTTCTCGCGGATGTGGCAGGTGTTGAGGATCACCAGCTCGGCGGTCTCGGCGGCGGCGGTTTCGACGAAGCCTTCGGCCATCAGCAGGTCCGCCATACGCTGCGAATCGTAGGCGTTCATCTGACAGCCGTAGGACTTGACGTGGAGCTTTCGGGCTTCGCTCATGCCGCTTGGGTCGATGCCGATCCGGGCCGCTCGGGCTCACGGTGCATCTCGACGAGTTCCAGTGCTTCCGTCATTGCCTGCTCGCGGTCGGGGGCCTCTCTTACCGGCTTTCCCGGCAAAAAGGAATGGCCGGCGGCGCTGCGGTCCGCCGGGCGATGGCGCAAGGCGGCGGTGGTGAGCCGGCGTACCGTGCATTCCAGGGATTTTGCCACCGCTTTGCGATCCGTCTGCGCCTCATAGGCGACGGGCTCGCCCCAGGTAAGCACGACGTCGAAAGCGCCCTGCCCGAGCACCCGGATCAGGTGCGGCATCAGGTCCATGCCGCCGTACCAGGCAACCAGGGGCCGGTGCTGGCGTCCGATCGGCAACCCGTGGAGACGCGTGTAGGCAACCGACAACGGCTGAATCAGCACTCGGCCGCAATGTTCCGCCTCCGCGAGCGCGTCGCGGGCGGCCCCGATGAGCGCCGAGCGGAACGGCAACACGCGGTTGCCGTCGCTCGATGTGCCCTCGCCGAACAGCACCACGGGGTCGCCTTCGGCGAGCCGTTGCGCGATTTGCGCATTGACCTCGCCGGTCTTGTGCCGGCGCTCGCGGTCGACGAAGACCGAGCGCTGCAGCCTGGCGAGCAGCCCGAACACCGGCCAGCCGGCGACCTCGCGCTTGGCGACGAACACGACGGGCGCCGCCGCGGTAATGACCGGAACGTCGAGCCAGGAACAATGATTGGCGACGACGAGCAACGGGTGCTCGCGCACGCGCTCGCCGACCTCCCGAATGCGGATGCCGATCAGCGCACACAGCATGCGGTGATACAGCACCGGGATCGAGCGTCTACTCCGCAGCTTGAGCGCGACCGAGATCCACTGCACCGGAATCAGCGCCAACGTGATGGCGGCGGCGGCGGCGAGAACCGGGATGGCGCGCAGCATCAGCGTTTCTTCGCGTCGGCAAGCGGCACCGCGTAGAGCTCCAGGCGATGATCGACGAGCCGATAGCCCAGCCTGCGGGCGATGTCGGCCTGCAGACGCTCGATCTCCTCGGACTGGAACTCGATCACTCTCCCGCTCCTCAAATCGATCAGATGGTCGTGGTGCGTCTCGGAGATTTGCTCGTACCGCGCGCGGCCTTCGCGGAAATCATGGCGTTCGATGATGCCGGCGTCCTCGAACAGTTTGACCGTGCGGTAGACGGTGGAGATCGAAATGTGCGGGTCGATCTCCGCGCAGCGTCGATAGAGCTCCTCCACGTCCGGATGATCGGCGGATTGCGCGAGTGCCCGGGCGATGACCCGCCGCTGCTCGGTCATGCGCATGCCCTTGGCCACGCATTGCGCTTCGATCACGTTGAGCTTCGGCTCCGTCACGGCTGGTTCCCGTCGATGCTGCGCTCTCGGCCCTCCGCGATTCATCTTAATGGATTAATGGAGCCGACCGAACAGCGTCCATGCACCGATCACCCGAGGTCCCGGCGCAGGAGGAGTGCGCGCGATCCGCCGCCCGGGCGCGGATAATACGCTTCGCGCCGGCCCACCTCGCGAAAATGCCGGCGGGCGTACAATCGCCGGGCCGCGACATTGTCGTCATCGACTTCGAGAAAGACCGCGCGCGCGCCGCGCCCGGCGAGCGCCCGCAGATGGAGATCGAGCAGGCGGCCGGCAAGGCCCCGGCTGCGTTGCGAGGCAGCGACGGCGACCGAAAGAATCTCCGCCTCGTCCGCCGCCAGCCGGGAAAGGATGAAGCCCTTGAGATCGCGCCCGGTGCTGGCCCGATGCGCCAGCACGTTGCGATCCAGCAGCAGCCGCTCGAACTCGTCCTCGGTCCAGCCGCGCCCGAACGAGGCCGCATGCAGCTTGGCGAAGCTTGCCGCGTCGCCGGGCCCGGCAGCGGCGAGCTGCGGCGCGGCGCGCGTGAACAGCCGGAACAGGTTCATCGCCGCGGCAGTCGGGCGGCATCCTGCGGCCGGGCATCCGGCCGGCGCAGGTAGAGCGGCTTGGGGAGCGCATGGGCGACATCCGCCGCGGCCCCCAGCCGCGCGATCGATGCGATCAGGGGGGCGCCCTGCGTCGCGATCGCCGGCAACGGCTTCCCGTCCGGCCATGCTGCGGCGAGGATACCGGCGCCGGAGCCGACAATGACCGCGGCTGCGCTCGCGGCGCGGACGGCGTCGCGAACCGCAACCAGCCTCGGCGTGACCAGAATGCGCCCACCGGGTCCGAACACCTCGAAATACACCTGATCGTGCCGCGCATCCACGGCGGCGACCACGGGCCGGGTCTCGCCGGCGGCAAGATAGGGGCCGGCAAACGCCGCCAGGGTCGAGACACCGACGGCCGGCTTGCCGGCAGCAAGGGCGATGCCCCGGGCGGCGGCGATCCCGACCCTGAGCCCCGTAAAGCTGCCGGGTCCCACCGTCACCGCGATGCGATCGAGATCGGCGAACCCCGTTCCCGCCTGGTCCATCACCCGCGCGAGGAGCGGCATCAGCGCTTCGGCATGGCCGCGCGCCATCGCGACGCTCTCCTGCGCCAGGACACGGTCCGGCATCTCGATGATGCCGGCCGCGCAGGCCTCGAGCGCGGTGTCGATGGCCAGGATTCGCATGGACCCCCTGCCCCCGGCTTCAACCGGCGCGACCGCCCGATCCCAGGTGCGCTTCGGTATCATGGCGCCGCGCCGAGGTCGCCGCGCGGGTCAAGCTCGCGACCGGCGCAGGCCCATTCGGCGGGTGGAATCGGCGCGGTGCCGCGCGGCAATCAGACCGGCCGCACCTCGGTGACGTCGGGGATGAAATGGCGCAGCAGGTTCTGGATGCCGTGCCGCAGCGTCGCCGTCGAAGACGGGCAGCCCGAGCACGATCCCTTCATGGCGAGATAGACCACGCCGTCCTTGTAGCCGCGAAAGGTGATGTCGCCGCCGTCGCCGGCGACCGCCGGCCGCACCCGCGTCTCGATCAGCTCCTTGATGGTGGCGACGGTCTCGGCGTCGCCCGCCGCGAAGAATTCTTCCGCAGCCGCCGGGCCCCTGACCTCGGAGCGCACGATCGGAGCGCCCGACATGAAATGCTCCATGATGGCGCCGAGGATTGTCGGCTTGAGGTGCTGCCATTCGCCCGCGGCCTTGGTCACGGTGATGAAATCACTGCCGAGAAACACGCCGCTGACGCCCGGGATGTCGAACAGCCGTTCGGCAAGGGGCGATTGCGCAGCGTGTTCCGGATCCGGCATGTCGAGGGTACCGTCGGCGAGCACGGTCCGGCCGGGCAGGAACTTCAGCGTCGCCGGGTTGGGCGTCGCTTCGGTCTGGATGAACATGGATTTCTCTCCCTGGTCGACGCGGGAGCAAAGGCCCGCGCGGCCGATCTCCTTGCACTAATTGGGGGTTTTCGGCGAAAGGTCAATCCGCCGTTTCCCTCCCCGCAAGGCGTGGGTCGGCGCCGAAGGCGCCGGGGTGGGGTCTTTCGCCCACCTCACTCACGACATCGCGTCGAGGTCCTCGTCGCTGAGATGTCCCGGGACGATCGCCACCGGGATCGGAAACGTTCCCGCGGTCTTGCCGATATTGGAGACGAGCGGCCCCGGGCCCTCGGTGCCGGTTCCGGCGGCCAGCACCAGGATGGCGATGTCCTCGTCCTCGTCGATCAGGGTGAGGATCTCCTGGGCCTTGTCGCCGTCGCGGATCACGCGTTCCGGCGTGATGCCGGCGGCGCCATTGGCGCGGGAGGCGAAGCGGTCGAGGATGGCGTTGGCGGCTTCCTGGGCTTCCGCTTTCATGATGTCGGCGACGCCGAGCCATTGCTGATGGCGGTCGTGCGGCTCGATCACCAGCAGCATCAGCATTCCGGCGCCGGTGCGCGCCGCGCGCCGGCTTGCATAATAGACGGCGCGATCGCATTCCGGCGATTCATCGATGATGACGAGGTACTTCGGCTTGTGTCCGGCCTCGTAGCTGCGGCGCTTGCTGCTCATCGGCCCTCCCCCCGGGTTCCGCCCGACCTCGGCAATCGGCGTCGCGTGCGCATGCTGCCACGGCCCTTGCGGCGCCGACAAGTGCGGGCTCAGCGCCGCACGAAGCCGACGATGTCCTTGACCGCCTTCATGGTGTCGGCGGCGATCGCCTCGGCACGGGCGGCGCCCTCGCCCAGCACGGAATCGATGTAAGCGGGATCGGCCACCAGGCGTGTCATTTCCGCCCCGACCGGCCCCAGCTTGGCCACGGCGAGATCGACCAGCGCCGCCTTGAAGCTCGAGAACGGGCCGCCGCCGAACTCGCGCAGCACCGCTTGCTTGCTGGTTCCGGCGAGCGCCGCATAGATGCCGACCAGATTGTCGGCTTCCGGGCGCGGCGCGAGCCCCGCCTCCTCGTTCGGCAGGGGGGCCGGATCGGTCTTGGCCTTGCGGATCTTCTGCGCGATCGCGTCGGCATCGTCGGTCAGGTTGATGCGCGAGTAATCCGACGCGTCGGATTTCGACATTTTTTTCGAACCGTCGCGCAACGACATCACCCGCGTCGCCGGCCCGGTGATCAGCGGCTCGGGCAGCGGGAAAAAAGCCTCGCCGTAGCCGTGGGCGTGGATCGAGGCCGCGTAATCCTTGTTGAATTTCTGCGCGATGTCGCGCGTGAGCTCCAGGTGCTGTTTCTGGTCCTCGCCGACCGGCACGTGGGTCGCCCGATAGGCGAGAATGTCGGCGGCCATCAGGGTCGGATAGGAATAGAGCCCGACCGAGGCGTTCTCGCGGTCCTTGCCGGCCTTCTCCTTGAACTGGGTCATGCGATTGAGCCAGCCGAGCCGGGCGACGCAGTTGAAGATCCAGGCAAGCTCGGCGTGCTCGGCGACCTGGCTCTGATTGAACACGATGTTCTTCTTCGCATCGATGCCGCAGGCCAGAAACGCCGCGGTGACCTCGCGGGTGTGGTGCGGCAATTCGGCCGGATCCTGCCATTGGGTGATCGCGTGGAGATCGACCACGCAATACAGGCACTCGTAGTGCGCCTGCAGCGCCACGAACTTGGTGATCGCGCCGAGATAATTGCCCAAGTGCAGATTGCCGGTCGGCTGCACCCCGGAAAACACGCGCTGCCTGAACGTCATGAGCATCCCCAACCGCGGCCGCGGGCCGCGCCACATGCCACGACGCCGCGGCCCGGCGCAAGGGCCCCGCGCAGACAGTCGCGTTGCGTGGATCTCGGGTGTGCTTGCCGGTTCCCGGATGCCCGCTATAGTGCGCGGCACTCTCCCGCAATCATCCGAGCTCCATGGCTAATACCCGCTTCGACGTTCTCGGCATCGGGAACGCCATCGTCGACATCATCGGCCGTGCGCGGGAAGATTTTCTGCTCCGTCACGGCATGCAAAAGGGCGCCATGGTGCTGATCGACGAGGCGCGCGCGGAATCGATCTATGCGGCGATGGGACCCGCGATCGAAATCTCCGGGGGCTCGGCCGCCAACACCATCGTCGGCGTTGCGAGCTTCGGCGGCGCAGCGGCGTTCATCGGCAAGGTCAGGGACGACGAGCTCGGCCGCACCTTCGGCCACGACATACGCGCGGCCGGTGTCTCGTTCGCGACGCCGCCCGCCGCCGCCGGCGCTTCGACCGGGCGCTCCTACATCCTGGTCACGCCGGACGGCGAGCGCACCATGAATACCTATCTGGGCGCCGCGCAGGAGCTGGGTGCCGAGGACATCGATGCGGAAACGATTGCGGCGAGCGCCATCACCTATCTGGAGGGCTATCTGTGGGACCCCAAGCACGCCAAGGATGCCTTCCTCAAGGCCGCCGCCGTCGCCCATGAGGCGCGGCGGCTGGTGGCGTTGACGCTGTCGGACGCATTCTGCGTCGATCGTTGGCGCGAGGAGTTCCTGCAGCTGATCCGCGGCGGCATCGTCGACGTCACGTTCGCCAACGAGTCGGAAATCAAGAGCCTGTATCAGACCGCGGATTTCGATACCGCGGTTTCCGCCTTGCGCCAGGACGCCGCGCTCGCGGTGGTGACGCGCAGCGAGCAGGGCTGTTGCATCGTCTCCCGGGACGGCACGCGTCGCGTCGCCGCGTTTCCGGTCGAGCGGCTGGTCGATGCCACCGGCGCCGGGGACCTGTTCGCGGCCGGATTTCTGTTCGGGCTCGCGCGCGGCGTCGATCTTCCGACCGCGGCGCGGCTCGGCGCGCTCGCCGCCGCCGAGGTGATCCAGCATCTCGGCGCCCGGCCCGAGACTTCGCTCGAGGCACTGGCGCAGCAGAACGGACTGCCGGCTTGAGCCAAGCGCTGGGCTCAGTTTGAACCATTATCTGCACCGCGTCGCCGGGCCTGTCCCGGCCGGCCACGTCTTTCGCGACACCGTGAGTGGTACGACGCGGATGCCCGCGACAAGCCGGGCATGACGATAACCAATTGGTAAGCAACCATGGTTACGAAGGAGTGAATCCGAGCGGGGACGAGCCCATGAAGCAGCACAGGAACACGCCGCAGCCCGACGCTGCCGCGCAGGCGAGCTCGAGCGAGACGGCGAACCATCCGGTCGACGCCGCGCGCGCAAGCGAAATGGCCGGGGAAATTCCGATCATCGCCGCGCCCGGACTTGCGGACGCCGCCGCGCCGGCCGCGGCCGAATCCCTTTGCCCGCAGACGCCGCCCGAGGCGGCAAGGATCGAAGCACAGCCACATGCGCGCAAGGAGCCGCCGATATTGCCGCGCGCCGCGATCCTGGGCCCGCCGCCGAGTTCGGCGCCGCGCGTGGAAGCTCCGGCCGCTGCGCCGAACGCCGGTACGCCGGCTGCAGCCGCGAACGAGCGGCGGCCGCGGCGCTTCGCGCTGCTGGCGGTTTGCGTGGCTTTGTCGGCCGGTCTCGGCGCGCTCGGCGGCTCGCTGGCGGTGGACGGAATCGGCCGTCTGCTCGCGCCTCCCCCGCCGGCCCCGGCGGCGCATGCCGATACATCGGAGGAGATTCGCGCGCTGAAGGATTCCGTCGCACAGCTGCGCCCGAACCTGAAAGCGATCGGCGACAATGTCGCGGCGGTCCGCGCCGGCCTCAACGCGTCGTTCTCGAGCTCGACCGCGCAGTTCGCGAAGATCGCCGAGGCCATCGAGAAGCTCGAGCGTCACCAGGGGGAGCGCCATGTCGCGGCCGCGCCGCCGCCGGCTCCGGCCTCCGAGGCCACCGGCTCGATTGCCCCCGCCGCCGCAGCCAAGCCGGCTGGTCCCGGCGTGGTCGAGGGTTGGGTGCTGCGCAAGGCCTATCGCGGCGCGGCGCTGGTCGAGGGCCGCTACGGCATCATCGAGATCGAGCCGGGCGATCATTTGCCCGGCGTCGGCCGGGTCGAAGAGATCAAGCGCCAGGACGGCCATTGGGTCGTGGTCACGGCCCGAGGCCTGATCGTCGGCCTGCAATAGGCGCTTCTTTTGCCTCCCCTACAGGGGAGGCAAAAGACCCCTCGCAGCTTCGTGAATTGGGACGCCGGCTCAAGCGCCGGCAGCACTTGCTATGCTCGGCTCGTTTATGCGCTGGAGCTTCGCATGGCATCTCTCGCGAACGTTTCGCGTCTGCTGTTCGCGGCGCTCGCGCTCGCGCTGCCGGGCGCCCGCGCGCTCGCAGCGGAGCCGGCGCCCTCGCCCGCCGATCCGGAGCGCCGATGCCCCGGCTTGATCGCCGGCCTGCCCGACGTCCGTTTCGTGAACTTCGAGCGCGTGGCGCTCGGCGAAGGCGAGGTCCGCCTCACCTATGTCGGCCATTCGACCTTCCTGATCGAAAGCCCCCGCCTCGTGCGCATCGCCACCGACTACAACGATTACGTCAAGCCGCCTGTGCTGCCCGACATCGTCACCATGAACCACGCGCACACGACGCATTACACCGATGCGCCCGATCCGGCGATCAAGTTCGTGCTGCGCGGCTGGAACGACGACGGCTCGCAGGCCACGCATGACCTGAGCTTTCAGGACGTGCGGGTGCGCAACGTGCCGACCAACATCCGCGACTGGGCCGGCGGCACCGAGCGCTACGGCAACTCGATCTTCGTGTTCGAGGTCGCGCAGCTGTGCATCGCGCACCTCGGCCATCTGCATCACACCCTGACCAAGCAGCAGCTCGACGACATCGGCCGCCTCGACGTGGTGCTGGCGCCGGTCGACGGCACCTATACGCTCGACCTCGACGGCATGATGGAAGTGCTCCACGCGCTCAAGGCGCCGCTGATGATCCCGATGCATTATTTCAGCGCGTTCACGCTCGAGCGCTTCCTCGACCGCGTCCGGCAGAGCTGGGAGGTCGAGGTGAACGAGACGCCCTCGATCGTGCTCTCGCGCGCGAAACTCCCGAAGGACCCCAAGGTGCTGGTGCTGCCGGGGCACTGAGCCGGCGCCCCAATTGCCCCGATTTTGTGCAAATTCCTGGCGGTATCATTGTATTTTGTCGCGCCTGTTCAGCCGCTTAAGGCCGTTCAATTCGCCAAAGAACATCTTGTGGATGATAACAACAAGATTACGACTAGTAGTAAATATATCCCGGGCCCGTGCGCATCGCAAGAAAACCGTAGCCCGGATGGAATGCCGCGCAGCGGCACGTAATCCGGGATCCCAATAAGGCGGGCCCCGCAGATTTGCTCAGCGGTTCACCAGCCAGAGGATCAGGCTGAGCACCACGCTGACCAGCAGGCAGGTCACGATCGGGAAATAGAAGGTGAAATTGTCGCGGCGGATGACGATGTCGCCCGGCAGCCGGCCGAGCCCGATTTTTCCCAGCACCGGCCACAACAGGCCGACGACGAGGATCGCCACGCCGAGCGTGACGAGGAAGCGGGAGATATCCATCGCGATGCGCCTCGGCATCGAGGTAGGGAGCGCGCCGCGCGCTTTCCAACCGGCGGGTCCGTCATGAAGGCGCAAAACCCGCGCACGTAGAAATCATGAAGATCACGTCGGCCGGGGCGCGAGGCTTGGCGTTCTGCCGCGGCCCGGGGAATCAGCAAACCCCTCACACGTCGACGCTCGCCGCGAGCGCGTTCTCCTGGATGAACTCGCGGCGCGGCTCGACCACGTCGCCCATCAGCTTGGTGAAAATGTCGTCGGCCTCGTCGACCTCCTTGACCCGCACTTGGAGCAGCGAGCGCGCGTCGATGTCGAGCGTCGTCTCCCACAATTGGTTGGGGTTCATCTCGCCCAGCCCCTTGTAGCGCTGCAGCGCCACCCCCTTGCGGCCGGCCCCGGTGATCTCCTCGAACAGCCCGACCGGGCCGTAGATCGGCTTTTCCTCGTCCTTGCGGCGCAGCGTGCCGGGCTTGGCATAGACCTCCTGCAGCGAGGCGGCGAAATCGTCGAGCTTGCGGGCATCGGCCGAGCCGAGCAGCGCCTGGTCGATGATCGCGACTTCCTCGACCCCGCGCACCGTGCGGGAGAAATGGAAGCCGTTGTCGAAATGGCCTTCCCAGCCGCGCTCGGTCTCCTCCGAGAGCGCATCGAGCCGGCGGGCGATATAGAGCGCGGCGGCCTCGGCCTTCTGCGGATCGCCGGTGATCTGCGGCGTGAGCACGCCGGCGATCGAGGCCTGCTCGACCACCTTGCGGTTATAGCGGCTGTGCAGCCCGGCGAGCAGGTTGCGGATCGTGCGCGCCTCCTCGACCAGCCGCCGCAGGTCCGCGCCGGCGCGCTCCTCGCCCGCATAGGTGCGCAGCACCACATCCTCGAGCCCCGACCCGATCAGATAATCCTCCAGCGCCCGCTCGTCCTTGAGATATTGCTCGGACTTGCCGCGCGTCACTTTGTAGAGCGGCGGCTGCGCGATGTAGATGTGGCCGCGCTCGATCAGCTCCGGCATCTGCCGGAAGAAGAAGGTCAGCAGCAGCGTGCGGATGTGCGAGCCGTCGACGTCGGCGTCCGTCATGATGATGATCTTGTGATAGCGCAGCTTGTCGGCATTGAATTCCTCGCGGCCGATGCCGGTGCCGAGCGCGGTGATCAGCGTGCCGATCTCCTGGCTGCCGAGCATCTTGTCGAACCGCGCGCGCTCGACGTTGAGGATTTTTCCGCGCAGCGGCAGCACCGCCTGGAACTCGCGATTGCGGCCCTGCTTGGCCGAGCCGCCGGCGGAATCGCCCTCGACGAGGAACAGCTCGGATTTCGCCGGGTCGCGCTCCTGGCAATCGGCGAGCTTGCCGGGCAGCGAGGCGACGTCGAGCGCGCCCTTGCGCCGGGTCAGCTCGCGCGCCTTGCGCGCCGCCTCGCGCGCGGCGGCGGCCTCGACCACCTTGCCGACGATCATCTTGGCTTCCGAAGGATGCTCCTCGAACCAGGCCTGCAGCAGCTCGTTGATCACGCCCTCGACCACGGGGCGCACCTCGGAGGAGACCAGCTTGTCCTTGGTCTGCGAGGAGAACTTCGGGTCCGGCACCTTCACCGAGAGCACCGCGGTCAGGCCCTCGCGGCAGTCGTCGCCGGTGAGCGCGACCTTGTCGCGCTTGGCGATGCCTTCCGCATAGCCGGTGACCTGGCGCGTGAGCGCGCCGCGGAAGCCGGCGAGATGCGTGCCGCCGTCGCGCTGCGGGATGTTGTTGGTGAAGCAGAGCACCGTCTCGTGATAGCCGTCGTTCCAGGTGAGCGCCGCCTCGACCGTGATGCCGTCGCGCTCCGCCTTGATGACGATGGGGGCGGGGATGAGCGGGGTCTTGTTGCGGTCGAGATATTTGACGAAGGCCTCGACCCCGCCATCGTAGCGCATCTCCTCGCGCTTCTCGACGGCATGGCGCTTGTCGGAGAGGACGATCAGCACCCCGGAATTGAGGAAGGCGAGCTCGCGCAGCCGGTGCTCCAGCGTGGCGAAATCGAACTCGAGCATGGTGAAGGTCTTCGGCGAGGGCAGGAACGTCACCTCGGTGCCCTGCCGATCGTGGGCGGCGCCCACGGCCGCGAGCGGCGCAACCGCGACGCCGTCGCGGAACTCCATCGCGTGCTCCTTGCCGTCGCGCCAGATTTTCAGCTTGAGCCAGCTCGAGAGCGCATTGACGACGGAGACGCCGACCCCGTGCAGCCCGCCGGAAACCTTGTAGGAATTCTGGTCGAATTTTCCCCCGGCATGCAGCTGCGTCATGATGACTTCGGCGGCGGAGACGCCCTCGCCCTTGTGGATGTCGGTCGGAATGCCGCGGCCGTCGTCGACCACCGTGCAGGAGCCGTCGGGATTGAGCGTGACCACGACCTCCTTGGCGTAGCCGGCGAGCGCCTCGTCGATGGCGTTGTCGACGACTTCGTAGACCATGTGGTGGAGGCCCGAGCCGTCCTCGGTATCGCCGATATACATGCCGGGGCGCTTGCGGACCGCGTCGAGGCCTTTGAGGACCTTGATCGATTCCGCGTCGTAGTCGGAGGGCGCCGGCCGCGGCAGTTTTTGGCGGGCAGGTTCGGCCATGGGGGTGTTCGAATCGCTCACGAATTTGGCGCGTCGCGGCATTGGGTGTGACACGAAATATCGAGGCCGTACAGCGCAAAGTGGGCAGGGATAACGCGCTGTTTGTGCTTAGCTTTTCGGTCGATCCGGGCCGTGGAAAACGCGCTGGGAGGAAAGCCTTTTACCAAGCAGAATATAGGGTCGGAGAACACTTATCGCCACGGTTCGACGCGCCCCGGGCTGACCGCCAATACCTGCGCGCGCGGTGCGATCTCGGCAAAGGCCGCGGGGTCGGCGCCGCTCAGAAAAACCTGCGCGCCGAGGTTTTCGAGCGCCTCGAACAGCGCGACCCGCCGCGCCGGATCGAGATGGGCGACGACCTCGTCGAGCAGCAGCACCGGCGAAAACCCGGTCATGTGCGCAATCAGGCCCGAATGCGCCAGCACCAGATCGATCAGCAGCGCCTTCTGCTCGCCGGTCGAGGTCTCGCCCGCCGCGATCCCCTTGGGGCCGTGAACCACGTGGAGGTCGGTGAGATGCGGGCCGTCGAGCGTGCGGCCGGCGGCGGCATCGCGGCCGCGACCTTGCTCGAGGGAGGCGCGGTAGCGATCCTCGACCTCGCTGGCCGGGTGCGCCTCGAGCGCGTTCTCGACCGATCCGGATAGCGCGATGCGGGCCCACGGAAACGCCGAAGTCCGATCCCGGCGTTGGGCGAGCGCCGCGCCGAGGCGGCGCACGGTCTCGACCCGCGCGGCGGCGACCGCGACCGCGAGCTCGGCGGTCTCGCGCTCCACCGCATCGAGCCAATGCGCGTCCAGGTTTCTCTCCTCGAGCAGGCGGTTGCGCGAGCGCAGCGACCGCTCGAGCGCCGCGACCCGGCTGCCGTGGCCGGCATCGACCGCGAGCACCAGCCGGTCGAGGAAGCGCCGCCGCTCCGAGCCAGGCCCGGCGAACAGCTGGTCTATGGCCGGCACCAGCCACACCACGCGCAGATGATCGGCAAAGGCCGCGGCGGACGTCACCGGCTCGCGATCGATGCGGCATTGGCGGGCCCGCACTTCGGCCTCGCCCAACGGCCGCTCGACCCCGGTACCGAGCGTGGCGAGCCCGAGCGCACCCTCGACTTCCGCCGCGACGGCCCAGGAGCCGTCGCCTTCCGAGAACGCCACGTCTTCGAGCGTTGCCCGCCGCAAGCCGCGGCCGGGGGAGAGAAACGAGATCGCCTCGAGCAAATTGGTTTTTCCCGCGCCGTTCGGGCCCAGCAGCACCGCCGGCCCGCAGTCGAGCGAAATTTGCGCCGCCCGATAGCTGCGGAAATTGGTCAGCGCCAGGCGGCGGATGCGCGCCGCCGCGGGCTGAACAGCCACTGTTCCTGAAGTTTGAGCCTGAGATCGTCGCTCGGCCTCGCCCCGCGGGGAATTTCCCTCTCCCCTTGTGGAGGGTGGCACCTCGCGCAGCGAGGTGCCGGGTGAGGGGTTCTTCGCGATCACGATTCGAGCTTGTTCAACAAATCTTCGAGAACGGCGCGCGGTCGTTGCAGCACATCGTTGTTCCAGTACCGCACCACGCGAAAACCCTCGGCAGCCAAAGCAGCTTCTCGAATCTGATCCCGTTTCGATCCATGCTGACTTCCGTCGACCTCAACGACAATGCGTCGATGAAAACACGCAAAAACTAGAACGTAATTTCTAAATGGAACTTGCCGCCGAAATTTGAACCCCACGAGGCGGCGGTCGCGCAAGAGGTGCCACATCTTGGCTTCTGCGTCCGTCGCCTCGTGCCGCATACGGCGGGCTGCGCCGCGGATTCGTCCACTTACAGGACGATGGTGTGAATCGTTTGCCACCGACCCCTCACCCGGCTCGGGCCACTGCGTGGCCCTAGCCACCCTCTCCCACAAGAAGGGGAGAGGGTACTGGAGCGAGCGGCACTGCATCGGCATGCGGAGAGATCTCCTTTGCGTGACGACCATCCCGAGCGGGTTCGGTAGCCTCGCCGTCTCTCGTCTGTCCTCCGGCCTCGGTGGTCTGAGCTCACACCCGCATGGGCATCAGCACGTAGAGCGCGTCCTTGGCGTCGCGGTCCTCGATCAAGGTCGGCGAGCCCGGATCGGCGAGCTTGAGCACCGCGGATTCGCCTTCGATCTGTCCGGCGATGTCGAGCAGGTACCGGGAGTTGAAGCCGATATCGAGCGGCTCGGCATCGTATTCGACTTCGAGCTCCTCGGTGGCGCTGCCGGAATCCGGATTGGTCACGGAGAGCACGAGCTTGCTGCCCGACAGCGCCAGCTTCACGGCGCGGCCGCGCTCGCTCGAAACCGTCGAGACGCGGTCGACGGCGGCGGCGAAATCCGCCTTGTCGATCGTGAGCTTCTTGTCGTTGCCGACCGGGATGACGCGGGCGTAGTCGGGAAACGTGCCGTCGATCAGCTTCGAGGTGAGCACCATTTCGCCGAGCGTGAAACGGATCTTCGTCGGCGACAGCTCGATGCCGACCTCCGCTTCGCCGTCCTCGATCAGCCGCAGCACCTCGCCGACGGTCTTGCGCGGCACGATGATGCCCGGCATTCCCATCGCGCCCTGGGGTGTCGGAAGATCGATCTGCGCCAGACGATGGCCGTCGGTCGCCACCGCGCGCAGCGCCGTCGATTGCCCGTTGCCGGCGGTGTGCAAGTAGATGCCGTTGAGATAATAGCGGGTCTCTTCGGTCGAGATCGCGAACTGGGTCTTGTCGATCAGCCGCTTGAGGTCCTTGGCGGCCAGCGCGAATTTGTGCGTCATCTCGCCGGCGGCAAGATCGGGAAAATCGCTCTCGGGCAGCGTCTGCAGGGAAAACCGCGAGCGCCCCGCGCGCAGCGCGAGGCTCGCGCGGTCGCCGGAGGCCTCGAGCAGGATCTGGGTGCCTTCCGGAAGCTTGCGCACGATGTCGTAGAACATGTGCGCCGGCACGGTGGTGGCCCCGGCCGGGCCGACCTCGGCCGGGATCGTCTCGATGACCTCGAGGTCGAGATCGGTGGCCTTGAGCGCGAGCTTCGCCTCGTCCGCGCGGATCAGCACGTTGGCGAGAATCGGGATGGTATTGCGCCGCTCCACGACCCGGTGCACATGGCCCAGGGATCGCAACAGCTGGGCGCGCTCGACGGTGACTTTCATGACGGACCCCGCTTGGGCGTGGTTCTTGGGCGCGCAGGGCGCCGCAGCCCCGGCCCCATGCGGCGCCGGGGCCTGAAAGTGGCGTGACTGCGCGGCTTAAGCAAGGGCAGCCGGCCTGGGGCCGGCCGCCGGTCCCGAGTTTTTGGCCCGGGCTCTACTCCTGCAACAGGCGCTTGAGCAGCTCGACCTCGTCGGCGGTGGCCGTATCGTTGCCGACCAGCGTCTCGATCTTGCGCACGGCGTGCAGCACCGTGGTGTGGTCGCGGCCGCCGAACCGCCTGCCGATCTCGGGGAGCGAGCGCAAGGTCAGGGTCTTGGCGAGATACATCGCGATCTGGCGCGGACGCACGACGTTGGCGGTGCGACGCGAGGACAACAGATCCGCACGGCTGACGTTGTACTGCCGCGCCACGGTGCGCTGGATGTCTTCGATGCGCACGCGCTTGGGATCCTGCGGCCGCACCAGGTCGCGCACGGCGCATTCCGCCATTTCCAGGGTCACGGCGTGGCCGGTGAGCTTGTTGTGGGCGAGCAGGCGGTTGAGCGCGCCGTCGAGGTCGCGGCCGTTGTGGGTGATGGTCTTGGCCACGAACGCCAGGACCAGGGCGGGCACGTCGAAGCCCGGATGGTGCTGCCGCGCCACCGCGACGCGGGCCTTGAGGATCTCCAGCCGCAGCTCCTCCTCGTGCGAGCCCATCTCGACCACGAGACCGCCGGCGAGCCGCGAGCGGACGCGGTCGTCGAGGCTTTCGAGATCGGCCGGGGGGCGGTCGCCCGCGACCACCACCTGCCGGCCGGCATCGATCAGGGCGTTGAGCGTGTGGCAGAACTCGGCTTGGGTGGATTTGCCCTGCAGGAACTGCAGATCGTCGATCACCAGCACGTCGATGGCGCGTAGCGCCTCCTTGAATGCGATCGCGGTCTGGGTCTTCAGGGCGGACACGAATCCATACATGAAGCGTTCGGCGGTCAGATACAGCACCTTGCGGCCGTTCCGTGCGTTTCCGGCCCAGGCGATTGCCTGCAAGAGATGCGTCTTGCCGAGCCCGACTCCGGCGTGAATGTAGAGCGGATTGAACATCACCGCCTCGCCGCGACGGGCATTGGCGACTTGTTTGGCCGCCGCATGAGCAAGCGTGTTGGAACGGCCGACCATGAACAGGTCGAAGCTGAGGCGCGGATCGAGCGGCGAGCCCCCGAGCGCCTCCTGCTGGGTTGCGGCCGGCACCATGAAGTGGCGGTGATCCGCGGATTGCATCGGATATTGGCCGTCGCGCGCCGGTTCACTGCGCTCCGATTTCGGCTTGGTGCAATTGTTGCGCAACACCGCGGAGCGAACGCTGACCTCGATCCGGCGCACCAGCGGCTGCTCCGATCTCCAGCAGGTCAGCACCCGCTCGGCGTAATGCGCCTGAATCCAGCTCTTCAGGAACCGTGTCGGGACCGAGAGCCGGACCACGTCGTCGTCGAGGCCATCGAGATCCATGCGCGCGAACCAGCTGGAGAAGATGTCGTCGCCCACCTCGGCCCGCAGCCGCTGCTTGACCCGCGACCATCGCTCCAGATTCGTGCTCGTCATCTCGGTGGTCTTTCGCGGGGATTGCGGCGGGGCCGCCAGGGTTCCAGGCAGTGGAAAAACCGCAGGTGCCGGCTCGGGCGGCTTCAACATTCATGTGCTCCGCAAATCCTCGGTCGACTGGACGAGGTGGATCGAATTGCGATGGAAGCGGGTGAGACGAACGCGGGAGGAAGGGCTCAGCGGCCCGGTGGGGCCGTCGCGCTCGACGCTACGACGCCGCGACGCGGAGCATCGTCGCGAAACCGGACGCGCAACCTGGGCGCGCGCGACCTGCGAGGAAATGCACTGACTTTATTTCGGGAAAGCGAGCGGGTCGGTTCGACCGACCCCGGCCACGTCGTTCTCATGATGCCCCCTGATCACCGCGGCTGCAATACCGCGGTGTCTAGCGTCTTCTTCAGGTTTTTAAGTTTCAGCAAGACTGCTTCGCGACACTACGCATGAGAACAACGAAGTCGCAAAGTTCAACCAAAGTCCTCGCCGCCGCCGGGCCCTACGCTTGACTCGTGGATACGCTCATCTCCGGACAAAATACTCCCGTTCTCACGACTGATGAGCGTGAACGCCGGAACTTTGTTTGAAGCCGCTGGAAGCGCGGAGGCAATTGGACATTACACAGGCGCTCGGAGGGCCGCAAGAACCTTTTGCGACATCGGCGTTGCCCCGGCACCCGCGGCCCCGGCGCTGCCCATTCGGAAATTATCCAAATGCTTGAATCACCGCGCGGAATCCTCGGCGCGGCGCGGCCGGATCGCAAGCCGGACTCCCGACGCGCGGCGCGCGGCGCGCCTTCCGGCGGCGCGGCGTGCCGGGCGGGATTCCGGCGATTGTTTGGTACTATCCAAACAAGTCATTGCGAATCAGGGAGTTTTTGTGAGCGCGCGAAATTGGGCCGAGAGCCCCGAGAACGCGCGCCGGCGCCGGACCGCCATCCATTCCCGCGCGGGTGACGTTTTTGACTCACATGTGACATTCGCGCAACAAACGGGGCGACAGCGCGCATGCCGCCCGTTCCGATCGCGTTTCTGCGCGCGTGCGATCCTCCGGCCGTCTGAATGCGAGGCGATTGCGCCGGAATCTCGGCCGATCGACGAGATCTCACACGCATGGGCGGGAAAAAAAGGCCCCGACGGGGCCAGTCATAGGGGGGAAGAAGCAGCGAAGGAACGCTGCCGATGCGCCACAACTCCGAAGTCCGGAGATCCTAAACGAGGGACCCAATGGTCCGCCTTCAGCGGCGCACCGCTTCGCGGCAACCCGCGCCCGGGATACGATTCAGGAGATCCCGGTCACGCGCCGAGCTTGGCGATCCGCGCCACTAGACGCGATACCTTGCGGCTGGCGCTGTTCTTGTGCAGGACCCCCTTCTGGGCGGCACGCATGATTTGCGGTTCGGCTTCCTTCATCACCACGAGGGCGCGATCGCGGTCGCCGGCGGCGATCGCCTCCTCGACCCGGCGCACATAATTGCGCACGCGCGAGCGGCGCGACTTGTTGACGATCGCGCGCCGCGCGATCTTGCGTGCGGCTTTCTTGGCGGACTTGGTATTGGCCATGGTCGATCGAGTTCCGCGTCGACGCCGCTGCCGGCATCATTGGGGTGTTTTTCAGAAAACCGCGGGCGGTGAGCGTCCCGAGGCGCGCTGCTTATAGTCAGGGCCGCGCAAGGCGTCAACGCCAGCGGCCTTTGCCCCGCTTCAAGCCACCCGCCGGGCGCGCACCGCATCGTAGCCGGCGACCGCGACGGCCCGGTCGGCGGCCGAACCTGCGGTCAAGGGCGGCATCACCCGGGCCCACGCCGGATCGTCGTGCACATGCGCGAGGAGCGCCTTGACGCCGGCGATGAGCGGCTTGCCGTCGAACAGCTTGCGGATGGTCACGGCGGCCTCGAGCGCGACCGCGTCGCCGCCGCGATAGGCGCGCGCGCAAAGATCCGCATTGAGATTGACGGTGGCGGAGATGCAGCCGGCGAACGGCCCGTTGCGCGCTTCGAAGAGCGCCGCCTCGTTCGAGGGGAATACGGCAAAGCCCGGCGCCGCCGCGGCCGCGGCGCGGGAAAAACCGAGATCGCCCGAGGAATCCTTCAGTCCCGCGATCCGGTCGCCGAAGCCCGACACGATGCGGGCGAGCAGGCCGAGGTGCCATGGAACGCCCGACAGGGCCGGGAAATGATAGAGATAAACCGGAATCGGCCTGTGCTTGGTCGCGGCAACGATCGCTTCGACGTAGGCCATTAGCCCGTCGTCCGCTACTCCCTTGTAATAGAACGGCGGCAATACCAGCGCGGCCGCGAAACCGAGCTCGGCCGCGTGCCGGGTCAGCTCGACCGCATCGCCAACCGCCGCGGCTCCCGTTCCCACCATCAGGCGTGCCATCGGCAGCCCCGCCTCGCGATAGGCGTTCATGAGCTTGCGCCGCTGCTCGATCGAAAACGAGGTTGCTTCCCCGGTGGTGCCCAGCACGTTGAGGCCGTCGCAGCCGTGGTCGAGCAGGAATTTCGCGAGCGCCGTCGAGCGGGCGCAATCGGGCTCGCCGTTTGCGTCGACGGCGGTTGCGATCGCGGCGATGACGCCGGACAGTCGAGCCTCGGTCATGGAATTCTCCAGGTATCAGAGGTCAGAAATCAGAAATCAGAACGCGGAAATCACGGCCCTTTCTGACTTCTGATTTCCGACCCCTGTCAGCCGCTGACGTTATAGGCGGCGAGCGCCGCCATGTTGACGAGATCGGAATCGGTGGTGGCGAGCTGCACGATCTGCACCGGCATGTCGAGGCCGACCAGCAGCGGTCCGATCACGGTTGCGCCGCCGAGCTCTTGGAGCATCTTGGTCGAGATCGAGGCGGAGTGGAACGCCGGCATGATCAGCACGTTGGCGGGTCCCGACAACCGGCAGAACGGGTATACCGCCATTTTTTCGCGGCTGAGCGCGACGTCGGGCGACATTTCGCCGTCGTATTCGAAATCGACGCGGCGCTGGTCGAGGATGCGCACCGCCTTCTGGATGCGTTCCGCGCGCTCGCCCGGCGGCTGGCCGAAATTGGAGAACGCCAGCAAAGCCAGCCGCGGCTCGTAGCCGAGCTTGCGCGCGACGCCCGCGGCCTCGACCGCGATCTCGGCGAGATCCTCGGCCTCCGGCATCTCGGTGACCGCGGTATCGGCGACCACGACGGTGCGCCCGCGCGCGAGCACCAGCGAAAACCCCATCACGCGATGCCCGGGCTTGACGTCGATGCAGTGCCGCACGTCCTCGAGCGCCACGGAAAAGTTGCGGGTCACGCCGGTGACCATCGCGTCGGCGTCGCCGAGCGCCACCATGGCGGCGGCGAAATGGTTGCGGTCCTGGTTGATCAGCCGCTGGCAGTCGCGAAACAGATAGCCTTGCCGCTGCAGCCGCTCGTACAGGAAGGCCGCATAGGCGGAATTGCGCCGCGACAGCCGCGCGTTGAAGATCTCGACGCCCTCGGACAGCTCGATGCCGGCGTGCTTCGCGGTCTCGCGCACGCGCTCCTCGCGGCCGACGAGCTGCGCGGTGCCGAGCCCCTGCTGCACGAAATTCGTGGCCGCGCGAATGACCTGCTCCTCCTCGCCTTCCGCGAACACCACGCGCTTGGGCTGGCGCCGGAGCCGCTCGAACACCCGCGCGAGCACGCCGGCGACCGGATCGAGTCGCATGCGCAGCTGGTGACGGTAGCTGTCCATGTCGATGATCGGTTTGCGCGCCACCCCGGTATCCATCGCGGCGCGGGCGACCGCCAGCGGCACCGCCGAGATCAGCCGGGGATCGAACGGCACCGGAATGATGTATTCAGGCCCGTATTTCGGGCGCGCGCCGTAGGCGGCGGCGACCTCGTCGGGCACGTCCTCGCGCGCCAGCTGGGCCAGCGCTCTCGCGGCCGCGATCTTCATCTCCATGTTGATGCTGGTCGCCTGGACGTCGAGCGCGCCGCGGAAGATATAGGGAAAGCCCAGCACGTTGTTGATCTGGTTCGGGTAGTCCGACCGCCCGGTGGCCATGATGGCGTCGTCGCGCACTGCGGCGACTTCCTCCGGGGTGATCTCCGGATCGGGATTGGCCATCGCGAAGATGATCGGCTTCGCCGCCATGACCTTGACCATCTCCGGGGTGACCGCGCCCTTGGCCGAGAGGCCGAAGAAAACGTCGGCGCCTGCGAGCGCTTCGGCGAGGCTGCGCGCCTTGGTCTCGACCGCGTGCGCCGACTTCCATTGGTTCATGCCCTGCTGGCGGCCGCGGTAGATCACGCCCTTGGTGTCGCACAGCACGACGTTCTGCGGCTTAAACCCGATCGCCCTGAGCAGCTCCAGGCAGGCGATGCCGGCGGCACCGGCGCCGTTGCACACCAGCTTGGTCGAGCCGATCTCGCGCCCGGTGAGATCGAGCGCATTGAGCAGCCCCGCCGCGGCGATGATGGCGGTGCCGTGCTGGTCGTCGTGGAACACCGGGACGTCGAGCAGCTCGCGCAGCCGCTGCTCGATCAGGAAACATTCCGGCGCCTTGATGTCCTCGAGATTGATGCCGCCGAAAGTCTGCCCGAGGTAGCGCACGCAATTGACGAAAGCATCGGGATCCTCGGTCGACACTTCGAGATCGATCGCATCCACGTCCGCGAAGCGCTTGAACAGCACCGCCTTGCCTTCCATCACCGGCTTGGCCGCAAGCGCGCCGAGATTGCCCAGCCCGAGAATGGCGGTGCCGTTGGTGATCACCGCGACGAAATTGCCCTTGGCGGTGTAATCGTAGGCGCGGTCGGGATTCTCCGCGATCGCCTTGACCGGCACCGCCACGCCCGGCGAATACGCCAGCGACAGGTCGCGCTGGGTCGCCATCGGCTTGGTCGCAACCACCTCGATCTTGCCGGGGCGGCCCTGCTGATGGAACTGCAGCGCTTCCTGGTCGGTGAAGGTCGGCCGCGCCCGGCGGCCGCCGGACTTGGCGGACATGTCCATTTGCCCTCCCGGGCGGGTTCCCCTCGGAAATTTGCCCGACGTTAGCGGAACCGAGGGCACCGACTCAAGGACGGCGCCCGTAACACGCTCGTTCCCTGCTGTGGGCGCCGCGGATGCGGCCATGAAATGCCGTTCGGCATCTGCTAGCGTCTTTGCGCATGGAGCTCAAATTGCCGGGCGAGCCGAACGTCGCCGAACCGGGTGCGGACGCCCCGCGCGGATTGCGCGCCGGGGGCGAGGACCGCGTCAGCCCGATGATGGCGCAGTACCTCGAGATCAAGGCCGGCCACCCCGATGGCCTGCTGTTCTACCGCATGGGGGATTTCTACGAATTGTTTTTCCGGGACGCCGAGATCGCCAGCCGCGCGCTCGGCATCGTGCTGACCAAGCGCGGCAAGCATCTCGATCGCGACATCCCGATGTGCGGCGTTCCGGTCGAGCGCGCCGAGGAATATCTGCACCGGCTGATCGCGCTCGGCCATCGCGTCGCCGTTTGCGAGCAGCTCGAGGATCCCGCCGAAGCCAGGCGCCGCGGCGGAAAAAGCGTGGTGCGGCGCGACATCGTGCGCCTGGTCACGCCGGGCACGCTGACCGAGGATTCCCTGCTCGATGCCCGCCGCAACAATTATCTGGCGGCCATCGCCCGCGCCCGCAGCTCCTCGGCCGAGGAGGAGAGCCGGTTCGCCATCGCGTTCCTCGACATATCGACCGGCGAGTTTCGCGTCACCGAATGCGGCCGCGACACGCTCGCCGCCGAGATCGCGCGGCTCGAGCCCGGCGAGATTCTTGTTTCCGACGCGCTCTACGAGGATGCCGAGCTTGCAGCGTTCTGGCGTTCGCTGCCCGCGGTGACGCCGCTCACCCGCGATGCTTTCGACGGCGCGAGTGCCGAGCGGCGGCTCGCGGAATATTTCGCGGTGGCGACCACGCAGGCGTTCGGCGCGTTCTCCCGGCTGGAACTGACCGCGGCGGCCGCATGCGTCACCTACCTCGAGCGCACCCAACGCGGGGAGAAACCGCTGCTCTCGCCGCCGGCGCGGGAATCGGGCGGCGCGACGCTGCTCATCGACGCGGCGACGCGCGCCAACCTCGAGCTTGTCCGCACCTCGAGCGGAGAGCGCCGCGGCTCGCTCTTGTCCGCCATCGATCGCACCGTCACCGCCGCGGGCTCGCGGCTGTTGGCGCAACGCCTCGCCGCGCCGTTGACCGCGCCTGCCGCGATCGGCGAGCGCCTCGATTCGGTCGCGGCGCTCGTCGCGGCGTCAGCCATCCGGTCCGAGCTCATCGCGCGGCTCAAGGCGGCGCCGGATCTCGCGCGTGCGCTCGCCCGGCTGGTGGTCGGGCGCGGCGGTCCGCGCGATCTTGCGGCGGTCCGCGATGGCCTGACGGCGGCGGCGGAAATCGCCGGCGCGTGCCGGGCGCCCGATCCCTGCCCGGCCGAGATCGCCGCCGCCGCGGCCGCGCTGCAAGCCCCCGATCCGGCGAGCGCCGCCGAGCTCGCGGCCGCGCTTGGCGACGAGCTGCCGGGCTTCAAGCGCGACGGCGGATTCATCCGCGCCGGCTACCGCGCCGCGCTCGACGAGACGCGGGCGCTGCGCGACGAGTCCCGCCGCGTCCTTGCCGTGCTCCAGGCCCGCTATGCCGAGGACACCGGCATTCGCACGCTGAAGATCCGCCACAACCACGTGCTCGGCTATTTCATCGAGACCGCCGCGCAGCACGGTGAAAAACTGCTCGGCGAGCCGTTCAAGGCCAAGTTCATCCACCGCCAGACGCTGGCGGGCCAGATCCGGTTCACCACCAACGAGCTTGGCGATCTCGAATCGAAGATCGCGAGCGCGGCGGACCGCGCGCTGGCGCTCGAGCTCGAGATCTTCGACCAGCTCTCGGACCTCGTGATTGCTTCGGGCGCGGCGATCCAGGCGGCCGCGCAGGCACTCGCCGCGATCGACGTCGTTGCCGGGCTGGCAAGTCTCGCGGTCGAGCAGGATTACGTGCGGCCCGAAATCCTCGCGGACCTCGATTTCGTCGTCGAGGGCGGGCGTCATCCGGTGGTCGAGCAGGCGCTCGTGCGCGGCGGCGGTCCGTTCGTCGCCAACGATTGCGATCTTTCGCCGCCGGCGGACGCGGGCGCCGGGCGCATCTGGCTGTTGACCGGGCCGAACATGGCCGGCAAGTCCACGTTTCTGCGCCAGAACGCCCTGATCGCCGTGCTGGCGCAAATGGGAAGCTTCGTGCCGGCGCGCCGCGCGCGCATCGGCGTCATCGACCGGCTGTTCTCCCGGGTCGGCGCCGCCGACGATCTCGCCCGCGGCCGCTCCACCTTCATGGTGGAAATGGTCGAGACCGCCGCGATCCTCAATCAGGCGGGGCCGCGCTCGCTGGTCATTCTCGACGAGATCGGTCGCGGCACCGCGACCTTCGACGGGCTGTCGATCGCCTGGGCGACGATCGAGCATTTGCACGAAGAGAACCGCTGCCGCGCGCTGTTCGCCACGCATTTTCACGAGCTGACCGGGCTTTCCGCGAAGCTGCCGCGCTTGTTCAACGCGACGGTGCGGGTCAAGGAATGGCAGAACGAGGTCGTGTTCCTGCACGAAGTGGTGCCCGGCGCGGCGGACCGTTCCTACGGCATCCAGGTCGCCAAGCTCGCCGGGCTGCCGTCCGCCGTCATCGAGCGGGCCAAGCTCGTGCTCGCGGAGCTCGAGGCGCAGGACCGCATCTCGCCGGCGCGCAAGCTCGTGGACGATTTGCCGCTGTTCGCTTCGGTCCGGCGCGCCGGTGCCGCGACCGCTTCCCCGCGCGAGAGCGCCGCCGAGGCCTTGCTTGCCGCAATCGCCGCGCTTAATCCGGACGAGCTTTCGCCACGCGAGGCGCTCGAAGCGCTCTATGCGCTCAAGCGCGCGGCGGCGAAGCGCGAATGATCCGATCACCAGCCGCGGTGGCGGTTGAGCCACAGCGTCAGGTTCCAGCCGATCGAGATCGCGAGCGCGAGGATGAGCGCCGCGGCCTTGCCCAGCGGCACGGAGGCGAGATGCAGCGCCAGCATCGCGAACGCGAAGCCGACCAGTCCCGGAAGCGTGTTGGCGAGAATCGCCGCGGTCGCCGGTCCGCCGATCCGAGGATGAAAGATCAGGATCAGGCTGGTCAGCACCACGGGAAACACCGCGAGCATTCCGGTCAGCGTCGGCCCCACCCGGGCGCTCAGGCCCACCACGGTCGCGACGAGCACCGCCACCAGCCCGGCGCGCAGCGGCACGTCGTACCAGCGCCGCCGCGGCGGTCGAAATTTTGCGCTGCGGAACCGGCGCGCCACCGGCACCGCCACGAGATAGCTCGCCGCATTGATCGCCAGCGCGCCGGGGAGCGTCCATTGGAAGCTGCGCACCGTGAAGATCGCCGCGAGCCAGAACCCGAGCGCGACCGCAAGGCTCGCGAGCGGTCCGCGGACCTGCGCGACCAGGATATAGATGAGCGCGAAGAGCCCGGTGACCGCATTGGCGGCAAGGCTCGCCATCGCGCTCGCGGCGATGAAGCGCGAGTCATGATCGAGCGCCAGGAACAGGTAGACGGGTCCCGCGGAAATCGGCAGCGTCGCCACCAGCCCGCCGACCAGCGGCCCGGCGCGTTCGGCAATCGCGGTCGCGGCGACCAGGAACGCCGCCGTCACCGCCATCTTGGTCGCAAGCTCGAGCCAGAACATCGCGTCGGGGGACATGGCCGGCACTGAGGGTGGCGTGGGCCGCAAAGGTCAAGCCCGCGGCGCGGCGCGGACCGTATGCGAGCTGCCCCGTAGGCGCAGGGCGATCTCACTTCGCTCCGAGCGAGCCGCAATCTCCTCCCTCCCCTTGAAAAGGGGAGGGGTGGGGTGGGGATCGCGACCCCCTCCCGACCGCTGCGCGGTCGACCTCCCCCTTTCAGGGGGAGGTGTTCGGAGCCAGCCGCGAGGCATATGCGACGGCCGCAGCGCTTTCGTCGGAGCTGTCGGCTGTTCGCTGAAAAGCATTACCAAACATGGCGCCAACTCCCGCCGTGACATGCCGGCTCGGCTCGGATATCCGGATGCGGCGATGTCCGTCCCTGCCGACCATGCCGATGCTGCGGTTCATCCCCCGCGCGGGGCCGCGGCCATTTTCGACGCGCCTGCGGTCGCCGCGGAGCTCAAGCGCCTCGGCGGCCTTCACGCCGGCCGCGAGCGCGAGCTGCGCTCCGCGGTGGCGCAATATCTCAAGGGCGTGCAGGAGGAGGGCCGGGCGGCGACGGAACGCATGCTGCGCGAGGATCGCCACGGCCGGCTGTGCGCGGAGCGCCTGTGCTTCATGCAGGACGAGCTGATCCGGCTGCTGTTCGAGTTCGCCGGGCAGCAGCTGTATCGTTCCGACAATCCCTCCGAGGCCGAGCGCATGGCGGTGATCGCCACCGGCGGCTACGGCCGCGGGCTATTGGCGCCGGGCTCCGACATCGATCTCTTGTTCCTGCTGCCGTACAAGCAGACCGCCTGGGGCGAATCGGTCGCCGAGGCGATTCTCTATTGCCTGTGGGACATGGGCCTGAAAGTCGGCCACGCCACCCGCTCGGTCGACGAATGCATCCGCCAGGCCAAGGCCGACATGACGATCCGCACCGCGGTGCTGGAGGCCCGTTATCTGGTCGGCGATCGCAGGCTCTACGACGAGCTCGTCGCGCGCTTCGATCGTGACATCGTGCAGCACAGCGCCGCGGAGTTCGTCGCCGCCAAGCTCGCCGAACGCGAGGAGCGCCACCGCCGCGCCGGGCAGTCGCGCTACCTCGTCGAGCCCAACGTCAAGGACGGCAAGGGCGGCTTGCGCGATCTGCACACGCTGTTCTGGATCGCCAAATACGTCTATCGCGTGCGCGAACCCCAGGAGCTGCTTCAGCACGGCGTGTTCGACGAGCAGGAATACCGAATTTTCCGCCGCTGCGGGGATTTCCTGTGGTCGGTGCGCTGCCACATGCATTTCCTCACCGGCCGCGCCGAGGAGCGGCTGTCGTTCGACATCCAGCGCGAGATCGCGGTGCGGCTGGGCTACACCGAGCATCCGGGCCTGAAAGACGTCGAGCGGTTCATGAAGCATTATTTTCTGGTCGCCAAGGACGTCGGCGATCTCACCGCGATCCTGTGCGCGGGCCTGGAGGCGCGCCAGGCCAAGCCCGCGCCGGTGCTCAGCCGGGTGATGGCGCGGCTGCGGCCGCGCGGCCGGCGCAGCTTGAGCGAGAGCGCGGACTTCATCGTCGACAACAACCGCATCAACATCAGCGACCCCGACGTTTTTCGCCGCGATCCGGTCAACCTGATCCGCATCTTCCATCTCGCCGATCGCCACGCGCTCGCGTTCCATCCCGACGCGCTGCACGCCGCCTCGCGCTCGCTCAGGCTGATCGACGCGGAGCTGCGCAAGAATCCCGAGGCCAACCGGCTGTTCTTTGAGATTCTCACCTCCCGCAGCCATGCCGAGACCGTGCTCCGCCGCATGAACGAAACCGGCGTGCTCGGGCATTTCGTTCCCGACTTCGGCCGCATCGTGGCGATGATGCAGTTCAACATGTACCACCATTACACCGTGGACGAGCACCTGCTGCGCTGCATCGGGGTGCTGGCCGAGATCGAGCGCGGCGGCAACGAGGAATTCGCGCTCGCCGGCGAACTGATGCGCACCATCCAGCCGGCGCATCGCGCCGTGCTCTACGTCGCCTTGTTCCTGCACGACATCGCCAAGGGCAGGGTCGAGGATCATTCGATTGCCGGCGCGCGGATCGCGCGGCGCTTCGGCCTGCGGCTCGGGCTCTCGCCGGCCGAGACCGAGACCGTCGCCTGGCTGGTCGAGCAGCATCTGGTGATGTCGATCACCGCCCAGTCGCGGGATCTCTCCGATCGCAGGACCATCGAGAATTTCGCCGCCGTGGTCCAATCGCTCGAACGGCTGAAGCTGTTGATGGTGCTGACCACCGCCGACATCCGCGCCGTCGGGCCCGGGGTGTGGAACGGCTGGAAGGCGCAATTGCTGCGCACGCTCTACTACGAGACCGAGCCGGTGCTCACCGGCGGCTTCTCGGAGGTCAACCGCGCGCAGCGCGTCGCCGCCGCCCAGGCGGAGTTCAAGGCGCAGCTCGCGGACTGGCCGCCGGCGCGGATCGATGCCTATGTGGCGCGGCACTATCCGGCCTATTGGCTCAAAGTCGATCTT
>WNGD01000642.1_pt1 | contig 37608 bp, 38 predicted proteins | sample 5400671 | NCBI WGS metagenome assembly WNGD01 (sample SAMN13153369, study PRJNA577476) | soil metagenome | isolation source: 40 cm soil or saprolite under grassland replicate 2 | place: USA:California | collected 2016-06-15 | reverse complement strand
GCCACCTTGTACTTCGCGATCGGCGAGGCGTTGTAGATGTCCGGCCGGCGCCACGGGAAGATCGCCGCCGAGACCGCCGAGCCGAGGAACGTGATCGCGATCACCAGCGTGGCGTCGAACGTCCAACTGCTGAACTTCGTGTTGTACGCGTAGAAGTAGCTGATCGGAATCGATGGGATCAGCATCAGCGCCAGCGCACCGTACGGGACGCCCTTGGCACTGACCTTCGCCGCGGCCTCGGGCAGCACGCGGTCGAACGCGGCAGCGAAGACGACGCGGGTCGACGACAGGAAGACGGTCCCGACCCAGCCGAAGAACCAGAGACTCAGGATGCCGACGATGATGAACTGGAGCGCAGCGCTCCCGGTGAAGAACGCGACCAGCGTGCCTGGATAGGGAAAGACGCCGAGCGGCCCGGAACCGGCCCAGTAGGCGGCGTTCGACGCCTGATACCAGTGCCAGCCGAACGTGTGCGCGAACAGGCCGAGGAAGATCGCCGCGACCGCTGTCGTCGCGAGCAGGGCTCCGCCCATCGCGTAGATGTTCTTACGGAAGTCCGACGCTCCCCGTACCTCGCCGTAGAGCGTCGCGCCCCAGTTCGACCAGAGATTGAAGAAGAACAGGATCGGAATCAACAGCAGGACCTGGCCGAAGTGGAACGACGCGAGTGATGCGTAGTTCCCCGCGCCCGCCTTCGCCGTCGCCGCGTACGCGTCCCCGGAGGTGTGGTAGACGTCGTGCGACTGCGCGTTGAACGCGGAGATGAAGTCAGCCTTCGAATGCACGACGAGGAGGATGAACATGATCAGGAGACCCACGCAGCCGCCGTAGAAGCAGATCTTCTGGAAGCGTGCGTACGCCCGGACCCCGGCTGCAACGAGCACCGACGCCATCAGCGCGACGATCATCGACGAGGTGAAGACGCCGTTGTGGCTCGACCAGTACGTGACTCCGCGATCCCAGCCGACGATCGCCGAGAGCGGGCCCAGCACCATGATGTTCAGGATGTTCGCGTAGATCGGGACCCAGTGCCAGAGGATGAACCACCATCCGCAAGCGGCCAGCACGAATCCGATCCCGCCGCCGAGCGTCCGGCTGATCCAGACGTAGTCGCCGCCGGCGCGCGGCATCGCCGCAATCAGCGACGCGTAGGTGATCGCCTGGAAGATCAGGTACGCACCCGAGAGGATCGCCGCCCAGAACAGGCTGCCCCTGGGAATGAAGTTCGCGAAGGAGAACGCGTACAGGCCCAGCGTGACGAAGTTGATCGAGATAGCCGAGTAGATGAACGCGTCGCGGACCGACCAGCCTTTGACGAGGCCGGTCGCCTTGCGGACGAAAAGGGCCTGCTCTCCTACTTGAGCTGCCCCGGACATCGTTGCCATTCGTGTTCCTCCTATCCGCTCGTGAGGATGAACCGCTTGACCTTCTTCTTGCCGTCGAGGTCGACGACGGCGCCGAGCAGCTGGCCTTGCTCGTACGAACTCCCCGGGTTGATGCAGAGAGTTCGGCCGATGCGCGTGGTGCCCTTCGCCTCGTGGATGTGACCGTGGAGGCCGAGGCAGGGCTGATGCTCTTCGATCGCGGTGCGCACCGCGGTCGAGCCGACGGGGACGGTGGAGCGCCCCGCCTCCTTCAGATGCATGTCCTTCGTCAGTTGTGGAGCGTCGTCGAGCCCGGACTTGTACGGAGGACAGTGCAGGCTGAAGATCGTCCGTTCGGGAGGGGCCGTCACCTGGTCCGTGATCTTCCGGATCCGGATCTCGAGATCCTCCTCGTCCTCCTCTCGATAGGTGTGCCACGGGGTTCGGTTCGCCCAGCCGCTCGAAACCATCTGGTACCCGCCGATCTCGACCACCTCGCCCTCGGCGAGCTCGACGCTCTTCGCGTCGCGGATGACGTCGTCGACGTTGAGCTGATCATCGTTGCCCGGGCAGACGAAGCAGCGGATGCCTTTGCCGGCCAGCTTCTCATCCGCCACTTGCATCCACCGCTCCACGGTCTTCAACATCTCGTCCTCGAACAGCCCGTGCCAACGAGCCTCGTCGTCCTGCAGCTCGCGCACCCCTTGCGGCGTCGTCCTGAACGGGTAGTAGCCACGCCGAATCACGGCCTCCTCGAACGCTGCGACCTGGTTCTCGCCGACGAGCTCCTCGCGGTTCTCGAGCAACGTGGCGTGCCAGCGGCCGTCGCCATCGTCGATGACGGGGACGAGCGCCTTCCCGGTCATGTCGCCTCCGAGGACGATCACGTCCGCCTCGTAATGCAGGCCGCTGTTCAGGAACTTCCGCCAGCACGTCTCGGATCCGTGGATATCGGTGGCGAAGAAGAGCCTCACGCGCGTTCCTCCGGAAGGTCGTACCAGCGCTTGCGTTCGCCGACCCTCGCGCGCAGGCGCCAGGCGCGTGACTTCGGTTCCGCCTCGATCCGCTCCTCGAGCTCCGCGAAGCGGTTGGCAACGTCAGCGAGATCCTCGCCGTAAGCGCCCGCCTGCTTACGGCACGCCTCGAGGTTGCGGGTGATTGTCCGCCAGAGGCCCCAGTCCTCGGAGCAGAGTTGCGCGATCCGTCCCGCGTTGACGGTGTCGCCGTCCTCGTCTCCGAGCTCCCGGTCGTGCAGGACCGCGACCGCATCGCGCACATCCTTCTCGTTCAGCTGGATCACCTGCAGCTTCGTCAGCAGGAGCTCGGCAAGCGGGATCGACGTCTCGTCCAGCTCGAGGCGTCCTTCGAGCGGAATCTCGTGGCACATGCGGAACGAGCCCACGAAGACGTCGACCTGGCGGCCGTGATCCTCGTCGAAGAAAAGCAGGCGTTCCCTCGAGTTGAGCGCGTTGAAAGAAACGTGCGGCGAGTAGCCGAGGTCGCAGAAGAACTTCTGGGCAGGACCCGATGCACGCCGTGCCGTGACGAAGTCGAGGTCGCCGTAAGTCCGTTCCAGCGCGGGAGGCAAGCCGTTCCGACTCCTGAGGCGCACAGCGACGCCGCCAAGTAGGCGGAGCGGCAGAGCGTGGTCGCGAGCGGCTGAGAGGACCCGCGCACCCTCGGCTACGACGTCGGCGTCGATCTCAGAAGAGCCCAACTGTCCTACCTTCGTGGTCGATGTCGAAGTTGACCGCCGCGGGCGTCGTGCCGAGGAAGGGCATCGTCTGCATGTCATCGCAGCGCCCGACGAAACCTGTCCGCGTATTCGTCAGCGCGGAGTCGTGTGACAGCCACAGATGTTCCTTCGCCATGCAGATCGGGAGATCGTCGAGTCCCAGCCGGGTGAACTGCTCGATTCTCGCGCCTACGAGCGGCGAAAGGAAGTCGACCTCCTCGCTCAGGAGACCAGGCTCGGCTGCCAGCTCGTCGCTCGGACTCAACACCGCGCTCTGCGCGATCTCGAGGGATGAGGGCATCTGTTGAGCCGTCACGGCGTCCTCTACGTCCCGGCCTGGTGCGGATGGGAACGAACTGAGATATGAGTAATGTATCTCCGTGGCAGAGGCGAAGGGGCAGGTCGGCGTCCTCCAAGCCTCGGGCGTGGCAGCGGCCTCGTTGGCCGACCGGGCGTACCACGCGATCCGGGAGATGATCGTTTCGGTCGAGCTGCGGCCCGGGGCGGTGATCGACGAGCGCGGGTTGATGGAACGACTCGGGATTGGGCGCACGCCGACCCGCGAAGCGCTACGTCGCCTTGCGCAGGAGCGATTGGTGGAGGTCTACCCCCGCCGGGGCATGTTCGTGACGAGCGTGGAGATCCGCGATCTTGCCAGCCTCGCTGAGGTGCGCTCAGCTCTGGAGAGCCACGCCGCGCGTCTCGCTGCGGAGCGCGCAACCGAGGAGGACTGCAGCGAGTTGGAGGCGCTTCTCGTCGCGTTGGGAGGCCGGAGCGAGCTGGATGTGCGCGAACTGATGGCCGTGGACGAACGGATCCACCGTCAGGTTTACGGCTGTGCCCACAACCCGTTCCTCGAGGCCACGCTCGAGGAGTACTACGTCCTGGCGTTGCGCATCTGGTACCTCGCGCTCGATCGGGCCCCGGAGCTGGAGCAGGCGGTGCTGGGTCATCGCGAGCTCTTGGAGGCGATTCGTGACGGAGACGCCGATCGGGCCGAGGCGACGATGCGCCGGCACGTGCTCGACTTTGAAGAGGTCATGCGCCGAGTTCTGACGGGCTCGTGAGCACTACCCCTCTACCGTCGTCCGCGCAGGCCGTGGTGATCGGCGCCGGCATCGTCGGCAACAGCATGGCGTACCACCTCTCGCGACTCGGCTGGACGGAGCTCGTGCTGCTCGAGAAGGGCCCCCTGCCCAACTCCGGCGGCTCTACGGGTCACGCCTCGAATTTCATCTTTCCGGTCGACCACTCGAAGGAGATGACAACGCTGACGAAGGAGAGCGCCCGCCAGTACGAGGAACTCGGCCTAGCCACGATCAGCGGCGGCGTCGAGGTTGCGCGGACGAAGGAGCGCATGGAGGAGCTGAACCGGCGCATGTCGTCGGCGCTCTCCTGGGGCGAAGAGGGCTGCGAGCTGCTGACGCCCGAACAGGTGCTCGAAAAGGTTCCGTTCGTCGACACGGATGTCATTCTCGGCGGCTTCTACACGCCTGGAGTCTCCGTCGTCGACCCTCTGCGCGCCGGAACGCTGATGCGCGAGTACGCGCAGGAACGCGGCGCAAGCGTGTTCGCGAGCATCGAGGTCACCGACATCGACGTCGAGAACAACCGCGTGCGCCGCGTTCACACCGACGAAGGCTCGATCGACGCCGAGTACGTGTTCGTCGCTTGCGGGATTTGGAGCCCGCGCATCGCGCGCATGGCCGGCGCGACCATCCCGCTGACACCGGCCGTGCACCAGATGATCAGCGTCGGCCCGATCCCGCTCTTCGAAGAGACGCCGGGCGAGATCTCCTTCCCGATCGTGCGCGACGTGGACACGAATATGTACGAGCGCCAAAACGGGAGCGACATGGAGGTCGGCTCATACGCCCATCGGCCGATCCTCTTGGACCCCGACGACATCCCGTCGAGCGAGGAGGCCGCGCTCTCGCCGACGGAGCTGCCGTTCACGTCCGAGGACTTCGACCCGCAGCTCGAGCACGCGCTCGAGCTCATGCCTGAGATCCTTACGGTCGAGGGGGCAGGCATCCGGCATGCGATCAACGGCCTGCTGTCGCTCACTCCGGACGGCATGCCGCTCCTGGGAGAGACGGAAGTGAAGAACCTCTGGTCGGTCGCCGCGATCTGGATCAAGGAGGCGCCGGGGATCGCGAAGGCCGTGGCCGAGTGGGTCGTCGAGGGCGCGCCGGAGACGGATCTGCACACCGCGGACGTCGCGCGCTTCTATCCGCACCAGCGTACGAAGCGGCATGTCGACGCGCGCTCCTCGGAGGGCTACAACCGCACCTACGGGATCGTCCATCCGATGGAGCAGTGGCTGTCGAACCGCGAGGTGCGGTTGAGCCCGTTCTATGCGCGCGAGCGCGAGCTCGACGCCGTCTTCTACGAGACCGCAGGGTGGGAGCGGCCGTGGTGGTACGCGTCCAACGAACCGCTGCTCGAGGAGTACGGCGACCGTGTCATGCCGCGCGAGGCGGAGTGGGAGTCGCGCTGGTGGTCGCCGATCATCAACGCCGAGCATCTCGCGATGCGCGACCGCGTCGCGATGATCGATATCTCGGCGTTCGCCGTCTTCGACGTCGTCGGCGCGGGTGCGCTCGACTATCTCCAGCGCATGGCCGTCGCGGAGCTGGACGTCCCCGTCGGACGGGTCGTCTACACGTCGATTCTCGACCACAACGGCGGCTTCAAGGCCGATCTGACGATCATGCGGCTCGAGGAGGACTTCTTCCGCATCGTCACGGGCGGCTTGGACGGTCCGCGCGACAGAAAGTGGTTCGAGGACCATCTGCCCGAGGACGGCTCCGCAGCACTCGACGAGGTGACCTCCGCATGGTGCACGCTCGGTTTATGGGGGCCGCGTGCGCGCGACGTGCTCCGCTCGACCACGAGCGCCGACATCTCGCACGAGGGCTTCCCGTTCGCGCGCTGCCGCTGGATCGACGTGGGACCGGTCCGAGTGCTCGCGTCGCGTATCTCCTATGTCGGCGAGCTCGGGTGGGAGCTGTATGCGCCGATGGAGCAGGGGGCGGCGATGTGGGACACCGTGTGGGAAGCGGGCCAGCCGTTCGGAATCGTTCCGTCGGGGATTGGTGTCTACGGTACGACCGGCCGGATCGAGAAGGGCTACAGGCTGTACGGCGCCGAGCTCGAGACGGAATACAACGTCGTCGAGGCCGACATGCAGCGGCCAAAGGTCAAGGACGCCGACTTCATCGGCAAGGAGGCGCACCTGCACCACCGCGACGAGGAGCCAGCGGCGATCCTCTGCACGCTCACCGTCGACGACAACACGTCGCCCTCGAATGGGATGAGGCGCTACATGGTCGGCCGCGAGCCCGTCTTGACACGAGACGGCGAACGCATCGTGGACCGTAAGGGCCGTAGCGCATACGTGACGAGCGCGGGCTCCGGGCCGTCGGTCGGGAAGCACGTGCTCCTGACATATCTCCCGCCGGCCCACGCCGACGAGGGGAACAAGCTGCTGGTCCAGTACATGGGTGACCGGTACCCGGTGACCGTCGCGGTCAAGGGCAGCCGCTCCCTGTTCGATCCGGAGAACACCCGGGTTCGCAGTTGAACGTCCTCGTCTGCGTCAAGCGAGTTCCGGAGACTGGGGCGCGCATCACGCTCACACCTGACGCGCGGGCGATCGACACGACCCTCCTCGGCTTCACGGTTTCGCCGCACGAGGAGTGCGCCGTCGAGGAGGCGCTCCGGATCGCGCAGCAGCATGGCGGCTCGACGACGGTGCTGACGCTCGGACCTTCCGGCGCGACCGAGCAGCTGCAGAACGCGATGGCGATGGGGATCGACACCGCGGTGCTCCTCGAGACGGACGGACACGACTGGAACGCGGAGGCGACCGCAGCCGCGCTGGCCGAGGCCATCCGGACGCGGCCCGAGGCTTTCGACCTGCTCCTGTTCGGCAACGAGGCGGCGGACACCGGCGACTACCAGGTCGGCGTGCGCGTCGCACACGCGCTCGGCCTACCGTGCGTCGCCGGCATCAAGGGAATCAGGATCGAGGACGGCCGGCTGACGGCGCGACGCGAGGCAGGCGGCGGCTGGGAGATCTTCGAGTTGCCCCTGCCGGCAGTCGCGACCGTGAAGGAGGGAATCAACCTGCCGCGCTACGCCTCACTGCCGGGGCGGCTACGTGCGAAGAAGACACCGATCGAGCGGATCAGACTGCAGCCGGAGGCGAGCGCGCTCGTGACGACCGGCCTCGTCGTGCCGCCGGAGCAGGAGACGCACGTCGAGATCATTGGCGGCGGCGCCGAGGCGGCGCCCCGCGTCGTCGAGGTGCTGCGCGAGCTCGGGCTAGTCGTGTCGTGAACCTCCTCTGCCTGGTCGACGACGACCCGGTCTCGCTCGAGGCGCTCACGTTCGCCTCCAGGCTCGGGGACGTCGAGGCAGTCGTGTTCGGCGATGTCGAGGTCGACGGCTACGTCGCGCATGCGCGCCGCGTCGTACACGACCGGCTCGACGAGTACGCCCCGGAGGCCTGGGCGCAGGCGGTCGTCGAGCTTGCGCCCGAGGTCGTCGTCGCTCCGGGAACCGACAGGGGCCACGAGGTGCTCGCGCACGTGGCGGCACGGCTCGGGGTTCCATTGGCGGCGAACGTCGTCGAGGCGGAGGCCGACGGAGATGCGTTGCGCCTCACGCGGCAGCGTTGGGGCGGCAGCCTGCTCGAGGAGGCGACTCTCACCGGTACGCCTAAGCTCATCACTGTCGCGGCGCACGCGGTGGAGGCAAGGCCCGGTGGCTTGGCGACGACGATGGAGGAGTTCACGCCGACACTTGGCGACGAGCACTTCCTCGTCCGCGTTACGCGCCGCGAAGAGCCGTCCTCCGGAGCCGTTCGACTCGACACGGCGCGGGTCGTCGTCGGCGGCGGCCGCGGCGTCGGCAGCAAGGAGGGATTCGAGTTGCTCGAGGAGCTCGCCAACCTCCTCGGCGGGGCCGTCGGCGGGTCGCGCGTCGTCACGAACCTCGGCTGGAGGCCGCATTCCGACCAGGTCGGGCAGACAGGTGCGCGAATCGCGCCCGACCTCTACATCGCGTGCGGCATCAGCGGCGCGATCCAGCACATCGTCGGGTGCAAGGCCGCCAAGCGGATCCTCGTGATCAACAAGGACCAGAGCGCACCGATCGTCGCGCGCGCAGATTGGGCCGTGATCGGCGACCTCCACGAGATCGTGCCCGCGATCATCGCCGAGCTTCGCAAGAACGGGGCCTAGAGCGGTCGTTCGTGGCAGCCAGCGAGCTCCGGGTCGCTGAACGCCTGAAAAGCCTGGCCGTCGGTTCAGCGCAGGTACAGCTGGTCTGTTTTCGCGGCCATGATGAAGTCGTTGCGATGCAAGCCTTTGATCTTGTGCGTCCACCACGTGACCGTCGTCCTGCCCCACTCGGTCAGCAGCGCCGGGTGATGTTGCTCCTGCTCCGCCAGCTCGGCGACTTCGTTCGTGAGTTCCAGTGCCTGCGCAAAATCATCGACCGAAAAGACGCGTCTCAGACGTTTGATCCCGTCGAGCTCGACGATTTCCCAGTCAGGAATCTGGGGATGCAGTTCTGCGATCTCGGCATCGGCCATGGTTGGGGCGTCCTTGCGACATGCGACGCATTTCATCTGCGTCAGTGTCTCCATCTTGACGATCGGACGTGCGCGGCCGCTAGCGATCCTTGAAGCGTGCTGCTCGCCACGTCGTGCTCACCTTCCTCGCTGGGCCTGGATGGGCTCGCGGATTCTACTCTTCGTGAGCGAAGAGCACCGCCGGCGTCTGTGAGCCGCGTCAAAACCTTTCGAGCAACTCCGCCAGCGGAACGTCTCCGAGCGATTCGAGCACGAGATCGGCGTCGTCGAGCGCAAGCGTCGCCGTCATGGGATTCGGCACAGCAACGCAGACGAGCCCGGCGGCCTTCGCGGCGGTGACGCCGTTCGGCGAATCCTCGAAGGCAATCGCTTCGTGCGGCTCGAGCTCGAGGCGGTCGAGCGCCTCGAGGTATAGATCGGGTCGGGGTTTCGCCCGCTCCGTGTCGCCGTTTGCGGCCACGATTGTGTCGAGTCCTTCGAGGTGGCCGAGCCGGCCGAGATGACGCGCGATCCAGTCGTCGTCGCTGCTGCTCACCACTGCAGTGCGCAGGCCGAGCCGCTCCGCCTCGGCGAAGTACTCCTCGACCCCGGGCCTGAGCTCTTCGAGATCCGTGAGCTCGTACTCGCGGGCACGGCGACGCGTGGTCAGCGCCTGCTCGTCGAGGCGCCTGCCGACGAGCTCCTCGAGATGTCCGAGCGGATCGAAGGGCGCGCCGATCGTCCCGATGAGGGTGGCCCACCGATCTTGCGGCAGCTCGTGACCGTGCTCGCGGTAGAGCTCCTCCCAGACGAGCCGGGAAGGAGTCTCGGTGTCGACGAGCAGGCCGTCGAAGTCGAAGAGGAGCCCGCGGATTGGCACGCTGTCAGTCTTCCTGAATGGCTGTGCTCGGCGTCGACGTGGGCGGGACCTTCACGGACGCCGTCGTCCTGGACGGCGGTCGTATGACCACCGCGAAGGTGCTCACCGCTCCGCACCAGGAGGAGTCGGTCCTCGCGGCAGCGCGAGCGGCGGGCGCCGAACGCGTTGAGCGATTCGCACACGGGACGACTGTTGCGACCAATGCGCTGCTCGAGCGCAAGGGAGCGCGGACCGCGTTCGTCACCACTGCCGGCTTCGAGCATCTCCTGCATCTGCGCCGGCAGACACGCGCGCAGCTCTACCGCCCGTGTGCGGCGTGGCCCGAGCCGCTCGTTCCGCTCGAGCGCTCGCACGGCGTCCGCGGGCGCATGGGTCCCGAGGGGGAGCTCGAGCCGCTCGATCTCGGCACGTTGCCGGCTATCGACGCCGAAGCGGTTGCCGTGTGCCTCCTCCATGCCTACCGAGATCCATCGCATGAGCGCGCGGTGGTCGAAGAGCTCCGTCGCACGCTGCCGGAAGCGCACATCGTCGCCTCGCACGAGGTGGCGCCCGAGTTCCGCGAGTACGAGCGCGCGTCGACGACTGCGGCCGATGCCTATCTCGGGCCGGTCGTGGCGCGCTATCTGCACGCGCTGGCCGACGCTGCCGCAGCGGCCGGATTACCGGAGCCGCTCGTCATGCGTTCTTCGGGAGGAGTGGCGACTCCCGACGAAGCGGCCGACCATCCGGCGACGATCCTCGTTTCCGGCCCGGCCGCCGGCGTAGTCGGCGCCGCGCGACTCGCGGCATTGGCCGGCATCGAGAACGCGATCGCGTTCGACATGGGTGGCACGTCGACGGACGTGTGCCTGATCGCGGGCGGTCGCGCCCAGCGTGCGAGCGAACGAACTGTCGCCGGCCTACCCATCCATCTCCCCACGGTCGACCTGCACACCGTCGGCGCGGGCGGTGGCTCGCTCGTCTGGACGGATGCGGGCGGTGCGCTGCACGTCGGGCCGCAGAGCGCCGGCGCAGATCCAGGCCCGGCGTGTTACGGACGCGGCGGGACGCAGGGCACCGTCACCGACGCGAACCTCCTCCTCGGCCGGCTGCCTCACCAGCTTGCCGGCGGCGTCGAGCTCGACCGCGCTGTGGCAGAGCGCGCACTCGCGGGAATCGATCCGGCGGCGGTCGTCGACGTCGTCAACGCAGAGATGCTGCGTGCGCTGCGCGTCGTCTCGGTCGAGCGCGGGCACGACCCGGCGGACTTCGCGCTCGTGGCGTTCGGCGGAGCCGGCCCATTGCACGCGTGCGAGCTGGCGGACGAGCTTGGCATCCGCACCGCGCTCATTCCGGAGGCCGCGGGTGTGCTGTCGGCACTCGGACTGGTCGCGTCGGAGGAGCGGCGAGACGCGGTCCGCTCGTATCTCGTGGCCCTCCGGGATGCCGGCGAGCTGCCGCGGGAAGGCGAAGCTGATCTCCGCTACGCGGGACAGTCCTTCGAGCTGACGTTGCCGCTGCAGGAAGATCTGGCCGAAGCGTTCCACCGCACACACGAAGAGCAGTACGGGTTCGCGGAGCGAGAGCGCGAGGTCCAGCTGGTGGCTGTGCGGACCGCCGACATCCGCAAGGGACCCGAGCTCGAGCTGCCGCGCGGCGAGGAAACGACGGTCGACGGCCCGGCCGTCGTCGAGCTCGCCGGCTCTACCTGCTGGATCCCCCCTGGGTGGGTCGGGGTTAGGGATGGTCGCATGCTGAGGCTCACGCGAGAGTGACGATCGAGCTCCAGATCATCGGCAGCCTCCTGCGCGCGGTCGCGGAAGAGATGGGCGCAGTGCTCGTCCGCTCGGCGTTCTCCGCGAACATCAAGGAGCGCCGGGATTGCTCCACGGCGCTGTTCGACGAGCGCGGCCGGATGGTCGCGCAGGCCGAGCACATCCCCGTGCATCTCGGCGCGATGCCCGATGCGGTCACTGCGGTGATGCAGCACGACCCGGCCTTCGGCGAGGTGTGGGCGCTCAACGATCCTTACGCCGGGGGCACGCACCTTCCGGACATCACGCTCGTCTCACGAACCGAAACGGGCTTTGCCGTCACGCGTGCGCACCACGCGGACGTCGGCGGCCGCGAGCCGGGATCGATGCCGGCGGACTCGCAGACGCTGGACGAGGAAGGCGTCGTGATTGCTCCGACCCGACTCGACGACGACGTCATCGCGGCCCTCGTCGCGCGCATGCGCAACCCCGAGGAGCGGCACGGAGATCTGCGCGCGCAGCTCGCGGCGCACCGCCGCGCGGAGCAGCGCGTCGCGGAGCTCTGCGAGCGGCGCGGGCGCGACATGGTCGTCGCGGCGATGGACGAGCTCTTCGCCTACTCCGAGCGCAGGATGCGCGCCGGGGTCGGCGCCCTCCCGGACGGTCGCTTCGCAGCGCACGACGTGCTGGAAGCGATCGGGGGCGACCTCGAGCTGCACGCGACCGTGACGGTCGAGGGCGACACGGTCGCAATCGACTTCACCGGAACGTCCCCTCAGCACGCCGGCAATTTGAACTGCCCTCTGTCGGTTACGCGCTCCGCGTGCTTCTACGTCGTCCGCGTGCTCGTCGACCCAGACCTGCCGGCGTCGGGCGGAGCATTCGCGCCCGTCACCGTCACCGCTCCCGAAGGATGCCTCGTCAACGCGCGCCCGCCGGCCGCAGTTGCCGCAGGCAACGTGGAGACCTCCTCCCGAATCGTCGACGTGGTGATGCGCGCGTTCGGTGAGGCGATCGACGTTCCGGCGCAGGGACAGGGAACGATGAACAACGTCACGCTCGGCAGCGAACGCTTCACGTACTACGAAACGATCGGCGGGGGTCAGGGCGCGTGTCCAGACGCGGACGGGCCGAGCGGCGTGCACGTCGCGATGTCGAACACGCTGTCGACGCCCGTCGAAGCGCTCGAGCTGCAGTACCCGCTGCGCGTCGAACGCTATGGGCTCCGGCTCGGTTCCGGCGGGGCGGGACGGCACCGAGGCGGCGACGGTGTTCTGCGCGAGTTGCGCGTCCTCGAGGACTGCAGGCTGTCGATCATCAGCGAACGTCGCGTTCACCCGCCGCGGGGCGAGCGCGGGGGAGAGTCGGGAACACCCGGGCGGAACTCGCTCAACGGAGAGCCCTTGCCGGCGAAGGTGACGCGCGATCTCAGGGCAGGGGAGATCGTCACGATCGAGACCCCGGGCGGCGGCGGGCACGGTGGGTAGGGTCTAGGCCGTGAGCGGCCACGTCGAAGCGATCTTCGTCGCGTCCGAGTCCGGCGAGCTCCCGGCTCCGGTCGAGCGCGTCCGTGCGTACGCAGGACGCGGTCTCCAGGGCAACCGTTATTTCTGGGAAGACGGCGACGCGCCCCCGGGACGAGGCGTGACCCTGATCGCTGCCGAGGCGATGGATGCGGTTGCGCTCGAGGGCAACGTTTCGATCGAGCCCGCCGCAACGCGGCGCAACGTGCTCACGCGCGGGATCGACGTCAACGAGCTCGTGGGGAAGCGCTTCCGCATCGGCGACGTCGAATGCGAAGGGGTCGAGCTCTGTGAGCCCTGCGCGCATCTCGAGTCGATGACACAGCCGGGCGTGATCAAGGCGCTCGTGCACCGCGGCGGCCTCAACGCCGACATTCTCAGCGACGGAGAGATCAGCATCGGCGATCCGGTCGTAGCGGTCTAGACACCGATAGCCGGCCGCGCCTTCATCCTCGGCGGCACCGGCAACGTCGGCGCGGCCATTGCGCACTCGCTCGCTGCGGACGGCTGGCAGGTCACCGTTGCGGGCAAAACCGACCGGGCGGCGCCCGCAGGCTTCGAACACGTCGCACTCGACCGAGACGAGGAAGGCGCACTCTCCGTCGCCAACGGCTTCGACCTCGTCGTCGACGTCATTCCGTTCGAGGCGGCGCACGCTGAACAGCTGCTCGAGCTCGAGACCGGCGCGCTCGTCGCAGTCTCCTCCGCGTCTGTCTACGCCGACGAGCAAGGCCGCACGCTCGACGAGGCTCAGGGTGTCGATGACTTCCCCGAGTTCCCGGTCCCGATTCCGGAGACGCAGCCGACCGTTGCGCTTGGCGACGACACGTACTCGACGAAGAAGGCGAAGCTCGAACGCATTCTGCTCGAGAACGGCCGCATCCCGGCCGCGATCGTTCGGCCGTGTGCCATCTACGGGCCGGGCGACCGGATGGGGCGCGAGTGGCACTTCGTCAAGCGCGCGCTCGATCGCCGACCGTACGTCGTGCTGACGAACCGCGGTGCCGGGCATTTCCATACCACCGCGTCGGAGAACATCGGCGAGCTCGTGCGTTTGATCGCCGCCCGGCCGCGGACGGATGTCTTCAACTGCGGCGATCCCGATCCGCCGACGGTGTTGGAGATCGCCCGCGGGATTGGCGAAGCCGCAGGCCATCGCTTCGAGGAGGTTCTGCTTGCGGAGCCGGCCGGTCGCGGCGAGGTCGGTCAGACGCCCTGGTCGGCCGCGAAGCCTCTGCTGGTCGACATGGCCAAGGCCGAGCGTGAGCTCGGTTACCGGGCTGCGATCTCCTGGGCCGAGGCGCTACCTCTCCAGGTCCGCTGGCTGATCGAGGCAACGCGGGATCGAGACTGGCGTGAGGTTCTCACTCGTGGAGCGGACTATCTGAAGTTCGACTACGAGTCCGAGGACGGGTTCGTCGCAGATCTCCCGAAGGCGTAGGCTCACCTCGTGGACGGCGTCGTCAAGGTCGCGTGCGTGCAGGCCGAGCCGGTGGCGTTCGACCGCGCGGCCACGATCGACAAGCTCGAAGGGCTCGTCGGCGAAGTTGCAGCCGCCGGCGCGCGGCTTGCGCTCTTCCCGGAGACCTTCGTCCCCGTCTACCCGTCCAACCGTTGGGTTCGCTACCTCGCAGGCTGGGGAGGTCCGGAGGCGGGAGCAGCACGCGAGGTCTTCGCGCGACTGATGCAGCAGTCGGTGACGGTTCCCGGCCCCGACTCGGATCGCCTCGCCGAGATCGCCCGTGCGAACGACCTCTGGCTCGCGGTCGGCGTCAACGAGCTCGAGGGCGGGACGATCTACAACTCGCTGCTCGTCTATTCACCTGAGGGAGAGCTGGCACTCCACCACCGCAAGCTGATGCCCACGAATCACGAGCGCCTGGTCTGGGGTCTGGGGGACGGGCGTGGGCTCGAGACGATCCCGACCGACGTCGGCAAGGTCGGCGGACTGATCTGCTGGGAGAACCTGATGCCGCTCGCTCGCTTCGCCCTCTACCAGGGCGGAGTCGAGGTGTATCTCGCGCCGACGGCCGACGACTCGGAGGACTGGCACGACTCGATGAAGCACATCGCCCGGGAGTCGCGCGCATTCGTTCTCAGCTGCTGTGTCTTCCAGCGCGCTTCCGGTTACCCAGCCGACGTGCCGCTCGCCGACGGTGACGAACTAGTGGGCGCCGGGGGCTCGGCCATTCTTGGGCCGGACGGCACGTATCTCGCCGAGCCGTTGTGGAACGAGGAAGGCATTCTCTACGCCGATCTCGATCCACAGCGGCTCTACGAGGCACGTCAGCGTTTCGATCCGGCCGGGCACTATCACCGGCCGGACGTACTCCGCTTCAAGCTTGCTAAGAGCCGATCCGCAGGCTGAGGTTCCCCGTCGGAAAACCACGAAGCTTGCTCTTCAGCACTTCGAGCATGGATGCCGCCTTTCCGCAGTTGAGGACTTACGCCACGATCTGCATCGGCCGTTCATCCGAAGGGCCGTATCCCTCGTCCGACGGGTCCTACCGGTGCGGCGCGCTGCGCCTCAAGACGCGCTCGTCGCCTTGGCGGCGCGTGACCCGGTCTGCGTCGAAACGCTCCAGGAGCAGCTGTGCGGTCTTTCGCGACACCCCGAGCAGGTCGCGAAAGCGGGCGAGGGTGATGCGCCCGGACGCGCCGATCTCCTCGAACAGGACGGCCCGGGCGCGCTCGTAAGCAGCGGCGGAGACGGCGTACCCGTCGCCGGTGCGCACCAGGCGGCCCTGCTCCTCCAGGAAGCGGGCAAGGCCCGGGTCTTCGACCTTGACCGGCTCGAGCCCGAGCCGTGCTTCGAGCTCGGCCGCCTCTTGCTCGCGCTCGCCGAGTGAGCCCGCCGTGCCTGGGCGGTAGAGCTTCGCCCCGCGCCGCTCCAGTCTGAGCCGCGGCAGGACGGCCGGCGCCCAGGCCTGCGTCGGAGCCGGCACGCCCGGATCGAGCGGGTCAGCCGCGTCGAGGCGCCGGTCGAGCTCAATGCGAAGCTCTTCGAGCCATTCACTGGAGAAGGACCAGCCGCCGTCGGCGTCCAGAACCGGCGCGTGGACCAGCAACTCGCCGCGCGCGCTGCGCTCGAATCGCGCCGCGTCAGCATGACGCGGCGGGGCGGCGTCGATGACGAGTCCGCCCCCGACCGTCGTTCCCGCGCGCAGGACGACACGGTCACCCCGCGCAGCCACGATCGGCGCGTCGAGCCGAAGCTGGGCGAAGCGGTCGACACGCACCACGCGCGCGAGCAGGGTTGCCGTCCCGTGGTGGACGAGTACGCGCGGCGGGATCGGCGCAACCTCCTCGAGCTCGACATCGAGCCGAAAGCTGACGTCGTACGAATCAGGTTCGACGAGAGCATCGCCACGGCCGAGGTCGCTCCGCTCGACACCGGGAAGAGCAACCGCGACTCGCTGTCCAGCCTGGGCGACGTCGACTTCCCGATCGTGGACCTGCACGCTGCGAACTCGCACCTCGCGCGCGCCCGGCTCTGCACGGAGCACGGCTCCCGGGCCGATCCTTCCCGACCAGAGAGTCCCGGTCGCGACTGTTCCGATTCCGCGCAGGCTGAACACGCGATCGACGTAGAGCCGCGTCGGTGCGTCCGCGCGTTCGACTTCGACGGAGGCGCGCGCGAGAGCAGCACGCAACTCGTCCAGGCCGCCGCCTGTCTTCGCGCTGACGGCGACGACCTCCGAGCCCGGCACGAGCGCGCGGGCTTCGTCGAGTGCGAGCTCGACTGCATCGGGCTCGACGGCGTCTGCCTTCGTGACCGCGACCACACCTCGATCGACTCCGAGCAACCTGAGGATCGCCAGGTGCTCGTGCGTCTGCGGACGTGCGCCCTCGCCCGCGTCGATGACGAGCAGGAAGAGGTCGATCCCAGTCGCTCCTGCGACCATCGTGCGGACGAAACGTTCGTGTCCCGGAACGTCCACGAGCGAGAGTCGGCGTCCGTCCGGAAGGTCGAGCGGCGCGTAGCCCAGGTCGATCGAGATCCCGCGGGCCTGTTCTTCCGGCAGCCGATCCGTGTCCTTGCCGGTCAGCGCGCGGACGAGCCACGTCTTGCCGTGGTCGATGTGTCCTGCTGTTCCGACTGTCAGCGGCATCTGGCTTGGATCAGACCGTCCTCGATCTCGTCGATGCTGAAGCCTGCACCGCCGAGGAGCGCATGCCACTCAGACTCGGTTCGCTCCCGGCCGCGCTGGAGGGCGAGCATCAGGATGTCCAGCCACTTCACACCGGCCGGTTCGTTGCCAGGCGGGACGACCGAATCGAGGACGAGCAACCGCGCCTCGTCCGGTGCCCCTGCGCGAACCGTCCGCAAGATGGCCGCCGCCTGCTCGTCGTCCCAGTCATGGAGGATCTTGGACAGTACGTAGGCATCGCCTTCGGGCACCTGCTCGAAGAAGCTCCCGGAGACAAAGGTGATGCGATCACCGACGGCGGGGGTATCGCGATCTGCCTCCGGGAGGTCGAAGACGATCCCGTACAGCTCCGGCCGGCGCTCGAGGAGGTCACGTAGGAGCCTGCCGGTGCCGCCGCCGACGTCCACGACGGTCTGATCCTCGCGCCACTCGAGTGCGGCGAGCCTGTCGGCACGTTCTGCCTGGCCACCTTCCATGGCCCGGTCGAAATTCGAGCGCTCCTCTGGCTTTGTGGCGAGCCAGGACCAGAAATCCGTCCCGTACGCGCGCGCGAAGGGCACGTCGGTTAAGCGCACTTCGAGTGCACCGATGGCGGGGTAGCAGACCTCACCGAAGAGGTGCGCGAACTCGCGCCACCGGTCGGGATTGTCACTGCGGAGCAGTTCAGAGGCCTTGGTGTTGCAGAAAACACCGGGCTCGTCCTCCGCGAAGACTCCGTCGCTCGCCAACGCCCGCAGGATGCGGTAGAGGATGTTGGCATCCGCGCCGTTCTCCTCCGAAAGCTCGGCGACCGAGCGCGGACCGCCGGCAAGTGCGTCGGCCACGCCCAAGTCCGCAGCGATGCCGAGTGTCTTCGTGCCCAAAGCACCGCGGATGAGATTCCAGAGCCGTGCTTCGGGCGGCAGGTCGTTCATTTGCGCGCCGCCCCGACGGCCACGGCCACCTCGTCCGCCTCCAGATCCGTGAGCGTCCGGCAATCCAGCAGCGTTCGGCCGTCGCGCACGACCGCGATCACGGGTGGATCGCCCGTCCGCAGCTTCATGGCCAGCTCTTCTTCCACGGCGCAGGCAAAGCTTGGGAGCTCGGTCAACGGCAGCGATCCACCGCCGGCACGGGCAACGGTCTCTTCGACCTCGCCGCCGACGAGCTTCGCCAGACGTGCGGCGCGCGCGCTCACCGCCTCCGCCGGCTCGCGCAACATGCGCAAGACCGGGATCTCATCCGGCGCGTCGACGGCGAGCGCAAGAGTTCCTCCGAGCGCAGCAAGAGTCAGCTTGTCTGCGCGTAATGCTCGTTGCAGCGGATGGCGGCGTAGCTTCTCGATGAGCTCGGCACGCCCCACGACGATCCCGGCTTGAGGGCCACCCAAAAGCTTGTCGCCGGAGAAGCACACGAGGTCGGCGCCGGCAGCCAGGCTTGCGCGTGCTGTCGGCTCGTCACCGATGTCCACCAGCGCGCCGGAGCCGAGATCGTCGACGAGCGGCAGGTTGTGACGGCGGGCGACGTCTGCCAGCTCGCGCAACGAAGGCTGCTCGGTGAAGCCGACGACACGGAAGTTCGACTGGTGCACCCGCAATAGCATCGCGGTTTCCGGGCCGACCGCCGTCTCGTAGTCGGATGCGCGCGTGCGGTTCGTCGTTCCGACCTCTCGCAGCCGCGCGCCCGACCGCTCGAGCACGTCGGGAATTCGGAAGCCGTCGCCGATCTCGATCAACTCTCCGCGCGACACCAGTACCTCGCGGCCTTCGGCGAGCGCGGCGAGCGCGAGCAGGACTGCGGCTGCGTTGTTGTTGACGACGAGCGCCGCCTCGGCGCCGGTCAGGCGGCGGAGGCTGCCGGCGACGTGGTCCTGCCTAGAGCCGCGTTCACCGGTCGCGGCGTTGTATTCGAGGTTCGAGTAGCCCCGCGCGATCTCGCGCACACGGTCGATTGCGGCCTCGGCGATCGGAGCGCGGCCGAGGTTCGTGTGCACGATCACGCCGGTGGCGTTGATCACCCGGCGGAGGTGCGGCGTGCGCGCAGCGCGGAGCTCGTCCTGCAGATGCGCCGCCAGATCCCCCGGATCGTCACCCTGCTGTATCTGTTCACGCGCCCGCGCGACAACCTTGCGCGCAGCCTCGACGGCGAGCGGGTCGTCGATCTGCCGCGCCAGCTCGTCCACGGATGGAAGGTCGCGCAGCCTCATGGCCGAAGGCTACTGAGGACGGTCGAACCGGCAAAGCCGGCACGGACTCATGGTCGGCATCGCAAGCGCCGCCTTAGCTACGGTCGATAACGATCTCGTAATGCTCGGAACGCGCGTCGAAACGGGAGAGCAACTCGCGGGCCTCGGGCTCGACGACGGCCTGCTCGTAGGCCTCGCCGGCGAACGCTCGAACCGCGTCGAGCGACTCGAACCGCGTGATCGTGACGAAAGCGATCTCCTCGCCGTCCGCGCGGCGGAGCAAGTCCGCCCCGAGATATCCCGGCACCCGGTGGATCGACGGGAACATCTTCGTGCGCAGGAAGTCCTCGTAGGCGTCCGCGTTCTGCGGCGCCGTCCAGCCGTGCCAGAGCCGTGCGATCACTGCGCGTCGGCCTTGACGGTGGCGGCAGGTGTCGCCGACGAGCGCTGCTCGTAGCCTGCGCGCACTCGTGCGATCACCTCGTCGAGATCGTCGGTGACGAACAGGAGGTCGAGATCCTCCGAGGAAATCATCCCGTCGGCGAGCAGCTCGCCCTTGATCCAGTCGATCAGCTCACCCCAGTAGTCGCTTCCGTAGAGGACGACGGGGAAGTGGAACACCTTTCCCGTTTGGATCAGCGTCAGCGCCTCGAACAGCTCGTCCACGGTCCCGAACCCACCTGGGAAGACGACGAAGCCTTCGGCGGCCTTCACGAACATCGTCTTGCGTGCGTAGAAGTGCCGGAACGTCAGCGAGATGTCGAGGTAGGGATTCGGCGCCTGCTCGTGCGCCAGCTCGATGTTGAAGCCGACGGAGAGCCCGCCTCCTTCCTTCGCGCCGCGATTGGCGGCCTCCATCACGCCGGGCCCGCCGCCGGTAACGACCGCCCAGCCAAGCTCGGCGAAGCGGCGGCCTGTCGTGCGCGCCTCCTCGTAGACCGGATTGTCTTCGGCGATGCGCGCAGAGCCGAAGATGGTCACCGCCGGCTGGACGATCTTGTCGACTGCCTCGAAGCCCTCGCGGAACTCGTGTGCGATGAGCGCGATGTCCTGCTCGAGATCTTCGGTCTTCTCCTCGGCGGAGAGGATCCGTCTGTCTTCCATCAGAAGTTTCGCGGCACGTGTGTTGCGTGCATGCCTAGCACCAGTGCGATCGCGAGGCCGAAGTACAGCACTCCGATGATCAGCCGCTGGTGAGGTTTGACGCGGTAGTACTCCTGCATCTCAGGGTGATGGCGCATCTTCCAGCGGCGCCAGAGCTCCGACGCCGAGAAGAGCAGGATGATGATCAGGATCGGGTTGGGCTTCCAGATCACGAGGCCCAGCAGGCCGAGGAAGCCGACCAACCAGAGCGCCGGGTGCAAGGCGGCTGTGATGCGCCCTCCGTCGAGCGGGACGACCGGAAGCAGGTTGAAGAGGTTGATGAAGAAGCCGAGAAAGGCGAGAGCCTTCAGGGAGTTCGAGTCGTAGACGACGCCGGCGATATAGATGGCAAGCGCCCCGGCCGAGCCCAGCAGGGGGCCCCCGATCGCAAGCTTTGCCTCGCGCCAGGCGTTGTGCGGCATCTCCTTGAGCGTGATGAGCGCGCCCATGAACGGGATGAAGAGCGGCGCCGAGACCGGGAGGCCCTGTCGCTTCGCCTCGAGCACGTGTCCCATCTCGTGAACGAACAGCAGCACGACGAGCCCGATTCCGAACCACCAGCCGCCGATCCAGACGTAGACCGCGGCCGACACGAACATCGAGAAGAGGAACTTGAACTTGAGCAGGACGACGCCGAACTTGGCCAGGAACGCGCCGATTGCGGCGATCGGCGCCCAGAGCCGTCGGAAGAGACCGCGCCAGTCGAAGCCCTTCGGCTGAATCGGCTCGTACTGGCGCCACTCCTGAGGGTATTGCTCCATGTCGGCCATTGTGCCTACCCGTATCGGTCGCACCGCGGCAGCTCTGGAGCCGCGGCCGAACCACGACTATGAAACCCAGTCTGATGGAGGTTGGCCCCGACACCAGCGTCGGGGCCAACCGCCCACCTCAACTATGGTCGTTCGCCGGTCCCGCCCCTGCAGAGACCAAGCGTGCCTGGTGAGCCCTTGGGCAGGCCGTAGTACTTCCAAGAGTCCGCCGCGGTCTGAACCTGGGACACGTTCTGTCCCGATAACGAGTCGAAGTCATTCAGCCCGCTGGCGGCGCAGGCCGAGTTCGCGTGGTCCAGGGCACCCGTTGAGTTGGGATTGCCACCCGGCTGCGCCGTGGCGGGGCTGCCCGGAGGGCCCTTTACTTCACCAGCGAGCGCGGCACTGACGCTCCCGCCCGCGAAGACGGCTGCACAGAGCGCAGCCGCGAATAATCGTCTTTTGCCCATCACTTACCTCCCCATGTAAGGAGCCGCCCGTTTGGCGGCTCCCGCCAAACTTATAGGGTCGGCGCCGGCCCGGAATGGGCCGGGCGGCCCACGAGGCGTTGATCTGTCCCAACGTGTACTCGCGCGAGGAGTCGCCCTCGAATCTATGAACCGCGTCCAATCCACAGGAAGGACACAGGAAGGACACAGGACCGGCTAGGGACTGTCGCCCAGGATGAGTCGCAGCTCCTTCTGCAGCTCAGTCTCGACACTGTCGCCACCCGGCACCCCGTCCAGCAGCTGGAGCAGCCCGACGGCGTACGCGCGGAGGCCCCCATCACTCATGGCGACCAGAGTGCCCGGGTTGGGGTACTCGTCAGGGCGCACATTGTGAGCCTCGCCTAGGGCTGTCATCAGCGCGAATCGGCTCTGGTCGATGTCTTCCATGGTCCGCCTCCCGACGGCGAGAGGCGACGTAAAGCTCGCAGTGTTTGCTCCGGGCCGGAATAGGCCGGGCGGCCCACGGGGCGCTGATCTGTCCCAACGGGAGCTACGAACCGCGTCCTATCCACTCGTCGCCGCCCTCGTAGAACTCCTTCTTCCAGAGGGGCACCTGCTCCTTGAGCGTGTCGATCGCGTCCTTGCACGCGGCAAGGGCGTCCTGCCGGTGCGGCGCCGAGACGGCGATGACCACGCTCGCCTCGCCGATCTCGACGCGTCCGGTGCGATGGTGGATCGCGATCTCGCACAGGTCGTAGCGGCTTTCCAGTTCCGCGGCGATCTGGGCCATGACCTGTTCGGCCATCTCCTCGTAGGCCTCGTAGTCGAGGTGAAGGACGGCGCGGTCGCGCGACTGCCGCCTGGTCGTGCCGATGAAGGTCGCGATCGCCCCCGCCTGGGCCGTGCGCACCTCGTCGACGGCTGCATCCAGTGAGAGCGGTTCCGCGGTGAGGCGGAAGGCACCGCCCGAGACAGGGGGGATCAGTGCGACCTTGTCGCCGTCGGCGAGCGGGCGATCTCGGTCGGCGTACTCCTTGTTCACCGCGTAGAGCAGACCTTCCGGCTCGTCGCCGAGATCGAGCGCAAGCCAGACATCGGCGACCCGATCGACTCCGTCGAGCTCGCGTTCGCTCCAGCCGGCGCGCTCCCTGAGACCCGCGAAGAGCTTGACGGAGACGCGCATGATGAGCAGCCTAGTAGTGGATGCGCGCGTCCCTACCGAGTAGCAGTGCCGGCAGAAAGGCTCCTCGGCCGGTCGCTCCCGACGTTCCGAAGCCGAGCTGGAGACTCCCGCGTCGTCCGTTGGGGCCTGTCGGTAGGTGGGTTGTCATAGCGATTCTGGCCGCGTTCGTCCTGAACTATTGGCTTGCGTCCCGTTCCCTCTCGGAGCCGCCACGCGTTCAGATCCCATACAGCCCGCTGTTCCTGAACGAGGTTCGCCAGGGCAACGTCGACCGCATCATCTCCAAGGGGACATCACTCCAAGGGCTGTTCAAGAGTCCAGTGCGCTATCCGCCAACCGGCAGCGGGTCTCGGAGCTCCAAACGATTCTCGACGCTCATTCCTTCGTTCGCGGACACAGCCGCACTCTCCAAACTCCTCGAGACGAACAACGTCGTCATCAACGCCGAGCCGCTCGAAAGCTCAGCCGCCTGGTGGGAGACCTTGCTGTACGGCTTCGGCCCGACATTCCTGCTCATCGGTCTGCTGGTGCTCCTGATGAGGCGTGGTGGTCGCTCGGCGCTCGGCGCTTTCGGCCGTTCCCGGGCGCGACGCTATGAGGCCTCTGCGGGGCGTGCGACCTTCGACGACGTTGCAGGCATCGAAGAAGCGAAAGACGAGCTGACGGAGATCGTCGACTTTCTGAAGAACCCTCACCGCTACGAGCGGCTTGGCGGACGGATCCCGCGCGGCGTACTGCTCAGCGGGCCCCCCGGAACGGGCAAGACGCTCCTGGCACGGGCCGTCGCAGGCGAGGCGAACGTGCCGTTCTTTTCGATGTCCGCGTCGGAGTTCATCGAGGCGATCGTCGGCGTCGGCGCCTCGCGTGTGCGCGATCTCTTCAAGCAGGCAAAGGAAGCCTCGCCTGCGATCGTGTTCATCGACGAGCTCGATTCGATCGGCCGCTCGCGCTCGGCGGGCCAGACCGGCGGTGGCGGCGGCGACGAGCGGGAGCAGACGTTGAACCAGATCCTCACCGAGATGGACGGCTTCGACCCCTCTACCGACGTCATCGTCATCGCGGCGACCAACCGACCGGACATCCTCGATGCCGCGCTGCTCCGTCCGGGCCGCTTCGACCGGCGCGTGGCCGTGCAGGCTCCCGACCGCGCGGGGCGTCAACGGATCCTCGAAGTGCACACGCGGGGAGTCCCACTCGCAGACGACGTCAATCTCGACAGCCTCGCAGCGCGCACCACGGGAATGGTTGGTGCCGACCTCGCGAATCTCGTCAACGAGGCGGCGCTACTCGCTGCACGCCGCGCGCACGAATTGGTCAACGCAGACGACTTCGGCGACGCGTTCGAGAGGGTGCTGCTCGGAGCGGAGCGAAATATCGTGCTGAGCCTTGCCGATCGCGAGCGGACTGCCTACCACGAAGCGGGGCATGCGATCGTCGGGATGACGAGCCCCGACGCGGACCCGGTCATGAAGGTGTCGATCATCCCCCGAGGCGTGGCGCTCGGCGTCACGCTCTCTTCGCCCGAGGAGGATCGGCACAGCTACGACGAGGACTATCTGCGGACCCTGATCAAGGTCGCGCTCGGCGGACGCGCCGCGGAAGATCTCGTGTACGGGAAGCTGACTACAGGGGCCGAGTCGGACCTCCAACAGCTCACCGGCATCGCACGTCAGATGGTGGGTCGCTGGGGGATGAGCTCGGCGGTCGGACCCGTCACGGTGATGGCCGTGGATAGCCAAGGAACGTTCCTGCCCGGAGCGGCTGCACCCTCCGCGCAGACCCAGCAAATCGTCGATCAGGAAGTGCGGCGCATCGTCGACGAGGCCTACGAGGAGGTCATGGCGCTGCTGCGCGAGCATCGCTCCAAACTGGACGACCTCGCTTCGGCGCTGCTCGATCGGGAGACCCTCGACGGGCCCCACGCCTACGCCGCCGCGGGTCTCGAGTGGGTTCTCACGGACGAGGATCTACGAGACACGGCTCCGGCGCCGGCCTGAAAGGCGCGACCCCGGAAGGAGGCTGCTACTTTGTCCGGGCAATCAGGACGAGTACCGGTAGTGCTTTCCAGCCCTTCCTCTACTTGTTCGTCATCAAGGACCAAGGGAGGAAATTACGTGGCAACCGGAACCGTCAAGTGGTTCAACGATGCCAAGGGATACGGGTTCATCGCCCCGGAAGACGGCGGCAAGGACCTATTCGTGCATCACTCGAACATCGCCGGCGACGGCTTCAAGTCTCTGACCGAGGGTGCCAAGGTCGAGTACGAGTCGCGCGAGGGCCAGAAGGGCCCCGAGGCGATCAATGTCGTTCCTCAGTAGAGAGGACGCGTAGTCGCCGAGAAGGAACAGAAGATCGAGCTCGACGGCGAGGTCGTCGAGGCCTTGCGGAACGGTTATTTCCGGATCGCCCTCGACGGCGGCCACGAGACGCTCGGATATACCGCCGGGAAGATGCGGCGCTACCGCATCCGTATCTTCCCCGGAGACCGGGTGAAGATCGAGCTCTCGCCGTACGACCTCAACCGCGGACGGATCGTCTACCGCTACAAGTAGAGCGCTAGCAGCTCAGCCACCAGCAGCGGTGGCCGTAGTAGCCGAGGCTGTAGCCGATCCGTAGCAGTGGGCCGGACAGCCGTTCGCCCCGCAGGGTGAAGAGGCTGCCCAGTCCGCGCCGCGATCGGACGAAGAAGATCGAGCGGCCGTCGCGTGAGAAGCGCGGCGATTCGTCGGAGGAGTGCGGAGGTGGCGACGTGAGCCGCCTCCGCGAGCCGTTCGTTCCGACGCGCCAGAGCTCCCATTTCGTCGCGGAGAAGTTGTAGTCCTCGCTCCTCGGTTGCGACTGCGCCACGAGCGAGCGGCCGTCGGGTGCACATGCCACCGAGACCCAGGCTCGTTTCGGCGTCTCGAGCAGCGGGCGTGCCTGCCAAGCCGGAGGCGACGCGACGAGAAGCCTCTTGTTGGTCGTCGCGAGCCGGTTGCCCCCGCCCGTGAAGATCAGTCGGCCGCTGCACCAGGTCAGGTAATCGGAGTAGCCGAGGGTCATGCCGATCCGATGCGCCCGGCCACCTTTTGTCGAGATGACTTGCAACAGGAGGCCGTCGGCGGCAAGCGACGCGGAGCCCTGCGGGTCGAGCGGGGATGCTGCGATACGACTCTGCAACATGGTAGATGGTTCGGGTCGCGCCCGTGCTCCGGTTTTGCACCACGATTGCGTTCGTTCCCTGGTTCCCATGGCGCTTCGCGACAACCGTCGCGGCGAACCGCCCGTCGGGCGAAATGAAGGGGGAGGCCTTGCTTGGGCCCAGCTGCAAGACGCGATCCCGGCAGTTTGCAAGGTCCAAAGCGTGTTGCCGGCCATTGCGTGTGTAGATGAGCGTACCGACGCCCGGCTCCGGCCGGCAGGACAGAGCCACGGCGACGGCGGCGGCTGCGACCACCGGCCGATTCTGCCTCTCGCCTCTACGATTGTCACGTGGCCACCACCGGCGACGAGCGGCGCACCGACTCGGACATCGAGGTCAAGCCCGTCTACACCGCCGAGGACGCGCCCGAGGAGCTCGAGCTTCCGGGGGAGTTCCCGTTCACTCGTGGTCCCTATCCGGACATGTTTCGCGGGCGTCCGTGGACGATCCGGCAATACGCGGGCTTCGCTTCCGCAGAGGAGACGAACCAGCGTTTTCGTTATCTCCTCGAGCGCGGTCAGACGGGGCTGTCGGTCGCCTTCGATCTGCCGACGCAGCTCGGCTACGACTCCGACGATCCGCGCGCCGTGGGAGAAGTCGGAAGAACCGGGGTGGCGATCGACTCGATCGCCGACATGGAGCTGCTCTTCGACGAGATTCCGCTGGACGAGGTCTCGACGTCCATGACGATCAACGCACCCGCGGCGATGCTTCTACTGCTCTACGAGCTCGTCGCCGAGGAACAAGGGGTCCGCGGCGATCAGTTGCGCGGCACGGTCCAGAACGACATCCTCAAGGAGTACATCGCGCGCGGCAACTACATCTTCCCTCCGCGCCCCTCGATGCGCATCACGACGGATCTGTTCGCGTACACCGCCGAGAGGATCCCGAAGTGGAACCCGATCTCCATTTCGGGGTACCACATCCGCGAAGCAGGCTCGACTGCTGTGCAGGAGCTCGCATTCACTCTCGCCAACGGGATTGCGTACGCGGAGGCCGCGGTCGCAGCCGGGCTGTCTCCGGACGAGCTCGGTGAGCGGCTCTCCTTCTTCTTCAACGCGCACAACCATTTCTTCCAGGAGGTGGCCAAGTTCCGAGCCGCGCGCCGGCTGTGGGCTCGCATCATGCGGGAGCGTTTCGGGGTCACGAATCCGAAAGCGCAGGCTCTGCGCTTCCACGCGCAGACGGGCGGCTCGACGCTGACGGCGCAGCAGCCGGAGAACAACATCGTGCGGGTCGCGATTCAGGCGCTCTCGGCCGTGGCCGGCGGCGCGCAGTCGATCCACACCAACGGCTACGACGAGGCGCTCGCGCTGCCGTCCGAGCGCGCGGCGCGCATCGCGCTGCGGACTCAGCAACTCCTTGCGCACGAGGCGGGCGGCACCGACACCGCCGATCCGTTCGGTGGCTCGTACTTCATCGAGGCGCTCACGGACGAGCTCGAGGCGAAGGCCTGGGAGTTGATCCAGCACATCGACGAGCTCGGCGGCGCGGTCGCCGCCGTCGAGCAGGGCTTCGTGCAGGGTGAGATCGAGGAAGCGGCGTTCCGGTGGCAGCAGGACGTCGAGACCGGCGAGCGGGTGATCGTCGGTGTGAACAGGTTCACGGAGGGCGAGGAGGAGCCGATCGAGCTGCACCGCATCGATCCCGCAGCGGAGAGGCGGCAGCTCGAGCGCACAGCGCGCGTACGGGCAGAGAGAAACGCCGAGGAAGTCGAGCGCGCAGTCGAAACGGTGCGCGAGACCGCACGTGGTGACGGCAATCTGCTTGTGCCGATGCGCGAGGCCTTGCGCGCACGCGCGACTATCGGCGAGATCTCGAATGTGCTCCGTGAAGAATTCGGCATGTACGACGCGCAACGCGCGTGAGCAGCTTGGCCTTGCCGAGATCGTCCTGATCGCGGACTCTTCCGGGTAAGGTCGGACGGATTCTCCAGTTGCTCGAGGAGGAGTTCAATGGCGGCGAAGCATTACCGTAAGACGACCCCTGAGGAGTGGGCTCGCTGGCGCGAGAATCAGGTGCGCCTCGAGCGAGTCATCGAACGCGCACTTGCGGAGCTCGGAACGACGCGTGAGGAGATCAGGCGGCGAGTCGGTCTATCGCAGCCTCGTCGCAGCAGCCGGTAGCGCTCTCGTCTAAGCCGACGCGCCGGAGTAATGACGCAGGCCGAAGCGCCAGAACCAACGGGTGAACGCGAACAGTGCCGTTCCGAAGGCGACGGAGAGGACGAGCGTCGGCCACTGGAGTCTTGATGTCAGAGCTTGCGCCGGGACCGTCACGGCGAACGCCACCGGCACCAGGAATGTCACGCTGTAGCGCAGCCACCCCGGGTAGACGCCTACCGGCCACCGCCCGGTCTGGTAGATGCCTTCGAAGAGTTCGAGCAGGTATTCCATGCGGACGACCCAGAAGGCGCCGATCGTCAGGATCAGCCAGAAGCAGTACACGAGCACGCATCCGACTCCGAGCGCGAACGCGAAAGCGAACGCATCGACGAAGCCGATCGAGCTCTCCACTCCGGTGAGGCCGACGATCAGCAGGACCAGCCCGGAGACGACCTCGACGATCTGCCAGATCCGCACCTGGCGCACGCTGACGAGGACCTGCGAGTCCTCCGGCTTTGTCAGCATGTAGTCGAGCGTTCCCTGCTGCACGTCCTGCATGAGCATTTCCATGTTCGGCTGGATGAACGTGTGGATGAAACCGCCGAGCAGAATCTGCACGCCGAGCAGCGAGAGCAGCTCGGACTCCGTCCAGCCGTTCAGCTCTGTCGTGTGCGAGTACACGAGCGAGAGCATCACGAGCCCGGTGCCGACCTGGATCAGCGACTGGAAGAGCTGCACGAAGAAGTTGACGCGGTACTGGAGCTCGTTCATCACGCCGACCTTGAAGTACAGCCAGCCCACACGAAACGTGTTCACGCGCCCACCGCCGAGAAGCGCTTGATCGCGGCCCGCCACGCGAACGTGAAGAGCACGTACCCGATTGCCGTCCACATCACCTGCGCGCCGAGTCCCAGTAGCAGGGCGCGTGTCGAGAGGTTGCTCACCAGTGATTCGATCGGGAAGCCGAACGTCCACTTGAAGGGTAGGAAATCCGCGAGCGTCTGCACCCAGCCCGGCATCAGCCGCAACGGGACAAGCCTGCCGGAGAGCAGCATCTCGGTTGCCATGTAGAGGTCGAAGATCGCGGCTCCCCGGGTCGTCCAGAAATTCAACATCCCGATCGTGGCCTGGAACATGCTGCGCACGAAGTAGGCCCCCCAGATCGCGGCGATGAAGACCACGATCTCGAGCGCGGACGGATGGAGGTCCGGGTGGAACACCGCTGAGAGCCCGATCGCGATCGGAAGCCACAGCGCCACGACGACGAACTTCCAGCCGGCGAAGAACGCCAGGTCGTAGTGGAGGATGTTCAGCGGCCGGAGGAGGTCGCCTGCGAGGCGACCCTCGCGGATGCGGTACTCCCAGAACGGCGCGCCGAAGACGATGTTCATGTTGCGGACGAGCGTCCAGACGATGTAGTACGCGGCGAACTGCCCCGCGGTGATCCCGTTCACCGCACCGCCGTGCTGCCGTGCGATCGTCGACCACACGACGAGGTAGATCACGGGCTCGGCGACCATCCCGAGCATGTAGAAGTACTGCGCGACCCGGTATTGCAGCTGCGCGACGACCGCCGTCCGCATCTGCGTGGAGTAGAAGTCGACGAGCGACCGGAGGCGACCTTCCTCCGGCAGAGGTGCGGCCGGCGCGTTCATCGCGACTGCGCGAAGACCATCTCGATCACGTCTTCGATCGGGGGCTCCTCGATCGTGAGGTCGAGCACCTCGCGCTCGGACAGCAGACGCGCAGCGACGCGCGAGGTCTCGGCTTTCGGTACGCGCAGGATTGCGCGGTCGCCGTCTCGAGAGATGACCTCGCCGTAGCCGTCGAGCTCTGCGTTTCCGTCCTCCAGGAGGACGCCGATCGTCTTGTAGGCCGCGAACTCGTTTGCGAGGCTGTCGAGAGCCCCGTCGAAGAGGATCCGGCCGTGGTGAATGACGATCACGCGCTTGCAGAGCGCCTGGACGTCGGCCATGTAGTGGCTCGTGAGCAGAACTGTCGCGCCGTGGCGTTGGTTGTATTCGGCCACGAACGTGCGAATGCGTTTTTGCATCGTCACGTCGAGGCCGATCGTGGGTTCGTCGAGGAAGAGCACCTGCGGGCGATGCAGGAGCGACCCGACTATCTCGACCTTCATCCGCTCGCCCAGCGAGAGGTTTCGCACCGGCTTGCGCACGAGGTCGCCCACGTCGAGCAGCTCGACGAGCTCGTCCCGCATCGCCAGGTAGTCCTCGCGGCGCAAGCGGTAGATCGCGCGGTTCAGCTCGAAAGAGTCGAGCGCGGGGATGTCCCACTGCAGCTGGTTGCGGTTTCCCATCACCATCGTCATCCGCCGGAGGTAGTCCTTCTCGCGCCGCGAGGGGACGTGCCCCAGCACGCGGGCTTCGCCGCTCGTGGGATAGAGCAGACCTGCAAGCATCTTCAGCGTCGTCGTCTTGCCCGCGCCGTTCGGCCCCAGGAAGCCGACGACCTCGCCGGGCTCGATGTCGAACGAGATCGCCTCGACCGCGTGGACGTCCCGGGTCTGGCGGTGGATGAGGGCCTTCGCGGCCGCGCGCAGCCCCGGCTCGCGCTCGGGCACCTTGAAGACCTTCGTAAGCTCACGGACGTGGATGACTGACTCAGGCAATGGGTCGGAACCTCCCTGAAGGAACTATGAGACTGCGGGCCGGTTCAACGACGCGTCACACGGCCAGGGAGTATAGGGGCGGTGAAGATCCTGCTCGTCTCCCAGATGTACCCGGGGCCGACCGCCCCCGACCTCGGCGTGTTCGTGCGCGGGCTCGAGGAGCAGCTCGTCGCGCGCGGCCACGAGGTCGAGCGCGCGGTCCTCAATCGTCGCGCCGGCGGCAAGGTGAAATACCTGTGGCTTGCGCGTGCGACGTCGGCGACGGCACGGTGGTTCCAGCCGGACGTCGTCTACGCGCACTTCCTCGTCCCGACCGGGCTGATCGGCGCGCTGGCCGGCGGAGCGCCGCTCGTCGTGACCGCGCACGGCCGCGACGTGCGCAACGTCGGCTGGCTTCCGGGCATTCGCGCCGCCACACGTTTCGTTGCGCGCCGGGCTGCCGCGATCATCGCCGTCTCCGACTACCTGCGGCGCGAGCTCGAGACGAAGGTGCCGGAAGCGCGCGGCAAGACCGAGGTGGTCGACTCGGGCGTCGACCTCGAGCGCTTCACGGTGCAGCCTGCGCCCGAAGGGCGGCCGCACTATCTCTGCATCGGTTCACTCATCCAGCGGAAGAACGTGCTCCGTCTCGCGCGCGCTTTCGAGCGGCTCGGCGAAGGGACGCTGACGTTCGTCGGGGACGGTCCCCTCCGCAGACAGCTCGAGGGCCGGCCAGGCATCGAACTCACCGGTGCGCTCCCATCCGACCGAATGCCTGCGCAAATCGCCGCGGCGCACGTCGTCTGCCAGCCGAGCCTGATCGAGCCCTTCGGCCAGGCCGCGCTCGAGGCGATGGCGTGCGGGCGCTCGGTAGTGGCAACGAGGATCGGCGGGCCGCCCGAGTTCGTCCCTCCCGAGGCGGGAGTGCTCGTCGATCCGGTCGACGAGGATGCGCTCGTCGCAGCGCTGCGCACCGCGGCCGCGCTGCCTTGTCCGAATCCGGCCGCTCGCGCAGCGGCCGAAGAGCACGACGTCAGGCGTCAGGCGGAGAAGGTGGAGGCGATTCTCGAGCGAGCCGCCCGAGGTCCGCGAGCCTGATTTCGACGAGCGGACGGATGGCGTCCTCCAAGCCGGCCTCGCGGGCGGCCTCGAGCGCCTGTTCGTAGCTCTGCCGGGCCTTGGCGGGGTCGACGCCCTGTTTGAGCCGGTTGTCTCCGGTGACAAGGAGCTTCTGAATCCGTTCGCGTGCCTCGTCCCCCTTCACAAATCGACCGTAACAGTTCACATTGAGGGTGGAACCGCGTCATGGAGGCCGCCGTCAACGTGCCAGACCCGATCCGCGTTCTGATCGCGGACGACCACCGCCTTTTTGGACAGGCCCTCGAGGCGATCCTCGCGACCGACGATCGGCTCGAGGTGGTGGGCCACGCCGGGGATGGGTCGGAAGCGGTCCAGCTCGCGCTCTCCGTTGAGCCGCAGGTGATCCTCATGGACATCTCCATGCCGATCATGGACGGCTTTCAAGCGACGAAGCAGATCCGCAAGCAGCGCCCGCGCGCCTGCATCCTGATGCTCACCGGCTCGAACTCGCGCATCGACGTCGACCGCGCCCGGGAGGCGGGAGCGGCCGGTTACGTGACCAAGGATCGAATTGCGGCCGAGTTGATCGACGCGATCCTTGAAGTCGCGACGTAGATGAGGAGGCCTGATATGAAATTCCGCCGGGCCGGATGACGCTCCAGACACGGCGCCGGATCAGCACGTTCGCCCGCGGCACGTAGCGCCGCTACGCACCGCGAACGACCGCCTGCCCGGCTTGGTCTGGAGCGCCCTCCGACGACGGCCGAATTTCACATCAGCCCTCGGCACCGCTGCTACCCTGCCGTCGCGATGGTTCAGGCACTCGCCGTCATCCAGGTACTGCTTTCGATGGGTCTCGTCGCCCTGATCCTCATGCACTCCGGCCGGGACGCCGGCCTCGGCGGAATGGGCTTCACGCCCGCGTCCCAGGGCGGCACGCACATCGTCGAGCGCAACCTCACGCGGCTGACTGTCGTCATCGCCGTCCTCTTCGTCACGAACTCCATCCTGCTGTTTCACGCGCTCAAGTAGCAGCGCTCTGCGCCGTCGTCGCGTTGATCGCGGCGGGATGTGGCTCTGATCAAGCCCCGCGCGCGCTCCCTCGCGAGGCGACCGGTCCGCCAAACGTCGTGCGCGTTGCTCTGACGAATTTTCGCTGGCCGCTGGATCCCGCGCTGGTGGAAGGCCGCGACGAGACGACTCTCGCGCGCGTTCTCTATTCGACTCCGTTGCGAACGGATCCCGTCACCGGAGCCGTTGTTCCGGGGCTCTGCACGGCGTGGAAGGCGTCACCGGACTTCCGACGCTGGACCTTCAGCTGCCGATCTGCCCCCTCGATCGCGGCAGCGTTGAAACGCGTCGTGCGGCTGCGTCGTGCACCGGCGCGATGGCTCTTCGACGGCGCACGCCGAATCGTGGCGCCGTCAGCGTCATCGCTCGTGATCCGACTCGAGGAGCCGTGGCGGCGTTTGCCGTACGCGCTGACCGCAATCGCAGCGGCGCCGCGCTTCGTTCCGGGGCCGTTCCACCTCGTAAGCGGCTCGTCGCGCCGCGTCGTCGTGCGCCGGCCCGGGTTGACGGTCGTCGTCCGCCGACTCGCCGCGCTCACTGCGCTGGACGAGTTTCGCCGCGGCCGGCTCGACGAAGCCCCGGTACCGCTGGGCGATATCGTCGCGATGCAGCGGGACCCCGTCCTCGGCGCGAGTCTCAGGGCACGAAGGCTGCTCGCGCAGGACCTGGTCGTCTTCAGAGGCGGCCCGGCGCAGTCGGTGATCCACGCGTACTGGGACACCGCGGATCGCGCGGACTATGAGCAACTCGTGCCCGAGCTCCCAGGTTCCGCCGCGTTCGGGCTCGTGGATTCCGGCGAGCAGCGGGACCCCGCACGCTTTCGCGACACTCTGAAACGCATCCCGTCACTCCCGCGCGTGCAAGTGCGGATCGGTATCCCGTCCGACCCCGTGCTCCGTTTCGGCGCGGGAGTGCTGTACGCGCAGTGGCGCGACGTCGGCCTTGGCCCCGTGCTCGTCGCAGATTCCGCCGGGAACGTGACGACCGATTTCAGCCGTCTGGTCGCGGCGTATCCTCAAGCCGAAGCTCTGCTCGCAGACGCTGTGTACCGCTCCGACTTCGGCAGACGCGACCTGCTCGCCGCCGTGTTTGCATCCACCGAGCAAGGCCCCGCCCTCGAGCGTCTCGACGCCGCTCTGCGGGCTCTCGGCCGAGTGGTCCCGATCGGGTGGGTCGTCGACGCGCGCCTCGTCTCGCCGCGGCTCGAAGGCTGGCGCGAAGACGTGCTTGGCAACGTCGACTACGCAGGGGTCAGATCCCGGGCTTCGAGCCGACGCCCGTGACTGGGAAGCGCTCGGACGCGATCGCGGGCGCCATGACCCCGTACGGGTAACGCTCGCCGTAGAAGTTCTGCGAGTTCACGAGCGAGGCCTTGTTCGTGAGCCCGTAGACGTCTCGCAGGAAATCCGGCACGGCAATCGTGAAACGCAGGTTCACGAGCGGTTCGGCGATCTTGCCGTCGCGGATGCGGAAAGTCCCGTCGCGCGTCATTCCGGTGATGATCCCTTCGCGCGGATGCACGACGCCGAGATAGTGCAGGCGCGTGATGTAGAGGCCGTCGCCGACCAGCTCTGCGAGCTCAGCGACTGATTCGGCGTCGCCCGGCAGCACCGAGAGCGCAGAAGGGAGAGGGCCCCATTCGCGCAATTCGGCGGGCGGTGCGTGACCGGTCGACTCGGCGCCGTCGCCGGCTTGCGCGGCCGTTGCCCGATCCCAGACGACACCGCGGGCGACGCCCTTCTCCACGAGCTGCACGGGCCGTTTGGGCGTGCCTTCGAAGTCGAATGCCTTCGGTAGCCCCCGCGGATCGAGGGCGTCGTCGGTGATGGAGATCTTCTCGTCGAAGACCTTCTGGTCGAGCCGGTCCGTGAAGTAGCTGCGTTTGTCGAGGAGCCCGAGTGCGCCCAACGAGTCGTGAGAGAAGTAGTCGAGCAGGTCCGCGAACGCGTACGGCTCGAGCACCACGCGGTACACACCTGGATCGACCTCGCCCGCGCCTCTCGTTCGCTGCGCCTTCTCTGTGGCCGCCCGGGCGACGGCGGTCGGATCGACACCGCCCGCACGCCAGGCGGTCTGTTCGGCATAGCCGGACCCGTGCTCGTCTGCAGCGACGACGAGCGCCGTCGCATCCGTCATCCGCTGGTGGACGGACAGTCCCGTCGTGGACATGACCGCGAGCTCCGAGACGGCGCTGGTGAAGAAGCCGTAGACGGGGACGTCGCCGCCCGCGTCGATCGCTGCGGCTGCCAGGCGAGCCTGGTCGGCCGGACCGAGTGCAGCCGTCTCTTCGTCGAAGCCTTCGACCGCAGGCGGGCCGGCAGGAGGCGCCAACCCTGGAAAGGTCTCGTCGGGCGGCGCACTCTCCGCGGCGTCTGCCGCCCGGCGCGCGAGCTCTGCCAGCCCGGCCGCGTCGAGCTTGTTCGTCGTCGCGACGCCGACGCGGTTGTCGTGCACGACGCGCAGCGTGACGAGCGCGTTCTCGATCAACGTCGGCTGGTGCACCTCCGAGCCGGCGAAGCGGGCCAGCCCGGAGTGCTCGACATGCGCGACCGCTTCTGCCTCGCCGTCGACCGTGTCGAGTGCCGCTGTCGCGACCTCGCGTGCGTTCACGACCCGACCCCGACCTGCACCTTGCGAAAGCGCGCCGGAGCAGCGCCGTGCGAAACGTGTGCGCTCTGGCCGGGCTGACCCTTGCCACAGTTCGTCATCCCGTACAGCCGCCACGAGTCGCGTCCCGCAACGGCGTCGAGGGAGCCCCAGAACTGCGGCGTGATTCCGGTGTACGTCGCGTCGCGCAACATGCGTCCGAGCTTGCCGCGCTTGATCTCCCAGGCAATCTGCGTGCCGAACTGAAAGTTGAGACGCTTGTCGTCGATCGACCAGCTGCGGTTCGTCTCCATGTACACGCCGTCGTCCACGTCGGCGAGCAGGTCATCGAGTGTTCCCTCGCCAGGTTCCAGGTGGAGGTTCGTCATCCGCACGAGCGGCATCCGGTTCCAGCCGTCTGCCCGCATCGAGCCGCCGTTGCCCGCGCCGATGCGCGCCGCGGTCTCGCGTGAAGTGAGGAAGCCCGTGAGCAGACCGGCCTCCACGACCGGCGTGCGTACGGCCGGGACGCCTTCGTCGTCGAACGCGAAGCTGCCCAGTCCTCCCTGGGTCGTCGCGTCGGCGGTGATGTTCATCAGCTCCGAGCCGTAGCGGAGGGAGCCGAGGTCGCTCGGCTTCAGGAAGCTCGTGCCGGCGTACGAGGCCTCGGTGCCATAGACCCGGTCGAGTTCGGTGGGATGACCGACCGACTCGTGGACCTGTAGCGCAACCTGGTCCGCGTCGAGCACGACGGTCGTCACGCCGCTCGGGCACTCATCGGCGCGCACGAGTGCGGTTGCCTGCTCGGCGATGCGCGGCGCCTGGCCGGCGAGGTCAAGCCCTTCGACGTACTCCCAGCCGTTCTGGCAGCTCGAGCCGACGTGGGCGCTCGGATAACTCCGCATCTGGAAGAGGCCGTCGCGGGCGGCTGCGCACTCGATCCCCGCACCGCACTCGATCAGCTCCTGTTCGACCTCCGTCCCCTCGGAGGTGAGCAGGAGCTTGTGCTCCCGTTGCGCGCGCACCATCGCCTGGCGAACCAGGATCCCCGGGCCGGACATGGCTTCGTCCGCTTCGAGGCACTGCGCCACCTTCTCCGCGAGGGGAACCTCGAACGGGTCTCGTTCGACCGTCGTGCGATGTGTGCCGCTTACGGGAGTCACGGGAGCGAGGTGACGCGAATGCTTGCCCGGCGCGGCGCTCGCGAAGGTGCAGGCTCGGAGAGCCGCGTCTCGGGCGCCATCCGCCGAGAGCCGGCGGTCACAGGCAAAGCCCCAGGCGCCGTTGAGCAGCACCCGCACGCCGATGCCCTCACTTTCGGAATCCGAGAGGCGTTCGACCCGCCCGCTCTTCGTCGCGACGAACTGATTCCTCTTCATCACGACGCGTGCGTCTGCGTACTCGGCCCCCGCAGCAGTGGCCGCGTCCAGCGCGGCGGCACAGAGATCACGCACGCGCGGCACTCTAATCAGGCCGGGGGACCTACCCGGTCGAGCTCACGGCTACAATGCGCCGGCTCTCGAGCGCTGGTGGCGGAATTGGTAGACGCGCTAGGTTGAGGGCCTAGTGGCCTTAAAAGGCCGTGGAGGTTCAAGTCCTCTCCAGCGCACTCTCACCACCGAAGTCCGGCCCCGCTCCGCGGGGCCATGGTGACTTCGGTGGTATCGGCGTCGATCCGAGGCCGCAGCGGCGGACGCGGGCCAAGCCCGCATCCGCGGCGAGCCGCGTTTGACAACGTCCGGGAGGATCTCTAGCCTCTCTGGCGAACACACGTTCGATCGACCATCCAACCCTTGGAGGCGGAGATGCTGACGGGACGACAGCAGGAGATCTGGGACTTCCTCGTCGACTACGTCGACACACACGGCTACCCGCCCACCGTGCGGGAGATCGGCGAGGCGGTTGGGCTGGCCTCGCCTTCGACGGTGCACGCCCACCTTGCCAACCTCGAACGCGCCGGATTGCTGAAGCGCGACCCGACGAAGCCTCGAGCCCTGGAGCTCGTCGGCCGTGAGCGCCACGAGGCGCCTGCGCCGACCCTCGAGAAGCTGCCGCTCGTCGGCCAGATCGCGGCCGGCGGACCGCTCCTCGCCGAGGAGAACGTCGAGGATCACCTAGCGGTGCCCGAGACGCTCAAGGGGGACTTCCTCCTGCGGGTGAAGGGCGAATCGATGATCAACGCCGGCATCCTCGACGGCGACCTCGTTGTCGTGCAGCGGGCGCAGGACGCGCGCAACGGGGAGATCGTCGTGGCCCTCGCCGGGGACGACGAGTCGGCCGACGAGGCCACGGTCAAGCGCTTCTTCCGCGAGAACGGGCGCG
>WNGD01000641.1_pt1 | contig 37621 bp, 26 predicted proteins | sample 5400671 | NCBI WGS metagenome assembly WNGD01 (sample SAMN13153369, study PRJNA577476) | soil metagenome | isolation source: 40 cm soil or saprolite under grassland replicate 2 | place: USA:California | collected 2016-06-15 | reverse complement strand
GCCTTGCTCAGCGCAGTTGCGAGGTGGGCGTTCGAGTAACGCCGCTCGTTGATGGGCGTTCCGCCATAACCGATGTTGTCGAGGTCGGTATGACCGGCATAGAGGCTGTCAAACTTGGTGATCATCGCGAATTTTCGGTCCCTACCAGCCAGGGCCGGATTGCAGGATATCGAATTGGCAATCGTCAGTCAGGGGGGTATGGCGAGGATGCTGGAGGCGCCAGCGCATAGTTCGCATGCGCTCGTTCGCTGCGACGCACCAAGTCCGATTCTCGGCCTTATACGGCCTCGCCCCGGAATGACGGCGTGTGGGGGTATATCAATAAGTCTTGGCGCCCGCCTGTGCCATTCGTTAGCTCACGCCCGGAGGACTAGCCATGGATCTCGGAATTGCCGGCCGCAAGGCGATCGTCTGTGCCTCGAGCCGCGGACTCGGCCGCGCCTGTGCCCTCGCGCTCGCGCAGGCGGGCTGTGACGTGGTCATCAACGGGCGGGACGGCAAAACGCTCGATGCCACCGCCGCCGAACTGCGGCAGGCGACCGGCGCCAAGGTGACCCCGGCGGTCGGCGACGTCGCCACGCCCGCAGGCCAAGCGGCGCTGCTCGGCGCCTGCCCGGAGCCGGACATTCTGGTGAACAACAACGGGGGGCCGCCGTTTCGCGATTTTCGCGAGCTCACGCGTCAAAACATCATCGACGGTGTCATCGCCAACATGGTGGTCGCGATCGAGCTCATCCAGAAAGTCATCGATCCGATGCGCGCCAAGAAATTCGGCCGCATCGTCAACATCACCTCGGGTTCGGTGAAGATGCCGCTCTCAGGCCTCGATCTCTCCTCGGGCGCACGCGCGGGTCTGACCGCTTTTCTCGCCGGGGTTGCGCGCTCGGTTGCCGCCTCCAACGTCACCATCAATTTCCTGCTGCCCGGCACATTCGAGACCGAACGACTGCGCTCGAACATGGCGGCGAATGCCAAGAACAGGGGCATCTCGATCGAGCAGGCAAGGAACGAACGCATGGCAACCGTTCCCGCCAAGCGCTTCGGCACGCCGGACGAATTCGCCGCCGCCTGCGCCTTTCTGTGCTCCACCCAGGCCGGCTACATCACCGGGCAAAACCTTCTCATCGACGGCGGCGTATTCCCGGGTGCGATGTAAGGGCCCAAACGCGAACGAGGCCGGCTCGCGCCGGCCTCGTCGCACCCCCCATTAAACCAAATGACCCGGCACAGCCCTGAGGAGGGGACTTGCCATTGTTTGTCGGCCCCCGAACCCGCGTCGCTTGCAGCTTGGCGCGCGGACCAGGTGCATGCGGTAATCCTGTCCGCGGAAGGTTCCGATTGCAATTGAAAAGGCCGCGTAAATGGCTCGTTTGACCAATATTCTCAGCGTCTGTTGCCGATGGGCAACAGATATGCAGCGCACAAGTGCCTTTGCGGACACACTTTGCCGAACCGCTGATTGTCCTGACCCCATCCTGCCCACAACCGCGCGCACTTCCTTGCCCGCCGCGGGCAGGAGACGCATGATCCCGTGCCCCTGATGCCAAGTGCCCCCTTCAGCCCGAGGAGAATCCATGAAGCTCGTCCGCTTCGGCCCGCGCGGCCGTGAGAAGCCCGGAATCATCGACTCCAAAGGCGGCATCCGCGATCTCTCGAAAGTGGTGCCGGATATCGCCGCCGACGCGCTGTCGCCCAAAGGCCTGGCCAAGATTCGCAAGAGCGCGATCGACAAGCTGCCGCTCGTTCGCGGCAAGGTGCGGCTGGGCGCCTGCGTCGGCGGCGTCGGCAATTTCATCGCCATCGGGCTCAACTATTCCGACCACGCAGCCGAGACCGGCGCGCCGATTCCGAAAGAGCCGATCATCTTCAACAAGGTGACGTCCTGCATCTGCGGGCCGAACGACGACACGATCATTCCGAAGGCGTCGAGCAAGCTCGACTGGGAGGTCGAGCTCGCCATCGTCATTGGCCAGCGCGCGCGCTACCTGTCGAAAGACAAGGCACTGGATGTCGTCGCCGGCTATTGCCTGGCGAACGACGTTTCCGAGCGCGTGTTCCAGATCGAGCGCGCCGGGCAATGGATCAAGGGCAAAAGCTCCGAGACCTTCGGCCCGCTCGGCCCCTGGTTGGTCACCAAGGACGAGATCAAAGACCCGCAGCGCCTCGACATGTGGCTCGACGTCAACGGCGAGAAGCGCCAGCGCGGCAACACCAGAACTATGATTTTCGACTGCAAGCACCTCGTCTGGTACTGCTCGCAGTTCTTCGTGCTGGAGCCGGGCGACGTCATTACCACCGGCACGCCGCCGGGCGTTGGGCTCGGCATGAAGCCGGAGCCGAAATTCCTCAAGGCCGGCGACGTGGTCGCGCTCGGGATCGACGGGCTGGGCGAGCAACGGCAGAAGGTGGTGAAGGCCAAGGCGTAGCATCACCGCGGCTTTCCGCGCGTCTTCAATGCGCTATGCGCGATATCCGGCGCGTACTCATAAATCCGGTTCACTGTGGCTTGGCGGCAACAGGAACGCCAGGTCTCGACCGGTTCTCGTATTCGAGCGGCTACTTCCAGGCTCGCGCATGCCGTGCGGGGACGCAGGAAGACCTTCGGCTGCGCGACACTCGGTCGTCAACGCAGCGGGCCCCTCAACGACACGGCGGCAGCTCTCGGCTGATCATCATTTAAGCCGCGCCGCCAAGCAGCGTGACGACCTTCATTCGATCACCGGAGAAGCTTGTGCCGTAGCGCGATCGCTGCCGAGATGCTTGGGGCTGCGCGCTCAGCGCTGCAGAACGCCAATTGCACGGTTTGCAAAACCGAGCCGCTCAGCCATCACGGTAATTATGTAAGTCAGTAGAGCGTGACTCAGCCCGGGGTTCTCGCGCTTGATGCGCTCATAGGCGCTGGCGCTGAGCTCGTAGAGCACGCTAACCACCTCCGCCTGCATCGTGGCGCTACGCGGCTGCCGCGTGATGAGACCCATCTCGCCGATCGTCGTGTGCGGCCCCAGGCTACGTACGCGGACCGGGGCGCTGCCTCCGTTCACCATGATGCCGACTCGGCCGTCCAAGATGAAATGCATGGAGTTGGCCGGGTCCCCCTCGCGTACGATGATTTCGCGCGGCTGAACCTCTATCCGCTTGCAATGCTGGATCAGCTGGTCAGCATTCTCCGCACCGCCAAGCGCTTCGGTGAACCACTCGCGCAGGGTGCTGGCCTCGCGGTTATGCGTTTGGTGCGCCTTGATAATCGTGTTCTCACACGATTCAAGGGCAGCGTCGAGATTGGGCGCCACAATGATGTCGGAAATAAACCGGGTGGCACGGAAGGCTTTTTCCAGGTCGCGCGTGAGACACGTGAATATCATCCGTGCGCCGCACTGGTCAGCGACCTGCTTAATCTGTGTGAAGCTAAATGTCGCGGATGAGTCGATTCCGGTGACGAGCCGAAAATCGAACAACAGGAAGCGGCACTTTTCTTTTGCAAGCAGTGCCTTGACGTGTTGGTGGAGCCGGTTGGCCGAGCCGAAAAATAGGTAGCTGTGCAGAAACATACCCTGAATTTCACGGCCATATTCGGTGAGGAGCGCCAACTCGTCAGGTCTGCGGTCAAGCGAGCTGTGATACTCAGAACCATCGAAGCTGAACTTGATTGCGTGCACTCGGCTTACGCTCAATGCGAACGTCGCAAGGCCGACCACTATTCCGATCAGTACACCGGCGATGAAGCCCCACTCGACGATTATCAACGCGATACCAGCGAGCGATATGTATTCGACGCAAGAGAGATACCGCCACGAATCGAGCAGCCATCGATAAAGCAGGTACAGGCCACTGTAGAGCAGCAGACCGCCCAGGACGAACTTCGGCACGTAAGCGAGAAAGCCGGAGCCGGCCGCTAGTACGAGACCCGAGATGGCCGCGACCGTAAGTCCAGAAAGCCGGCCTCTACCGCCTACCTCATAATTGAGCGTGGTTCGGCTCAGGGAGCTACAGGTGACATATCCGCCAAGGCTGGCCGACAATAGATTGGCAGAACCGACTGCATTGAGCTCGCGCTCTAGGTCCGCCTCATAACGAGTTTCAAAGTTCAATCCCAGTCGTATTGAGCAGCACACTCATCACAGTCACGAACATCATGGCAATGATGTCGCCGGCCAGGTGCGGAAGCGCCGGCCACGGGAACCGGCTGAGCTCGTCGAAGTTCCAGGGAAGCGTGAGCGCGACCGCGGCCTCGGGCTTGAACAGCCAGCCGGCCGCTTGTGCGTCGGTTATTGAGATGCCCGTCGCAAAGAAAGCGAGATGTGCCGCTGCTATCCCTGCCAATATTAGTCCGAGCAGGACAAGTGGGTTTCCAAAACGGCGCAACCCGAAATACAGCGAGACCGCAATCGCTGCCGCCGCTGTGAGCTTAGAGAGACTTGCGGGACTGACGAGTGCATGAATGTTGGCAGCGGCAAGCCGCATGTCTGTAATCACCTGACTAGCACCTGAAACCATTAGCCATCCCGTCGCCCCGAGGAACCCGCCAATCACCGGGTAGGGCACGAAGCGGATCGCACGGCCCGCCCTTGCCAGTCCGAGTCCGCAGAGCAGAATTCCAACGAGCATCGAGCTCAGCGCCATAAGAAGCAGCGTTGGCTCAAGAACATGGTCGGTCGCGCCGTTTGCGACGAGCCACGCGACAAAGGCAGCCACGAGGGTCGCGGTGACAACAGAGGTGGAGCTGTCTGGTCCTGCTATGGTGAAGGGCACCGAGCTGCGCAGCGCCACGACTAATGCGCCGACCGTAGTCGCGATGAAGGTCGCGGCGATCCCATAGCCGAGCCATGGTGCAAGCGGACCGGAAAAAATGAATGCTGCATAGGAGACGCAATAGACGATTGAAACGACGCCAGAAATCGCGCCTCCGAAAAGATCTCTCAACCCCGTGTCGATAGCGCTCCGTAGCCGACTTTGATTCTCAATCATGTCGACGACCAGCTCCGGCAAAGTCGCGACTGACTTTTATGGTTAACGGCGGTTAGACGGCCATCTTAACAAAGTGATGATCTGGCGTCTGATTGATCCTTCGCAGAGCACGACGCGGCGCGCCACAATATTCTTAACGAACGGTTAACAAGCATAACAAACGCGTTGCCGATCGATCCTCTCCAGGCGAGGCTGATATCAGAAAAGCCCGTGGACTCGTTTTGCGACCTTGGGACGCGCTAAAACGCGCCGGTGGACCCCGTAGAGTCATGGAGAAGGCAAAAGGCCCTCGGGGGCTCTCCCGGCAGCTTGACGCCCCACCTGCCGCATCGCATCCTCGCGCGGCTCATGGACCGCCTTGCCGTTGTAAGCGAGTGCCGACAGCAAGCTGCGGACTGCCGCGCACGCGCGGAAGCGGCGATTGAAGAGAGGATGCGGTCGCTGCTGGTTTCGATGGCTTTGATCTGGACCAAGCTGGCTGAAGAGGGCCGAACAGATTGGGCGCATCCGCGAGAATGAACGAATGTGAGAGGAAAATAATGATGAGGGCGTTGTTCTTGCGTGTTGCGATTGGGACTTGCGCAGCAATCTCGCTCGGTGCCTCTGCCGCAAATGCTCAGTCAGTGAAACCAAAATCCCCGGGAGAGATTGCAGCGGCGAGCGAGCGCATTGCCCAGCGAAATGAAGATTGCAGGCGTCAGGCGCGAGAGCAGCATTTGCATCTCGTAAAGCGCTACCGCTTCATGCGCAACTGCAAGCGGCAGTGACCGTAGAAGCGTCCCGCAAAGCCGCGCAGCTGGATTCTCATGCCACTTTTCCTGTTTTTCTCCTGTTGTTTACAGGGAGAGCGCATTTTGTGCGCATGCGAGTAACAAAATGCTTGACTCCGCGTAACGGAATCTTCCAAGAATCCATTATTCACCAGAACTGCGTAAGAAGCCCGGGCTAACCGCCCCGGGCTTTTTTCATCGCCGCATTCACGAACCGTGTTCGTGAGCACGCGGGCGCATGCGTGCGCGCGCGGCGTGTTGTTCACTCGCAACGAAGGAGACCCAAGTCATGCAGTTTCAAAAAGGCCAAAGCGGCAATCCGGCCGGCCGGCCGCGCGGATCGCGCAACAAGACGACCGTGCTCATGCAGAACCTGCTCGAGGGCGAGGCCGAGGAGATCGCGCGCAAGGCGATCGAGATGGCGAAAGCCGGCGACATGGCCGCGATCCGCGTGTGCATGGACCGCCTCGCATCGATCCGCAGAAAGGATCCGGTCGCCTTCGAGCTGCCGCCGGTGGACAAGGCGAGGGATAGCGCGGCGGCGGTGGCCGCCGTTATCTCGGCCATGGCGACGGGCGATCTGACGACCAGCGAGGCCGCCGAGGTCGCCAAGATCATCGATGTCTACGTGCGTACGCTCTCGGCGACGGATTTCGAGGAGCGGCTCGAGCGGCTCGAACGCGCCGCGAACACGTCGACGGCGCGCACAGCACCGGCGCATGGGGATGATGCCGTGGCGGCGGCCGATGCATGACGCGATTCCCTGTTCTTTCCCTGTTATGGTCCTGTTATTTGTCGCAAGCATCGCAAAGAAAGGCCCATAAATCCGGCACAAAATGCGAGGCGGCCTGTTTTTTCTCCTGTTGTTTACAGGGCCAAGGGGGTGAGACTCGCCCCAAGCCGCAACCCTTTTGCTGTTGGAAGCAAGACAGCGCCGCATACTCGGTCGGCTCCCCTCCCCCTTGTGGGGAGGGGTTGGGGTGGGGGTCGCGCGATTCTGCGCAGGGTGGCGCCGTCGAGTTCACCGCATCACCCCACCCCGCCCGCCTTCGCTGCGCTTTGGCGGGCGACCCTCCCCGCAAGGGGGAGGGTAAAGATCGAGTGTGCCGCTCGCGCCTGATTCCCTTCACCACCAGGCGTGGAAATGGTGCGTCGGGCCGTGGCCCGAGCCGATCTTGATTCGGTTGGCGGCGGCGAGCGCGGCGGTCACGTAGGTCTTGGCGGCGCCTACCGCCTCGGTCAGCCCGAGCCCCTTGGCGAGGCCGGCCGCGATCGCGGATGACAGCGTGCAGCCGGTGCCGTGGGTATTTTGGGTCGCGATGCGGTCGGCGGCGAGGCGCACGAATGCGCTCGGCTCGATCAGGAGATCGACGCTCTCGGCGCCGCTGCCGTGCCCGCCCTTGACGAGCACCGCCCGCGGCCCCAACGCAAGCAGCCGCTCGCCTTGCTCGCGCATCTCGGTCTCGTTGCGGGCGATCGGCGCATCGAGCAGCGCCGCCGCCTCGGGCAGGTTCGGCGTGACGACGAGCGCGCGCGGGATGAGCGCGCGCTTGAGCGTCTCGATTGCGTCGGCGGCAAGAAGCTTGTCGCCCGAGGCTGCGATCATGACCGGATCGAGCACGACTTTGCTCTGCCGCCAGCGCTCGAGCCCGGCCGCAATCGTTTCGATGACGCCGCGCTGGGACACCATCCCGATCTTGACCGCGCCGACATCGAGATCGGAAAAAACCGCGTCCATTTGCGCGGCGACGAATTGCGCCGGCACGTCGTGGATCGCGCTCACGCCCTTGGTGTTCTGCGCCGTGAGCGCGGTGATGACCGAGGCGCCGTAGACGCCGAGCGCCGAGAACGTCTTGAGATCAGCCTGGATGCCGGCGCCGCCGCCGGAATCCGAGCCGGCAATGGTGAGCGCGATCGGCGTCATCGCCGCCCCCGCTGCGCGAGCGCGCGGTCGACGACGCCGCGCAGATCGCGCGCAGCCGCCCGCGGATCGTCCTTGCGCGAGAGCGCCGAGATCACCGCGACGCCGTCGGCACCCGCCGCGATCGTCTCGCCGGCATTGCTGGCGTCGATGCCGGCAATGGCGCACAGCGGAAATTTAGGGGCGCGCCGGCGCAAGACGCCGACGATGCGCGCCAATCCGCTTGGACCGATCGGCGGACTTGGATTGTCCTTGGACGAGGTCGCAAACACGCCACCGATGCCCACATAGTCGAGCAGATCGAGGGGCGCCGCCTCGGCCTGCTCGACGGTTTTCACCGAAAGCCCGATGATCGCGTCGGCGCCGAGGAGCCGCCGGGCGTCCTCCACCGCCATGTCGTCTTGCCCCACATGCGCGCCGTCGACGCCGGCCGCGAGCGCGACGTCGATGCGGTCGTTGATCAGCAGCGGGACGTTGAGCGGCGCGAGCTCCGTCTTGATCGCCCGCGCGCGCGCGACCATGCGCCGCGTGTCGCTATGCTTGTCCCGCAGCTGCACCAGCGTCGCGCCGCCTTGCGCGACCAGCCGCGCGAGAACCGCGAGATCGCGCCCCCCGGCGCGTTCGGGATCGACGAGGGCATAGAGGCGAAGGTCGACGCGCATCATGGCCTCGACGATATCATGAGCTGCCGCGATATGCTCCACACGCCGCCGGCCCTTGCCTCGCGCAGCCGTATTTGCTGGATTGCCGCTTGCGGCGGAGCGCCGCACGGAGGCGCGAATGGTCCCCTTCTTCGTCCAGATCAAATGCCAACTCGGCCAATCCTACGAGGTGGCGAACAAGCTCGCAGATGCCGAGCTCGCTTCCGAGATCTATTCGACCGCCGGCGACTTCGACCTGCTGGTGAAATTCTACGTCGAGGACAAGACCGACATCGGCCATTTCGTCAACGAGAAGGTGCAGACCATCCCGGGCATCCAGGACACACGCACCATCATCACCTTCAAGGCGTTCTGAGACGCGGACGTCTCCTTGGGCGCCGGCATGGCAATTCGAGCAAGCATGCCAGTGCGTGAGCTATGATTCCAGGCGTTTTGCTCATGGACGCTTCGGCCCTTGGACCGGCGGCAGGGATTTGATGTAGAGCGCGATCGCGGCGCGATCTTGCGCCGAAAGTTTCGACGCATTGGCCACCACGGCCGCCATCAGGCCACCGACCGAATCGCCGTCGGGCATATCTCCGGTCTCGAGGATGCGCTCGATATCCCGCTGCGAGTAGTCGCCGATACCTGCCGGCGTAATGTTGGGGACGGAGCCTTCGCCGCCTTCCGGATCGGGACCGCCGGCAAAGCGCTCACTTGCGATGATGCCGCCGAGGGGGTTGCGCGGGCTGTGGCACTCCGCGCAATGGCCCGGGCCATTGACCAGATAAGCGCCGCGATTCCACGGCGCTGGCTTGAACGTGTCGGGCTTGAACTGCTCACCGTCGAGAAAAAGAAATTTCCAGCCTCCGAGCATAGGGCGGAACTTGAGATAGAGCGGCAGGTCGTGGTCACGCACCTTGCCTTGCACCGCCGGCAGCGTCTTGAGATAGGCAAACAGGTCGCGCACGTCCTCCAGCCGCATGCGCTGGTACGAGGTGTACGGAAAGGCCGGATAGTAATGGCTGCCGTCGGGCGAGGTGCCCTTCCACATGGCGGTGACGAAATCCGCCTCGCTCCAGCCTCCGATGCCGTCGCTGCGGTCGGGCGAGATGTTCGGGGGGTAAAATGTGCCGAACGGTGATTTCAGGCTAAGCCCGCCGCCCAGCTTCGTCTTGTCCTCCTGATTGGGAGTCGCATGGCACGCCGCGCAGCCGCCGGCGTAAAACATGGTTTTGCCGTTGTCGAGGTCGGGCGTGTAGGACCCGAGCGCATCGGCGGACACGCTCGCCGGCATAGTGATGAACCAGAACGCCGCAGCCCCGATCACTGCGAGCAGCACCGCCACCATCACGAGCAGCTTACGCAGCATCGGCGCTCTTCTCCGATTCTATCCGATACCGTACGACATATCGCGGAGCGCCGGTGTGCCATCAAAGCCGAGGGCGGCCCGTCGCGCCGACGGCCGCCCTCGACTGTGCCGATTGCAGACGATTATGACGTCTTCTTGCGGTAGGTCTGGTGACAACCGCCGCAATTCTTGCGCACCTCGGTGATTTGAATCTTGAAGCTGTCGAGATCCTTGGTTGAGTCCATGGCGGACTTGGAGTCGCTGGCGAACTTGGCGAGCTTGGCCGTGAAATCGGCCTTGTTCTCCCAAATCGCCGGCAATGCCGCGGTATCGCCGCCGGTCTTGGAATTGTCAGGGAAAAGTGCCGGCGCCTTCTCGCCTGCCTCGGCGAAGGTCGCGAGCACCTTCTTCGCTTCGTCGAGATTGAAGGGCCGCTTGGCCTCCAGCATGTCGGTGGCAATCTTGCTTTGGTCGCCATTGGCCTTCATCAGGGCCTTGCGGGCAGCGATCGGATCGCTTTGTGCCACCAACGCGGTAGCGCCGAACGCGAACATTGCAACGACAAGCGCGGTGCGGATCATCTCTCTTGCTCCCTCTGTGGATTGGTTTCCGCGCCGGAGGGCGCGGCCTGGGCGGGCATCGCGTAAACATCCTGATGGATTTTTTTATTCCCGGTGAGACGAAAACTGGAAGCCCGCCGCGCGGGCTGGATCTGCGGTCGCGCTAGGGTTTGCAGCGCGTTCATAGGACCGTCAAATCCAAAAACCACACTAGAGTCAGAAGCTTGCCAGTGCCTCCGATGCCGGAATTCGCACCTGCGGGCGCCGCAAAGGGCTGGCGAATTCCGCAATTGGCCCCCAGCAATCACGATTACCGCGCAACGGGTGGGCAGGTCACAGCAGCACCCGCTTGCCCTCCGCAATCGCCGCCCAGACGCACTCCGCCGTCGCCGGCATGTCCACATGGCGGATGCGGTAAGCCCGCCAGAGCGCGTCGGCGATAGCGTTCATCACCGCCGGGCAAGACCCGATGGCGCCCGCCTCCCCCGCCCCCTTCACCCCCAGGGGATTGGTCCGGCACGGCACGTTGCACGTCTCGAAGGCGAGCGGCGGGATATCGGCCGCGCGCGGCAGGGCGTAGTCCATCAACGAGGCGCTCACGAGCTGACCGGAGGAAGCGTCGTAGACCGCATTCTCCATCAACGCCTGCCCAATGCCCTGCACCGTGCCGCCGTGCACCTGGCCGGCCAGCAGCAACGGATTGAGCGTCGCGCCGAAATCGTCGACCACCCAATAGCTCACGATACGCGTTGCGCCGGTGTCCGGGTCGATCTCGACCTCGGCGAGATGGGTGCCGTTGGGATAGGTCGCCTCCTCCGGCATGAAGGCGTCCTCGGCCGAGAGCGTCCGCTGGCGCGCCGCGGAACGGCGGGCGAGATCGGCGAATGCGATCAACCGGTCGGTGCCCGCCACGCGCACGGCGCCGCCTTCGGCGATTTCGAGATCGCTCACGGCCGTTTCGAGCGCGTCAGCTGCCGTCTCCTTGAGCGTCTCGGCAAGCTTCCTTGTCGCGCTGGCGACCGACGCGCCTCCACATGGGATCGAGCTCGAGCCGCCGGTTCCCGTTCCGGTCGCGATGAGGTCGGTGTCGCCCTGGACCATCCGTACGCGAGCCGGTGGCAGGCGCAGGTGATCGGCGACGATCTGGGCATAAGCGGTGGCGTGGCCCTGGCCCGTCGATTGCGTCCCGACCAGGACAGTAACGCCGCCGTCGTCATCGAGGCGAACGCGCGCCGTGTCGGGGCCGTTGTTGCCACACGCCTCGACGTAGGTCGCGATGCCGATGCCGCGCAGTCGTCCGGCCTTGCGCGATTGCGCGAGCCGCCGCTCAAATCCTTTCCAGTCGGCGCTGTCCTGCGCGCGCCGCACGTGGCTGGCGAAGTCGCCCGAATCGTAGGTCTTGCCGGTCGCGGTCGTGTAAGGCATGGCCTTGATGAAGTTCTTGCGCCGCAGCTCGTCGGGCGCGACGCCGATCTCGTGCGCGGCAACGTCCACCAGGCGCTCGATCACATAGGCCGCCTCCGGACGCCCGGCGCCGCGATAGGCATCGACCGGCACCGTATTGGTGAAGGCCCCGCGCACGCGCACATGGCAGGCCGCAATGTCGTAGATGCCGGGGGACATGCCGGCTCCGATGAATGGAATGAACGGCGCGTAGCAGGAAAGATACGCGCCCATGTCGGCGATGAGATCGATGTCGAGGGCAAGAAAACGCCCATTGCCGTCGAGCGCGAGCTTCGCCGTCGTGACGTTGTCGCGGCCCTGCGCGTCGCCGAGGAAATGCTCGCTGCGGTCGGCGACCCATTTCACCGGCCGCTTGAGGCGCCGCGCCGCCAAGCCGGCAAGCGCGTATTCGCGGTAGGGAAAGAGTTTGGTGCCGAAACCCCCGCCGACATCGGGGGTCACGACCCGCATCTTGTCTTTGGCGATCTTGAACACGTCCGTGCACAGCACGTCGCGGACGGCATGGCTGCCCTGGCTGCTGAGCGTCAGCGTGATGCGCGCTCCGTCGTACTCGGCGACGACACCGCGCGTGTCGAGATAGTTGGCGACGAGCCGCTGGTTGACGAGCGTGAGCGCCACCGTGCGCGTCGCCTCGGCGAAGGCGCGCGCCGTCGCCCCGGCGTCACCGAGTTCGGTTTCGAACGCGAGATTGCCGCGCGTGGCGATCGTCGGCGGCCACACCAGCGACGCGTCCGGCGCCAATGCCGCCGCGGCCCCGACCACGTGGGGCAGCACATCCCACTCGATCGCGATCGCTTCGGCCGCGTCCCGCGCCTGGTCCAGCGTGTTCGCCACCACAAAGGCCACCGCATCGCCGACATGGCGCGCCGCCTCGCGCGCCAGGATGGGATAGGGTGGAACGGTGACCTCGGTATCCGGTATCGCCCCTTGGCACGGCAGGTGGCCGAGCTCGGCCGTGTCGCTTGCGGTGAGTACCAGCGCGACCCCCGGCATCGCCGCGGCTTTGGCAACGTCGGTGATGCGAAAGCGCGCATGCGCATGGGGCGAGCGCAGGACCACCGCGTGCAGCGCGCCATCGGGGGTATGGTCGGCGACATAGCGGCCGACGCCGCGGAGGAGCGCGTCGTCCTCTTTGCGCGTGACCGCTCCGCCAAAACCGAATTTGATCGGCGGCATGGGCGCGTCTACTCCGCGGGCGCGGGCGGCGCTTCCGGTGCGTGCCGGCGTCGGCGAGTCTTTTCCGCGATCCAGCGGCAGACCACGTAGAAGATCGGCGTAAAGATGAGCCCGAACGCCGTCACGCCGATCATGCCGGCGAACACGGCGGTCCCCAGCATTTGCCGCAGCTCCGCCCCCGCCCCGATCGCCCAAACCAGCGGCATCACGCCGAAGATGAAGGCGAAGGACGTCATCAGGATGGGACGCAAGCGCAGGCGTGCCGCCTCGACCGCCGCCGCAAAGCGATCGCGGCCCTGATCTTCCAGCTGCTTGGCAAACTCAACGATCAGGATCGCGTTCTTGGCAGCCAGCCCGATCAGCACGACGAAGCCCACTTGGGTGAGGATATTGTTGTCCTGCCCGCGCAGGATCACGCCGGTGATCGCGGCAACGAGGCACATCGGCACGATCATGATCACGGCGAGCGGAAGCGTCACGCTTTCGAATTGGGCGGCGAGCACCAGGAAGACGAACACCACGGCGAGCACGAAGGCGAACAGCGCGGTATTGCCGGCCCTGACTTGCTGGAAGGCGAGCGTCGTCCACTCGAAGCCGAAGCCGTCCGGCAGCGTCTCGGCCGCGAGCTTCTGCATGATCTCGATGGCTTGCCCTTGCGAATATCCCACCGCCGGCGCGCCATCTACCTCGGCCGCGGAGTAGAGATTGTGGCGCGCGACCCGGTAAGGTCCGGCAATGTTCCTGACCGTCGTAAACGAGCCGAGCGGCACCGTGTTGCCGGCCGAATTGCGCACGCGGATTTTCAAAATATCCTTCACGTCCATGCGATACGGCGCGTCGGCCTGGGCGGTGACGCGGAACGTCTTGCCGAACAGATTGAAGTCGTTCACGTAAACCGAGCCGATGTAGACCTGCAGCGCAGCGAACACGTCCGGCACGTTGACTCCCAGGAGCTGCGCCTTGGTGCGATCGATGTCGAGATAGAGCTGCGGCGTCGAGTTCTCGAACAAGGTGAAGACTTGCGTCAGGCCAGGCATTTGGTTGGCCTTGGTCATCATCGCGGTGGCCGCTTCCACCACTGCCTGCGACCCCCAGCTCTGGCGATCTTCGAGCATCATGCGGAATCCGCCGGTGTTGCCGATCCCCGCGATCGGCGGCGGCTGCACCACGAGGACCAGCCCCTCCTGGATGCCGGAAAGCCGGCTCATCAGCTCGCGGGTTATCCCTGCGGCGGATAGCTTCGGATCACGCCCGCGAACAGCCCAATCCTCGAGGATCAGAAACACCGCGCCGGAGTTCGGCGCATTGGTGAAGCTCGCGCCGCTGAATCCGACGATGCTCACCGCATGCGCGATGCCGGGCGTCTGCAGGCAGATCTCGACCACGCGCCGCTGAACTTCATCAGTGCGAGCCAAAGACGAGCCTGGCGGCAACTGCAGCACCGTAATCAAATAGCCGCGATCGACCTGGGGAATGAACCCGATCGGCGTATTGCGAAATTCGTTGAGGCCATAGGCCAGGATCGCAAGGTAGAGAACGAACATGACCGCGACGATGCGCACGGCGCGAGCGATCAGCCAGTGATAGCCCCCGGCGAAGCGATCGAAGCCCCAGTCAAAGCCCCGGAAAAATCCGCGGATCGGCCGCGCCCACCAGGCCACCCGCGCGTCCCGCCGGCGCGGCTTGAGAAGCAACGCGCACATGGCCGGCGAGAGCGTCAGCGACACGATCAGGGAGATGACCGTCGCGCTCGCGATCGTGAGCGCGAACTGGCGATAGAATTGCCCGGAAATGCCGGTGATGAAGATGGAGGGAACGAACACCGCGCACAGCACCAGCGCAATGGCGATCAACGCCTGCCCGACCTCGTCCATGCTCTTGTAGGCCGCCGCGCGCGAATCGAGCCCGGCAGCGATGTTGCGCTCGACGTTCTCCACCACGACGATCGCGTCGTCGACGACGATGCCGATGGCGAGCACGAGCCCGAACAAGGAAAGATTGTTCAGCGTGAAGCCGAACATCGACATGAAGAAGAATGTGCCGATCAGCGACACCGGAATGGCAACGATCGGAATGACGGCTGCGCGCCAAGTCTGCAGGAACAGGATCACGACCAGCACGACGAGAACGATCGCCTCCAGGATCGTTTCCGTCACGGCATCGACCGACTGCTTGATGAATTGGGTTGGATTGTAGACGATGGCGTATTTGAGGCCGGCGGGAAAGCCGGTCGACAGCTGCTCCATCGTGTCGATGATGGTCTTGGCTGTCGCCAGAGCATTCGAGCCCGGCCGCTGGAAGATCCCGAGCGCCACCGCGGGATCGCGGTCGAGATACGAATTGGTCGAATAATCCTGCGCGGCCAGCTCGATCCGGGCCACGTCGCGCAGCCGGACCACCGCGGTCGCGGTCTGCTTCACCACGATGTTGTAGAACTCGTCGGGATTGGCGAGGCGGCCGAGCGTTTGCACCGCGATCTGAAACGCGCCCTGTTTGGGGATCGGCGGCTGATCGAGCACGCCGGAGGCGACCTGAACGTTCTGGCCTTGCAGCGCCAAGACGACATCGGTGGCGGTCAAACCGACCGTCTGCAGGCGATCGGGATCGACCCAAATGCGCATCGCATAGTCGCGGCTGCCGAATACGGTGATCGAGCCAACCCCGTCGATGCGGGTCAGAATATCCGTGACCGAGAGCGTCGCATAGTTCGAGATGAACAAAGTGTCGCGCGAGTTGTCGGGCGAATAGAGGTGGACGACCATCATCAGATCGGGCGACTTCTTGGTGACGGTCACGCCGATGTTGCGAACGTCGCCCGGGAGCCGCGGCTGCGCGATAGCAACGCGGTTTTGCACCTGAACCTGAGCGATGTCGAGGCTGGTGCCGAGCTCGAAGCTCACGTCGATGGAAAAGCGCCCGTCCGCCGTCGAATTCGAGGACATATAGATCATGTTCTCGACGCCGTTGATCTGCTGCTCGATCGGCGTGACCACGGTCGCTGCGACAATGTCGGCATTGGCCCCGGGATATTGCCCCGAGACGTTGATGGTGGGCGGCGCGATCTCAGGATACTGCGTGACCGGCAAGCGCGAATACGACACGCCACCGACAATCACGAACACAATGGAAACGACCGCCGCGAAGATTGGCCGATCGATGAAATAATGCGAGATGCGCATCGCGCCTGCGCCGGTCAATCGGTCTTGTTGGTCGTTGCGGCAGCGGGGACGCTCGCCTGCGGCGATACAGGCTGCTCCTCGGGCGTCACCTTCTGCCCCTGGCGCACCCGCATCAAGCCATTGGTGACGACGCGATCCCCATCCGACAGGCCATCCTTGATGACTCGCAGGTCATCGACCACCTGTCCGAGCGTGACGTAGCGCTGCCGCGCAACATTGTCCTGATCGACCACGTAAACGAATTTGCGTGCCTGCTCGGTGGCGATGGCCGCATCTGGGACCATCAGCGCCTGATACGGCGCCGAGGCCGGCACCTGCACGCGCGCGAACATGCCGGGCGTGAACAGACCATCGGCATTGCTGAGCTGCGCACGCCCGCGAATCGTACCGCTCCCACGATCGATGACGTTGTCGACGAAATCCATCCGGCCGTCATGGGAGAAGTGGGTCTCGTCGATGAGCTTCAATCGAACCGGGGTGCCGCCGAGGCCGGCTTTTTCACCGCCGCCGCTTGCCAGCCGTTGGTAGCGCAGCAACGACGCCTCATCGAACGTGAATTCGAACCGGATGGGGTCGACGGAGACAATCATGGCCAGCGCGGTAGTGTTGCCGCCGGCGCCGCCCGTCACCAGGTTGCCTATGGTCACACGCCGGTCGCCGATGCGACCCGTGATCGGCGCCCTGAGCTCGGTGTATTCGAGATCGAGCTTGGCCTGGCGCACCATCGCCTCGCTTGCCGCCACCGCAGCCTGGGCGTTACGGAATGCCTGGGCGCGTTGCTCGTAAATCTGCTCGCTGATGGTGCGCTCGCGCACGAGCTGCTGGCCGCGCGCCAGGTCCGACTGGGTGAAAACGACGTTCGATTTCGCGGTCTCGAGGTTGGCGCGGGCCTGATCGAGGGTGTTCTGGTACGGCCGCTTGTCGATGGTGAACAAGAGGTCGCCCTGCTTCACGATCTGCCCGTCGGTGAAGTGGATCTGATCGAGATAGCCCGATACGCGCGCGCGCATCTCCACCACGTCGACCGGAACGAAGCGGCCGACATATTCGTCTTGATCGACGATGGTGCGCTTGAGCGGCTTGGCGACCGTCACCTTCGGCGGCGGCGGTGCTGCCTGCTTCTGGGCCTCGCCGCAGCCTGAAAGCAGGCCCGCCAAGGCAATCGCAATGGCAGCCAAGATTGGGGGCGATGTCGGCGGCATGAGGTCGGGGTCAAAGATCATAAGAAATGGCGGCTTTATATAGGCAGCACCGTCGCCACGCATGGCGGTCGCGCGCTTGTGAACGGCGACCGCACTCTTCCCTCCCGCGCAGCGCACCCCATATCTGTGTGCGAACCCCAAGTCCACCAGTCACTTGCGCACGGTGCCCGGCCATGCCGGCATCGCCAAAGGCGCCCCAGGTACCCTCCATGCTCGACCGACCTACGCCCGATCTTGCCAGCCCGCCCCCCGTCCCGCCGGATGACGAGGCCCTCCTCGACGCCTATTCCCGCGCCGTCATCGACGTGGTGGAGCGCGTCGGCCCAGCGGTGGTGCGGCTCGACGTGACCGCCAACGGCGAGCACCGTCACGGCGGCACCGGCTCGGGGGTCATCGTGGCGCCCGACGGGCTCGTGCTCACCAACAGCCACGTGGTCGGCGGCGCCGCCGCGCGCGTCAAGGTTACCACGGTCGACGGCCGCAGCCTGACGGCGCGCGTCGTCGGCGACGACCCGGACACCGATCTCGCGCTCGTGCGCGTCGACGCCCCGGTGACGCTGCCGGCGGCGGCCCTCGGCAATTCCAAGCTGCTCAAACGCGGCCAGCTCGTGATCGCCATCGGCAATCCGCTCGGCTTCGAATCGACGGTGACCACGGGCGTGGTCTCGGCGCTCGGCCGGTCGCTGCGCGCGCGCTCGGGGCGGCTCATCGACGACGTGATCCAAACCGATGCCGCGCTCAATCCCGGCAATTCGGGGGGACCGCTCGTCTCCTCCCACGGCGAGGTTGTCGGCATCAACACCGCGGTGATCATGGGCGCGCAAGGCATCTGCTTCGCGGTTGCGGCCAACACGGCCAGTTTCGTGCTCGGCGAGCTGGTGCGACACGGCCGGGTGCGGCGCGCCTATATCGGTATCGCTGCCCAGCAATTCACGCTCTCGCGCCGCCGGCGACATGCAGCCGGCCTGACCCAGGAGAGCGCGGTGATGATCGCCACGGTCGAGCCCGGAAGCCCGGCCGAACGGGCGGGGCTCGTCGCCGGCGACATCATCCTGGCACTCGACGGCACCACGGTCACCGGCGCGGACGATCTCATCCGCATCCTCGCCGGCGAGAAAATCGGGCGCACGGTCGAGGTCGAGACGCTGCACAACGGCAGCCGGCGCGTGCTCTCGCTCGTGCCGCAGGAGCGCGCGCATCGCGGCTGATCAATCGGGCAGCGCTGGCGGACCCAGCGCAGTGGGGCGCTTTCGCGTCCGCAACGCCGCGAGCCACTGCTTGCCGAAGAGAGTGAGCACGATTGCCCCATAGACGGCGGCTCCAATCGCGGCGAGCACCGCCAGCGTGCTCTCCTCTCGCCAGGCAGTCCAATCTGCAAACAGCCGCGCGACCGGGCCTTGCGCCAGGGAGAGCACCACCGCGAGCGCGGCACCAGCGGCGGTGAGCCCTGTCGCCGCGCCGCGCAGGGGAGGATCGAATGCGAGGTGGCCGCGGCGTGCGGCGAACCAAATGACAAGCCCGAGATTGAGCCAAGCTCCGATCGAGGTCGCGAGCGCGAGGCCGACCTGCGCCAGCGACGTGAAGTAAAAGAAAGCGGCCTTGAAGCCCACATTGATCCCGACCGCAGTCAGCGACGCCTTCATGGGGGTCGCCGTATCACCGCGGGCGAGAAACGTGGCGGTCACGCTGCGGATCAGCACGAACGGCAGCAGGCCCAGCGCATAGGCGGCCAGCGTTTGCCCCGCCGCGGTCGCGTCCGCCGCGGTGAACTTTCCGCGCATGAACAGCGCGCGCATGATGAGGTCGGGGAGAAGCAAAAACGCCACGAGGCAGGGAATCGACAGCAGCAAGGTCAGCTCGATGGCGCGATTTTGCGCGTGCCTGGCGCCCGCTTCGTCACCGGCCGCGATCCGACTCGCCATTTCCGGCAACAGCACGGTTCCGACGGCAATGCCGATCACGCCGATCGGCAGCTGATTGAGCCGGTCGGCGTAGTAGAGCGCTGAAATGGCGCCGGCTGCGAGGAAACTCGCGATGATGGTGTCGGCGAACAGCGCGATCTGGATGCCGGCGGAGCCGATGGTCGCGGGCCCGAGCGCGTGGAAGAAGCGTTTAACGTCCTCGTCCCATTTCGGCCAACGCAATGCCGTCATCACGCCGTTGCGCCACGTGTCGCCGCCTACCAGCAGCACTTCGAGAATGCCGGCAATGAACACGCCCCAGGCGGCGGCGTGGCCCGGTGTCGGAAAGAACACCGCGACCGCGAGCGTCGCTATCATCGACAAATTGAGCAGAATGGGCGCCGCGGCGGCCGCGGCGAAGCGGGCGAGCGCGTTGAGAATGCCACCGTATAGCGTCACCAGCGACATGAACAGCAGGTACGGAAACGTGATCCGCGTCAGCTCGACCGCCAGCGCAAACCGCCCGGGATCCTCGGAAAAGCCCGGGGCGAGCAGCGAGATCACTTCCGGAGTGAAGACCAGCGCAACGACAACCAGAAAGCCAACGCAGCCGAAGAGGATGGTAAACACGCGGTCGGCGAAGAGCTTTGCCGGATCGGCCCCGCCCTGTTGGCGGATGCGCGCATAGGCCGGCACGAAGGCCGCGTTGAACGCGCCCTCCGCGAAGATCGCGCGGAAATGATTCGGAAGTCTCAGCGCGACGAAGAAGGCATCCGCAACCGGCCCGGCTCCGAGCACGGCCGCCAGCACGATGTCACGGACAAAGCCCGTAGCGCGCGACACCAGCGTCAAGCCGCCGACGGTGAAGATGCGTCCGATCATCGGCCGGGCCCCGTGTCTGTCCTGCGGCAAGGTCACGAGAATCGAGCCCAATTATAGTCAGGCGGCCCCGCAATGCCGCCAGCGCAAGGAGCATCGCATGACGATGGGATTCGGCGCCCTCACCCACCCAGCGCGCGCCGCACGGCGTCGATGATCCGGTCCTGGGTCACCTCGTCGAGATAGGCGTGCATGGGCAGGCTGATCACTTCCTCGGCCAGCCGTTCGCTCACCGGCGCGCCACCGGCGGCGATCGGAAAGTGCTGGTAGGGCTGCTGGCGATGCAGCGGGATCGGGTAGTGGATCGCGGTTGGAATGCCTTGAAGCTTGAGCACATCCGCGAGCCCGTCGCGGCGGCCGGGCGCAAGGCGGATGGTATATTGCGCCCAGACCGAGGTTGAGCCCTGCGCGAGCTTCGGAACGGTCGCGACATCGGCGAGCCCCGCGGAATAACGGCGCGCAATGCGTTCGCGCGCCAAAACCTCCTCGGGAAAGATTTTCAATTTCTCAATCAGCACGGCCGCTTGGATGGTGTCGAGCCGACCGTTCATGCCGATGCGCACGCAATCATACTTGCCGCCGCGTCCCTCCCCGTGAACGCGCAGGCTGCGCATCACTTGCGCAAGCTCCTCGTCGTCGGTGAGCACCGCGCCGCCGTCGCCATAGCAGCCGAGCGGCTTGGCGGGAAAGAAACTCGTCGCGGTTGCCGGCGCGAGCGTGCCGAGGCGGCGATTCTTATAGGTCGCGCCGAAGGCCTGCGCGGCGTCATCGAGCACGAAAAGGTCTTCCGCCTCGGCGATCGACGCAATGCGATCGTGGTCCGCGGGTTGCCCGAAGAGGTCCACCGGGATCACGGCCCTGGGCCGAAGCCCAAGCTCGCGCGCCCTAGCGCAGGCGCGTCGCAGGCTTTCGGGGTCGAGATTGAAGCTTGCCTCCTCCACGTCCGCGAAAACCGGCGTTGCGCCAACCAGAGCGACCACCTCGGCGGTCGCGGTGAAGGTGAAGCTCGGGCAGGTCACGGCGTCGCCCGGGCCGATGCCTTGCGCCATCAATGCCAGGACCAACGCATCGGTGCCGCTCGCGCAGGTCACGGCATGGCGCGCGCCACAGAACGCGGCGAGCTCGGCTTCGAGCGCGCGCACCTCGGGCCCCAGGATGAACTGGCAATGGCCGAGCACGCGCGCGATTGCCTCGTCGATCAAGCGCCCGAGGCGTCGCCGCTGCGCGGCAACGTCGATGAACGGAATTGGCACCGGATCGAGGCGGGCGCGCTGATTCATCGAGATTACCGATTGCGTCGGCGAAGCGGGCGCGTCAGCCGGTCAGCCGCCGGGGGCCGGCCCTGCGGCGGCTCACACTCGGCGTCGCGCGCCTTTCGAGGCAGCGGATGGCGATTTCGAGGCTCGCCACCCCTTCCTCGCCCGTCACCGCAGGCTCCTTGCCGTCGCGGATCGCAGCGATAAATGCCTGCAACTCGGCGCGCAACGGCTCGGCATGGCCGACCGAGAGGTGGCGCATGGAATAGCTACCGTCGGGCTGAAAGCCGAAGCACTCGGTGACCTGCCGCGTCAGCAGGTCGCCCATGATGTATTTGTTGCGCGTCGCGATGGTGACACTGCGCGCCTTGAACGGCGTGAGCCAATTGGTGTTGATGTGGGCAAGCACGCCGGAGGCGGTGCGGAACTGCAGGAGCGCGATGTCCTCGCGCTCGGCAATCGCGTTGGAGAGCTGCGGCTGCACCTCCGCGATGTCGGACTCGGTGAACCAGCGGATGAGGTCGATGTCGTGCACGGCGAGGTCGATGACCACGCCCACGTTGGACATGCGCGGCGGGAACGGGCCGACACGGGTGATAGCGATGGAAAGAATGTCCTCATCGCTGATCGCGTCCTTGATCGCCTCAACCGTCGGGTTAAACCGCTCGACGTGACCGACCATCAAGGCGACGCCCGCGTGGCGCGCCGCGGCTATGATTGCGTGTCCCTCTTCCACCGAGGGTGCGATCGGTTTCTCCACCAGCACATGCACGCCACGCTCGATGCAGCAGAGCGCCAATTCCCGATGCAGATGGGTGGGCGCCGCGATGGTGACAGCATCGACACCCTGCGCAAGCAGCGGCTCAACGCCGCTGAACGCCGAGCAGCCGAGCGCCCGCGAAACGAAATCGCGCTGCTTGCTATCGGGATCGGCCACGCCGACGAGTTTGACGCCCGGCAAATCGGCAAAGACGCGGGCATGATTGCTGCCCATCACGCCGACGCCAACCACACCTACGCGTAGCAGACGGTCCGCGTCGCGTTTGGCGGCTTGCACCATGATGGACGAGTTCCCCCCTGCCGGCGCCCGTAACGAGTCCCTCCTAGCATGCCCGAAGCCGGCTGGCGATGGCCCCGTTTTGAGCCTGTGGACACGTTTTGAATCAAAGAGTTACATCCCCTGCGGTCATTGCGGACCGTTCTACGCCATCACTTTCGGCCGAACTCGGAGAAACCAATCGACGAAGCGGCGAATTCCCTCTTCGATCGGCGTCTTGGGCCGGAACCCCACCGCGCGCTCGAGATCGGCCACGTCCGCATAGGTCTGCGCGACGTCGCCCGGCTGCATCGGCAGTAACTCCCGGCTCGCCCGCTTGCCGAGGGCTTCCTCGATCAACCGCACGACCTCGGTCACCTCGACCGGCCGGCTGTTGCCGATATTGTAGACGTGCCAGGGTGCCCGGCTCGTAGCGGGATCGGGGGCGTCTCCGGACCAGACGGGATTTGGCGCCGGCGGCCGGCGAACGAGCCGCACGACCGCCTCCACCGCGTCATCGACATAGGTGAAGTCCCGGCGCATCCGGCCGTTGTTGAACAGCTTGATCGGCCGACCCTGCATGATCGCTTCGGTAAACAACCACATCGCCATGTCCGGGCGGCCCCACGGCCCGTAGACGGTGAAAAACCGCAGGCCCGTCGCCGGCAGAGCGAACAAATGCGCATACGCATGCGCCATGAGTTCGTTGGCCTTCTTGGTCGCGCCGTAGAGGCTCAGGGGATGATCAACATTGTCGGAAGCACGAAAAGGAACGCGGGTGTTGGCGCCATAGACCGAGGAGGACGAGGCGTAAACGAGATGCCGGCATTGCGCGTGCCGGCAACCTTCGAGCACGTTGAGGAAGCCCGCGAGGTTGGCGTCGACATAGGCATGTGGATCGATCAACGAGTGACGTACGCCGGCCTGCGCAGCCAGATGCACGACATCGGGAAAGCGATGGGCAGCGAACAATTCCGCCATGGACCGCCGATCGGCAATATCGATCTTGTCGAATTGGAAATTGGCGAATGCCTTGAGTTCCGCGATCCGGGCCTCCTTGAAACGCGGATCGTAATAGGCATTGAGGTTGTCGACGCCCACCACGTCGTGTCCGTCCGCCAGCAGGCGCCGCGCGACGTGCATGCCGATGAATCCGGCCGCCCCGGTGACGAGAACAGGCTCCTTCAAAGTACGTCCTTTCGAGTGGCGCGGTAATGCTGCCGTCCGATGAGCCGCCGTGGCGCTGTTTGCGCTCGGCTGACGGTGCTTCGTGCAGTATAAAACGAAAAATGCCAAGAGCCCTCCTGCGAGCAATGATCGTCCTTTACCAGACGGCGCTTACGGTGGGCCCTCGCCACCCGAGGGCGCCGACATGAGCGATGTCGCGAGCGAGGCGGCCGCGCTCAAGCGCTGGCTGTTCGATGTGGCGCTGCCGCTATGGTGGAAGGAGGGCGCGGACCGTGTTGGGGGCGGCTTCCACGAGGCGATCAGCCTCGATGGCAGGCCGCTGGCACGGCCGCACCGCGCGCGCGTCGTCGCCCGCCAAGCGTTCTCCTATTGCGAAGCTGGCCGCCTCGGCTGGCGCGGTCCCTGGCGCGAGGCGCAGCGCCATGCGCTCGACTATTTCCGCAAGCATTTCGTCACCGCAGACGCGACGGTCGTATCCGTGGTCGATCTGGACGGCAAGGTCGGCGATCCGCGTTTCGACCTCTACAACCAAGCCTTCGCCCTGCTCGCCTATGCGAGCGGCCACTACACGTTCGGCGAAGCGGACGGCTGGCGGCGGCAGGCCGTGGCGCTGCGCACGACGCTCGAGCGCTCGTATGCCCATCCGCTCGGCGGCTTCGTTGAGGATCGCACGGGAGCGCTGCCGCAACGCTCGAACTCGCACATGCACCTGCTCGAAGCAGCGCTCGCCTGGATCGCGGTCGACGACGATCCGGCCTGGCGCCGTCTGGCGGATGGGATTGCCGCGCTATGCCTGGAGAAATTCATTGATCCCGCGAGCGGCGCGCTGCGCGAGTTCTTTGCCGCCGACTGGTCGCCGGCGCCGGGCGTCGAGGGACGCATCTGCGAGCCGGGGCACCATTATGAGTGGGCATTTCTGCTCGATCGGTGGGCGCGGCTCACCAGCCGAAACAGGCCTGAGGCGGCGGCGCGCCTCATTGCATTCGCCGATTCGCGCGGGCTCGATGCGCGCCGCGGCGTGGCGGTGAACGCCGTCCTTGCCGACGGCAGCATCCACGACCCGGTCGCACGCTTGTGGGCGCAGGCAGAACGGATTCGTGCCTATCTCATGCACCGGCGCTCCCACGACGAGGTTGCCGCGGCCGTCAAAGGGTTGCGGCGCTTTCTCGCCACGCCGATACAAGGCGTGTGGTTCGACCAATTGGCGCCCGACGACGTTTTCGTCCGCGAGCCGGCGCGGGCAACCAGCCTCTATCACATCGTGGGCGCGGTCGCGGAGCTCTCGGATGCGGCTGCTGATGCCGCAAACGCCAGCGTGCCTGCGAGCAGCATGCGCCGACTGGCGCCTCGCGTGATCTACCTCGTGACCGAGGACTGGTACTTCATCTCCCATCGCCTGCCGATGGCGCGCGCGGCCCGAAACGCCGGCTTCGAGGTGCACGTCGCAACCCGCGTTGACCGCCATGGTGCCGCCATCGAGGCCGAGGGGTTTCATCTGCACCCCATCTCCTGGCGCCGCGGCAGCCTCGATCCGCGCGACCTTGTCCGAGTCGTGCGCGAGGTGCGCAAGCTCTACCGCAGCCTCAAGCCCGATCTCGCCCATCACGTCGCGTTGCCGGCAACCGTCGTCGGATCGCTCGCGGCCACCGGCCTTCCCGTCGTTTGCCTCAATGCCATGACCGGCCTCGGCACGATGTTCATCAACGACGCGGCCAAGGTCCGCATGGCGCGGCCGGTCGTGAGGCTGGCGCTGCGACGGCTGCTGAACCGCCCTCGCGCCGCGGTGCTGGTGCAAAATCTCGACGACCGCGCGGTGATCGAGCGTCTCGGGGTGAATGGAGAGCGCATCGCGGTGATCCCGGGCTCCGGCGTCGACATCGACGCGCTGATGGCACTGCCTGAACCCGCGGATCCGGTCACCCTCGCATTCGTCGGCCGCTTGGTGGAATCGAAGGGGATACGTACTCTGCTGGCCGCGCACGAGCGCCTTGGCCAGCGCGGCCGCGACATCCGGCTGCTCATCGCGGGCCTACCGGATCCGGCCAACCCGACCTCGATCCCACCGCAGGAGATCGAAGCCTGGAGTGGGCGCCCCAACGTGAAGGTTCTCGGCTTCGTGGAAGACATCGCAAGCCTCTGGGCCCACGCACACATCGCGGTCCTGCCGTCCTACCGCGAGGGATTACCCTTGAGCCTGTTGGAGGCTGCGGCATGCGGCCGCCCGTTGGTTGCGACCGACGCGCCGGGATGCCGCGAGATCGCTCGTCCCGGCGTCAACGCGTTTCTGGTGCCGCTCGACGATCCCGAGGCACTCGCCGATGCCATCGACCGCCTCGCGCTCGATCCACAGCTGCGGCGCAAGTTCGGCAAGGCCGGCCGCGAACTAGTCGAGCTGAAGTTCTCGAGTCAGCGCATCGGCCGCGACGTGGTCACGCTTTACCGGCGTTTGCTCGGGCAAACCGATTGAATCGTCCATTGCGAATGGCGCCATGCGCGGGGTAAGAAAGCCCCGATTTGCCTCAGGGCGCCGTCAAAGGTAGGTCGTGCCGCACGGTCGCAAGCTCGCCGTCATCGGTCTTGGATATGTCGGGCTGCCGGTCGCCGTCGCCTTCGGGCGACGGGGCACGCGGGTCATCGGCTTCGACATCGATACCGTACGCATTTCCGAGCTCAAGGCCGGCCGCGACCGCACGCGTGAGGTCGAGCCGGATGATATTGCTCGTTCTCATCTCCACTTCACGTCCGATCCGGCCGAGCTATCCGGCGCAGACTTCTTCATCGTAACGGTTCCGACCCCGATCGATCAGGCGCGACGACCGGACCTGACCGCATTGCTGCGTGCCTCGAGGACGGTCGGCGAAGTTTTGAAAAAGGGCGACATCGTCGTGTACGAGTCCACGGTCTATCCCGGCGCGACGGAGGAAGATTGCGTGCCGATCCTCGAGCGGGCCTCGGGTCTGTTGGCCGGATGCGATTTCACGGTCGGCTATTCGCCTGAACGGATCAATCCCGGCGACAAGGCTCATCGGTTCGAGACAATAAAAAAGGTCGTGTCCGGTCAGGATGCGCGGACCCTCGACATTGTCGCGGCGGTTTACGGATCGGTAGTGACGGCCGGCCTGCACAAGGCGCCGTCGATTAAGGTCGCGGAAGCAGCCAAGGTGATCGAGAATGCGCAACGCGATCTCAACATCGCTTTCATGAACGAGCTTTCGGCCATCTTCCACGCGCTCGACATCGACACGCAGGACGTGCTTTCGGCGGCCGCCACCAAATGGAATTTCCTCAATTTCACCCCGGGCCTCGTCGGCGGGCACTGCATCGGGGTCGATCCCTATTACCTCACCTATCGCGCGCAAAAGGCCGGGTACCATCCCGACGTGATCCTCGCGGGTCGGCGCATCAACGACTCGATCGGGGTGCGCGTTGCGCGCGAATGCCTGCGCCGGCTGTTGAAAGCGGGCACGGCCGCGCCACGCGTGACGGTGCTGGGACTAACGTTCAAGGAGAATATCGTCGACGTCCGCAATTCGCAGGTGCTCGACATCGTTCGTGAATTTCAGTCGTTCGGCGTAGCCGTGCAGGTTCACGATCCGCTTGCCGATAACACAGTCGCGCTTAAGGAGTACGGCCTCACCTTGCAGAAGGAGCCGGCACCCGCCGACGCCGTCGTCCTTGCGGTGGCCCATGACTCGTATCGAGCGTCCGGTTGGCCGCTGATCACCCGCCTGCTCACGAACGGCCGCGGCCTCGTCATGGATGTCAAGGGCGTGCTCGATCCGCTTGCAAAACCCGCGGGCATCGAGATTTGGCGGCTCTGATCGGTTAACCTTCGTTAACGCCGGCGCGGCTTGACGTTTTGCGCCGGGACGGCTTGAAGTGTCGTGACGAACCAGGGATCTCGCCGATGCCGGCTCAAATCGTCCCGGTGATCATGTGCGGCGGCGCGGGAACGCGGCTGTGGCCGGTTTCACGCGAGAGCATGCCCAAACAGTTCGTTCCTCTCGTCGGACAGGGGTCGACGTTCCAACAGGTGCTTGCGCGCATTTCGCATCCCGACTTGTTCGCGCGACCGATCGTCATCACCAATGCCGACTTCCGCTTTGTCGTAGCCGAGCAGTTGCGCGAGCGTGGCGTCGAGGCCGACATCGTGCTCGAGCCGATGCGCCGCGATTCTGGTCTTGCTGTCGCGGTCTCCGCCCTGCTCGCGGCCCAACGCAATCGCAATGCCCTCGTGCTCGTGTTGGCGGCCGACCACGTTGTGCGCAAGCCCGACGAATTCCGCGCAGCCTGCGAGCGCGCCGCCGCGGTCGCCGCCGAGGGGCGGATCGTCACCTTCGGCATCGAGCCCACCCATCCGGCGACGAGTTATGGTTACATCCGCCCCGGGGAGAAGCTCAATGGCGCGTCCGCGCGCGCGGTCGAGGCGTTCGTGGAGAAGCCGGATGCCGCGACCGCCGCCAATTACGTGGCGGAGCGGTATTTGTGGAACAGCGGCAATTTCCTGTTTCCGGCCGCGACCATGCTCGGCGAGATCGAGCGCTTCGAGCCGGCGATGGCCGAGGCCGCCAAGGCGGCGGTCGCGGGCCTTACGCGCGACCTCGATTTTCTGCGGCTGGCAAGCGAACCCTTCGCGCGCGCCCCCTGGAAATCGATTGATTACGCCGTCATGCAGCGTACCAAGCTTGCCGCCGTGGTTCCCGCCGATCTCGGTTGGTCGGACATCGGCAGCTGGAGCACGGTCTGGGACGTCCTCGATCACGACGCCGCCGGCAATGCCACCGACGGTCCCGTCGTAATGCTGGACAGCCGCAACAGCCTCGTGCGTTCGGAGGAACCCGTGCTCACCACCGTCGTCGGGCTCGACGACGTCATCGTGGTGTCGACCGCGGACGCCGTGCTGGTCAGCACGCGCGCGAAGGCCGAGCAGGTGAAGACGCTGGTCGAGCAGCTCAAGGCGCACAACCATCGCGCGGCGGTCAAGCACCGTCGCGTCTATCGCCCATGGGGCTATTACCAGGATGTGGATATTGCCCCGCGCTACCGAGTGAAACGTATTGTCGTGAAGCCGGGAAGCAAGCTCTCGCTGCAGAAGCACTTCCATCGCTCCGAGCATTGGGTCGTGGTCAAGGGAACGGCCGAGGTCACGCTCGGCAATGACGTGCGCAGCGTGCACGAAAACGAATCCATCTATATCCCGATCGGCAGCATTCATCGGCTCGCCAATCCTGGCAAGATCCCGCTCGAATTGATCGAGGTGCAGGTCGGCAGCTATCTCGGCGAGGACGACATCGTGCGCCTCGACGACGTCTACGGACGCGGGTAGCTAGCCCATCAGCCGCGCCCGACGCTGACATAGGTGAGGCCCTTCGCGGCCAAGTCGGCGGGCCGGTAAATGTTGCGCAAGTCGACGATCACGGGGCTGCGCAGCGCCTTTTTGACGCGATCGAGGTCGAGCGCTCGGAACTGGTCCCATTCCGTGAGGATCAGCATTGCGTCCGCACGTTCGATGCAGGCATAGGGGTCGGTGGCGGTCTCGAGCCGCGGCATCAGCTTGCGTGCTTCGTCCATGCCATGGGGATCATAGGCGCGCACGCGCGCGCCCTGCGCCTCGAGCGCGGGCACGATGACGAGACTCGGCGCCTCGCGCATGTCGTCGGTGTTGGGCTTGAAAGTCAGGCCCAGCACCGCAACCGTTTTGCCCGCCAGCGAGCCACCGCATGCGGCGACGACTTTAGCAGCCATCGCGCGCTTGCGCGCATCGTTCACGCCCATCACCGTTTCCACGATCCTGATCGGCACGCCGTAGCGCTGGCCGATGGCGGCGAGCGCCGCGATGTCCTTCGGAAAGCACGAACCGCCGAAGCCCGGCCCGGCGTGCAGGAACTTTCCTGCGATGCGGCGATCGAGCCCCATTCCGCGCGCGACCTCTTGCACGTCCGCGCCGCACTTCTCGCAAAGATCCGCTATTTCGTTGATGAAAGTTATCTTGGTCGCGAGAAAAGCATTGGATGCGTATTTGATGAGCTCGGCGGCGCGCCGTCCGGTGAAGAGCATCGGCGTCTCATTGATGAACAGCGGCCGGTAAAGCTCGCGCATCACGCGGCGCGCCCGCTCGTCGTCGGTGCCAACCACGACGCGATCGGGGCGCTTGAAGTCCTCAATGGCCGCGCCCTCGCGCAAAAACTCCGGATTTGACACTACGGTGAAGTCTGCATCGGGGCGCAACTTGCGGACGATGGCATCAACCTCATCGTTGGTTCCGACCGGAACCGTCGACTTGATCACGATGACGGTAAAGCCGTCCATTTCGGCCGCAATCTCGCGCGCGGCGTCATGGACGTAGGAGAGGTCGGCAAAACCGTCGCCGCGCCGGGACGGCGTCCCCACGGCGAGAAATACGGCATCCGCCGCGCGAATGGCAGCGGCGGATTCGGTCGCAAATGACAGCCGGCCGGCTTCGACGTTGCTCGCAACGAGCGCGTCCAAGCCAGGCTCGAAGATCGGGATCTTTCCGTTTTGGAGCTCCCCGATCTTCGCTGCATCTCTATCGACACAGGTTACGACGTGCCCAAAATCCGAAAAGCAGGCGCCGGACACGAGCCCGACGTAGCCGGTACCAATCATTGCTATTCGCATGAAATGCTGTCCGGAGTTTTGCCTTTGGCGACGTTTCCGACAGGCTCTAGGACCGTTCTTTTACGCCAATGTGGCTCCCGAGACCGCCGCATCCGGTCGCTCCCTTCAGCAACGAACTGCAAGCCAACCAGCTTCGCAAGAGGACCCCCCTTTTGCTCATTTTGGCTTTGTCCTGCAAAAAATGGCCCCGTGCTCTGTTAGATTGTGTCGCGCGAGCATTACACCTATCGCCCGATCCGCCCGCATCCCCGGGGCCAAGCGCGCGGCGCGCGAGCACCATGTAACGTTGTGCGAACGGGGCCAGGACGCCGGCCAGGAGGCGATCTAGCCCGAGCCGCCGTGCTCTGCTCACCAGCCTGCCCGCATTCCCGAAATCGCGAAGCAGAAGCTCCTGCTTCTCGAGGAACGCAATCTCAACCCCCGCCTTGGCTGCATACCGCCGCAGGCGCGTTTTACGGGGATAATTGACTTTACCCATGAATTCCACGTTCGACGCCAAGGTCTGACGCCAGGTCAGAGCCCGTTGGTCGGGCGAGCGACGGCCCAAAATGGCCCACATTGCGAGATAGGGCTTGTAGTAGCACAGCACGGGAAACGGCACGAATAGATGCCCCTCCATCAGCATGTTGGGTCCGGGGAAACGATGCACCGAGACGGCGTCGGATTTGAGTACGCGCATGATCTCGCCAAAGACCAATGCATGGTCGCGGACGTGCTCCATCACCTGATCACTGAAGCAAAACTCGAAATGACCGTCGGGAAAGGGGATGCGATAATTCGATTCGTCCAGGCACTGCAATCGTTCGGTCACGCGCGCCTGCGGGAGGTAGCTCTTGTCCCAATAATCGTCGCGCCGCCACCAATCGACGACGTCAACCCCGTGAACGTCATAGCCCATGTTCAATAATATTTCGACCGCTTGGCCGATGCCGCACCCAAAGTCAAGAACGCGCGCGCCGGGTTGCAAAGGTTTTCCGAGCCATTCGAGAAAGCGCAGGTGTCCATCGATCGCTCGGCGCTGCTCCTGGCAAGTCACTATGGTTTCTCTCTCGTCAAAACGCTGCGCGTCCATTCGACGGGGGATGAGCTTGACGACCCCTGAACCATCGGTGCCGCAGAAGCCTCTCGCCTGTCAATCGGCGAAATTCGGAATCGACGTGCAAAGCCAGATTTTGCCGACGCGCTTTCGCAACCGAGCCCGCAGCGCGCCGCCAGTGCCGCTAGGGTGGACCTGCTGTCCGCGTCCTCGTTTACGCCTCGCTTCTGCGTGGACCTATGCCACGGCTCTGGGGGCTTCGCCCTGCAACGTCCGATCCATTTTATCGACTTGTGGGGCGCAACTAAGTTTGCCTTCAGCGCGGCGTCCGGTCTAAGGCATCTTGCTCTAGGGGGGGATATTGGGGACGTTTCGATTCCTGCTCGCGTTATCGGTTGCCCTCAGTCATTTCGGAACCGTCTGGGGCTATCACATCATGAACGGCCGCATGGCCGTGCAGTGCTTTTACATGATTTCAGGCTTTCTGATTTCGCTGGTGCTGTCGCACAAGTATGACCCGAGCACCGCTGACGGGCGACGGCTGTTTTACAGCAACCGCGCGCTCCGAATTTTTGTGCCTTATTGGTCGTTCTGCGTGATGATCTTGGCTGTGCACGTCGTCATCTATTTTGCGCTCGGCATTCGGTTCGGCGCGGATGCTGCCTTTATGCAGTACTGGCCCGAGATGACGCTGCTAACGCGCATTTATCTGCTGTTCTCCAATATTTTCATTCTCACCCAGGAATGGTCGATGTGGCTCGTCTATCAGAGCGGCGCCATCATCCCGGTGTGGAACTCTGACCTTCATAGCCCTCACCTCGGCACCTTCCAAGTAATCCCGCAGGCGTGGAGCGTGTCGCTTGAACTGATGTTCTACGCATTGGCGCCGTTTTTGGTGCGACGTCACTGGCTGGTGTTAGTGGCCATAATTGTCGCGACCTACCTATTACGTTCGGTGGCTGCTACCTATGGGTTTGACGGCTCTGGCTTCGCTTACCGCTTTTTCCCCTTCGAAATCGGTCTGTTTCTGGCTGGGGTTCTCAGTCATCGAGTCTACGAGAAACTGAAATTGCATGGAGTGATGCGGTTTCCTATCTCCTTGGCGATCGGCGCCACACTCATTGGCATGGTCCTTGTTCAGCAGTACGTCGACAGTTTGGATAATCACAAGTTCTACATTCTGGTCGTGGTGGCATTACCGGCGCTTTTCGATCTGTCCCGGCGCATCAAGTTAGACAGTTGGCTCGGTGAGCTGTCATACCCGATCTATCTCGTGCACCTGTCGGTCCTGAGCTTCGGCCAGATCCTTGTCACGGCGGTGATCGGACCATTCGAAAATCCGAATTGGCTCGCATTTGCAATGGCGATAGCTACCGTGGTGATATCGATCGCGTATGTGCATTGGGTCGACGCACCCTTTGAGCGGTGGAGGCAGGCTCGCGCGACCAGAACCAAACAAGAGCGAGTTCCCGACGCATTGCCTCAACCGCACGGAGCAGCGCTTACTGCGTAGCTCCCGAGCGCGAAGCGCCAAATTGGGACGCTGCGCCGCGGCCGTTAGGATCGACGCGGGCAGCCCTCGAAGATCAAGGTCGCGCCGGCGCCAACTTACCCATCTGATCGCGCAGGCGGGTGCGCGCGGGCCGCTCCACGACATAGAATAGCAGCGCGGCGAGCGCGACGATCAGTACGACGGTCGCCATGAACGCAAACATACGTCCACCTGGCTGCCATTGGGCAAATCCCAGCCGCTCCCAAAGCCTGCGGATTACGATGAGGACCGAAAAGTGCACCATGTAAAGCGAATATGAAATTTCGCCGAGCCACACCAACGGCCGGCTGCCGAGAATTCGCGTCACGTGCCCCCTGGACAGCGCTGTTCCAAAAATGGTGAGGGCAAGAAGGGCGACCAGAACAAAATCCTGAAGGCCCGCCGACGCGCCGAAGAGAAACGCTACGAATGCGCCGGTGGCGAGGATGTCACCCCTTGGTAATGGCAATTTGTGGCTTAGAGCAATCGCGCGGCAGAGCGCTGCGCCGCACAGAAACTCTCCGAAAACGCGCGTCAGTGCCGGTGCTCCGACCCAGGTGTTCAGCGTCCAATCCGCCATCGCGAAAAGCAAAGCCGTCGCGGCCAGAGCAGCCACGGCGATCAGCAGCGCAATTGCTCGTCCACGCACCCACATGAGGGCCGGAGCGAGCAGCGGAAACAGCAGGTAGGCGAACCACTCCGCGCTGATCGACCACGACGGTGCGTTCCAGCCCGGGCTCGCCGTCACGCCCCAAGCGTGCAGCAGCGTGAGTTGCCAAAAGAGATCGTTCCACTGCCATTCCTGCGGATTGTTCAAGGTAAAGCCGGCGGCACCTGCGACCGAGACGATGGCGACAAGGCCGGCCAGAACCGTGATGTGAACCGGATAAAGCCGAATGAATCGGTGCCAGAGAAAGATTTGCACCGCACTACCACTCGGAGACGCCAACCTTGCGAAATAGACATGCGTAATGATGAACCCCGAGAGGACGAAGAAGAAATCAACGCCGAGATAACCGCGGGCAAAGAAAGGCAGAAGCGAATCGAGGCCGGATGGTACATTCTGCTCTGTGTGCATGCCCAGGACCAATAATGCTGCGAGCGCCCGGATACCGGTCAGAGCCGGCACATATTGGGCAGCGTTGGATGCGTAATTGGCTCGCATGCGTCACGGTTTGCTGAGGCCAGGGCTGACAAGATTGGGCGAATTCCCGACCGGCGGCGCAACATCGATCCAGCGGCCGGTCGCGTGTGCGCGTCGCGCCGCGTCGATCAGGCATTGCACACGATATCCCTCGGCCACACCGGGCGAGGGCGAGCCGCCGCTCTCGCAGGCATCAATCAATCGGCGCACCAGGCGCCGCACCGGGGAGATGCGTGAATCGGAAAATGACTCGTCGTCCGCATCCTCAATCGCGATCGGTTTCAAGGCGTCGTCGCCCTGACGCGCGAATCTCAGCTCGAAGCCACGAAAGTAGTCGGCGGTGGGGTTAGCCAGGATGAGGGCACCGTCCTCGCCATAGAGCTCGATGCGATGACCGGAGCCGAGGAAAGATGCGCAGCTCACCTGCAAGCTACCTCCGGCGCCCGATGCGAAAGCGAGCGCCAGCGCGACGCTGCCGTCCGCGTTCCTGTCGGGCAGCGCAAACAGGCGGGCCGTGAGGCCCGAGATCGGGCCGCAAAGCCATTCGAGGTTATAGAAGCAATGAGACACGAAATTTCCCAGGAGCCCGCCGCCACCGTCGTCGCGCGTCTTCCAGCTCTCGAGGCGCAGCCGTGTGGCCCGGTTTGCGAAGTTCCAGGTCACGACCACGTTCCGCAGGCGCCCGATCGCGCCGTCATCCAAGATGGCCTTAGCGCGCCGCCATGACGGCAGCTCCGGAAAGTTGAAATCGACGATGGTGGGCCGCTTGCTCTTGCGTGCGGATTCGAGGATCGCCTGCGCGCCTGCGAGATCGGCGGCGAGGGGCTTCTCCAGGAAGACCGGTTTCCCAAGCTCGAGGGCGCGCTGCGCGATAGCGGGCTGAAGATCAGGCGGTACCGCGACGGCGATCACCGCGACGGCCCGCTCCTCGACCACCGCCTGCCAACTGCCGACCCCGCGCGCGACATTCGCAGCCCGAGCGAGTTCCGCCGTCCGCGCCTCGTCGGCTCCCGCCAACGCAACGACCTCGCAGCGCGGATCCTGGCGGAATGCTGGGATGAGAACCGTTCTCCCGTAATTACATCCGACGATACCAACGCCTATCATCGCCATGTCTCCCGTAGGCCGCCACAATGGACCGATCTCGCAAGCGCGCGTGGGCCGGGGAACATAAGCGCTATGGCCTGAATTCACGTTGTGGCATTGGCAAGGGGATCTACGTGACACGCCGCCACAGCGACACTCGCTGTCCGGCGGCAGCAAATCTGCCTGCGGCCTTCAGGCGTAGGGATTGCGACGTTTCCGCTCTTCGACGACCGCAACCATGTCCGCTTCCACCATGTCTGCCACCAACGTGTCAAAGCTCGTCTTGTGTCGCCAGCCGAGCTTGGCTTGCGCCTTGCTAGCATCGCCCAGCAGAGTATCGACCTCGGTCAGTCGAAAATAGCGCGGATCGATTTCGACGAGCACCCTGCCGGTCGACTTCTCGATACCTTTCTCCTCGACGCCGCTCCCGCGCCAGACGATCGTCTTGCCGACGTGGGCGAAGGCCTTCTCAACGAATTCACGCACCGAATGCGCCTCGCCGGTCGCGAGCACATAATCGTCAGGTTCGGCCTGCTGCAGCATCATCCACATCCCCTCGACATAATCGCGCGCATGCCCCCAGTCGCGCGCGGCATTGAGATCGCCGAGGAAAAGCTTTTGCTGCAGCCCATGCTCGATCGACGCGACCGCACGCGTGATTTTGCGAGTGACGAACGTTTCGCCGCGGACCGGGCTCTCGTGATTGAACAAGATGCCGTTCGACGCGTGCATGCCATAGGCTTCGCGGTAATTGACCGTGATCCAATAGGCATAAAGCTTTGCCGCCGCGTAAGGCGAGCGAGGATAGAAGGGCGTCGTTTCCTTTTGCGGGGTCTCCTGCGCCTTGCCGAACAGCTCGGAGGTCGAGGCTTGATAGAAGCGAGTCTTGGTTTCCCGGCTGAGGATACGAATGGCCTCAAGCAGGCGCAGCGTTCCAAGTCCATCGGCGTTAGCCGTGTATTCCGGCGTCTCGAACGACACCTGCACATGTGATTGCGCCGCGAGATTGTAGATCTCGTCCGGCTGCGTTTCCTGCACAATGCGGATGATGTTAGTCGCGTCGGTCACATCGCCGTAATGCAATTGAAAGGGCACCCCCTCCTCGTGCGGATCATGCATCAGGTGGTCGACGCGCTCGGTATTGAAGGATGACGAACGGCGCTTCACGCCATGCACGACGTATCCCTTGGACAGAAGAAATTCGGCGAGGTAGGCGCCGTCCTGCCCGGTCACGCCGGCGATGAGGGCCACTTTACGCGATGATCCAGTCATGATTGCACCACGCGGGCCAACCCCGCTGGTTCGACGCTGGACATCGCCTGCGCTCGGTTAAACGATATCCGGCGCGGCAGCGAACGGCGTGTGCGCACTGGCGACATGTCCCGCCCTTCATCCAACGCGCGCAACAGAACGGCGAGCGGACGGGAATGGAAACAAGAGCCAGGCCAGCGCTCCAGGCAGCGAGCCAATCGTCAGCGCGAGGCCGAAGCACACTGAAAACAGCAACGCTCTTTCTGGCGCGACGCCATGGGTGGTGAGGAGCGAGACCACGGCGAGTTCTCGCAGTCCCCAGCCGCCGATCGAGATTGGAACGACCACCACGCCGGTCATGACTGTGAACAAGACCACCGCATCGGAAAGCGGCAGCGCGAGGCCCTGCGCGCGTCCGACCAACCAAATGACGACAATGGTGAATGCATGGATCAGACATCCAATGCTCAGGACCACGGGCCCCTTCGACCCGAGCAAAACACGATGGACGTCTGCGGCCAAGGTTGCGAACCAGCGTGAATATCGCCACCGAGCAAGCGGCGACACGATTTTCGGTGCGAGCAAGAGGCCAAGCGCGCCAGCAAGGATGAGCGCGCCATACACGAGGAGTATAGCATCGCGATATCCGCCTAGCGCAGTGAGGCCCAGGCCTGACGGGAGCAGCAGCACGAGAAATCCCAGCACAATCAGCAGACCCACGCCTACCCCGCGATCGATCACGACGCTCGTCACTGCGGTGCGCCAATTACTGCCAAGCCGAACGAGCAGCCAGGCGCGCACCCCCTCGCCCGCCACGCTCGGCAAGACCTGGGCGAAGAACACGCCGACAGCGGTCGCGGCGACCAGGGCGATACGCGTCATCTGCTTATCGCGCGCTCCGAGCGAGTCTACGATATTGTACCAGCGCAGGCCCGCGAGCGGGATCTCCAGCATGGCCACCAAGATCGCGAGCGCGACCCAACGAAAATCCAGCAGCGGGATCGTGGACAAAACTTGGTTCAAATCGATGTGCCGCGAGATATACCAAAAGCATGCACCGGTCACGAGCAACTTGACCGCAAAGATTGCAGCTTTTTCGCCCCTGCCACCACGCGACGGGCGCGGCGTCTCAAATTCGCTAGCCACACTGGTGCTCATTCGTCTTTGTCTCTGACCTGATCGATCGCAGCAAAAACCTGTCCGGGGTCATTCGACAAACGTCGTTGTGAGAGGTAATGGCCGAGACGAACGCCAAGTTCAAGTATTGAATCGCCGGGCATCATAGATCTCTGGAGCGCCGATGAGGCGCAGTCACCTCGAAGCGAGATCGTAGGGGCAAGCGCTTCGCCGAATCGGCAACCACTTCATGGGCCGGCTCGCCCGTTTTGGCATCGAGCGGCGGTTCTTGCCGGCATGCAGATGGTGGTGCAAACTGACTGCCATGC
>WNGD01001305.1_pt1 | contig 37649 bp, 30 predicted proteins | sample 5400671 | NCBI WGS metagenome assembly WNGD01 (sample SAMN13153369, study PRJNA577476) | soil metagenome | isolation source: 40 cm soil or saprolite under grassland replicate 2 | place: USA:California | collected 2016-06-15 | reverse complement strand
TTCCATGACCGGCTCCTCTTTTGGAATGGATGACTGTTTCGATCTCAAGAGGAGTGTACCGTCTTTTCTTTTGAGCGTCTACGATGTTGGGAAGCTTTCCCTCTGACGAGGTGGGGAAGTCAGACACGTATCCCGTGGGCACCTTTCGTCTCTCTCTGCCCTCGGCCAAGACTTTGTGAGCATGATCCGTGAGCGCAAAAGCGAAGCACTGCTTCCCTGGCTGGAGAGGGCTAAAGAGTGCCCCTATGAGGAACTGCAGCGCTTTGCGGCATCGGTTTAGAGAGAGAGTTTCCAGCGGTTCAATCCGCCCTCACCGAGCCCTGGAGTACCGGGCAGGTCGAAGGACAGATTACCAGACTCAAACTGCTCAAACGCCAGATGTATGGACGGGCTAATCTTGATCTTCTGCGTCTACGCATGTTGCATGCTGCATGAGCTTAGCTCGACGAACCCAATGTCGCTTGCTGGCAAGAATTAGCTTTTTCTACTTTCTCAGAGCCTGATGACCTTCTGTTCTCGTGTTGATGGGAGAAGCTCGGACCTGCACGGCTTACGACAATCGCAGGATGCAACCGGCCTGCTGAGCACACCCTTGCAATACCACTGGAGACCCTTCTCACCCTTTTTCTCCTTGACTCCTTCCCGGTTCTTATTAGCTCTACAGGATTTGGTCATCAAAAGTTGGGGAGAGCCGCTTTCATCTGATACGTTCCTTCCGCCACCTTGATAGTGTACTCGCTATCGCTATGGATGGTAAGCGGAAGTGTGGGCGGGGCAATAGAGAGGACAGCCAGGACAGCGGCGATCTCTGCCCGATTGTTGGTGGTAGTTGGCGCTTTGGGGATATGACCATACACTTCGAGGCAGGGCGCACCTTCACGGACATTTCCATCTACGACATCTTCAGCCACCCAGAGCAGGGCGCTCCAGCCAGCCGGACCACCCGGATTCTTGATACACGCCCCATCGGTGTAGGCGACCACGCCGGACTGATCTACCTCCGGCAGGTGAGTGCGGATATCGACGTTTAGTACTGCATCCAGCACGGAACGCCACTCTAACGATTCTTGCATTTCGTTCAACGCTTGCGACCTTTCAACACATTTAGATAAGAGCATAATAGATGCTCTTCATGCATTTTAACATAGTCGCGCGTTCTTCGGTAGTTTCTTTCAACTGTGTCATTAATAGAAGAGATCTTCCAGTGCTCTCACACGCGGCTCCTGTCCCCACTTTTCCTGCATGCGCTCATAGATCATGTAGGTCTCATCATAACGCAGATTACTCCCAAGGGCGCGGGCTGATTTTACGGCGGTTTCGACGAGTGCGCAGCTCTGTTCTTGCTCTCCTAATGCCAGAGCAGTCGCTGCCTGGTTGACCGCTAACTCAACACGATACGGTTCCTCACTAACCGGGACAAGCTGGTCAACATTGGCAAATGCTTCCCACGCCTGTCGGGACTGGTTCAAATGGAGATACACCTGTCCGGCAAAATTGTAAAAAGTGGGCCAGCGAAAATGAGTGTAGGCGTAGACGGGGTCGTCTTCTGGACGATCAGGATAGTTATCGCGTGCTAGCTTAAGAAATTCGTGCGCCGTAGTATCGTCCCTGTAGCTAGCATGCGTCTCAGCCAGACCTGCGTAGATGTAGCCTTTCAGCAAAGGTGAACAGGTATCGCAGAGACGAAGCGCTTCCTGATATGCTTGAAGCCTCTGTCTATCTCGATCCAAACAGAAATAGACATATGCTTTCCGTGCCAGTGAAGCAACTTGCAGGTTTACATCTACCGCCACCTGTCCATATCGCGTTGCTTCCTGTATATGTTTGAGCGAGGTTCCGAAGTCCTGGCGCTGCAAGGCAAGGAGATAGCCCAGTTGATGAGTTTGTGATGCCAGGTTTGCTGCCCACTTGTGATGCCGTGATGGCTGTTGAGCCAGGGCTGACAATTGTGTAATATAATCTGGGAGGACGCGGTTTAATTCTGAGAGGCCTCCCTCATAGTAGAGTTGCCAGCATAAAGGCAGGCTTATCGAACTGAGCGAGAGTATTTCATCAGAGTGCAAGGGCTGCTCTCTCCTGTCCTGTTTCAGGCCAAATACAACTGCTGGTGTGCTGACTAATAATGTAACCGCTTGCCTTCGCAATAGACTCTCGCCGTACTCAGTAACGTCACTTTTTTGTGCCTGATCTATCTCATTAAGGCCCTTCTTGATCTGTTTGACATAGGGAGTGAATTCATTGCTGAAATGTGGAAATTGTGGAAAAGAAGCAGGCATTTCCTGGGTAGCAGAATTTACAGGAAGTTGCTCATCTACAACTGAATTGTCTGTAGATGTCTGATTCTGTGTCGTCGCCTTTGTCCTACGCTTTGCAATAATGATATTTTCAAAGCCTAATTCCTCGGGAGACATATCGAAGGACTTGCATAGCTGGTCGAGTGTCTCCAATTGTGGCAATTGTAAGCCTCGTTCCCAACGGTTGAATGTATTGACGCTCACACCCGCCTTTTTAGAGGCAAACACAATGCTCCAGCGTTTCTTAAGCCTGGCAGCTTCTAACTTCCAGTTCGGTGTTGCTTTATTCTGCAATTTCTCTTCCTATACTCACTACATGTAAAAATGTACAAAACATACGAAAATTGTAGAGGACCGTATAGAAATCAGATTTCTCCTTAGATATGTGGTTGGATGAGCATTTTGAGTCAATCCAGTAATCCATGAGACAAATGACAGGATTGCGTGATATACTTGCAGTATAATCCGACACTCGCGAGAAATGCATCGTTAGAATAGAGTCTTTTTGAGAGAGAAATGCTCAGTGAGCGCCAGGACTACTACGTTAAAAATAAGGTAAAAGAACGCCTCTGGGAACGGCGCATAGAAGTATATTGATATGTGGAGTAGAGAAATGGTCGATCCGTCAAAGCAACCACAAGGAAACTTTCCCTCATTGCCGATGGCACTCACCTCAATCATTGGGAGAGATGAGGCAAAAGAGGCCGCCTGCGCTCTGCTGGCCAGTCCAGATGTGCGGCTCCTCACCTTGACCGGCACCGGTGGCGTCGGCAAAACGCGCCTCGCTCTGGAAGTAGCCAGCAATTCGCATGCGCTATTTTCTGATGGGATCTGCTTTGTATCCCTCTCGGCAATCAGCGACCCGGAACTTGTGATGCAGGCAATTGCGCAGACGCTTGGGCAGCAAACGGGCAAGCGCCCGATGTTCGAGATGGTACAATCGTACCTTTGTGAGAAGCAACTGCTCCTGGTGCTGGATAATTTCGAACAGGTAATCATTGCTGCTCCTTATCTCACTGCCCTGCTTTGCGCTTGCCCTGAACTCAAGCTGCTCGTCACCAGTCGCGAAGCACTGCACACCCAGGGTGAACATGAATTTTCTGTGGCTCCGCTTGAAATACCTGACATACAAAATGCGCCTGATGAAGATACTATCGCTACTAATGCGGCAGTAAAACTCTTTGTACAACGTGCGCAGGCGCACCAGCGGACATTTCGCCTGAACAAGAATAACGCACGTACGCTCTCAGAAATCTGTGTCCGCCTGGACGGTTTGCCGCTGGCGTTAGAGCTAGCGGCGGCACGCATTAAGCTCTTGCCACCGCATATACTGCTTTCTCGCCTCTCGCAACGCCTTACGTTGCTTACCACCGGGAGACGTGATGCTCCTGTACGCCATCAGACCCTGCGCAATACCATCAAATGGAGCTATGACTTATTAGACATGCAGGAGCAGCAACTCTTTCGGAGACTGTGCATATTTGTCGGTGGCTGCACTCTGGAGGCGGTGGAGGGACTCTATAGGAACCTCGGTGATGATCCAACAGGCATCCTGGATGGCATCGCGTCCCTGCTGGCCAAGAGTTTAATTCTGCGCGGAGAGTTGGAAGATGAGGAACTACGCATTCAGATGTTAGAGACGATCCGAGAATTTGGCCAGGAATGTCTGCAGGAGCGCGGCGAGATGGAGTCGGTTCGGCTGGCACATGCCCTGTACTATCTCAGTTGGGCTGAAGCGAACAAGAGAGTGGCGTTTGGAATCGGGCAAAAGCTCTGGCTCCAGAGGTATCTTCGGGAAGAATGGAACTGGCGAGCGGCGATGCAGCTCTTCCTGGAACAACCTGAGAGAGAGGCGGCACTGAAGTTAGCAGGAGGACTCAGTGTCTTCTGGATGATTTGGGGGTACAGCTATCAGCAGGTCTACTTGATCGAGGGGAAGCACTTTTTGGAGCAGGTGCTCAAGGGCAGCGAAGGAATGGAGACAACCACACGCGCATGGGCGCTCGGAGTATATGGAGGGCTGCTGGCCATGCTCCGGGAAGACGAGCGCAGTGAGGCGGCTTGCCAGCAAGGACTCGCCCTGGCCCGACGGCTACAGGATAGTCAGTACATTATCACTGGTCTCTGGATGCTCTTGCTCCCGCTAATTACGAAGGACGACTTCCGAGCGGCATATGCGGCAACGGAAGAAGCGGTCTGGCTGGCACGAACTCAGAGAGAGACCTTTACTGATTGGGGAGCGGCCTGGCTGCTTGGATACTCTCTACATAGGGCTGGCTATGTTGCGCTCTGGCAGGGCCGGTACACAGAGGCCAGGAAGCTGCTGTCTGAAACGATAATGATCTGCAATCAAGAGGGAGAACTCTTCTTTGCGCTCTGGTCAAGCCTTCTCATGTGTGAGGTGAATTTTTTTGATGGACAGGATCGCGAACTGAAAGAGCAGCTTGAGCAAGTGATGAGCCTCTACCAAAGTCTGGGGGTTAAGGCGCAGTTTGCTGAAGCGCTAGGCTTTCTGGGACTGTTGCTGTTACGTCGTGGTGAGAATGATGCTGCCCATGCCCTGCTCACCGAGAGTCTGAAATTGCGCACGGAAGTGGCCGATGAGCAGGGACTGGCCTGGGCAGAAATCTGGTTAGCCAGAGTAGAGCTTGCCCAACACAGGCTCTCTGAGGCACGCTGCCTCCTGGAGCGTGGTCTGTCGCGTGCTATCCAGGCCCACAGCAGATTGTATACCGCTATGGGGCTGGAAGAACTGGGAAAGGTGGCAGCGATACAGTGCGAGTCGATATGGGCAGCGCAGTTGTTTGGAGCGGCAGAGGCCTTGCGTGAGAAGTTAGGTGCTCCCAAACCTCCAATTGAGCGATCAGAGCATGAAGTGCTGATCGCGGCGGTACGTGCGGCGCTCGGAGAGGCCAGCTTCCAGGACACCTGGGCGAGGGGACGGAGTATGGAACCAGCGCAAGCACTTTCAGAGCACCAATATCCTATCGAGACTGCGTTATCCCCATTACCAGCAGTCTCGAAGGATGCGGCAGACCCGAGCAAGCTACTGACCAGGCGTGAGCGTGAGGTGCTGCACCTGTTGGCCGAAGGATTGACCAACGCGCAGATCGCTGAACAACTCGCGCTCAGTACTGTCACTATCAATTCCTACTTACGCACGATGTACAGTAAAATGAAGGTCTCTTCACGGACACAGGCATTACACTATGCGTCCCATCATCACCTTCTTTGATGAGTAGGGGTCAGAACGTTCGCGGCGGAAAATACGCAAAAACAATATAGCCCCACACATTTATCAGCACGCAGAGCGTAATCAACACCTTCTCGCGCCACGTCGGGGTGGAGGACATCCCCAGTAGAGCCAGCAGGAACAGGAAAGGCAGAAAGTCCAGCACGAAACGATAGCCGAACTGGTACCAGCCCGTGTTGAAATACATCAACACCCATATTATGGGCACGACACATGCAGCAAACAACGCTGTCGCTAACCAGAATTGTCGTCGGCGACGAAATGCAAGGAGCATGAACAACAGCGCAGGCATGGTCCAGAAGAGACCGGTGCCAAAAGGATTGAAGGTCACATAAGGGAACATCCGCAAAAGGATCGGCGGCTGAACCAACATATAGTGCAGGTTGATGCTAAGAAAATGTGAACTGAATTGCCCGTAGGTGTGCAGGCCCCTACTTACCAGCCGGTTGATGTTCATGGTAGAGTAGCCAAAGTCGAACAGGGAACCAAAGCGGGCATAGTTATAAAGCAGCATGCCAGCAACAAAAGCTGCCAGCACGACGCCAAAGACGGCCCATTTCTTCACAATGACCAGCGGCTGTTTGCGTTCTACTACGCAGATCCATATAAGGAAAAAAGGAAAGGTAAAGAGCGTCGTACTACGCGAAAGAGCCGCCAGCCCCAGGAAAAAGGCAGCTAACCATGAACGCCCCTTCCCCAATACCTCGTCGATATAGAGCAATAGAAAAGTGGTGGCGACCACATGGGCCACAAACCAGACACTGCCCTGCATCGTTGCATAGAGCACTTCACTGCCCAACGCAAACAGCGCTGCGAGCCAGGAGACAGTGCTGAACGTACCTCCAATCAGGTAGTTGCGCACAAAGCGCGTCAACACCTGGATCCATAACCAGATGTTCAATATCCCTGCAGCGACAGCGAAACAGAGACTGATGAGTGCCTGATGTGAAAGGTGAAAGATCGCCACCAGGGGTAACAAAAGAATAGCAGGAAGCGGAGGAAAGGCCACATACCAGTGCCCCTTATATTCAGTGAAGTCCCCAAGAGCTGGTGGCGTACCCTCCACATACAGATGCCCATGGAACCAGCCATTGGCAAGCAAGATAAAATGGAAGCCACCCTCGTTGCCAGCCGGGTGAAGAGTAAACTGCACCGCAGCCAGCAACAGGTAAATACCTGCAAGTGAGGCAAAGAGAGCAAAGCTGTAACGAGCAGGAAAAGATACCGCAGAAACAGCGCCACGGCGATGGGCCTCACCTGGAATCGCAGAAAGAGGAGTACCGGGACGCGAAATCTGTGCGGGTGGAAAAGTACATTCTTCCAAGTTATCTCTACCTTTTCTTAACTTCTCTATCTTCGATAAATGGATTAGCGGGGTGCAATACGGACGAGATGGACCATGCGACTATCGAAGTCGCCCACCAGATTCACCGGTAGCCCCTTCTGTGCAAGGTATGCGCCACTGTATATGGCCCCATTCAAGGAGTCTGCATAATGCATATCTTTCTCCAGCCCACACAACGGGAGTGGCACTTGCGTCTCCCCGAATTGCTGTGAGTGCCCCCATACAAACACTACAGTCTCGCTGCCATCCCGCGCAACATACTGCGAGGCCGCCGCACCGCCTGCCCGTGGTAAGCGCAGGCGGTAGAGTAGCCCGTTCTGAATGGTCGGGCGCACACGCTTATAGACGGCAATGAGGTCACGAGCCTCCTCAAGCTCTTGCGGCGTCCAGACCGCGAGGTCGCCGCCGATACCAAGCGCGCCAGCCATCGCAACGTGGAAGCGGTAGCGCAACGATAGTATGCGCCTGGTCAAGAAGTTCGGGCAATCCGTCACCCAGCACATCATCACCCGAGGCGCGTAGACATAGCCAAATCCCTCTTGAATACGCAGACGGTCGAAGGCGTCGGTGTTATCGCTCGTCCACACCTGCTCGACCCGCGAGAGAATACCCAGATCAACGCGCCCACCACCACCGGCGCATGACTCAAAAGCCACGCCTGGATGGCGCCGACGCAGCTCATCAATCACCCAATACAGATTGCGCACATGATCAAGCCAGACCCGCTCGGGATTATGTCCCACTTCATCCGGCCATCCCGGCTCGCTCACATAACGATTCAAATCCCACTTGATGAACTCAATGTTGTGCTCTGAGAGCAGCAAGTCGAGCGTTGCCAGCATCCAATCCCGCACATCGCTCCGTGCGAGATTGAGTACAAGCTGGTGACGTCCCTCGGTACGTGATCGATGGCGAAAATGGTATACCCAATCTGGATGTGCACGGTACAGATCGCTGTCTGGATTTACCATCTCCGGTTCAACCCACAGGCCAAAACGCATCCCCAATGCATTCACCCGCGCGATCAATGGGTTTAAGCCGCGTGGAAACTTTTCAGGATTGACCGTCCAATCGCCCAGCCCTGCATACTCACTGTTGCGTTCACCGAACCACCCATCATCAACCACAAATATCTCAATGCCAAGCCCGGCTGCCTTCTCGGCGAGCTCCATCTGGTTCTGTTCATTGACGGCGAACATTGTTCCTTCCCACGCGTTGAACAGGACTGGCCTCACTGCATCGGGCCCCTCGGGCAATACCCGCTCACGTTCATAAGCGTGCCACTTGCGACTAATTCCTCCAAATCCGTTGTTTGAGTACAGCCCGGCAAATACTGGCAGATCCAGATGTGCACCCTCATCCAGGCGATAGCGAAAGTCAAAATTGTTCAGACCGCCTACGCATTGCACTGCACCGTATGAGGTTGTCTCCACCACGATCTTCCACGATCCGCTCCAGGCCAGCGCCATGCTCCATACCTCTCCATCCTCCTCCGTAGCGCGCTCATCGGGGTCCAGCGCCACCCATGGATTGAACTGATGGCTTGTTGCGCCTCGTCGGCTCTCCAGCACCACCTTCCCAGGACCCAGCATAACCTCCGCGATCTGCGTCTCCCCCATATGTTGTCCATACAGATAGATCAGTCGATAGCTCTCTCGACGCGGCAGTTGCCAGTCTGCCGAAAGCGCCTGCTCGATAGTGACAGGTCCGCCGCCCCCGCTGTTTTCTAAGCGGGCCCAGCGCTCGATCACATCATGACCGTCATAGATCCGGTAGTAGAGCGTCACCACGAGGGGATACTCCCGATCGCGAAAGCGCAGCCAGAGCGTCTGGCCCACTTCCGAGCGCTCGATGGCATACTCATCAAATATCCACTCAATCGCGCGCGTGCCGTCGGCGTACTCCACCTTGAGGCTCGGCTCGTTAAAGCGCATCCCGCCCCACGGCACGTACTCCTCACGAGACATCCCCGTTGGCGACTCGAACGCTACCACGGGCGGCTTTGGGGCATGAGCCATCTCAAGGGCCTCTACTAAAGCAACGCGTGGTCCCCAGTAGATATGCTGTAGTGATGAGTCGTCCTCGCCTAGTTCGATACAGTATGTCGACGTTTCCATCTGGAGGACCCAACATCTACTCGACGCATCATAGATGATATCTACCAATACGTTTCCTCCCTTCTCCTGCTACCATCTTGTAGCAACGAAGACGCGGTGGTCGCCAGGCGACCACCGCATCAATCACATTTTGTCAGGATCGGTTTACTTCCTTTCAGCCAGATGAGCGATAGCTAGAGGCTTCTGATCCTGACTTCTGAGCAGAGCTAGAGGCGAATGCCTCGTTGGAGTCAGGAGTCAGGATTCCGAATGCCTCGTTTCTGGCTGCATAGAGAGCTTACGAAAAGTTGTCTATCGTATTAGCTGGATGACTGTTCCGGCGCGCGAAAGTCAGCAGGCTTGCCTGGATAAGGGGCCAGGCCAGCGAGTGGTCCCAATTCCTCCACCGGGACATTGAGTCGACTCGCCTTGCGTTCCGCTGCTAGACAGATGAGATCAACGGCGCTGTCCAGGTCAAGCACGGCAATATCGATTACCAGATCATAGAGATGCGGATCCTCATGCTGACAATGATACTGTGTCCGCATATAGCGTGTGCGGGCACGATCTTTCTCCTGAACACGCCTGCGGGCAGCATCCAGATCCAGTCCTTCACGACCTGCAACATAGGCAACGCGCAACTCCAGGGGCGCCACTACGCGAATGTGGAGCACATCGCGCCTGTCGGCCAGAAGCACCTGTCCACCGCGTCCGACAATCACGACGTGACCAGTGTCTGCCGCAGTTGTGATGATCTGGCGTATGGTATCCTGATAGGCTCGTGTCTCTGCCGCCGGGGGAGGTGGAACGGAACCTGGTGGTGCTCCGGGGGTAGGAATGGACGTTACAAGTTCCTGTATCCCGCTCATGATACGTGAGAGGGTGCCCTCGACGTACTCCTCATCGTGTTTCTCTACTTGCGTTTCGTAGACGCCTAACTCCTGCGCGGTCTGTTCGATAACGGCGTGATCAATCAATTTCCAGCCCAGCCGATGCGCAAGACGGGCAGCGATCTCGCCGCCCCCACTGCCGTACTCGCGGGAAATCGTGATGGCGCGCATAGTTGCAATGACTTGTTGATTCACTTCCATAGGGTTTACCTCCACTGGTTTCGATAAGAGACTCTGGTCCTGAACCTGGTCTCCAGTCGGCATCCCCAATCAACAAACATCATACATGCTCTTTCAGCGTCAGCCCATTATACCTCACAATTCAGTACAGGGCCCTAAGGAACAACGGAACGACTCACCGTTGTTCCTTAGAGACTACACTTTAGCTGCCAGCAGAGGCTGATTGCGCTGCTTGATTGGCTTGTTGAACTGCCTGGGTCGTCGCCTGCGCTACCGGAAGCTGACCCAGATACATCTGGTTAAAGATGTTATTGATGTCAGTAGACGCCTCGTTGTAGCCAAAGGTGACCGGAAAGCCAATGGTCGTCCCTTGCGCCTCCTTCAGGTATGGACTTACGTCGATGCCCTTCTTCTGCCAGGAATCGGCGAATGTCTGATCTTCGCTCTTGATAGCGGGCCAGACGAAGCCGCCGGAACCCAGAATATGCTGGGATTGCTGCGAGCCGAGCCACTGCTCGAGCTCCCAGGCCTCCTGTGGATGCTGGGTCTTGGCGTAGATCGCATCGGTCAGGCCATTGAACACGCTTACCACGCCTTTGGGGCCGGCAGGCAGTTGCACAACTCCCCACGGGATTTTTGTCTGCTGAGTAATCGCACTGAGTTCCCAGTCACCTGCTGTAATCATAGCGACATGACCGCCCTCGAATAGCTGCTCAGCCACACTACTATTGTTGTTGGTCTCTGTCGCCGAGGGTGAGACATGATACTTAAGGATCAGATCGACCATGGATTGCAGCGCCTGCTGAGAAGTGGGCTGAGCAAGCTGGAAGTTCTGGCCGAACTGTTTGTCGATCAATGTGCCGCCGTTCATGGCGATAAAGTTCCAGAAGCCTTCCTGGGCGTTGTTCTCCGAGACATAGCCATACTGCTTGATGTGAGCAGCATCAAAGCCAGCATCGGTAGGATGCTTGCCATTCTGATCTACCGTGAGTTTCTGCGCGATCTGCAAAAATGTCCCACCATCCGTCGGGTTCCAGGTCATGCTGGTAGGAGTCGGCAGGCCAGCTTTCTGGAACATCTGTTTGTTGTAAAGGACAGCGATCGTATCCCAGTCCTTAGGCAAGCCGTAGACACCGCCGTTATAAGACCATTCCTTTACCAATTGCGAGTAGTATTGGGACATATCGATCTTGTTCTGAGAGATCAGAGGCGATAGGTTCATCAATTGACCCTGTTGCACGAACTGCGGGTAGTATGCCAGGTGGTCCCAGAACACATCAGGGGCGTTGCCGGCAGCAAACTCAGTGCTCAGTTTCTGCCAGTAGGAGGCCCACGGTGTCTGTTGAATGGTCACTTTAATGTTGGGATGCAGCTTCATAAACTGGTTGACCGACTGTTGATAGCCGACCTGTTCATTCTGATCCCATAGCGCATACGTAAGATTCACGGGGCCATTACTACTACTGCTCGAAGAACCCGATCCACTCCCGCCGCATGCTGCGAGCCCCACCGCTATCATCATGATAGCTAAGCCCATCGAGACCAATGCCCAGGACCGCGAAGAGAAGCGGTGCCAGGAACCCTCAATATGTGAGTCATGCCTTGCGATGTCCAGGCGTCTGTGCCAGGTACTGAAGCTCATAGTTGCTCCTCTCTTTCTAGAGAAATAGGTCTGCGGATCCATTCAACTGGTATCCTTACTTGAACCCGCTCAAGTGAATTGAGCGCACAATTTGCTGTTGGAACAGGAAGAACAGGATCAGCAATGGTCCGAGCGCGATGAACGTGGCAGCCATCATCAGGTTCCACTGTGTCCCGTAGTTCGACTGGAACGCCGCAATACCGACGGTGAGCACACGCAGGTTATCCGTGTCCGTGATAATCAAGGGCCAGAGGAAGTTATTCCATGCCTGCACAAACGTGATAACCGCAAGGGTTGCCATAATCGGCCGACTCAACGGCAGGATCACATCACGCAAGATCTGCAGCGTCCCGGCCCCATCAATACGCGCGGCCTTCTCCAGATCCCGCGGAATCGTGAGGAAGAACTGTCGCATCAGGAAAATGCCGAAAGGCGTTCCCAGCACAAACGGGAGAACCAGGCCAGCCCAGGTATTGATCAAGCCAAACGTGCGCAAGATAATGAACAGCGGGATCAGCGTCACAATCTGCGGCACCATCAGGGTCGCCAGGTACAGCCAGAAGATCTGCTCACGACCCGGAAACTCCATTCGTGCAAAGGCATAAGCAGCCATCGTACTGAAAATGAGCTGACCGATCGTCAGGATTGCCGCATAGATCAGCGTATGCAAGACAAAGGGCAGAAAATTGTACTTCGTCACGACATCGATGTAGTTCTGCAAGGTAAACGGGTGCGGCAGAGACCACGCCGAGGACGAGAAAATTTGATCGGGCGGCTTCAGCGATGTCATCAGCGCGAGAAAGTACGGAAACAGCGAGACGACCACCCCGAGCACCAGGATAATATAGGCGACCACGAAGCCCGGTACACGGCGTAAGTAGCGCGTTCTCGCTCGCGCCTCCACCACGCCTGCTTTGCTTGCCGTGCGTTGGGCACTTGCCAGGGACATAATAGCTTCCCCCCTTTCCTCAATGTTGTTGGCACTAGCTCAGATCGTAGATAGTGCGGTTACGGAAGAAAAGCACTTGAAGGAGCGTAATGATGATCAGGATCGCGAACAGCACCATGGAGAGCGCCGAGGCATACCCTGCGTGAAAGAAATTAAACGCCTGCTGGAAAACGTTGAAGTTGAGCACGTTGGTGGCATTGCCGGGACCGCCCTTAGTCATCGCATATACCGTGTCGAAGACCTGCGCGGACCCGATAACGTCTGTTACCAGTACGAAGAACAGGGTCGGCGTCAACAGCGGCAGCGTAATGGCGAAGAACCTCTGAAAAGGACCGGCCCCATCCAGAGACGCGGCCTCATAGAAATCAGGTGGAACACCCTGGAGACCGGCAAGGAAGAACAGCATGTTATATCCGGTATACTGCCAGATATTGACCGCGGCGACGGCTGGCAACGCCCATGCAGGCGAGGACAACCAGACCGGCCCTGTAATGTGGAAGAGGCTCAAAAAGGTGTTGAGCGAGCCGTACTGCGGATCGAATATCCACTGCCACACGATACCCATCGCTATAGCTGTCGCCATCCATGGCACCACAAAGATAGTGCGGAAAACCCCTCTACCAGGAATGTTCTGGTTCAGCAGTAGCGCGAGCAGCAATGCAAAGACCGTCTGCATCGGAATGTTAAGCAAGACGTAGTAAAAGGTCAACAACAGCGAATGCCAGAAGGACGAACTACCAAACATGGTGCCGTAGTTCTTCAAGCCGATGAAGGTTGGCTGGCCGATCAGACTCCAGTTGAAGAGACTGAGCACGGCGATCGCGATGATAGGCAGGAGCGAAAAGATCAGTAGGCCAAGAAAGCTGGGGAAGAGAAACCCATACGCCTGTAGGGCAAACCGCGTTTGAGGCTTGAACAGACGACGTTCTCTCCTGGAGCTGAGAGGATGCTGGCCCAGATCGACGACTTCTTCTCCTCGCATATGGTTGAGCTCCCCTTAACAGTAGTGGATACGCACTTATGAACAATAGTTTCGGTAAAACGGTCTTCCTGACCACTTACTTCACATAGCAGGACCACCCCCTTTCTGGCAGAATCGTTGTGACTGACGGATACATTCGGGCTTACATTTGAGAAGAGGCGACAGGTTAACCGCTCGTCACAACCTCCTCTCTTTCACCGGAGGCGACCCCTCGACGAGAGGAAACTCTACACTTCCTCAGAAGATTGAGCCATTCTCGTGAAAACAATGCAAAGCATCATGAACTCTCCTTCTTTGCTTCCTCTTTCGATGGCGCCTCTAGAGGGGAAACAGAGATTAACGTTAACTGGAGGTCACGCACTTTGCTGAGCAGGCCGTGTAGTGCAGCCTGATCGATCACCTCTCCGGTAAGAACCGTTTCTCCGTTCGCCTCCTGGACCACCGTCATTCCGCCCAACCAGGCCGACCAGCCCCGATCAAGCTTCTCTTTGAGACGAATCCGGTAGAGTGTCATCCTTCCTCCTTTCGCGTGACGCTCATTGCGCAATGGTTGTCATAAGAGGACTCTCTCATGAGAATAACCGACAGCAGTGGACAAAACAACACCAAAAAGCAGTATTTATAGGGCGATTATTGCGGAAGAAAATGGTGAGAGAATGGTGATCTCCACGAAGAGCTGTCTTTTCAAAGGAAGTACATCCAGAGGCGTCTTATCGCTCGCTTTCTCTCCTATAGAAGAGGATATGTCCGCATTTTCGCAACAGCCTGTGCCCGGCTCTGTACGTTGAGTTTTCGGCAGATGTTTGAGACGTGTTTCTTGACTGTGTTCATACTGAGGACAAGGTGACAGGCGATCTCTCGATTGGAAGCGCCGCTCAGTAACAACTGCAGGACTTCCCGTTCACGCGCCGTGAGCGGTTCTACGAACGGATCGGGATGTGGACCAGGAGCCGCCATCGTGTGGGAAAATGCTTCGGCGAATAGTCCTTGCTGCTCGTACCAGCGGTTGGCACGCTGGTACAGGTCTCGCGCCAGCTCAGGGGCTGTTTGCTGCAGTCGGTGGCGTAGAGCCTCAGCAAACAGGCGATGGTAGCGATACCACTGTCCTTTGTCGTCGAGAGCTACCAGGAACAGGTTAGACCGCTCCAGAAAATCGAGCAAGTCCTGGCTTCCGCCCTGTTGCCGCACAGCATCACAGAGTGGCGCACTCAGCCGATCCAGGATGCAGGTTTGCAATAAGAAATCCTGGACGGCTTGACTTTGACGATTCAGCACCTCTTCTAGCAGATAGTCCAACACATAGTGATGGCTACCGCTGAACGCTGTGATAAATGCCTCCGGATCATCACGACCCTGCAAGGAAAATGCGGCGAGCTGCAAGCCAGTGATCCAGCCTTCTGTACGTGTCTGTAGCAGCGCACTCGCTTCTCGCGAAATCGGCAGCTCCATAACCTCTATAAGGAAGGTAGCCGCCTCCTTCTGGGTGAAGCGGAGATCGGTGGCGCGTATTTCCAGTAGATCGTCCCGTCCACGCAGTTGCGCAAGTGGGAGTGGGGGATCTTCGCGGGTCGCAATGACAAGATGCATCTGGGGAGGCAGGTGCTCCAGGAGAAAGGTGAGCGCATAATGAATGAACCTGTCCGTAATGACCTGGTAGTTGTCCAGGACGAGCACGAAGTGCTCCTGAGCGGTTTCGCTCTGTATCAGCAGGTCGTTGATCAGCGGCGTGAGCATGGCCTCCATCGACGGCGGCTGCACCGGGTGATGCAGCAGTGCCTGCCTGGTCGTGTCCAGGTGAAGATCGGCGGTCTGCAAAGCGGCAACCAGGTAAGAGAGGAAGCGTATAGGTTCGTTGTCTTGTGATTCGAGCGAGAGCCAGGCGACAGAGATGTCACACAAGGCCAGCCAGTCGGACAGGAGCGTAGACTTGCCGAAGCCAACCGGTGCCGAAATAAGGGTCAGGGCCTGCTCCATGCCCTGCTGGAGACGTTGGACCAGGCGAGGACGATGCACCAGGTGTGGGCGCGGGCGCGGGACGTGGAGTTTGGTAGCCAACAGCGGATCAGCCGTTAGATCGGTGAGTACCGATCTAGCATTTCGATGAACGCTGCCCTTTTGTGGTACATCGAGCCACAATTCCTGCGCAGCCTGCTCCAGTCGAGGCAGGGTCAGATTGATGCTTCTGCCCAGGTAGCGCTTTGTCAGTTTTCCTCCAACCCGCGCATAAGCATACCAGTATCCCTCGCCACGCTGCTTGAGTTCTTTGTATGCTGTATAAGAGCCATTTCTACCATGAAATGCAAAAGAAGAGATCTGACTCACCCACTCCAGCCAGGCAGGGCTTTCAGGAACGACGTTCAGTACCCGGTTACTCTGACTCTCATACAGTTCGTATGTCTGGTGCAAAGGTGACCAGGCGAGGTTGTAACGCGCGATTTTCGGCATCTGATCTCTCCCGAAACACATTTCTGTACTGTGTTCCCCAACATGGTGTTCCCTACTACGGGAGACCTCATCGCTCGTACCTGTTGGATGACACGACTGCAAGATGAGATTCTTTAATATGAACACGCGTACATATTTTAGGCTGCAATCCGGCATTTCTGTTGTCTGGAATTACAAACTATAGGTATCTGTGATAGGTACCCGATGAGAGAAGAGAGATAATCTGAGAAGCAGGAAACTTCGAGGAACAGAGTACTCTCGTATAATGTCGAAAATTTCTCGAAGTTCAGCTTCTACCAGGTGAAGTAGCACTCAAAAAGACATTTGAGTACCGCGCTACAAGCATTCAGCCATGAACACGTGTACATTCTTATGGTCAATATTACCATCCCTTTTTTGTGCTGTCAAGTGACCATATTGAGCGTTCGGAGACCCAGGAAAAAGGATGAGAAATATCCTACAACCTACAAAATGATCCCATAGGCACCCTTGACAAAAGATAGGTTCCAATGAAATACTAACGGCATCGCTATGAACACGTGTATACTATCATGCGGAGGTTTCCTATGGTTACAAGTGAACAGGTTGCCAGATTAGCAGGCGTCTCTCGTGCAACAGTTTCGCGCGCCCTCAATGGATCAGCGAGGGTAAGCGATGAAGCGAGAGAACGCGTTCACGCCGCGATGGCCGCACTTGGGTATGAACCTGATGTCGTCGCCCAGAGCCTGGTTCGACAACGTTCACAGGTGATTGCTATGAGCCTCTTCGCTGAAGACATCGATCTGCCCCTTTCGCACTTTGGACGAACTGCACAATTCTTCCTCCTGAGTGTGCTGGAGAGCATTGAGCGTGAGGCGGTTTCATTGGGCTATGATTTGCTTTTACCTTCCCGCTCACATGGCAAATTTCCCGAGAACTTCGTGCGGAGTTTACAGACACGGCGTGTCGCCGGGTGTATTGTGTTTCATGGATCCACTTCACGCACCCAGTCCCTGATCCATTCCTCCATTCCCACTGTCTTCATCGATAAGACAGGCCAGGGAAGCCACGCTACTTATGTCAAATCGGATAACATAGATAGCGCTCGTCAGGCGACCGAGCATTTGCTTTCTCTCGGCCACAGGCGCATTGCCTTGCTGACCGGGCTGACCACCGACCAGTCTGGCCTGGAGCGTCTACTTGGATGTCAACAGGCTCTGGCGCAGGCCGGGATCGTTCCAGATCCTGATCTGGTGCGCCAATCTGGCTGGAATCTTGATGAGGCCTGTGAGGCTGCCGGGCTTCTCCTGGCCGAGCGTCGCGACTTTACCGCTATCGTTGCTGGAAGTGATATCATGGCCATCGGTATTCTTCGTGCGCTCACGGAGCAAGGGCTGCGCGTTCCAGATGATGTTTCCTTAATTGGCTTCGATGATATTGATCTGTGCCAGTATACCTCTCCACTGCTCACGACCATGCGGCAGGACCGTGTGGCTATGGGGCGCGGAGCCGTACAACGACTCATCGCGTTAATAGAGGGCACAGGAGAAACTTCTCCCCTGATCCTTCCAACCTGGCTTGTTGTTCGTCAATCAACCGGGCCTGCCAGAAATGGCGAACCCCTGCTCTGACTCCTCGCAGCGGCGGAGGCGCTAAGGGTCAGGCAAAGGAGTTTGCCAACGGTATCGTACTTGACATGATGCAAGAAGGATTGTACTATGCTTTAGCAGGCAACCAATGCACGCGTGTTCAAGACAAACACAGATGGGGATCGCTCTACCATGCGAAAACGATCACCTCTGTTTGAGCACTATTTGAGTCTGGCTCAAGTATTCTTTACTATGGGGGCTTTTGATCATTATGACTTCATCACAGGACACATGGCAAGTGCTGCGCTCACGCCTGGCTGCACTTTTCACGGATGATGCACAGCGCGAGATCTTCTTGACACGACTTGAGGAGCATCTCGTCTCCCTCACCGATCTGCTGTCGGGTCTGTATGGTGAACGGCCCGATTTTGCTGAGCAGCTAGAGCAGATTATCGTTGCGACGGCGCAGGCATTTATCGAACGGCCTCCAGCATTGCATGCGCTCGACGCCAGCCGTGACGCACGATGGTACCAACACGAACGCATGGTGGGTGGCGTCTGCTACGTCGATCTCTATGCAGGCAACCTCGCAGGCATTCGTGCGCGCATCCCTTATTTTCAGGAGTTAGGCCTGACGTATCTGCATTTGATGCCACTCTTCCTCTCACCCGCCTCCGAGAATGACGGTGGGTATGCTGTCAGCAGTTTCCGCGAGATACGCCCCCAACTGGGGACTATGGCGGAACTGGCGGATCTCGCGGCGGAGTTGCGCGCCCATGGTATCAGTCTGGTGCTCGACATGGTGATGAACCATACTTCGGATGAGCATGAGTGGGCCGTACGTGCGAAGACTGGCGATCCCGTCTATCAAGACTATTATCGGATGTTCACCGATGACACAATGCCTAAACGCTACTCACAAACCTTGCGCGAGATCTTCCCCGAGCAGGCACCTGGCAACTTCACGTATATACCAGAGGCACAGCGCTGGGTCTGGACGACATTCCATCGCTATCAATGGGACCTCAATTACGCCAATCCTGCACTCTTTAACGCGATGTTAGGTGAAATGCTCTTCCTGGCGAATCAGGGCGTAGAAGTGCTGCGGCTCGACGCGGTCCCTTTCCTCTGGAAAGAACTGGGCACCAGTTGCGAGAATCTCCCTCAGGCGCACGACATCGTGGCGGCCCTCAATCTGCTGGTCCAGATCGCTGCACCGGCAACGATTTTCAAAGCCGAAGCGATTGTACATCCCGACGAAATCGTGAAATATATCGGGCGCGAATGTGCCATCAGCTACAATCCGTTGCTCATGGTCCTGCTGTGGGAGGCACTGGCGACCGGAGAGACACGACTGCTGCAGTACAGCATGATCAAACGCTTCGCCATCCCCGCGAATGGGGCCTGGGTGAACTATGTGCGCAGCCATGATGATATAGGCTGGGGCTTTGCGAACGAAGATTGTGCCGAAATCGGCATGGATGGACCCGCTCTGCGCGACTTCTTGAATGCCTTCTTCACCGGTCAGAGCAAGGGCAGTTTTGCCGTCGGCCTGCCCTTCGGCTATAACCCTTATACACGCGATATGCGCATCTGTGGCACAACAGCTTCGCTGGCGGGATTGGAACAGGCGCTACACGATGACGACGCCAACGCCATTGACCTGGCCGTCCGGCGCATCCTGGCGATGATGGGCGTGGTTTTCACGGCTGGCGGTATTCCTCTGCTGTACCTTGGTGATGAGATCGGGACACTCAACGATTATGGGTACCGGCAAGATGCCACTAAGGCTGACGACAATCGCTGGGTGCATCGTCCCTTCGCGAACCAGCAAGCTCTGGCTCAACGGCATGATCCCACTACGGTGGTCGGGCGCATCTTTGGCACGCTGCAACGCATGATTGCACTGCGCAAGTCACATCCTATCTTTGCAGCGGACAAACCTACAAACTGGCTGGATTGCAACAATGACCACATCGTGCTGTTCGCGCGTCAGCAGGATCAGCAGGCAGTATACACCGTGGTTAATTTCAGTGCTCAGCCGCAATCTATAGACCTGCATCCTTTCACCACGAGTCCACGCACAATCGACCTGCTTACGGAAACACCCTATGAGAGCAATGAACCATTGACGCTCCCACCCTATGGCATGGTCTGGTTACACAGCACCGGTACTCCGTCGTAGGGGCCTGCCTATTAAGCATGTCTCTTCAAGAAACGCTCGATGCGCACCAGGGCCTCTTCGAGTTGATCGTAGGCCGTACAGTAGGCGGCGCGCAGATAGCCGATGCCCGCATCGCCGAACGCGCTGCCGGGCACAACAGCCACCTTCTCCTCAAAGAGCAGCTTCTCGGCGAACTCTTCGTCGCTCATACCCGTGCCACGAACGGAGGGGAAGGCATAAAAGGCCCCTCGCGGCTTACAGGTGGGCAGGCCGATACGATTGAGCCCCTCCACAAACATTGTGCCGCGCCGCGCGTACTCATCATGCATCACCCGTACGTCTTCTTCGCCGTGGCGCAGCGCTTCGAGCGCTGCCTCCTGGGGGGCCGTTCCCGCGCACATGATGGCGTACTGGTGCACCTTGAGCATGGCCTCTAGAATATGCATTGGGGCCGCAACATAGCCGATGCGCCAACCGGTCATAGCGTACGCTTTCGAGAAGCCATCCAACAGAACGGTGCGCTCCTGCATGCCGGGCATGGCTGCGATGCTCACATGATCGGTCCCATAGACGAGGCGACTGTACACCTCGTCGATCGCTACAGTCAGGTCGTGCTCGACGGCGAGCTTCGCGATCCCCTCCAGTTCGGGACGGGTGACGATCGCGCCGGTGGGGTTGTTGGGGTTGCCGATCAGTATCACCCTGGTGCGCGGGGTGATCGCGGTGGCAATCTCGGAGGCGCGCACGCCGAAGTCGTGTTCCGCGTATGTGGGAACAGGAACGGGGATGCCACCGGATAAGATGATATCCGCCTCATAGGCGACGTAACCTGGATCGGGCGAGATCACCTCATCGCCGGGATCGATCAGTGTGCGCATCGCCAGGTCCACGCCCTCGCTGACACCAACCGTGACCAGGATCTCTTTGGCGGCATTGTAGATGAGACCATAGCGCCGCTCCAGCATCGCGGCAATCTCTTCGCGCAGCTCGATGGTACCATAATTAGATGTGTAGCGCGTGTGACCCTCTAAAATAGATTGTACGCCCGCGTGGCGAATATGCTCAGGCGTCACGAAGTCGGGCTCACCAACTCCGAGGGAGATCACCTCCGGCATAGTATTGATAATATCGAAGAACTTACGAATTCCTGAAGGTCTGACCAGGCGTACTCTCTGCGCCAGGACCTCGCGTTTGACTGACATAACTATATCCCCTTCTCTTTTCAGCAATGAGAGCTTCTCACGGCAACAGCAGTGTTGCCCATCCTATAGCTACCCCTTTTACTTACATTTTACAATATTGTCTAGTGAGATTACCTCAAATGCAGAGATTACAATCTCATCTTTAGCATCCTTTCAAAGATAGCTGAAACTCTACCACATCGAGGAACTCTATACAATGCACCAAAATGAGAATTTTCCGACTTCAGAGGTGGGCCAATCCTCAAAACAGATGATATTGATCGATACCGACATCGGCGATGATATCGATGATGCCCTGGCCCTGGCCCTTGCACTGAGATCGCCCGAGCTCGAACTGCTGGGCGTGACGACGGTCTCCGGAAACACACAGCGACGGGCACAACTGACCGCACACCTGCTCAGTATCGCTGGACACGAGGAGATCCCGGTCGCGCCCGGCATTGCGGAGCCACTGCAACTACGCCATCGTCCATCCGGCGTGCCACAGGCCGCCATTCTCGATGAGCGCGTTGTGTTTCCAGCGGTACTGAGCAGGTGCGCCGCGCCGGAATTTATCGTACAGACTGCGCAGGCCTATTCTGGACACATCACGCTCGTCTGCATCGGTCCACTGACGAATATCGCGACGGCCCTCATTGCGGAACCGGGACTCTTTATGGCGCTGCAAAGGATCGTTATGATGGGTGGTTCCAGCAGTATCCCACTGCCCGAGTGGAATACACGCAGCGACATACGAGCAGCGCAGATTGTGCTGGGCAGCGGCGTCCCCATTACAATGATCGGCCTCAACGTCACGGCACGCTGCCAGTTGCGCACCTCCGATATCGAGCAACTACAGCACCATGAAGGGCCGCTGGCGCAACTGTTGAGCAGGCTCATCTCCGTATGGCAGCGACACAGACCACGCGGCCATCCGGCGTTGCCATACCTGCACGATCCGCTGACGATCGCGGCACTCTGCCGACCGGCTCTCTTCGCCTTCGAGGAAATACCCGTACGCGCCATCACGCGTGGACCATTTCAGGGATTTATGGTGCCACGCGCGATGAAGGGTCCCTGGGTCAATGCCGCCGTCGATGTGCAGGTCGAAGAGGCGCGCTTATGGATACTGCAAAGGCTCCTTACTTAATTCTGCGTGGTACTAAAGGCCCAGATTTCTGACCTTCTCGACGATGCCTGGAAGCGTGGTCAGGACCATATCTACGTCGGAATCGGTGTTCGCCTTGCCCAGCGTCAGGCGCAGACTGCCATGCGACCATTCAGGTGGCAGGCCCATGGCGATCAGGACGTGCGAGGGATCAACGGAACCAGACGTACACGCAGAACCGGTGGAGGCTGCGACGCCGTGCAGGTCGAGACTGAGCAGAATCGATTCTCCTTCGACGCCCTCGAAGCAGAAGCTGGCATTGTTGGGCAAGCGCTTCTCGGGATGGCCTGTGAGCCTGCTGCGGGGAATGGTCAGGATGCCCTCGATCAGGCGATCACGCAGGGTCTTGATACGCGGAGTGACATGCGGTATCTCCTCCTGCGCCAGCCTCAGAGCGGTCGCGGTCCCGACGATGCCAGCAACGTTCTCGGTCCCGGCGCGGCGTCCACGCTCCTGCGAGCCGCCCTGCATCTGCGGCAGGATACGCATCCCCTGGCGCACGTACAGGATGCCCATGCCCTTCGGACCGTAGAACTTATGCGCGGAGAGCGAGAGCAGGTCGGCGTTGAGTTCCGCAACATCGATCGGCAGCGCGCCGCCCGCCTGCACAGCGTCAACGTGGAAGGGGATCTTGCGCGCACGACAGATGCGCCCGATCTCGGCGATCGGCTCAATGGTGCCGACCTCGTTATTGGCATACATGATCGAGACCAGGACGGTCTGATCGGTGATTGCGCGCGCCACGTCATCGGGATCGACGAGTCCATATTCATCGACAGGCAGGTACGTGGTCTTGAAGCCAGAGCGTTCGAGGTACTGGCAGGTATGTAGTACCGCGTGATGTTCGATTGAGGAAGTGATCAGGTGGTTGCCCTTCTTCTGCGCGGCATAGGCCATCCCCTTAATGGCGAGATTGTCGCTCTCGGAACCACAGCCGACGAAGGCGATCTCGGTTGGGCGGCAGTGAATAAGCTCGGCGACCTGCTCACGCGAGCGGTCTATCGCCTGCATCGCGTGGCGTCCCAGCGTGTAGATGCTACTGGCGTTGCCATATTCGGTTGTAAGATACGGGATCATCGCGTCCAGCACGCGGGGGTCCAGCGCGGTCGTGGCGGCGTGATCAAGATAAATGGTGCGCTCTGGCATAGTATCGTGTTCCTGCTATTTATTATGATGAATATAAAGGAATAAGCCCGTTCCATTCACAGGTCTTTGGAACGGGCAACTCATTGTTATGATTATAACATAATCACTGGTGAACTGGTAGCCAGAACAGCATCAAGGAATGCAGCCTTGATGAGATCCCTATAAACCGTTCCAGCTATAGATCGTGTCGGGCTTCACTCCCGGCGATTGATAGGCCAGCGTAATCAGCGTGTGCGGATTGAGCGGAATAGCATTGAAATCGCCGCTATAGGGCTTGCCATTGACATATGCCTGCCAGCCGGCGGTCCGGTCCAGTTGCGTGGGGTATTGCAACTGCGAGAACTGCTGCTTCCAGACGTGCAGGAAGTTTCCCAGCGTAAAGGTCATCTGCTGCGGGGCCTCTATATGGATCACACCACTTGTATCGTGCGTATGCAGCCAGTAGAAGCAGGTATTGGTGATGCCGACGTACTGCGACACAGGCACTGCCTGCCCCTTGATATAGATGGAGAGGTGGGCATGGACGTGATAGGTAAGCTGCTCCGACGAGTTGCACTGCACATTATCGACGGTCGGACTGAGCGATTGCTGGCTACTTGTATCGACAGGCGTGGATGCACTCGTCGCAATAGGAGCTGCTTGCGTGGTCGTCGCGCCAGTCGTTGAGCCACGGGTAAAATACAGGAAAGAGGCAACCGTCAGCACAGCGGCAGCGATGACGACGCCGACCACGATCCATCGTAAACGTGCTGCGCGCCGCTGTGCCGCCGCCTGGCGAAGCTGCTGCCCGCGACGTTCGCGGCGACGATCCTGTTTCGTTCCTGATTTCATTGGTTGGTTCGTTGATGGTTTAGGCATGAATAGATTCCAATTCCTTATTGACTGGTCTTTATTGACTGGATTGACTGCTCTTTTTCTTCTTAAAAAAGCCTTCGTTCATACTTCCGCTGCGATAGCCCAGCAGGTCGATAGACACATAGGAATAGCCTATTTTGCGTAGACCGTCGGTGACGATGTGGCTCATCTCTTCCTCGATGAGTAGTGGCATCTCCGCGCGCTCAACCTCGATGCGTGCGACCTTGTCATGGTGGCGCACGCGCAATTGGTGGAAGCCCAGCTCGTGCAGCAGTTTCTCCGCCTTATACACCATCTGTAGCGAGGTGACATCGACCCTGCTTCCATAGGGAATACGCGAGGAGAAGCAGGCCATCGCGGGCTTATCCCAGACGGGGACGCCAAGCATACGAGCGATCGCACGGATCTCGCGCTTGCCTATCTCCGCCTCTTTCAGTGGTCCGCGTACCTGAAACTCGCGGGCGGCGCGCTGGCCGGGGCGAAAATCGCCATCATCATCTTTGTTGACGCCATACGCAATATAGCGTAGATTGTGCTGCTTCGCGAGCGGCTCTAATTGAGAGAACAGTTCGGTCTTACAGAAGTAACAGCGATTCACGGTATTGGAGACATAGCGCTCGTCCTCAAGCTCGTGGGTCTCCAGGGTCAGCAGTGGTATGCCCATCTGCGCAGCGACTTCGACGGCCTCGGCGGTCTCTTCCGGCGCGTAGGCAGCCGAGGAGGCGATCGCGCCCACCGCGCGGTCGCCCAGCACATCGTGGGCAACTTTGAGCAGTAGCGCGCTATCGACGCCGCCCGAATAGGCGATCAGCACCGACTCCATCTCGCGCAGAAGCGCTTGCAGGCGTTCATATTTTGTCTGCGTCTCGACGTCCAGCGTCTCAACGCGCTCAGTATTGACATGAAAGGTCTCAAGCATTATGGTTAACTCCAGGGCAGGGTACAGCATACAGGCCACATTTTCCATGCATCTTTTCATGGCCGTCTCAGGCACCTGGCCCCTATTATAGCATAGAGCTACGAATCCTCCCCATCGATATCCTGCTGGGAATATCGATGGGTATGTTACATATTTCTTTGCGCACCGTAGCGCATACAGGAGGCCCGTAAATGCCAGAACGTTCCTTGATCGCCGCGCTCATCCTGGCCGCTGGCAGTTCCAGCCGCATGGGTGGTGGACGACACAAACTGCTCTTGCCACTGGGCGATCGTCCGGTCCTGGCTCACGTGATCGCGGCAGCCCTCGCGTCGCAGGCCCGTCCCATCATCGTCGTGCTGGGCCACCAGGCCGCACAGGTACGCGCTCAGATCGCAGCATATCTCGCTCATCCCGACGTTCTCAGCATAGAAAATCCCGACTATTTGCAAGGCATGAGCACATCGTTGCGCGCGGGGATACAGGCGCTCAGCGCTAGAGAGAACAAAGAAGGATCATTGTCGCATTTCCCCGCAGGCGCCCTCATCATGCTCGGAGATCAGCCCCTGATGACCGCGCACATCATGGACACGCTCATCGCCAGCAAACGGACGACTGGGAAGCGCATTCTCATCCCATTTTACAACGGTGAGCGCGGCAATCCGGTCCTCTTCGACGCCAGCCTCTTTCCCGAACTGCTGGAGATCACGGGCGATGGAGGGGCACGCAGCGTCATCGAGCGCCATCGGCAAGAGATCGCAAACATAGAGTTGGGCGCCTCGATAGCGAGCTACGACGTAGATACCTGGGATGCGTATCAAGCAGTCGTGGCGGAGTGGGAAAGGCGGCAGGGTTCATGAATATGGATATGGAACTTTTTGCGCCCCTCGTACGTGTACAATGCAGGTCTAGGAAGAAAATTTGAGGGGCTCACGTCTCTCTCCTTGCCCCTGAAAAAGAGGCACATCAAGGCGAATATCCCAATCATTCTCAGGGATTGACCATCCTGGTGAAACAAAGAAGACAGATGCTCTCTCAATGATGAAAGGAGCAAAAACGTATATGACGACAATGACTGAACGCTCAACAATGATAGCTGTTTTCGCAGACCGTGATCCAGCGAATCAGGCCATCGATAACCTTCGTCGTGCTGGATATAGCTATGAACAGATCCGGTTAGTGGAACACGGCACGAATAGTTTTATGGAGAACCTTAAAAGTCTGTTTACGGGTCAGACAACTGCTACTGCTGACGACTGGATGAGAATAGGTGTGGCAGAACAAGATGCACACAACTATCAAAATGAACTTGATGCGGGTCACAGCATTGTGCTTATCAAAGCTGTTAATAATCCAGAGCAGGCTCTCAGTATCCTGCGTCAGAGCGGTGCATATGATATTGCTACTCGCCTGAGAACTGCACAACCAGTTGCTCATCCCAATGTTGCTCAGGGAGCTTACAATCCTAATGCTGTTCAAGGGGCTTACGATCCTAATGCTCAGCCAGGAACCTACAATCCCAATGCTGCTCAAGGACCTTACAATCCCAATGCTCAACCGGGAACCCCTGGTACCCAGCCCCAACCCCGTCCAGTCAATCCACAAGGCGATCGAAACTCTTAACTGTTACAAGCAAGCGATCACTTTTACAGGGGAGGGTGCATCTAGCATTCTCCCTCTTGTTCTTAAACAAGAAGATTCTGATTTCTCAGAGGTCTTTGTTGCCTGAACAACTATCTCTACCTAACACGATTTACAGGACGAGGGGGAGGTGGCCTGATCATAACAACAGTCGGCTGACCAGCGCGACGATTTCCTGATGGATCTGCTCAGGCGATTGCGAGGCATCAATGACTTTGATGCGCTCAGGATATGTGCGAGCAAGCTTAAGGAAGGCATCACGCAAGCAGCGATGGAACTGCTCGGATTCTTTGTCGAAGCGATTTTGCTGATATCCAGTCACATCTTGAGACGCACCGGTCCGGTCATGAACGTTCATTGGATCAAGATCGAGAAGAACTGTGAGGTCAGGTACATGTTTTTGGGTTGCTAATAATGAGAGTTGCTCTATACGTTCCATACCCAATCCTCTTGCGGCTCCCTGGTAGGCTATGCTCGAATCGATAGAGCGGTCAGTAATCACTACCTTCCCATCTGCCAGTGCGGGCAATACCAGCGTCGCAAAATGTTGAGCACGATCGGCTTGAAACAGAAACGCTTCTGCGAGAGGAGTGATAACCAGATCGGGGCGGTTGAGTAGAATCTGACGTATCTCTTGACCAAGCGGCGTACCTCCTGGCTCACGAGTACGCACATAAGAAATATGGTGGGACTCCAACCAATGTCCCAATAAGTCCATTTGAGTAGTCTTTCCTGAACCATCAAGACCTTCAAATGCTATAAGTCTCCCCTCAGTCATCTATTTCCTTTTCTTTAAAGGCTACTATTTCCCTCTATCCGACCGGTACACATCGTAGTCCCAGTCGAAATATGGCTTGGGCAACATATCCTCCGGCGTCCACTGATGATCGCTCTTGCCGTATTTGCCGCGATACTCCTTGAGCGTTTCTCCGACGTACTCGAAGGTGAGCTGACAGATGCGGAAGCCGACCGGCACGAGGATAGTGGTCTGCGTATGGTTGCTGATCTCCATGGTCCAACGGCTGATATAGCCAACGTCGCCAACGCCGGCGCAGCGACAGACCGAGAGTCCCGAGCGCGCCACGGTGCTGCGCGAATACATCTTCGCGAGATAGCCGTTGTGGCCGCCGATGACCTCCTGCGTATGCGCCAGAATGGTTGTGCCGGGCCGGATAGCGATCTTGCCATCCCTGGCCTTGCGCGGCTCGCCCCAATAGCCACGAATTTCGGCGGGAATCTCCAGATGCATCACTTCAATGTTGGCATCGCCCTGAAAATACCACTCACCCAGGCGGCAATCGTAAGAATTCGTCCCCAGGTGCCGCTCATCGAACGGCTCAATGACAAGGTTGCCGTTCTTCAACTCTTCGAGTATACGTTTGTCGGATAATAACATGCTCGCACGCTCTCCAGGTACTTCTCGATAAACGGCGCTGCCTGCAAGGCGACCCTTGCGGTCGCCCTGCGCGCCGACACGTCCTCTCCACGCCCCACTGTGCCCGCAACGGGTCGCCCTGCGCCAATGTCCTGCATCTTCTTAAAAATAAACGTTGTACCAATCATTATAGCGTACTACGCAATATCCTCCGCATGCGGCAGCCCGTCAATGCTTTCTTCAGCGTCGGCGAGGATCGGCAGGGTGCGCACGGCATCCACCTCGGTCCATATGCGTTGCACCAGGCATTGTGCCTCTTCGCAATCGGTGAGCGCGTGTTGGAAAGGGAAGAAGGCGCGATCGTCGCTGTGCCGGTGTATCCAGCGACTAATGATATTGATCTGATCAACCTCGGCCTTACCGACAACGCCGGGCGGAGCGCCGAGCTGCGCTGCGACTTCCAGTAAAGAGTGCATCGCGTCGTTCATCGCGCCTATCTCGTGAGGGACACATGCCTGCTGTACCAGGCGTCCATGCCGAATGAGGAAGATCTCGTTGTGGCCCTCTTGCGCCGAGGGATAGACGATGAACAGGTTGTTGGCTTCGACAGCGCCGGTGATCAGTCGTTGCCCGATCAGGATCTCGTCGGCGCTGCGAATGGCGTCACGGAGCCAGGCAGCACGCTCAAAGTTCAACTGCTGCGATGCCTCGAACATCTGGCAGCGCAGGCGCTCCACCAGGTCCCCACGCTCGCCACCCAGGAAGGCGCAGACCTGCTCGATCACCTGCTGATAGGCGACGGGATCAACGTCGACGCCGCGGCAGGGGCCGGGACAGCGATTGAGATGCAGGCGCAGGCAAGGATCTGAGGGCTTCGCCTGCGGCGGTAGACTGCGCGTACAGGTGCGAATGGGGAAGATCTTCTGCATTAATTCGATAGTGAGATCGACCAGGTGCCGACTGCGGAAGGGTCCAAAGTAACGCGCGCCGTCGGCGGCGACCTCGCGCGTGGCATAGACGCGCGGAAAGGGATGTTGAACATCGATCTTAATAAAGGGATACAGCTCGTAGTTGCGCAACTGCACATTGTACGCGGGCTGCAGCTCTTTGATCATGCGCGACTCAACCAGCAGGGCCTCCAGTTCGGAACCCAGCACGACCGTCTCGATCTCCTTGACGCTCTGCAGCAGCCCATCCATCTTGCGCGTGTAGCCCAGCGGCTGACTGTAGTATGATGAGAGCCGGTCCTTGAGGCATTTGGCCTTCCCCACGTAGATTACCTGCTGGTAGGCATCCTTCATAAGGTAGACGCCGGGCTTTGTCGGAAACTCGCGCTTCAGTGCGGGATCGAGGAAGAGGCTCCCGTTGGGACGCGAGGTGGTCGTAGCGGCGGGTGCCAACTTGCCATCGGCGCGCCACAACTTCCCCCTCTCGGTGGTAACGACCTGCGTGATGTCACCACTCCACGCCACGGGAAGTTGCACGCGGAGTTTAAGATGGCCGAGCGTCGCGATGCCCTGCTGCTTTGCACGTTCAAGAATGCGCAGAAAGACAGCGGCGGTCACCTCCGCATCGCCGAGCGCGCGGTGCCGATGCAGCGCCTGGATCTTCAGGTACTCGGCCACCGTATCGAGCTTGAAGCGCTTCAAACCCGGCAGGAAGCGCCGCGCCAGCAGAATGGTATCGAGTCCGTCCAGCGCGCAGCTCTGTCCCAGCAGGCGCGCCTCGTACGCCAGAAAATTGATATCGAAGCCGAGATTGTGACCGACCAGGGTCGCGTCCTCGATGAACGAGAAGAAGTCGGGAAAGATTTCCTTCGCCGTAGGCGCGGTCTCCACCATCTCCGGCGTAATGCCAGTAAACTTCACGATAAAGGGCGGCAGGCGGCGACCGGGATTGATCAGGCTGTGGAAAGAGTCGATAACCGCGCCACTGCGCAGGCGCACCGCCGCGACCTCGATCACGCGATCGGGGCCGGGTCGCAGACCCGTCGTCTCGGTATCGACCACCACAAACTCGCACTCATCGAGCGTTTGCTGCGTGCTGCGCCACGAGCTCAGAGACCAGAGCAGCGAGCTACCGATGCCGGTCTCGCCGCTGGACTCAAATAACGGGGAACTTCTCAATGCCTTGCGCAGGTGCACAGTCCACAGATTCGTGTTGCCGCTGGCACCAAAGAGATGCTGTATCAGCAGGTCTTCGGACGTGGGCTGTCCCAGCATCTCCAACAGTTCGTGAGCGCGTCGCAGCAAGGTCCCGCGCTGCGGTAGCACACCAGATTCCTCTTGCCTCATAGCGGTGCTCTCCCAGATCAGAAACAGGCAGTTAGATCATGCGTACCAGAATAACACGCTCAGATGCGTTTGGCAAGATTCATACGGGAGAACGGGAGAAAAGGAGCAGCGGCGCTAGCGCATTGCCTCCAACTTGCGCGTGAATTCCTCGCAAAACGCCGTCAGTTCCTGGGCAGCAATAGCGTGCTCTTCATCCACAGCCAGGAGGGCGAAAACGCGCGGGCCTTTGAGTTGCGCAGGTAAATCGGCTGGCTTTGAGACGATGTGAATGTGGACATGATGAAACCCTTCACCCTCGGCGAAACACATGAGGTATTCTTTCTGGATGGAGGGATCAGTGTGCATCACTTGAACCAGTTTGTACTCGATCTCTGCTAATTCCTGGAACTCCTCTTTCGTGAGTTCATGCAGAGCCTCGATGTGACGTTTGGGCAAGATGACGAGCCAGCCGAGGTGCGTGGTGGGATAGGCGTAATCGACGATCCAGTGAGTGCCCTCGTAGATGAATGGTCCAGGAGAGATACGTCGCTCTCCACTCAAATTCAGGCAGGTAAGACAGCCCATGAAATCCTCGTTTCTCATCTGCTAAATCGGACGCGGCGCAAGGCAACGCGTTCGCCATCCGATCGGGTTCAATACACTCAGCATATATGTTACTATATATGAATGAGAAATATTTGTGACTGTAAAAATTATTAAGAGTTGCGAGGTACTTGTATTATGGCTTTCTGCGGACAATGTGGGCTACTCCTCAATTCTAATGTCGCAAGGTGTCCGCGCTGTGGGACGGTGACGGAATTCGATGTGGCGACGCCAGATGCGCCAGTAGGCGGGAACGACGCAACCATCATAGGGCATGGTGATAATAACACACAGTTGAAAGAACCGCCATATACGCCACTACCGCAATCAGGCTACCCTATGCAATCTGGCGGCACCTACCCCTCCAATAAGATGCCGGAAGCCGCCTATCCGCCACCCGGCAATTCTCCTTCGTCACCCAGCGTACAGAGCGGCGGCAATTCTCCCTCATACCACACACCCATCTATCCCTCCCAGCCCGGCGGCAACTATGTCCCGCCGGGAGTTTCTCAACCCGGCACTTACCCTTCGACCGATCCAGGCTATCCATCGCCGCCACGCAAGACGCCAAAATGGCCCTTCATCCTGGCACTTCTACTCGTCTTCCTGGTAGGCATGGCTTCGGCAGCATTTTTTATACTGGGACCATCTCACCTTCCCTGGCTAGCAGGTAACAACAATGCGGCGACGCCCACCGTAGTGCCTACCCCACAACCATCCCCCGCCACCCAGACGCAGAACACGCCAGCCGCCCAACCATCCCCTACTTCCCAGTCATCGCCGACGCCATCTCCAACACCACAACCAACGCTGGCGGCACAGGCGACGGTCCAACAGTACTATACTGATATTAACAATAAAGACTATCGAGGTGCTTATAATCTATGGGTCAACTATCCACAAAGCTATGCTCAATTTCAACAAGGCTTCGCCCATACTCGCCACGACAACATCACTCTTGGGGATACCACAGTACAGAACGATGGAAGCGTACAGGTAAACATCACTATTCAATCAACCGAGGACGCGGCATCAGGCACGGGCACGCAGGTAAGCACCTACCAGGGCTACTACATCGTGGGGCAGCAGTCGGACGGCACGTGGAAGATCGTGACCGCCAATATTAATCGCGCTTAGAAAGGAATGTTGCATGAGTGATCTTCCACGCCTGGCGAGCCTGCTGAAATCAAGGAACACGATCGACGACAAGATCTCTACGTTGATTGGGCGTACGGCGCAGGCAAACAATATTGGTGAATATATCGCTTCGATTATCTTTCGTATCGCGCTCGAGGAGACGGGCAAACGCAGGGGATATGATGGTCGCTTCAGCTCAGGCGCACTCGCCGGGCAGACAGTGGATATTCAGTGGCATCCCAGGCACGACGGTCTGCTGAACATAAAGCTGGAAGCACTGCCGGATTACTACCTTGTCCTGGCCGGACCCGACGCCTCATCACTGGGCATCGCCAGCCCCTGGGTGATCGAGTCGATCTTCCTCTTCAACGCCAGTGAGCTCCTCAATGCGCTGCGTGAACGCGGCGTGCAGATCGGCAGCGGCACCAGCGTTACCGGGCCGTTGTGGGAGCGTGCGGAGATCTATCCCGTTCCACGCAACAACAGGCTGATTATCGCAGACGAGGAGCGCAGGCTGCTCGTTCTTTTTGGTTAAAAGATGTTCGTTAGCTTGCTTTGCGACAGGGAATTGCACTTCAGTGACATATTGGGTTGGCTCCACAAGCTCTCCATGGCGCAGACGAAGCAGGCGAGGTGAGCCAGTGGGTCGATACCCGTTGCTTTCATTCAGCGGTACAGGGCTACGTGTGCCTGACCCAGAGAAAGATCATAGCCCGTATGAATAGTGCTAGAGTGCCGGTCAAGAAATCAAGCCGCAGCCTGAAAGTCAGCAGGAAGCGCCTGGGAACGGGCGAGGACGTGCAGATTGTGGACCACAGCACAGCGCCGCAGGTCGAAGAGATTCTTGCGCAGTCCGCGATAGCGTGCGCGTCGCCCTTGCCATCGACCCACATGGGCCAGGGTATGTTCGACAGCTACCCGTTCGCGCAGTTTGGTCCGTCCTTGTGATGTTTGTTGGCGTTGGCGTAATTCGATAAGCAACGCCTCGTCGGGATGAATGCTGACGCTGCGCCCCTTGGGACTGGTGGTGCATTGGGGTTGCAAGGGACACTGGGCGCAGATCTCTTTGGGAAAGTGAACGGTGCCACCAAGCATAAAAGGCATCTCTTGCGAAGCTGGACACCGGATGATCTGCTGTTCCCAGTCCAAGCTAAAGGCTTGTTTGTGAAACCGTTTGCCTACGCGAACCGGCCAAGCTTTGCAATAGATCTCCAGGTTATCGGAGCGTTTGCGAACCAGATGGCTACTCAAATAGGCCCGATCGATATGCAATTCTTTCAAACAGACGTCTTGCCGATCAAGATCTACGCTGATCTCCTCAGTTACACTAGCTTCGGGCATATTCGCAGGCGTGATGCCCACTGCTCGAATGAGACCAGTATCCAGATCGTGCAGCACATGGCGCTTGTATCCATCCACCCGCACACTTCGGCTTTTGCGTCCGTGGCGCATTTCGGAGTCTTCGACACTGATGCGCCGGTCTTTGGCAACTCCCTTGACGAGACTCACCTTTCCCTCTTCGCTGGTTTGCACATCTTGTTCCCCAACCTGTTTGGCAATTGCCAGAACCGGGTCGGCCACAGCTTTGTCTTCTGGATCGCTCAACTGCTGGACCCAGGCGTCGACGGTGTGTAGCACCTGCAGAATCAGTGTGAGCGCCTCATCTTTCTGCAGTTGTTGATCCCAATCCCGGTCCAGCGCCGCCTTCAGACTTGTCCCGCAGACCACCTCTGCCCCAGCCTCTTTCCCCACTTCCATCAGTTCTCTCCCCTGCTGGTCGGCCACCACACGCATGACCTTTTTGAGCGCATGTCCCACCAGGTTGTAGGTATCCTCAACTCGTCCCGCTCCCCACAATGGACTGCTATCCAAGGCAGCGCGTAATGGTCGTGACCCAAATGCCTGGCTTTGGCTCGCAATCTCGATGGTTCGTTCGATGAGCCGTCGGTCCATCTGTCCCTCGATCAGCCGCTGGCGGAAAGCCACCAGCGTTCCTTTGCTAAAAGGAGCCTCCCCGGTATCGATACAATCGAGGACAAGCTGCCACCGCCGGTCCATCACGGTCGCCTCAATGACTTCATCATCGGAGACCCCTGTATATGCCTCCAGGATCAGCGCCAGAGCCAGCATCGCTGGGGCTACCGGAGGCTGCCCTCGCTCTGCTTTCCGGTACAAGGTAGCCAATTCTTGCTGGAACGCTTCATCGAACAGTTCGTGTCGGTGCTGGCGCAGAAACACAAACAGTTTCGCTTTCCGTATCCGTTTCACAATCTGTTCCTCTTGGGCCGAAAGCTCGACAGATGGCTGCCAAGGCAATGGTTGCATGTTTCCTCTCCTCAGCTTTTTTGCACCTTCTTTAGAAACATCCTACGGCTCGCACCAGCTGCTGCAGCGTAGGGTAGGTGCCACTACTGTTTAGCGTATTGCCGAGGGTTTCTACCGGGACAAAGTCGATATACTGGCTGGTATAGAGCGGCGTTTTGTACAGGCCAGAGTAAAAGCTGAATGTGGGGGTGTTTGGAAAGATATCCCATAGGCGTCAAGTGAAGGCTCTCAAGGGCCAGAAAGCAGGAGAAAAGAGAGACAAAAAAGGACTCCTGTGAGAAGATAGCATTGAATCTTCATCACTTCCCAAGGAGTCGTGGTATGAGTAGTAGAGCACAGGTGTCTGAGACCTTGAAAACGGTTTTTGAGCAGGAGGCTCCCAAATGGGCTCGGAAGCATGGGTTGCGTGAACGTCTCTTCAGTGGCACCACTCTGGCCTACGTGCTGGTGTTGGGGTGGTTGCCGCATCCAGAAGCAGGGTCGAGCGCCCTGGCTCGCTTTGCTGGGAGCTTTGGCCTGCGCGTGCAGAACCAGCAGATCGAGGCTCACTTTACGGAGCGAACCGCTGCCTGGTTGCTTGATCGGCTGCAGCATGCGGTCAGCCTGGTGGTCACCGCCTCCCACGAGGTGTCGATCCCTTTGCTCTCGCGCTGTGCCGCCGTCTGGATCGAGGAGAGCAGTACCGTTTCCTTGCCTGCGGCCTTGGCGAGCGTGTGGCAAGGCTGTGGCGGCAACAGCAAGCACAGTCAGGCTCCCCTGACCGAAGCGTCGCTCAAACTGGGTGTGCGCTGGAATCTGCGAGCAGGCCCGTTGCAAGGCCCGTATCTGCACTCGGCTCGCACTCATGATCGACACACGGACCTAGCTGAGCAACCGATGGAACCCGGGAGCCTGTGGATCGCCGATCTGGGCGACTTTGCTCTGTACTGGCTGGCTCACTTGAGTGCGCAGGGGATCTTCTTCTTGATCCGTTTGAAAGATCCCATCACTCTCTGGATCAACGATCAGCGGGGGGAGTTGCTGGACTGCTGGCCTGGGGCCGGGCAAGCGCCTCTGGACACGCTTGTCCGTTTGGGAGCCAGGGGCGAGCTGGAGGTCCGACTGCTGGCCTGGCGTGTCCCGGATGAAGCCGTTGCCAAACGGGAGGCCCGCATCCGCGAGGAGGCCCGCACCCACCAAAAACCGGTGCCAGCGCGCACGCTGGCGGTGGCTCGTTGGACCCTCGTGGTGACCTCGGTGCCCGCCCACCTGCTTTCCCTGAGCGAGGCGCAAGCTCTGCTGCGAGCCCGCTGGCAGATCGAACGGCTCTTCAAATTGTGGAAAGAGCAGTGCTTGCTGGATGAATGGCGGACCAAGAACCCGCAACGCATTCTCTGTGAGGTCTACGCCAAACGGTTGGCCATGCTGGTGCAGCATGGGTTGACCATCCTGGCTTGCTGGGATGATCCCCATCCCAGCCTGTTGGCTGTGACCGAAGTGATCCGTGAGAATGTCTCGACTCTGGTCTATGGGCTCACCGGTCGCCTTTCGTTGCGCAAAGCGCTGGTCTTGATCGTGCAAGGTATTCAAGGAAACGGTTCTATTCCGGCTCGCGCCAGGCGCCCCTCGGCTTCCCGCCTGCTCTTAGGCGCACCCGTCTGGGGCTTCACTTGACGCCTATGGGGTGTTTGGAAAGATATCCGTGCTGGACGACGTGATCTGGTAGAGCTGGCTGAAGGTGCCGAAACGACTGAGCGCCACAACCATCGCCCAACGTTGTGCCGCGCAGTATGGGCAGTATTCCGCGCCAATATAGAGCATTTCTGGCTTACCCGTCGGGCCGACTAGCGGCGGCAGCGACGAAGAGCCTGAGCTTTTCATAATCTGAAATGGACTCTTCACCCCGCCCGTACCTACAGATTCCAGTGTCGCCGGGTTAACGTGCGTCACCGCGTTGAAGACCTGCGAGCTGGTAAGCGTGGGAGCCTGCGCGGGCTGGTTTTCCAGGTGCGAAATAAGCACGAAGATGCCGATGATGCCTACAATAAGTACCACGACGATTGGGATCATATATCGCTGATCCCAACCCCTGCGCACGCGCTTGCGCCGATTCTGCTGGAGCGGCTTTGGGCGAGCAGTCGAACTGCTCGCCACCGCCGCTTTCGCCTGCGCGCCTTCCAACCGGCTCTGGCGCTGCTGGCGCTGTTGCTCGCGCCTCTGCGCCGCCGAGATGTTGGATTGTTTCTGTTTTGCCATGATCCGTTCCTTGTCAATCACTCACATTTTTTCTGTGCATCATTGTACTGCAAACACCTCGTATTCTCAACTACCCTGCTTGCAGCCTGTCCGCTCAGTATTAGCACTTGTGATGGAGTTGTGAGGAGATTAGACAGGAAAACAGATATGTCTCACGTGTGCCTACGGTAATTGCCGAAGCCCGGTGATGTTCCCATCTGCGTCTTTGACCCATGCAATCAGCATTCCCCCACCGACATTTCTGACCTCTTGCTGGATTTGCGCGCCAGCGTCTACCAATGTTTGCAGACTGGCACGAATGTCGCTAACGGGAAAGTAGCTGATAGGTCCCGTCAAGCCCTGGTGATGGCCATGAGGATCTAATCCTATTTCCTGGTCTCCCACCCGAAAGCCAACATAATACGCCCCATCCACATAAGGCTCTACACCCAAAAGCGTGCTGTAGAGCGTCTTCGCTTGAGCTATGTCTTTGACCGGGTAGACGACTAAACTGATACCTTGATTCATGAACGACTCCTTCTACTTGATACTAGCCGTATGTAGGGGCGGCATTCATTGCGCCCTCGTCCAGCCACCAGGGCGCAATGAATGCCGCCCCTACATGCCGATTGAACGTTGACGAGGTCGCCCGCTTGCGTTCTACGGGAGCCGATCTCCCTGTCACATCGGCCGGGTTTCGCTCGTCACTACTATGACGGAACGCGACGAGAGAATGTGACCGGTGGAAAAATAAGTTTCGCTCGTCACTACTATAACGGAACACAACGAAGGAATGTCACCGGACCCCCGCATAAATGACGGGGGCTTGCATCTAGCCCTTGACCGAGAGACTGATTAGCCAGGCTCTCTAGTACTACAACCGTAGTTATAAGGGCGTATGAGACCTTGGACGGGAGCGTCTGCGAAGCACACGTCGTCGATAATGGCTTCGATGGGCCCAGAAGCGCTTCCCGCCTCGCGAAACAGCGACCAGGCGAGCCTCAGTT
>WNGD01000639.1_pt1 | contig 37689 bp, 35 predicted proteins | sample 5400671 | NCBI WGS metagenome assembly WNGD01 (sample SAMN13153369, study PRJNA577476) | soil metagenome | isolation source: 40 cm soil or saprolite under grassland replicate 2 | place: USA:California | collected 2016-06-15 | reverse complement strand
ATCGAAGCAAGCGCATCTGAAAGCAGGCTGAGAGCGGCCTAAGAATTCCGGCAAGCGTAGCGCTCGGCACGGTTCGTGTCGATGAACAAAGTGCGGCAAAATCGCTTGATTTCAGCGGAGCAGCGTTGTTACAAGCTCTGGTATGTTGCCCCCGCATGCAGGCCGCTCCCCGCTCGACGTTCGAACCCGCCGGGGCGGGAGCGCTGCTGATCGCAGCGCTGACAATGTGCATCGGTCTCGGCGCGCTGATCGGCTGGGCCGCCGGGTCGGTCGGGCTCGGAGCCCTCGGCGGCGCGATCGTCGGCATTCCGGCCGGGGTCTTCTGGGTCTATCGCCGCTACCGCGGAGCGTTCCGGTGAGGGCCGCGCTCTTCTCGACGCCGCGACCCGAGCCCGCGCACCTCCTGCCGGCGCTCGCGAGCGCGCTCGTGCTCGTGCTCGCGCTGCCCGTGTTCGTCCTCTCGAACTGGCCGCTCGCCGGCTGGGCGCTTGCAGCGGTGCTCTGGATCGGGGTGCATGCGCTCGACCTCGTACTGGCGCACGCGCGGTCGCGCACCGGTAGCCTCGCCGCTTCAGGCGTGCAGGCGTTCGGACTCTTCTTCAAGGCGGTGGCTCTGCTCGTCATCCTCGTTGCCGCGGCGGTCTCGAACCCGCGCCTGGCCGTGGCCGCGACGCTGACCTACGCACTCGCGTACACGCTCGAGCTCGGGCTCTCGCTCGCGAGCTACTTCGGAGCGTCGCGATGAGGGCGCGTCTCCTTGCGGCGATCGTCGTCGCGCTCACCGCGCCGCCGGCGGCGCTCGCGCGCGGGACGTTCGACCCGTCGACTGAGTTCGAGCAGCACAAGTGGATCCCGATCCATCTCGGCCCTCTCGACCTCTCGATCACGAAGGCGGTCGTCTACCTGCTCATCAGCACGGCGCTGACGATCCTGCTCGGGCTCCTGCTGATGCGAGGGAAGGCGATCAACCGCCGGCTGGTGGTCGGTGAGCAGATCTACGAGATCGCGCAGGTGCAGGTCGCCGAGCAGGGCCTGCCCTCCAAGGCGATCGGCCGCTGGTTCCCGTACGTGGCCACGCTGATGCTCTTCATCTGGGTCGTGAACATGCTCGGGTTCATCCCGCTGCCGCTCACCGGGGAGACGTGGCACCACATCCCGGTCTGGGGGATCTACGCCGCGACGTCGTCGCTCTCGGTGACGCTCGCGCTCGCGCTGCTGACGTTCTTCTTCACCCACATCGAGGGCATCCGATGGAACGGGCCGGTCCGCTACTTCAGGAGCTGGATCCCCGAGGTGCCGAAGGCGATCCTGCCGCTGATCGTGCCGCTCGAGATCCTCGGCCAGTTCATGCGCCTGATCTCGCTCAGCGTCCGTCTCTACGCGAACATGCTGGCCGGCCACATGCTGATCCTCACCTTCATCGGCCTGATCTTCGTGCTCCAGAGCCTCGCGTACGCCTTCGTCATCATCCCCGCAACCCTGTTCTATCTCTTCGAGGTCATCATCGTCGTCTCGATCCAGGCGTTCATCTTCGCCGCCCTGTCCGCCATCTACATCGGCTCGGCGATCGAGCCGGAACACTAGGAGGAACGCATGCTGCACCCGCTCGTCTTCGCCACCACCGGCGACGTCACGAAGGCCGGCAAGGCGATCGCCCTCGCGCTCGGCATCGGTCTCGGCGCGCTCGGCGCGGGCGTCGGCATCGGCAACATCTTCGCGTCGATGATCCAGTCGGTCGCCCGGCAACCCGAGCTGCGCGGCGAGCTGCAGGGGATCCAGTGGCTCGGCTTCGCGCTCACCGAGGCGGTCGTCTTCTATGGCCTGATCGGCGGCCTGCTCGCGTACGTGCTCGTCTGATGCTCGCCTCGAACGCCCTCATCCAGGTCACGCCCGGCCTGATGATCTGGACGATCGTCTGCTTCCTGATCACGCTCTTCGTGCTCAAGCGCGTCGCGTTCGGACCGATCCAGAAGGCGATCGACGAGCGCCGGGAGCGCGTCCGGCGCTCGCTCGAAGAGGCCGACAACGCGCGCGCCGAGGCGCGAAGGCTGCTCGAGGAGCACCGCGCCCTGATCGCACAGGCGCGTGGGCAGGCCGAGGAGATCCTCGCCGAGGCGCGCAAGACACGCGAGGCGATGGAGCGACGCATGCGCGAGGAGACGGAGGCCGACCGCCAGCGCCGCCTCGAGGAGACGCGCCGCGAGATTCAAGCCGAGACACAGCGCGCGCTCGAGGTCATCCGGACCGAGGTCGCCGAGCTGACGCTCGTCGCGACGACGAAGGTGACGGGCAAGGTGCTCGACGACGCCGACCACCGGCGGCTGATCGAGGACGCAATCAACACGCTCGACTTCTCGCAGCTGGAGGAGCGGGTATAGCCGTCGCGCATCGCATCTACGGGGGGGCCCTGTTCGAGGCCGCCAAGGACGCCGGTCGTCTCGGCCAGGTGAACGAGGAGCTCTCGGACTTCGTCGCCGCCGTCCGCGAGGTGCCCGAGCTTCGCGCGGTGCTCCGAAATCCGCAGCTCGAGCCGCGCGCGAAGGCCGGCGTGCTCGAGGATCTGCTCGGCGGCGCGGACGAGCTCGTCCGCAACTTCCTCCTCCTGGTGGCCGAGAAGGGCCGCATCGGCGAGATCGAGGAGATCGGGCGGGAGTTCGAGCGGCTGATGGCGCGCGAGGAGCGCCGCCTGACCGTCGAGCTGACGACGGCCAGGGAGCTCTCGGACGAGGAGGCCGCCGCGATCGTGCGCCAGATCGAGCAGGCCTCAGGGCGCAAGGTCGACGCCACGCGCCGCGTCGACCCGAACCTGATCGGCGGCATCGTCCTGCGCGCCGGCACGCTCGAGGCGGACGCCTCCGTCCGCGGAAGAATCGAAGGCCTCCGTCACGACCTCGTAAGGAGTTGAGACTTTGAAGCTTCGTCCGGAAGAGATCACCTCGATCCTGAAGGAGCGGATCGAGCAGTACGACGTCGAGACCGATCTCGCCGAGGTCGGCACCGTCCTCCAGGTCGGCGACGGGATCGCCCGCATCTACGGGCTCGAGAACGCCGTCGCGTTGGAGATGCTCGAGCTCGAGCACGGCGTCGTCGGCCTCGCGTTCAACCTCGAGGAGGACGATGTCGGCGCCGCGCTCTTCGGCGAGTGGGAGCACATCAGCGAGGGCGACGCCGTGCGGCGCACCGGCCAGGTCGCGAGCGTGCCCGTCGGCGAGGCGCTGCTCGGGCGCGTCGTCGATCCGCTCGGGAACCCGCTCGACGGCCGCGGCTCGATCGACGCCGACGAGAGGCGTCCGCTTGAGTTCAAGGCACCGGGCGTCGTCGAGCGCCAGCCCGTGAAGGAGCCGCTCGCGACCGGGATCAAGGCGATCGACGCGATGACGAACGTCGGCCGCGGCCAGCGCGAGCTGATCATCGGCGATCGCTCGACCGGCAAGACGGCGATCGTGATCGACACGATCCTTAACCAGCGCGACACCGACGTCTATTGCTTCTACGTCGCCATCGGCCAGAAGGCGTCGACGGTCGCGCAGGTCTACGAGCGCCTCCGCGACGCCGGCGCGATGGAATACACGACGATCGTCACCGCGGCCGCGCACGAGGCGGCGCCGATCAAGTGGATGGCGCCGTTCGCGGGCTGCGCGATGGGCGAGCACTTCCTCTACGACGGCAAGCACGCGCTCGTGGTCTACGACGACCTCTCGAAGCACGCGGACGCCTACCGGCAGCTGTCGCTCCTGCTGCGGCGGCCACCGGGGCGCGAGGCGTTTCCCGGCGACGTCTTCTACCTGCACTCGCGGCTGCTCGAACGCGCGTGCAAGCTCTCCGATGAGGAAGGCGCCGGCTCGCTGACCGCGCTGCCGATCATCGAGACGCAGGCCGGCGACGTGTCGGCCTACATCCCGACGAACGTCATCTCGATCACGGACGGCCAGATCTTCCTCCAGGCCGACCTCTTCTTCTCGGGCGTGCGGCCCGCAGTGAACGTCGGCATCTCGGTCTCGCGCGTCGGCTCCTCGGCGCAGACGAAGGCGATGAAGAAGGTCGCCGGCCGGCTGCGGCTCGATCTGGCGCAGTACCGGGAGCTCGAGGCGTTCGCGCAATTCGGCTCGGAGCTCGACCGCGCGACCCAGGCGGCGCTCAACCGCGGCGAGAAGATGGTCGCGACGCTGAACCAGCCGCAGTACCAACCGTGGCCGATGGAGGAGCAGGTCGTCGCGCTGTTCGCGGGCGTGAACGGCTACCTCGACGACATCCCGACGTCGCAGGTGCCGCGCTTCCACGACGAGCTGCGCGAGCACATGCGCGCTGAGGAGTCGATCCTGAAGACGATCCGCGAGACGGGCGACATCGACGAGGAGACCGAGAAGAAGCTCCGCGCCGAGATCGAGAAGTTCAAGAACACGTTCAATGTCGAGGAAGAAGAGTCGATCGTCTAAATGCCGGCCACGCAACAGGACATCCGCCGCCGCATCCGCTCGGTTCAGAACACGCGCAAGATCACCCGCGCGTTGGAGCTCGTCGCCAGCGCGCGGCTGCGGCGGGCGCAGCAGCGCAGCGAGGAGCTGCGTCCATACGCCGACAAGATGATGGAGCTGATGAGCGGCACCGCGCGGGCCGCGGCCTCGTTCCGCAATCTCGCGCTGCTCCAGCGCCGCGAGGTGCAGACGACCGCCGTCATCCCGATCACGGGCGACCGCGGGCTCGCCGGCCCGTTCAACGCGCAGATCCTCCGCCGCGCCTTCGAGCTCGAACGGCAGGAGCGGGCCGAGGGACACACCTTGCGCTGGCTCGTGGCCGGCCGCAAGGGCGCCTCGAGCCTGCGCTTCCGGCGGTATCAGCTCGACGGCCAGTGGTCGGGCTTCGCCGACAAGCCGTCCTACGGCGACGCGCAGGCGATCGCGCACCGACTCGCCGAGCTCTACGAGGCGGCGGAGGTCGACCGCGTCGTCGTCGTCTACAACCACTTCATCTCGCCGCTCGTGCAAAAGGTGACGGTGACCGAGGTGCTCCCGATCCCGGAGCACGTGTTCGAGACCGAGGAGGAGCAGCGCCGCGAGGACGCGTTCCGCGGCGACTTCATCTTCGAGCCGGAGCCCGAGCAGATCCTCGCGCGGCTGCTGCCGGTCTACCTCGAGACCGAGATCTACCGCGCCCTCCTCGAGTCGGCCGCCTCGTTCCTCGGGGCGCAGATGACGGCGATGCGGAACGCGTCGAAGAACGCGGGGGAGCTGATCGACTCGCTGACGCTCGCGATGAACCGTGCGCGCCAGGCCGAGATCACCCAGGAGATCCTCGAGGTCGTGGCCGGCGCCGACGCGCTCACGTCCTAGTCATAGCGATCCTGCTCGAACCTGCTGGATCCTGCCGGCCGCCGCGCCTTCCGCCATGTGGAGAGGGCCCACGGCCGTGCCGATCCGCCATTCGTGCGGTAAAACTGGTGAACCCTTCTAACTCGTTGACCATCTGACCGTCTGAGTTGACATGGGAGCCCTGAAGTCAGGCTGCGAGCGCGCGCGCGAATGGGTCTCGCTCGATCTCGACGGCGAGCTGTCGGAGCTCGAGCACGCCCTGCTCCACGCCCATCTCGAGTGCTGCGACACCTGCGCCGCGTTCGCTCGCGACGTCCGCAGTCTCACGGTCCTGCTCCGCGCCGCGCCGGCCGAGTTGCCCATCCCCGTCGCGCTGACGGCTCCCCGCCGGCAAAGGAGCGGTGTGCGCGTGCTCCAGGTCGTCGCCGCCGCGGCAGCGGTCGCGGTCGCCGTCGGCCTCGGCACGATCGCGGGCTCGCTCACTTCGTCGAGCCCGTCCGCAGCATCCGCCGCGGCCGCGATCGCGGCGACGCAGCAGCCCTACCTCGAGCAGCGGCTCCTCGCGCTCGACCGCCTGCGCTCGCAGCGCGAGGGCGGCGAGACGATCGCGGTCTGATTAGCGGGCCGCTTCGCGCACCCCTCCGATAGACTCCGCGTCGCTCGGCAGGCGCCTGCGCGCGCCCCGTGCCCGCCCTCGAAGCCTTCCAGGAGACGTATGAGCACGAACGGCCAGAACGTCGGCAGGATCGTCGAGATCAAGGGTGTCGTCATCGACGCCGTCTTCACCGGCCAGCTGCCCGAGATCAACCATGCCCTCGAGATCCCGATCGGCGACGACGGCACGCTCGTCGCGGAGGTGCAGCAGCATCTCGGCGACGATCGCCTCCGCGCGGTGGCGATGGATTCGACCGACGGGCTCGCCCGCGGTGTCGAGGTTCGCGACACCGGAGGGCCGATCTCGGTCCCGGTCGGCGACGTGACGCTCGGCCGGATCTGGAACGTGCTCGGCGAGCCGGTCGACGGGAAGGAGCGCGCGTCGGGCGAGCGCTGGCCGATCCACCGCGATCCGCCGACCTTCGCGGAGCTCTCGCCGACGACGGAGATCTTCGAGACCGGGATCAAGGTCGTCGACCTGCTCGCGCCGTACGTCCGCGGCGGCAAGGTCGGTCTCTTCGGCGGCGCGGGCGTGGGCAAGACCGTGCTGATCCAGGAGCTGATCCACAACGTCGCGCAGCAGCACGGCGGCGTCTCGGTCTTCTCGGGTGTCGGCGAGCGCACCCGCGAGGGCAACGATCTCTGGATCGAGATGACCGAGTCGGGCGTGATCGACAAGGTCGCGATGGTCTACGGGCAGATGAACGAGCCGCCCGGCGCGCGCCTGCGCGTCGGCCTCTCCGGCCTGACGATGGCGGAGTACTTCCGCGACCAGGGCCAGGACGTGCTGCTCTTTATCGACAACATCTTCCGCTTCGTGCAGGCCGGCTCAGAGGTATCGGCGCTGCTCGGCCGCATGCCGAGCGCGGTCGGCTACCAGCCGACGCTCGCGACCGAGATGGGTCAGCTGCAGGAGCGCATCACCTCGACGCGCACCGGCTCGGTCACGTCGGTTCAGGCGATCTACGTGCCGGCGGACGACCTCACCGATCCCGCGCCGGCGAACACGTTCGCGCACCTCGACTCGACCACGGTGCTCTCGCGGGCGCTCGTCGAGCAGGGGATCTACCCGGCGGTCGATCCGCTCGACTCGACGTCGCGTGCGCTCCAGCCGGGCGTGGTCTCCGACGAGCACTACCGGACGGCGGGGCGCGTCCAGGAGGTGCTGCAGCGCTACCGCGACCTGCAGGACATCATCGCCATCCTCGGCATCGACGAGCTCTCCGACGAGGACAAGCTCGTCGTCTCCCGGGCGCGGAAGATCCAGCGCTTCCTCTCGCAGCCGTTCAACGTCGCCGAGGTCTTCACCGGCACGCCGGGCGAGTACGTGAAGCTCGAGGACACGATCCGGGGCTTCCAGGAGATCCTCGACGGCAAGCACGACGACCTGCCCGAGCAGGCCTTCTACATGGTCGGCCCGATCGACCAGGCCGTCGCGCGCGGGCGCGAGCTCGGCGGCGAGGAAGGCGAGGGGCAGGCGGCGGAGGAGACGGCGACCCAGGCGGATGCCGACGCCGAGCTCGTCGAGACCGCCTCGTAGCGTTGGCCGACGGGCGCCGCACCTTCGACGTCTCGGTGGTAACACCGGAGGGCTCGGCCTTCGAGGGGGAGGCAGAGATGCTGATCGTTCCCGGCGCCGACGGCGAGATCGGCGTGCTCGCCCGCCATGCGCCGCTGATCGCGATGCTGAACGCCGGGTCGACGCGCGTGCACGTCACCGAGGGCGACGTGCGCGAGTTCGCGACCGGGCCCGGCTTCTTCCAGGTGCTGCAGGACCGGGCGATCGCGCTCGTGGACGACGCCGTGCTCGCCGACGACGTGGACGACGCGCGGGCGCAGCGTCAGCTCGAGGAGGCGCGCGCCGAGCTCGAGCGCGTCGAGCGGGGCGAGTCGAGCGCCGACCGCTGGCAGCTCGAGCAGCGGATCGCCCACGCCGAGAACCAGCTCACGGTCGCCGGGCGCGGCTAGTCCTTCCTGGTACACGCGTCCACCGGGAGCCCCTTACCCCGCCCCACCAGCCGTCAGGCTACCGCCGAACATGTGCCGTGTCTGTGCCGAATTCGTGCCGATTTCGTCACGGCCCCCGCGCCCTGATCTGTCACCATCGAGGCGTGCGCGTGCTCGCGCTCCTCGTCGCGGTGGCGGCCGTCGCCGTACCGGCCACGTCTGCCGCGCGCTCGCCCTGGCCGGCTCTCCATCGTCCGCTTCACATCGCGACGCTCGCGCCGGGCGCGGCCTGCCCGGTCAGCCCGCGCACGCGCGTCGATCTCGGCGCAGAGGGCGTGCGGATGCTGCCCGGTCGCGGGCCCGCCTACCCGAACTTCGTCGGTGACGTGCTCGAGTTCTGGTACCCGCCGCTCCCGCAGCAGCAGGACTTCTACGGCACAGGCTGGAGCGGAGACAAGGTGCTCTGGTGGGTCGCCGGCGCGTACCGCGGCCCGGTGCTGATCCGCGGCCGCCAGCTGGACGGCCCGCACCTGCTCCGCTTCGACACCGGACGGCCGCTGCCGCCCGCGGAAATCCGGATCGCCGCCGGCGGCGGCTACAAGCCGTGGAAGGGCGCGCGCGACCGGGCCTCGTACACCCGCGTCGAGGCGGCAGGCTGCTACGCCTACCAGATCGACGGGACGAGCTTCAGCCGCGTGATCGTCTTCGAGGCGCGGCAGGTCGAGCCGCCGACTCCCTAGGCTCGCGCGCTAGCTGCTACTTTCTAGCCACCCGGAAAGCTTTGAACGGCAGCTTGGCGACCGGGTTACCAAACGCCTAAAGAGCCCGCGAGTCCTCCGGCTCCCGATCTCTTCAGGCGGGAGCCGATTCGTTTGACCGACACGCGCGAAAGACTCGAAGCCCTTCTCCGCGAACGGATCGTGGTGCTCGACGGCGCCTGGGGGACGATGATCCAGGGCGCCGGCCTCGCGCCCGAGGACTACCGCGGCGGGCGGTTCGCCGACCACCCGCGCGACGTCGCCGGCGATCCGGATCTGCTCAATCTGACGAAGCCCGACGTCGTCCTCGGCATCCATCGCGCGTACTTCGACGCGGGCGCCGACATCACGACCACGAACACGTTCACCGCGACGCGCATCGGCCAGGCCGACTACGGGCTCGAGGACGTCGTCTACGAGCTCAATGTCGACGGCGCGAGACTCGCCCGACGCGTCGCCGACGAGGCCGGCGGGCGCTTCGTCGCCGGGTCGCTCGGCCCGCTCAACGTCACGCTCTCGCTCTCGCCGCGCGTCGACGATCCGTCGTACCGCGCGGTCAGCTTCGACGAGGTCTACGACGCGTACGCCGAGCAGATCCGCGGCCTGCGGGACGGCGGCGCCGACCTCCTCCTCGTCGAGACGATCTTCGACACGCTCAATGCGAAGGCAGCGATCGCCGCGGCGCTGGACGAGGCGCCCGGACTGCCGCTCTGGATCTCGGTCACGATCGTCGATCGCAGCGGCCGCACGCTGTCCGGCCAGACCGTCGAGGCTTTCTGGACCGCGATCGAGCACGCAAATCCGCTGATCGTCGGCGTCAACTGCTCGCTCGGCGCGAAAGAGATGCGGCCGTACGTCGCAGAGCTCTCCCGGCTCGCCCACACGTACACGAGCGCGCATCCGAACGCGGGCCTGCCGAACGCCTTCGGCGGCTACGACGAAGGGCCCGAGACGACGAGCGCGCTCCTCCGCGAGTTCGCCGAGGCCGGGTTCCTCAACGTCGCCGGCAGCTGTTGCGGCTCCACGCCCGAGCATACGCGCGCGATCGCCGCAGCCGTCGCGGGCATCCCGCCACGCCGGGTTCCCGACCGCAAGGCCGTGACGTGCTTCAGCGGACTCGAGCCGTTCACGATCACACCGGATACGAACTTCACGGTGATCGGCGAGCGGACGAACGTGACCGGCTCCGCCCGCTTCCGCCGGCTGATCGAGGCCGACGACTACCAGGGTGCGCTCGACGTGGCGCTGGAGCAGGTGCGCGGCGGCGCGAACGTCCTAGACGTGAACATGGACGCCGACCTGCTCGACAGCGAGCGGGCGATGACGACGTTTCTGAACCTGCTCGCGACCGAGCCCGAGGTCGCCCGGATCCCGATCATGGTCGACAGCTCGCGCTGGAGCGTGCTCGAGACCGGTCTCAAGTGCCTCCAGGGCAAGGGCATCGTCAACTCGATCTCGCTGAAGGAGGGGGAGGGGTCGTTCCTCGAGCAGGCGCGCCGCATCCGCCGCTACGGCGCGGGCGTCGTCGTGATGGCCTTCGACGAGATGGGCCAGGCGGACACGGTCGAGCGCAAGGTCTCGATCTGCGAGCGCGCCTACCGGCTGCTCGTCGATGAGGTCGGCTTCCCGCCCGAGGACATCGTCTTCGACCCGAACATCCTCGCGATCGCGACGGGGATCGAGGAGCACGCCGAGTTCGGCCGCGCCTTCATCGACGCGATCCCGCTGCTCAAGGAACGCTGTCCGGGCGTGCACATCTCCGGCGGCGTCTCGAATCTGAGCTTCTCGTTCCGCGGCAACGAGCCCGTGCGCGAGGCGATCCACTCGGCGTTCCTCTACCACGCGATCCGCGCCGGCCTCGACATGGCGATCGTCAACGCCGGCCAGCTCGCCGTCTACGAGGACATTCCGCCCGAGCTGCTCGAGCGGGTCGAGGACATCATCTTCAACCGTCGCGAGGACGCGACCGAGCGAATGGTCGAGTTCGCGGAGACCGTGAAGGGGGAGGGAACGAAGCGCGAGCTCGACCTCTCCTGGCGGGAGGCGCCCGTGGCGAAGCGGCTGGAGTTCGCGCTGGTTCACGGCGTCGTCGACTTCATCGAGGAGGACACCGAGGAGGCGCGGCAGCAGGCGGAGCGGCCGCTCGACGTGATCGAGGGCCCCTTGATGGACGGGATGCAGATCGTCGGTGACCTCTTCGGCGCCGGGAAGATGTTCCTGCCGCAGGTCGTGAAGAGCGCTCGCGCGATGAAGCGCGCCGTCGCATACCTCGAGCCGTACATGGAGGCCGAGAAGCAGGAGGCGCTTCGGCTCGGCCGCTCCGACGTCGGCCGCGGCCAGGGAAAGGTCGTGCTCGCCACCGTCAAGGGGGACGTGCACGACATCGGCAAGAACATCGTCGGCGTCGTGCTCGGCTGCAACAACTACGAGGTGATCGACCTCGGCGTGATGGTGCCGGCGGACCGGATCCTCGACACCGCCGCCGAGGAGGGCGCCAACGTCGTCGGGCTCTCCGGGCTGATCACGCCTTCGCTCGACCAGATGGTCGACGTCGCCCGCGAGATGGAGCGGCGCGGGCTCGACCTGCCGCTGCTGATCGGCGGTGCGACGACCTCGAAACAGCACACGGCGGTGAGGATCGCGCCCGAGTACTCGCAGCCGACGGTTCACGTGCTCGACGCGTCCCGTGTCGTCGGCGTGGTCTCCGATCTGCTCGACGTGGCCCGGCGGGCGCGGCTCGATTCAGAGAACCGCGACCTGCAGGAACGGCTGCGAGAGCAGCACGCCGAGAAGGAGCGGAAGCCGCTCCTGCCGATCGAGCGGGCGCGGGCCAATGCGGAGCGCGTGCCGTTCGATGAGCTCCCGACCCCGGCCTTCACGGGAGTGCGCGTCCTCGAGCCGGAGCTCGCGACGCTGCGGCGCTACGTCGACTGGCAGTTCTTCTTTCACGCCTGGGAGCTGAAGGGGAAGTTCCCGGCGATCCTCGAGCAGCCGGCCGCGCGCGAGCTCTGGGATGACGCGCAGGCGCTGCTCGACGAGATCGTCCGCGACGGGTCGCTGCGCGCCTGCGGCGTCTACGGCTTCTGGCCGGCGTCGTCCGACGGCGACGATATCGTTGTCCACGATGACAACCAAACGCGCTTCACGTTCCTGCGACAGCAGGCCGACTACGGCGACAGCCGCCCGAACCGCTGCCTCGCGGACTATGTCGCCGCGAACGGCGACCATCTCGGCGCGTTCGCGGTCACCGCCGGAATCGGCGCCGACGAGCTCACCACCCGCTTCGAGGCCGAGCACGACGACTACCGCGCGATCATGGTCAAGGCGCTCGCCGACCGCCTCGCGGAGGCGTTCGCCGAATACCTCCACGAGCTCGCGCGGCGGGAGTGGTATGAGGCGGGCCCGAAGCTCGCGCCCGAACAACTGATCGAGGAGCGCTTCCGAGGCATTCGCCCCGCGTTCGGCTACCCAGCGTGCCCGGATCATTCCGAGAAGCGCGAGCTCTTCGAGCTGCTCGGCGCCGAGGAGGCCGGCGTCGAGCTGACGGAGACCTTCGCGATGCTGCCGGCCGCGAGTGTCAGCGGGATCTACCTCGCCCACCCGCAGGCCCGGTACTTCTCGGTGGGTCGGGTCGGCCGCGACCAGGTCGAGGACTACGCTGCGCGCAAGGGCGAGCCGCTCGCGGAGGTCGAGCGCTGGCTCCGGCCGAACCTCGCCTACGAGCCGGACGCGGCGGCGGCCGCACCGATCGAGCCGACGCGGCCGTCCGCGGCCGCGCGCTAGGTCGGTGACCGGCTCCGGCGGCCGGGGTACGGCGCGGCGGATGGACGTCAACTTCGGGACCAGCGCGCCCTTCAGCCTCGGCGTCGAGGAGGAGTTCCAGCTGCTCAACGGCGAGAGCTTCGAGCTGACGTCGCGCTTCGACGAGGTGCTTGCGGCGGCCGGCGGCGACGTGCGGATCAAGCCCGAGTTGCTCCAGTCGACGGCCGAGGTCGCCACGGACGTCGCCGGCACGGTCGGCGAGGCGATCGAGCACGCGCGCGACCTGCGCCGGCGCGTCCGCGACGCGGCGCGCGAGGGCGGTGTCGTGATCGCCTCGGCGGGCACGCACCCGTTCTCTCGCTACGAACACCAGGACGTCACCGAGCAGGAGCGCTACCGCGAGCTGATCGAGTCGATGCAATGGGTGGCCGAGCGGGAGCTGATCTTCGGGCTCCACGTCCACGTCGGGGTCCAGACCGCGCAGGAGGCCGTCGGCGTCGCGAACGCACTCCGGACGTGGCTGCCCGAGCTGCTCGCAATCTCGGCGAACTCGCCGTTCTGGCACGGCCGCGACACCGGCCTCGCCTCGACGCGCTCGAAGGTCTTCGACGCGTTTCCGCGCAGCGGCCTGCCGCCGGCCTTCTCGTCCTTCGAGGAATTCGAGCTGCTGGTCGAGCGCGGCGTCAAGACGGGCTCGTTCTCCGACTACACCTACATCTGGTGGGACCTGCGGCCGCATCCGAAGCTCGGGACGATCGAGATCCGGGTCTGCGACAGCCAGACGCGGATCGAGAGCGTCGCCGCGATCGTGGCTCTCGTCCAGAGCCTCGTCGCGACCCTGGCGGAGCGCTACGACCGCGAAGGCTCGCTCCCGATCCAGCCGATCACGCTCGTGGCCGAGAACAAGTGGCGCGCCGCGCGCTACGGGCTCGAGACCGACCTCGTCGACCTGGAGCACGACAGCGAGCGGCCCGCGCGCGACGCGATCCGGGCGCTTGTCGAGCTGGCCGAGCCGGCCGCCCGGCGGCTCGGCTGCGCGGCCGAGCTGGGCGAGGTCGAGCGCTTGCTCGAGCGCGGGACCGGGGCCGACGAGCAGCGCCGGATCCAGGAGGAGACGGGCAGTCTGCTCGCCGTTGCCCAGTGGCTCGCGGACGAGACGGTCGCCCGAATCTGAGCCCGGCCGGTCGCTCGGCTATCCTGAGGCGACGGCGGGCGCCCTGGGGGCGTCCGCGTTCTTGCTGAATGCGGACGACGCTGAAGAGAGGGATCGGGCGAGGCGCGGCCGTCAACGGCAACGGCTACAAGGCCGTCTACCCGCCGGGAGTGCTCACGCCGATGCGGCGCTACCGCGTGCCGCCTCCGCCGCCGCCGCGGACGACGCGCGAGCTCATCGGCTGGCTGTTCCGGTGGACGCTCGCGGCGATCCTGATGGTCGCGTTAGGCCTCGCCGGCGGCGTCTATCTGTACACAAACCAGACGCTGCAGGCCTTCGCACCCCATTCGGCCGCGACGAAGAAGGCGCAGAAGTACCTCGCGCCGAAGGTGCCCAGTGCGAGCCAACCAGCCGTCGGTCTCCTGATCGGCTACGACAAGCGTAAGGGCGCCGACGCGGCCATCGACGACGGCTCGCGCTCCGACACGATCATGCTGATCCGGGCCGACCCGCAGCTGAAGGCGGTCTCGCTGTTCTCGTTCCCGCGCGATCTCGTCGTCCCGATCCATTGCCCGAATCAGCCGCTCGTCTCCGACCGGATCAACTCGGCCTGGTCTCGCTGCGGCCCGCAGGGAACGATTGCGACGGTCGAGGCGGTGACGGGGCTGCACCCGAACTACCTCGTGACGGTCGACTTCCACGGCTTCAAGCTGCTCGTGAACAGGCTTGGCGGCGTCTACATGGACGTCGACCACCGCTACCTGAACACCCAGAGCGGCCCGTCCGGCTACGCGAGGATCGACCTCCAGCCCGGCTATCAGAAGCTCGACGGGCAGGAGGCGCTCGACTTCGTCCGTTTCCGCCATACCGACTCGGATCTCTACCGGCTCGCGCGCCAGCAGCTCTTCGTGACGGCGCTGCGCGAGCGGATCGCATCGGGCTTCTCGATCTTCCGCGTGCTCAAGATCGTGGGCGCCCTCAAGGGGAACGTCGAGATCGTCCAGGGCGGCGGCGGGCCCGTCCCGGCCAACACGGCGCTCTCCTGGCTGAAGTTCGCGCACGGCGTTCCCTCGGGTCACTTCTTCCGGACGAAGCTCGAAGGCCTGACCGGCTTCGACACGCTGAATGCCCCGGAGTCGGCGATCGCCGACGCAGTGCATCAGTTCGAGAATCCCGACGTCGCGGCGCCGCAGAAGGCCAACGCGGCGGCGCTCGGCATCAAGGCGAAAGTGAGGCCGGCGCTGAAGCCCGGCCAGATCACGACCCTGGTGCTGAACGGCACGACGATCCCGGGCCGGGCGCGCGACACCTCCTACAAGCTCACGATCCGCGGCTACCACACGGTCCAGCTCGGCGGCCAGCAACCGGCCAACGCGCCGAGTCAGAGCTACTACCCGACCGAGATCTACTTCGATCCGAGCCAGCCGAACGCGCGGCTCGCCGCCCGCCAGCTGCAGAAGCTCTTCAAGGGCTCGATCGTCGGGCCGGTCACGCCCGAGATCGCCCCGTTCGGGCCGCAGAGCGGCAACCCGATGACGATCGTCGTCGTCGGCTCGAGCTTCGACGGCAACCTCGCTGGCAGCGTCGAGCCGGTCGACCAGACGCCCAAGCACAAGCCGCCGTATGTGACCTCGTCGCCCGGCACGACGATCTCGGCGCTCCGGCAGGTTCGCGCGCGGCTGCCGTTCCGGCTCCAGGTGCCGCACCTGCTCGAGAAGCGCTCGCTGCTCGCCCAGCTGACGCCCCTCCGGGTCTACAAGCTCGCGCCGCACCACAAGGCGCTCCGCCTCACCTTCGTCACCGGCCCGGGCAACATCTACTGGGGGATCGAGGAAACCGACTGGAACGACGCGCCGGTGCTCCGGAGCCCGACGGTCACGCACCGGTTCGGCGGACGTCAGTTCGACTTCTACTTCTCCGGGACGCACCTGCACATGGTCGTGCTCCGCACCGACACCGCGAGCTACTGGGTCGTGAACACGTTGCTCGACGAGCTCTCCAACGAGACGATGATCGCGATCGCACGCGGCCTTCAACCGCTCGCGAAGTAACCTACGCGGGCCATGGCGAGGATCGGAATCTTCGGGGCGGGCTACGTCGGGCTGGTCACCGGCACGTGCTTCGCCGAGCTCGGCCACGAGGTCGTCGTACGCGACGTCGTGCCCGAGAAGATCGAGGCGCTGCGGTCCGGGCAGGTGCCGATCTACGAGCCGGGGCTCGAGGAGCTGCTCGAGCGGAATCGCTCGCGGATCTCGTTCACGACGAGCGTCGCCGAGGCGATCGAGGACGCGGATCTCCTCTACGTCGCCGTCGGCACCCCGCCGACCTACTCCGGCGACGCCGACCTCTCGGCTGTGTGGACGGTGGTGGACGAGCTGCCGCAGGTCGGGGGCAACCCGATCGTGGTGATGAAGAGCACGGTCCCGGTCGGCACCGGCGAGAAGGTGCGTGCCGCGCTCGACGCGCGCGGCCTCTCGCACGTCGGCTACGTCTCGAACCCGGAGTTCCTCGCCGAGGGCACGGCGCTCCGCGACTTCATGAATCCCGACCGAATCGTCGTCGGCGCGTTCACTCCCGAGCACGGCGACGGGGTCGAGGAGTTGCACGCCGCCCTCGGCGCGCCGGTTCTCCGCTGCGACGTCGCCTCGGCCGAGATGGTCAAGCTTGCGGCGAACGCGTTCCTCTCGACGCGGATCAGCTTCATCAACGAGATCGCGAACGTCTGCGAGCTCGTCGGCGCAGACGTCGAGGCGGTGGCGAAGGGGATCGGGCTCGACCATCGACTCGGTCCGCATTTCCTCCGCGCGGGGATCGGCTTCGGCGGCTCGTGCTTCCCGAAGGACGTCTCGGCGCTGAAGCAGCTCGCCGGCAACTCGGGCTACCACTTCCAGCTGCTCTCGGCCGTGATCGAGGTCAACGAGCTGCAGAAGCGGCGGGTGATCGCCAAGCTGCAGAAGCACCTCGGCCGGCTGCGCGGGAAGACGATCGCCTTGCTCGGGCTCGCCTTCAAGGCGAATACCGCCGACATGCGCGAGGCGCCGAGCCTCGTGATCGCCTCGAGGCTGATCGCCGAGGGGGCGAAGGTGCGTGCCTGGGACCCGGTCGCTGACGCCTCGACGTTGCTCCAGGGCGTGACGTTCTGCGACGATGTGCTCGACGCCGTCCGTGACGCGGACGCGGCCGTGATCGTGACGGAGTGGCCGCAGCTCCGCGAGCAGCTTCCGACCGAGGAGGTTCGCGCGGCGATGGCGCGGCCGCTGCTCGTGGACGGGCGGAACCTGCTGGACCCCGCGGCCGCGCGTGCCGCCGGGTTCGCGTACGAGGGGATCGGACGTTCGGGCTCGCTATTCGAGACGCTGCCGGAGACGGCTGAGCCAGAGCTCCATCTTTGACGCTACCCGCCGTCATCCTCGTCGGCGGCGAGGGGACGCGGCTCCGGCCCCTGACGGCGCGCACGCCCAAGCCGATGCTGCCGCTCGTCGATCGGCCGCTGCTCGCGTACACGTTCGAGCACCTGCGCCGGCACGGCGTCGTGCGTGCGCGCATGTCGTGCGGCTACATGCCGACGCAGCTGCATGCATATTTCGCCGACGACGCGGACGGTCTCCCGCTCGAGTACTGCGTCGAGGATGAGCCGCTCGGCACCGGCGGCGCGATCGGCTTCGCCGCGCGCGACCTCGACGGGCCGTTCCTCGCGCTGAACGGGGATTCGCTGCGCGCGGCCGACCTCGGCGAGCTAATCGAGTTCCACCGCGGGCGTGGCGCGAAGGCGACGATCCTGCTCACGCCGGTCCCGGATCCGGCCCGCTACGGACTCGTTCGCCTGCACCCGGACGGCAAGGTGGCGACGTTCCTCGAGAAGCCGCGTCCGGAGGAAATCGACACCGACCTGATCAACGCGGGCGTCTACGTGCTCGAGCCCGAGGTGCTCGAGCTGATCCCGCCCGGCCGCACGATCTCGATCGAGCGCGAGGTCTTCCCCCGCCTCGTCGAGGACGGCTCGCTCTACGGGGTCGCGCTTCCCGGCTACTGGCTCGACGTCGGCACGCCGGAGTCCTATCTCCAGGCCCATCGCGACGTGCTCGAGCGGAACTTCCCGACCGAGGTCGGCGACGCGCTGGGGCGCGACTACACGTACGTCGATCCGGCCGCTGAGGTCAGCCCCGGCGCGCGGCTCGTGCCGCCGGTCTTCGTCGGCCCCGACGCGGTGATCGAGGAAGGCGTCCGCATCGGCAGCCTAGGCGTCGTCGGCCGCGGTGCCAGTGTCGGGCGGGGGTCGATCGTCGAGTACGCGCTCGTCCAGCCCGGCGCTCGCGTCGGCGCCGACTGCTCCGTCATGCGCTCGATCGTGGGCGAGGACGCGGAGCTCGGCGCGGGCTGCACGGTCGTCGGCCTCTCCGTCGTCGGCCCGGGCGCTCGGGTCGGCGCAGGGAATAGACTCGACGCCGGCCTGCGCGTCGCAGCCGACGCCACCGTACCGCCGGACGCACTCTCGTTCCAGTGAGTCTCGACTCCCCGAATCTCGAAGGCCTCGACCGCTGGGCCTTCGCGCCCCAAAAGGTCGAGAAGCCGTGGGGCTGGGAGCTGATCTGGGCCGATGCCGAGCAGTACGTCGGCAAGATCCTGTTCGTCCGTGCCGGCTCCTCGCTCAGCCTCCAGTTCCACCGCGAGAAGGACGAGAGCTGGTACGTCCAGGCGGGCCGTGCCGAGCTGCAGCTCGGCGAGGTCGGGGACCCCGTCCTGAACAGCGAGATCGTCGTGCCCGGCGCCTGCTTCCGCTACCGGCCGGGGACGGTCCACCGCGTCAAGGCGCTCGAGGACACGACGATCTTCGAAGTCTCGACGCCGCAGCTGGAGGACGTCGTCCGACTCGAGGACGACTACGGGCGCGCGGGCACGTCGGATCCTTAACACATCTGTGCTAAGGTTGCCGCCGTGCAAGACGTGACCGTCGGACAGGCGGCCGCCCGGACGGGCTGGTCGGCGCGGATGCTCAGGTATCTCGAGCGAAACGGCCTCGTCGTGCCCCGCAGGACGGCGGCCGGCTATCGCTCCTACGGGCTTCGCGAGCTGAATCAGCTCCGCTCGCTCCGCGAGCTCAGGAACCGCTTCGGCGTCGAGCTGAGCGACCTCGCGTTCGCGGCCCGGCTCCGCCACGAGCCGGCGCTACGCTCGGCCGTCGACACGTGGCTGGCGACTGCGGACACCGACGCGACTGCCTGGATGGAATGGGAACAGCGGAAGCACGAGCGACTGCTCGCCGCGTAATCGAGAGGACTGAATGGCTACGACCAAGCGATTCGACGTGAAGGACCTGGCGCTGTCCCCGGAGGGCAAGCGCCGGATCGAGTGGGCCGATCGGCAGATGCCGGTGCTCGCCGCGATCAGGGAGCGCTTCGAGCGCGACCTGCCGCTCGCCGGGTACCGCATCTCGGCCTGCCTGCATGTGACCACCGAGACGGCCAACCTCGCCCGTACTCTCAAGGCGGGCGGGGCGGACGTCGTGCTCTGCGCCTCGAACCCGCTCTCGACGCAGGACGACGTCGCCGCGGCGCTCGTCGACGAGTACGACATCTCCTGCTTCGCGATCAAGGGCGAGGACAACGACACGTACTACGCCCACATCGAGGCGGCCGTCGACCACAAGCCGCATCTGACGATGGACGACGGCGCCGACGTGATCGGCGTCCTCCACTCGGCCCGGCGCGAGCAGCTCGGCGACATCATCGCCGGTACAGAGGAGACGACCACCGGCGTGATCCGGCTCAAGGCGCTCGAGGCCGAGGGCAAGCTCGGCTTTCCGATCATCGCCGTCAACGAGGCGAAGACGAAGCACCTGTTCGACAACCGCTACGGCACGGGCCAGTCGACGATCGACGGGATCATCCGCGCGACGAACGTCCTGATCGCCGGCAAGCGCTTCGTCGTCGGCGGCTACGGCTGGGTCGGCCGCGGCGTCGCGATGCGGGCGAAAGGTCTCGGCGCGCACGTGATCGTCACCGAGGTCGACCCGATGCGCGCGCTCGAGGCGCTGATGGACGGCTACGAGGTGATGCAGATGGCCGAGGCGGCCGCGGTTGGCGACATCTTCTGCACCGCCACGGGCGACAAGCACGTGATCACGCGCGAGCACCTCGAGCGGATGAAGGACGGGGCGATCCTCGCAAACACGGGCCACTTCAACGTCGAGATCGACATCCCGGCGCTGCGTTCGCTCGCGGTCGAGACGCGGGCGGCCCGCGAGTTCGTCGAGGAGTTCACGCTCGCCGACGGCCGGCGGCTCTACCTGCTCGCCGAGGGTCGGCTCGTGAACATCTCCGCCGCCGAGGGGCACCCGGCGATCGTGATGGACATGTCCTTCGCGAACCAGGCGCTCTCGGCCGAGTACGCGGTCGCGAACGCGGCCTCGCTCGAGCGCAAGGTCTACCCCGTGCCGGCCGAGATCGACAACGAGATCGCCCGCCTGAAGCTGGCGACGATGGGCGCCGAAATCGACCAGCTGTCCGACGAGCAGGCGAAGTACCTGGCCTCCTGGGACGAGGGGACGTAGAGCAAAAGTTCCACTTCCGTCACGAAGGCGCGCGGCTTCCGCGCGCCTTCGTCGTCTATCGTCTCCACCCCGTGGGAGGGCGGGGGTTTGGGATGGACCATGAACCGGTCGGACGGACGGGTCTCGTCGGGACGGGCCCCTTGAGGACATGAGAACGTGACGGGCGAGCTCGAGCCGGCGCGGATCGTGAGGCTGGAGGAGGACGATCCGCCGCGGGTCGTCCTGCTCGACCAGCGCCGCCTACCGGGCGAGGAGGTCGAGGTCGCGTGCGGCTCGGTGGCGGAGGTTGCCGAGGCGATCCGAACGATGGTCGTTCGCGGCGCGCCCGCAATCGGCGTGACCGCCGGATACGCACTCGCGCTCGCTGCGCTGCGCGGCGAAGATCTCGTCGAAGCCGAGCGCGTCCTCGCCGCGACCCGTCCGACCGCGGTCAACCTAGGGTGGGCGCTCGCCGAGCTCCGGGACGATCCGACCCCGGAACGCGCCCGCCGGCTGCACGAGCAGGAGGTCGATCGCTGCCGCCGCATGGCCGCGCACGCGGCCGACCTCGTCGGGCGCCGCCCGCTCACCCACTGCAACGCGGGCGGGCTTGCGACCGGCGGCTACGGCTCAGCCGTCGGTGCGTTGCGCGCCGCCTGGGAACGCGGGCTCGTCGAGCGGGTGCTCGTCGACGAGACGCGCCCGCTCCTCCAGGGCGCGCGCCTCACCGCGTGGGAGCTCGAGCAGCTCGGCATTCCGCACGCCGTGATCGCCGACGCTGCGGCCGGCGCGCTCATGGCCGCGGGCGAGATCGACTGTGTCGTCACCGGCGCGGACAGGATCGCGGCCAACGGTGACACGGCGAACAAGATCGGCACGTACTCGCTGGCCGTGCTCGCCCGCCACCACGGCATCCCGCTCTACGTCGTCGCGCCGACCTCCACCGTCGATCCGGCCGCGCCGACGGGCGATGCGATCCCGATCGAGGAGCGCGACCCGGCCGAGGTCACCGGGCGCTTCGCCGCGCGCAACCCGGCCTTCGACGTCACGCCCGCCGAGCTGATCGCTGCGATCGTGACCGAGGACGGCGTGCACCGGCCGCCGTTCCTGCAAACTCTCGCTGCGTGAAGGCGATCGTCCTTGCCGCGGGCTATGCGACCCGCCTCTATCCGCTGACACAGACGATCGCGAAGCCGCTCCTCCCGGTCGGCGGGCGGCCGATGCTCGACCGGATCGTCGACCGGATCCTGGAGGTGCCCGAGGTCGACGCCGTCCACGTGGTCACGAACCACAAGTTCGCCGACTCGTTCGTCAACTGGGCCGAGGCGCACGAGCAGCGGGTGCCGCTCCACGTCCACGACGACGAGACGACGACCGAGGACGACCGGCTCGGCGCGATCGGCGACGTCAACTTCGTCGTGGCGACGGCCGGTCTCGAGGAGGACGATCTGCTCGTCATCGCGGGCGACAACCTGTTCGACTTCAGCCTGGCCGACTACGTCGCGTTCTGGCGTGGCAAGGGCGAGGCGAGCGCCGTCGGGCTGTACGACGTCGGCAGCGTCGAGACCGCGACGAGGTTCGGCGTCGTCGAGGTCGACGAGGACGGGCGTGTGCTGTCGATGGTCGAGAAGCCGGAGCGACCGTCCTCGACGCTCGCGGCCACCGCGACGTATCTCTATCACCGCGCCCACGTACCGCTTCTCAACACGTACCTGGCCGAGGGCAACTCGCCCGACGCGCCAGGGAGCTTTCTCGTCTGGTTGCATCGGCGCGCGCCGGTCTACGGCTACCGGATCGAGGGCGAATGGTTCGACATCGGCGATCGCGGCCAGCTGCTCGAGGCGGACAACCGACTCCGCGAGCGGGAAGGATTGCCTCTGCGCTCCGAGTACGCCGTCGACTGAGGGGCGGCGGCGGCCCTTAACTGTTACTCGCCTGTTACTCGCGCGCACCCCCACCCTTGTTGGGGTTTCTAACCCGCCTCCCTCGTGCTCGACGATACCCGCGAAAGGCGCGCGGCTCTGCACCAATTTCGTGCCAAAACGGTGACCGCGGGGCGACCGCGTAGCCCCGCCGCCGTACGCTCGACGGCGTGCTCGACCTGCTGCTTCCACAACGCTGCGTCGCCTGCGGTGCAGCCGGCGCGCAGCTCTGCGGCCGCTGCGTCGCGGCGCTGCCGCGCCTGCGGCCGCCCCTCTGCGCCCGCTGCGGCGCGCCGACCGCGTGGCCGGTCGCCCGCTGCCGCGAGTGCGCCGCGCGGCGGCTCGCGTTCGCCTGCGCCCGCGCCGCACTCGCCTACGACGGCCCCGTCCGCTCCCTCGTCGCCGGCTGGAAGGAGCACGGCCTGCGCCGCCTCGCACCGCTCGCCGCCGACCTCGTCGCCGAGGCGGTGCCGCGCCCACCGGCGGCACGCGCCCTGACCTTCGTCCCGCCCGACGGCGACCGCAGCCTCGCCCGCGGCCACCATCCGCCGGAGCGGCTCGCGCGCGAGCTCGGCCGTCGCTGGGAGCTTCCGGTCGTGCCGCTGCTCGAGCGCACGCGCAGCCTCCGACCGCAGCGGGGCCTCTCCCGGCCTGCGCGCCGGCGCAACGTCGCCGGAGCCTTCCGCGCCGTGCGCAGGCCGCCCGCGGGCCTCGTCCTGGTCGACGACGTCTACACGAGCGGCGCGACCGCGAACGCGGCAGCCTCGGCGCTGCGGGCGGCTGGTGCGCGCCGGGTCGACGTCGTCACCCTCGCCCGGGCGATTCGGACGGTGTGAACCTCAGTTACATTGGAACCGACAGGCGCCAGCGACGAGGAGACGTTTCGATGCAGCTTCAGCTGAAGGGCAAGAACGTCGAGATCACCGACTCGATCCGCACGTACGCCGAGAGGAAGCTTGCCAAGCTGGACAAGCAACTCCACGGATCGACGCGGGTCGAGGTCGAGCTCGCGGTGGAGCGGAACCCGTCGATTGCCGCCAACCAGGTCGCCGAGGCCACGGTGTGGCTCAAGGGCCACACGCTGCGCGCCCGCGAGGCGTCGCGCGACATGAAGCTCTCGATCGACGAGCTGACCGAGAAGCTGCTCCGCCAGATCAAGAACGAGCGCGACAAGCGTCGCCGCCGCCGCGGCCCCGACAAGCGCGAGAGCGCGCCGGCTCCGCCCGAGCTCCGGTAGTGGGCCTCTTCCGGCGCGAGTCGCTGCACGAGCGGCTGGCCCGTGAGGGCGGCCTCGTCGAGACCCCGCCGCACGACACGACCCCGCGCTGGGGCGAGGCGGGGATCCACGGCGTGCCGCGCCCGCGGGAATGGGATGCGGTCGTGACCACCGAGGCCGACCTCGACGCCGAGCGGGCCGCGTTCGTCGCCCTTCCGGACGGCACCCTCGTCGTCGAGGACGGGCCGGACGACCTCTCCGCCCTCGCCGACGCGGTCGAGCAGGCTCTCCCGGCCCCCTATCGCGCCGAGGCCGTCCGCCGCTCCGAGGGCGTCTGGGCCGTGGCTGCGCGGCGCATCCGCGTCGTCCGCGTCTCCGACCAGGCCGGCGAGGAGATCGAGCTCACGATCCAGGACGGCGGCCGGACGCTGATCGTCGACGGAATGCCCGAATTCGGCGGCGTCCCGGCCCTCGAGGCGCTGCTGGACGGCGACGGCGTCGTCCGGGCCCGCCGGATCGACGGCGACGACTGGGAGGTCCGGGCCGACCGGCTCTGACGAGGATCTCGAAGGATCCAACCGCTACCCTAGGAGTCCATGGCCCAGCAGTTCGGCACCCTCGAGAAAGCCCTCCGCTTCGGCGAGGGGCGGCGCCTGAAGCGGCTCCAGCAGCAGGCCGCCTACATCACGACGCTCGAGCCCGAGTTCGAGAAGCTCTCCGATGCCGAGCTCGGCGCCAAAACGGTCGAGTTCCGCCAGCGGCTCGAGAACGGCGAGACTCTCGAGGACATCCTGTTCGAGGCCTTCGCGGCCGTCCGCGAGGCCCGCAAGCGCGCCTCCGACCAGCGCATGTTCGACGTGCAGCTGATGGGCGGGATCGTCCTCCACGAGGGCGACGTCGCCGAGATGAAGACCGGCGAGGGCAAGACGTTCGTCGCGAGCCTCGCGCTCTACCTGAACGCCCTCCCGGCCCGGGGCGTCCACCTCGTCACCGTCAACGACTACCTGGCCAAGCGCGACGCCGAGTGGAACCGGCCCGTCTACGAGCTGCTCGGCCTGAGGGTCGGCTACATCGAGAACATGATGCCGTTCGCCGAGCGCCGCGCCGCCTACGAGGCCGACATCACCTACGGCACGAACTCGGAGTTCGGCTTCGATTACCTGCGCGACAACATGGCCGTCTCGCTCGACGGGGTCGTCCAGCGCAGCCACGCCTACGCGATCGTGGACGAGGTCGACTCGATCCTGATCGACGAGGCGCGCACGCCGCTGATCATCTCCGGCGAGCCCGAGACCGCCGCGGAGATCTACTACGACTTCGCGCGCGTCGCCAAGCAGCTGACCGGCTATCCCGCCAGGCCGGGCGACCCGAAGGGCGCGGCCGAGGCGGCCGGGGCCGACTACGAGTACGACGAGAAGCACAAGACCGTCGCCCCGACGGAGCAGGGCGTCGAGAAGGTCGAGCGCGCGCTCCGGATCGAGAACCTCTACGACCCGCGCAACGGCCAGCTCGTCAACCACCTCGTCCAGTCGCTGAAGGCGCAGTCGCTCTACCACCTCGACGTCGACTACGTGATCCAGGACGGCGAGGTGAAGATCGTCGACGAGTTCACCGGCCGCATCATGGAGGGGCGCCGCTGGAGCGAGGGCCTGCACCAGGCCGTCGAGGCGAAGGAGGGCGTGCGGATCCAGGAGGAGCACGTCACGCTCGCGACGATCACGCTCCAGAACTACTTCCGCCTCTACGAGAAGCTCGCGGGCATGACCGGTACGGCCAAGACGGAGGAGAAGGAGTTCGTCGAGATCTACGGCCTCAACGTCGTCGAGGTGCCGACGAACGTCCCGGTCGCGCGCGACGACAAGAACGACCTGATCTTCAAGACGAAGGACGGCAAGTTCGAAGCCGTGATCCGCGACATCAAGGAGCGCCACGAGAACGGCCAGCCGGTGCTCGTCGGCACGATCGCCGTCGAGACGTCCGAGTACCTCTCGGAGCTGATGAAGCGACAGGGCATCCCGCACAACGTCTTGAACGCGAAGGAGCACGAGCGCGAGGCGCCGATCATCGCCGAGGCGGGGCAGCCGGGTGCGGTCACGATCGCGACGAACATGGCTGGCCGCGGCGTCGACATCAAGCTCGGCGAAGGCGTGGTCGAGGCGGGCGGCCTCTACGTGCTCGCGACGGAGCGGCACGAGGCGCGCCGGATCGACAACCAGCTCCGCGGCCGCTCGGGCCGCCAGGGCGACCCGGGCGAGTCGCGCTTCTACCTCTCGGGCCAGGACGACCTCGTGCGCCTGTTCGCCGGCGAGCGGATCGCGAAGATCATGGAGCGCTTCAAGATCCCCGACGACCAGCCGATGGAGGCCTCGATCCTCTCGCGCCAGATCGAGGGCGCGCAGAAGAAGGTCGAGGAGCAGAACTTCGTCATGCGCAAGAACGTCCTCAAGTACGACGACGTGATGAACAAGCAGCGCATGGTCATCTACGACCAGCGGCGCCGCGTGCTCGAGGGCGACGACATGCGCGACGAGGTGTTGCAGTGGATCGAGGAGGTGGTCGAGTACGTCGTCGACCAGTTCACCGCCGAGGAGTACGCCGAGGAGTGGGACCTCGAGGGGCTGACGAAGGCGATGGCCGCGCTCTACGAGACCGAGATCACCGCCGACGAGCTGCGCGAGGATCTCGGCGACATCTCGCGCGAGGCGCTCGTCGAGGAGTTCCAGTCGGACGCGCGTGACGAGTACGAGGCGAAGGAGGAGGAGCTCGGCTCCGAGCTGATGCGCGAGCTCGAGCGCTTCGTGATCCTCCAGGTCGTCGACCAGCGCTGGCGCGAGCACCTCGAGAACATGGACTACCTGCGCGAGGGCGTGCACCTGCGGGCGATGGCGCAGAAGGATCCGCTCGTCGAGTACACCGCCGAGGGCCACAAGATGTTCGAGGAGCTCGGCCGCGCGATTCGCGAGGAAGTCGTGCTGCACCTGTTCCACGCCGAGCTGGCGCCGGAGGAGGCTGCGGTGCTCGAGCAGCCCGCCGCAACCGACGGCCGAGGCAACGGCCGGATGGAGTACCAGCACGAGACCACCGCGGGGGCGGCCGCGATCGCCGCGGCCGGCTCGGGGGAGGCCGTCGCCACCGCCGTCCCGCGCGCGCAGACCGTCGTCGCCTCCGAGCACGACAAGATCGGCCGCAACGACCCGTGCTGGTGCGGCAGCGGCAAGAAGTACAAGAAGTGCCACGGCGCGTAGCGCCTTAGCTTCCGCCGCGGCGCCGCTGACGATGCCACTCTTCCAAGCCCGCCCCCTCGGCGGGCCCAATCCCACGCTTGTGCACTCGTGCACGTTCGTTGGTCGCGGTGAGCTCGAACGGGGTCGGGACGCGACCGAGCAGACTTGGGGTGACGATGCCCGGCTCCTGCCGTTGCTCGGCGTCGCGCTGACGATCTGCTGCACCGTCGTATAGCTCGGCAACGTGACGCCGAGTCGTGCGGCGGAGGCACGAATCCGCCGGCGGGCCTCGGCGGCCGCCACGCCTTTGCGGCCCAAGCGCATCAGCTCGAAGTAGAGCTTCGGATGAAGCGGCCGCGTCATCGCACGAAGCGTGGCCGGAGACGGCGCACGGGCGTGTGTCAACTCCGTGCCAAATCACGCAGGTGCACTAGTGCACAAGCGTGGGTCCGGGCGCGAGCTACGATCCGGCCGTGGCCGACACCGCCGACAAGTCTCTGCCCGAGCAACTCGAGGAGATCAGGGCCCAGCTCGACTGGGTCCGTGATTACCTTTGACCCGGATGCGCTAGCGACGCGTGTCGCCGAGCTCGAGGCCGCGATGGGCGAGCCCGGGTTCTGGGACGATCAGCACCAGGCGGCGGAGATCTCGGCCGAGCACGCACGCCTCTCGCGGCGGCTCGAGCGCTACCAGCGGCTCCAGCGGGAGTACGACGACGCGCGGGACTTGCTCGCGATGGACGGCGACCTCGCCGACGAGTTGGAGGTCTCGATCGTCCCGCTCCGCCGCGAGCTCGAGCGGCTCCAGGAGGACGCGCTCTTCACCGGCGAGTACGACTCGGGCGACGCCGTCGTCACCATCCACGCCGGCGAAGGCGGCACCGACGCCCAGGACTGGGCCGAGATCCTTCTGCGCATGTACCTGCGCTGGGCCGAGCAGCGCGGCTTCAAGGCCGAGCTCGTCGAGGCGAGCCCGGGCGAGGAGTACGGCCTCAAGTCGGCGACGTTCACGGTCAAGGGAGAGAACGCGTACGGGATCCTCAAGGCCGAGCGCGGCGTCCACCGGCTCGTGCGCCTGTCCCCGTTCGACCAGGCGCACCGCCGCCACACCTCGTTCGCGCAGGTGATCGTCGCGCCGCTTCTGCCCGACGACGCCGCGATCGAGATCCGCGACGATGACATCCGCATCGACACCTACCGCGCGTCCGGGGCCGGCGGCCAGCACGTGAACAAGACCGACTCGGCCGTCCGGATCACGCATTTCCCGACCGGGATCGTCGTCAGCGTTCAGAACGAGCGCTCCCAGACGGCGAACAAGGACACGGCGATGAAGATCCTGCGCTCGCGCCTCGCCGAGCGCGCGGAGGAGGAACGCGAGGCGGAGCTGGCGAAGGAGCGTGGGACGATCCGAAGCACCGGCTTCGGCAGCCAGATCCGCAGCTATGTCCTCCACCCGTACCAGCTCGTCAAGGATCACCGCACCGACTTCGAGGTCGGCAACGCCCAGGGTGTCCTCGACGGCGACCTCGACGGCTTCGTCCACGCGTACCTGCTCGCGAAGGCGGCGGGGAATGTCACCTAGGTGCGCTAGACTGGCGCATCGCCACTGACCCGGTGCGGCCTGGACCCCCGCCCCTGCTTGACCCGGTGCAGACGTGACGGATCTCCAGACTGACATCCCGACTGCGGTCGCCGACTTCGAGCCGGTCGCGGGACCGCAGGCGCCGGCCGCCGGCGCGATGATCGTCTTCGACGCCGTCACGAAGGTCTACGAGCCGGACGTGGCCGCGCTGAAGGACGTCTCGTTCGTGATCGAGAAGGGCGAGTTCGTCTTCATCGTCGGCGCGTCCGGCTCGGGCAAGTCGACGCTCGTCCGCCTGCTGCTGAAGGAGCTCGAGCCGACGAAGGGCCGCATCGTCGTCGGCGGACGCGACCTAACGCGGCTCAAGCACTCGAAGGTGCCGCTGCTCCGGCGCAACATCGGCTGCGTCTTCCAGGACTTCAAGCTGCTGCCCTCGCGCACCGCGTCCGAGAACGTCGCCTACGCGCTGAAGGTGCAGGGCGAGAGCCGCGGCTCGATCCGGCGCAAGGTGCCCGAGGTGCTGAACCTCGTCGGGCTCGCGCACAAGACGAACTCGATGCCCGACGAGCTCTCCGGCGGCGAGCAGCAGCGCGTCTCGATCGCGCGCGCCGTCGTCAACCATCCGCCGCTGCTGGTCTGCGACGAGCCGACCGGGAACCTCGACCCCGACACCTCGGTCGGGATCATGCAGCTGCTCTACCGGATCAACCGCGCCGGCACGACGATCCTGATGGTCACTCACGACCGCGAGATGGTCGACAAGATGCGCAAGCGCGTGATCGCGCTCGAGGACGGCCGGCTCGCGCGCGACGAGCGCCGCGGAGGCTACGCCGAGGAATGAGCCGCTTTCGCCTGGTGTTCTCGGAGGCCTGGTCCTCGATCTCCGCCAACATCTCCACGACCTTCGCGGCGACGACGACGGTGCTGATCGGGATGTTCCTGCTCGGGATCTTCATCGCCCTCGGCACCTGGGTGCTCTCGTGGAGCCACCACGTCAAGAACGAGCTCCTCGTCAAGGTCTACTTCGCGCCCGACGCGACGCCGAGGCAGCTCGACGCCGTCCGGATCAAGCTCGCGAACGACCCGCGCGTGAAGACGGTCAAGTTCGTCTCGAAGGACGACGCGCTCAGGCACATGCAGAAGACCTATCCGCAGCTCTTCAAGACGAAGCTGCCGTCGAACCCGCTGCCCGCGTCGGACGTGGTCACGCCGACGAAGGGCGACTACACCGAGACGCTCGGCAGGGAGCTGACGCGCGCGAAGCTGCCCGGGATCGACGATGTGCGCTGGGGCGGGAAGACCGCGCACCGCGTGCTGACGATCGCCGAGGTGATCTGGGTGATCTTCCTCGTCATGGTCGTGCTGCTCGTGACGGCCTCGACGCTGCTGATCGCGAACACGATCCGCCTGTCGATCTTCGCCCGCCGGCGCGAGATCGAGGTGATGAAGCTCGTGGGCGCGACGAACTGGTTCATCCGCGGGCCGTTCATGCTCGAGGGGCTCCTCTGCGGGCTCGTCGGCTCGATCTTCGCGGTGGTCCTGCTCGTGATCGGCAAGGAGCTCGCGCTGCCGTCGATCCTGCCGCACCTGCACAGCGGCTCCGACGTCCACGCGCTGCCGTTCGCGCTCAACGCGCTCGCCCTCGTGGCGGCTGGTCTGCTGCTCGGCGCGGCAGGGTCGGGGCTGACCCTGCGCCGGTTCCTGCAGGTCTAGTGCTGTGGGCGTTTCGCGCCTATACTCCGCGCTGCCCATGCGGCGGGCGGTCATCCTCTTCGCGCTTGGAGCCCTTCTCGCGGGAGCGTTCGTCCTGGGCTTCCGGCTCTCGGGCCCGCGCGAGCGCGCGGCGCCTCCGGCGCTCAGCGTCGTCGACGCGGTGCGCGAGGAGCTGGCGGCCCGCTACTACCGGCCCGTCCCGAACAGTGTGCTGCGGCTCGGCTCCGTCCATTCGATGCTCGCCGCGCTGAACGACCCGTACACCGAGTACCTCGACCGGCCCGCGTACGTCCTCCTGCGGCGCCAGATCGCGGGCAGCTACACCGGGATCGGGGTCACGCTGCTGCCCGCGCCGCGCGGGCTCCTCGTCGTCGCAACCCAGGCTGGACCCGGGCGTCGAGCCGGAATTCGCGTCGGCGACACGATTACGCGGATCGGGTCGGCCTCGGCCGCGCGCCTCGGGCTCGCGAACGCGCTGACGCGCATCGGCGGCCACAGCGGGACGACGATCCACCTGCAGGCAGAGCGCGCGGGGAAGCCGATCGCCTTCTCCGTTCGCCGCGCCGCCGTCCAGGCCCCAACCGTCTCGGGTCATCCGATCTCGTTCGGCGGGCGCACCTACGGCTTCCTTCGCATCGCCTCCTTCCGCGCGAATGCCGCCGCCGCTCTGGCCCCAGAGCTGCGGCGGCTTCGTCGGTCCGGCGTCGACGGCTTCGTGCTCGACCTGCGGGAGAACCCGGGCGGGCTCGTCGACCAGGCGATCTCGGTCTCGTCGCTCTTCCTGCGGAGCGGCGTCGTCGTCACCCTCCAGGGCGCGCACCGGCCGCGGGAGGTCTACCGCGCCTCCGGCCACCCGATCGCGCCGTTCCGGCCGCTCGTCGTGCTCGTCGACCGCTACACCGCGAGCTCGGCCGAGATCGTCGCCGCCGCTCTCCACGACGACGGGCGCGCGACGCTCGTCGGCGAGCACACATTCGGCAAGGCCGTCGTCCAGTCGATCGACCCGCTCGCGAACGGGGGCGCACTCGCGCTGACGACGGCGCGCTACTTCACGCCCGCCGGCGCGGACATCTCCCGCAAGGGCGTCCGGCCCGACATCCGCGTGATCGATGACCCCCGCACGCCGATGGACGACGTGCTCACCACCGCTCTCGCCACTCTCGCGGCGAGCCAGAACTAGGAAACGAGTTCTAACTCTCCCGCTACCGTAGCGGGGTGAAGAGCGGACCCCGCAAGACGCCGAGGAAGACGAGGCGGCTGAGCCGTACGCAGGCTCCGCGCCGCAGGCCGGCCGCCGAGCTCACCGTCTCGCTGCCGCGGCGACGGGTCGAGCCCGACTCCGTCGTCGCCCACCTCGGCCCGACGAACTCCGGCAAGACGCACGATGCGCTCGCGTTCCTCTCCGAGGTCGGCCGCGGCGTCTACGCGGCGCCCCTGCGGATGCTCGCACAGGAGGCGCACCGCCGGCTCGGCGACCGGCTCGGCGAGGAGCGGGTCGGCCTCGTCACCGGCGAGGAGCGGGTCAACGAGCACGCGCCGATCATCTGCTGCACGGCCGAGATGGCGCCCATGAGCGGCGAGGTGCTCGTGCTGGACGAGATCCAGTGGGCAGACGACGAGGAGCGGGGCTCGGCCTGGACGCGGCTGCTGCTCGCCGCCGAGTACCGGCACATCCTCCTGCTCGGCGCGCTCGAGGCGCTGCCGCTCGTCGAGCACGCGTTCCCGCAGGCCGAGATCAAGTTCTTCGAGCGCAAGGCGCCGCTCGACTGGATCGGCGGACGGTCGATCGAGGGTCTCCGCCCCGGCTCGGTCGTCGTCGCCTTCAGCCGCAAGGCCGTGCTCGCGCTCGCCGGGGAGGTCAATCTCCGTCAACCCGGCCGCGTCGCCGTCCTCTACGGGGCGATGCCGCTCGCGTCGCGGCGCGAGGAGATCGCCCGCTTTCTCGGCGGCGGCGCCGACGTCTGCGTCGCCACGGACGTGCTCGGCCACGGCGTCAACCTGCCCTGCGAGACGCTCGTCTTCGCCGAGACGACGAAGTTCGACGGCGAGGTCCGCCGCGACCTGCTTCCGTGGGAGATCGCGCAGATCGCCGGCCGCGCGGGCCGCTTCGGCTTCCACGAGAAGGGTCACGTCGGCGTCCTCACCGGGATCCCGTGGGCCAATCCGGAGCCGTCGCTCGTACGCCGCGCCCTGACGCCGACGGTCGAGCTTCCGGGCGGGCACCTCGGCTACCGGATCGTCGACACGGGCCGGCTGCGGCCGCAGCTCTCCGACCTGAACGTGACGCGGCCGCAGGAGCTCGCGGCCGCGCTGCGCGCGTGGCGGCACGCCGCGCTCGCGTACTTGGGCGCGGAGAGCTGGCTGACCGTGGAGTCGATCGCGCCGATGCTCGTCCGGCTCGACGCCGTGCTCGAGTCGCTCCACGAGCACCGGCGGCGGCTCGACGTCGAGACCGTCTGGCGGCTCGTCAACGCGCCGATCGACGAGGAGGACGGCGACCTGCTCGGCGCGCTCGCCGCGGCGCTCGCGGGCGACTCCGGCTCGAAGCAGCTGCTCGGCTGGCTGCTCGACCCGCACCGCCTCGACGGGGCGAGCCTCGAGGAGGCCGAGGCGGCCGGGCGGCAGGCGGGGATCCTGAGCTGGTTCGCGCTCCAGTTCCCGGGTGTCGCGGGCGTGACCCTGGAGCGGGCCGCGGCGCTCGAGCGGGCCGCGGCCGAGGCCGTGATCGAGCACCTGCGGGCGGAGGTCGCCTCGCCGACGATCGGCCGCTGCCGCTCCTGCGGAGCCGCGACCGCGCCGTGGACGGCCCTCTGCGACCGCTGCTTCATGGCGCGCGGATATCGCGCCGGGCGACGCTAGCGCGTCCGGCGAAAGTCCTTCCGGACTTTCGCCGGGACCGTAGCGGAGCAGAGCTTTGGCTCGGCGAGAGCGCGGTCTCGCCGAGCCTCCCGGGCAGCTGCACGTTCGCCGCCGACCCTACACTGGTCCCCCAATGGCCAGGCAGAAGGGCGAGAAGCTGATCGTGGAGAACCGTCGTGCGCGGCATGACTACCAGCTGCTGGACCGCTACGAGGCCGGGCTCCAGCTCGCCGGCACCGAGGTCAAGTCGCTCCGCGACGGCCGCGCGAGCCTCGCGCAGGCGTATGCCGACATCCGCGACGGCGAGGCCTGGCTCGTCGGCTCGCACATCTCGGTCTACGACCAGGGCAACCGCGCGAACCACGATCCCGACCGCGACCGGAAGCTCCTGCTGCACCGCAGGGAGCTCGACTCGCTGATGGGCAAGGTGCGCGAGCGTGGCCTGACGCTCGTGCCGACGCGGCTCTACTGGAAGGACGGACGGGTGAAGGTCGAGCTCGCGCTTGCCCGCGGCAAGGAGCGGATCGACAAGCGCCGCGACCTCGCGGCGCGAGACGCCCAGCGCCAGATCGAGCGGGCGCTCAAGGCCAGGCGCTGAGTCAGGCTTCCTGCGCGGACTCGAGGGTCTCCCGCAGGAAGGCGCCGAAGTCGGGCGCCTCGACCTCCGTGCCGGCGCCGGGATCTGCGACCGGCGGAGATACGGGGCGGCCGGCGGCAGCCGGCCGCCCCGCGCTGCCTATGCGTGCGCAGCGATCGCGCCCGCGATCCAGTCCTGAGCCTGCGCCGTGTCGAGCCGGTAGTTGTACGCGACGCCGTTGCAGAAGGGGTTGTTGCCGAACGAGGTCTCGGCGAGCAGGACGTTCGTGCCGCCGACGAAGTTCGGCCCGCCGGAGTCCCCGAAGCAGACGCCGCCCTTCTCCTGCGAGGTGTTCGCCGAGATCTTGATGAACTCGTCGCCGAGGCGGTTCCTGACGGTGATCAGGTTCGCAGGAGCCGCGAAGCGCGTGAAGAACGCGTCCGGCTGCTTCTTGCAGTTCGGGTCGCACGGGTCGGGCTTGCCGAAGTGCTGGACGCCGTAGCCGACGACGTCGACCTGAGCGCCGTTCGGCAGCCGCGCGGCGAGCCCGAGCGGCGGCAGCTTGCCGTACGTCGGCATCGCGACCGGGCGGTCGAGCACGATGATCGCGACGTCGTGCGTGTCGAAGCCGGGCATGCCCTTACCGGAGGCCGTGAAGAACCCCGGATCGAAGTAGTAGTTGCCCATCACCCAGGTCGGGGCCGGGTCGAACGGCCCCTGCTGCGCGAATGTCACCTTGACGCGCTGTGCGCCGTCGGGCGCCGTACCGTACGCGGAGCTGCTGTCCGCGAAGCAGTGCGCGGCGGTCACCAGCACCTGGGACGAGATCAGGGTGCCCGAGCAGGCGAAGACGCCGTTGGTCTCGAGCCCGACGTACGGGTGCGCCGAGTCGGGAGAGCCGCCGATGATCGCTCCCGCTCCTCCGGCGAGGACGAGCGCCGCGGCTGCCGCTGCAGCGACGAGCAGTGTGCGAAGACGCATGGCCAAGCCTCTCTTTCTCCCCCGGTCGGAAGCTATAACAGCGCGGTCGGCCGGGCGGCGCCGGCAAGCGGCGCCTAGGCACCGCTCGGAGCGGCGGTTTATGCTCGCCGCAGGCGGCGCACGCCGTCGAGGGCCGGCTGAAAGGAGGCGTTGTGAGGAACGTGTCCCTCACGGTCAACGGGGTCTCGCACGAGCTCGAGCTCGAGCCCCGCGAGCTACTCGTCTACGTCCTGCGCGAGCGACTCGAGCTGACCGGGACGACCGTCGGCTGCGACACCTCGTCCTGCGGCGCGTGCACCGTGCTGCTCGACGGCGAGTCCGTCAAGTCCTGCACCGTGCTCGGCGTTCAGGCCGACGGCCACGAGATCAAGACGATCGAGGGTCTCGCCGAGAACGGCTCGCTCAACTCGCTGCAGGAGAGCTTCCACCGTCATCACGCGCTCCAGTGCGGCTACTGCACGCCGGGGATGGTGCTCGCGGCGACGAGCCTGCTCGCCGAGAACCCGAACCCGAGCGAAGAGGAGGTCCGGCACGCGCTGGAGGGAAACATCTGCCGCTGCACGGGCTACCAGAACATCGTCACTGCGATCCTGGAGGTGGCGTGATGGCCGCCCCGACCGAGCTCGAGGTCGGCCGCGCGATCGGCGCGCCGGTCGAGCGCAAGGAGGACCGCAAGCTGCTGACCGGCCAGGCCCAGTGGGTCGACAACATCCGCCTGCCCGGGATGGTCTACATGGCGGTCGTGCGCAGCCCCTACGCGCACGCGCGAATCGCGAGCGTCGACGTCGCGCCTGCGCTGGCGCACGCCGACGTGGTCGCCGCGTACTCGGGCGCCGACCTGCTGGACGAATGGGAAGGCGGCCTGCCGTGTGCGTGGCTGCCGACCGAGGACACGAACGCTCCGGTGCACCGGCCGCTCGCGGTCGACAAGGCACGCCACGCGGGCGACGGGGTTGCGGTCGTCGTCGCGAAGACCCGCGCCGCGGCCGAGGACGCTGCCGAGCTCGTCCGGGTCGAGTACGAGCCGCTCCCCGCGATCGTCGACCCCGAGGCCGCGCTCACCGAGGACGCCCCGCTCGTCCACGACGAGCTCGGCACGAACCGTTGCTACACATGGAACCTCGACGCGGGCGAGGTCGACCGGCTCTTCGCCGAGGCCGCTGTCACCGTCAAGGAGCGTTACCGCCAGAACCGGCTGATCCCAACCGCGATCGAGCCACGAGCGGTGGTCGTTCAGCCGCTGCCGGCGACCGGCGAGTTCACGATGTGGTCGACGACGCAGGTCCCGCACATCGCGCGTGTGACCCTCTCCGGCGTCACGGGCATCCCCGAGGCGAAGCTGCGCGTGATCGCGCCGGACGTCGGCGGCGGCTTCGGCTCGAAGCTGAACGTCTATGCGGAGGAGGCGCTGGCCCTCGCCCTCGCCCGCAGGCTCGGGCGCCCGCTCAAGTGGACCGAGACCCGGTCGGAGGGCTACCTCTCGACGATCCACGGGCGCGACCTGTGGCAGGAGATCGAGCTCGCGGCGACCGCCGAGGGCAAGATCACCGCCGTCCGCGCCCGCCTCGTCGCCGCGATGGGCGCCTATCTGCAGCTCGTGACGCCCGGCATCCCGCTGCTCGGCGCCTGGCTGTACGCGGGCGCGTACGACGTCCAGGGCTACAGCTTCGAGTGCGTCGGCGTCTTCACGCACACGACTCCGACCGATGCCTACCGTGGCGCCGGCCGGCCCGAGGCGACGTACGCGATCGAGCGGGCCGTGGACGCGCTCGCGCGGAAGCTCGACGTGGACCCGGTCGAGCTGCGGCGGCGCAACTTCATCCGCGAGTTCCCGAACGAGATCGCCTCGGGGCTGACGATCGACTCCGGCGACTACGACGCGTCCCTGAACGCGGCGCTCGAGACGGCGGGCTACGCGGAGTTGCGGGCCGAGCAGTCTGCGCGGCGCGAGCGGGACGACCCGAAGCAGCTCGGGATCGGCCTCTCGACCTACGTCGAGATGTGCGGTCTCGCGCCGTCTCGGATCCTCGGCGCGATCCGCTACGGCGCGGGCGGCTGGGACACGGCCACGATCCGATGCCTCCCGACCGGAACCGTGCAGGTGCTGACCGGCACCTCGCCGCACGGCCAGGGCCACGAGACGACGTGGGCGCAGATCGTCGCCGACCGGCTCGGGTACGAGCTCGACGAGATCGAGGTGCTGCACGGCGACACGGCCGTCGTCCCGCTCGGGATGGACACGTACGGGAGCCGCAGCCTCGCCGTCGGCGGCGTCGCGCTCTACCACGCCGCCGAGCGGATTCTCGAGAAGTCGAAGAAGATCGCCGCCCACCGCCTGAAGGTGCCGGAGGATCAGATCGAGTACGCGGACGGCACGTTCAAGGGTCCGGAGGAATCCGTGACGCTGAAGGACGTCGCGCTCTCCGCCTGGACTGCGCATGACCTTCCGGACGGCATGGAGCCCGGCCTCGAGGCGACCTACGTCTACGACCCGCCGAACTTCAGCTGGCCGGCCGGCGCGCATGTCGCCGTCGTCGAGGTCGATACGGAGACGGGCGCGGTCGACCTGCAGCGCTACATCGCCATCGACGACGTCGGCACGGTCATCAACCCGACGATCGTCGACGGTCAGGTCCACGGCGGGATCGCCCAGGGGATCGCCCAGGCACTCCTCGAGGAGGCCGTCTACGACGAGGACGGGAACCTGCTGACGTCGAACATGGTCACCTACGTCGTCCCGACCGCCGCCGAGCTGCCGCACTACGAGCTCGGCCGGACGGAGACGCCCAGCCCGACAAACCCGCTCGGCGTCAAGGGCGTGGGGGAGACGGGCGCGATCGCGTCGCCCGCGGCCGTGATGAACGCGGTCGTCGACGCGCTCTCGCCATACGGGATCGGCGACATCGAGATGCCCGCGAAACCCGAGCGGGTGTGGCGTGCAATCGAGGAGGCGAAGCGATGATCCCGGCAGCGTTCGACTACGAGGTCGCCGAGTCGGCCGAGCACGCCGTCGAATTGCTCGGCGACCGCGAGGACGCGAAGCTCCTCGCCGGAGGGCACTCGCTCCTGCCGCTGCTCCGGCTCCGCTTCGCCCGGCCGACGCTGCTCGTCGACCTCGGCCGCGTCGAGGAACTCTCGTACGTGCGCGACGTCGGCGACCGGATCGCGATCGGGGCGATAACGCGCCACCACGACGTCGCGAACGAGGCGCTGCTCGACGAGTACTGTCCGCTGCTCTCGTTCGCGGCCGGGCAGATCGGCGATCCGCAGGTACGCCACCGCGGCACGATCGGCGGCTCAGTCGCGCACGGCGACCCCGCGTCCGACCTCCCCGCGGTGCTGCTCGCGCTCGACGCGGAGCTCGACGTGACCGGCCCTGGCGGTGCGCGGACGGTCGCCGCGGCCGATTTCTTCCGCGGCGTGTTCGAGACGGCGCTCGGCCAGCAGGACGTGCTCACGGAGGTGCGCGTACCGAAGCTGACCGCGGCGCACGGGTGGAGCTTC
>WNGD01000638.1_pt1 | contig 37754 bp, 39 predicted proteins | sample 5400671 | NCBI WGS metagenome assembly WNGD01 (sample SAMN13153369, study PRJNA577476) | soil metagenome | isolation source: 40 cm soil or saprolite under grassland replicate 2 | place: USA:California | collected 2016-06-15 | reverse complement strand
CGGGCCTTCTTGTACGCGCGCCACTCCTCAGGAGTCCACTTCTTCTTCATCGTCCTCCTCCTCGTCCTCTCCGCGCAGGATGGCCAGGATCGGGAGCGTGTCGCTCGAGATGTCGGCGAGCCCACCGATGATGTCCATGACTTCGTCTCGGTAGATCCCCTGCTCTTCCTCCAGTCGTCCAGCGTGCCTGGCATCCCGGGTGCTGCGCAAGATGTCCCGAGAAGTCGGCAGCAGATCCTCGCGTCAGCCTGACGCGTTGAGCCCGTAGCGGAGGAAGAGGTGGTCGCCGTGGCGGCGAAGGCTCGCCAGGCGGCCGCGAACGCCGTGCGGGAGCAGGTCGGCCGCCTCGACGAGTTGGAACCGGTCGGCTCCGTTCCGTCCCACGAGGAGCGGCGAGAGCGTGAGGAAGAGCTCGTCCACGACGCCTGCCTCGAGCAGTGTCCCGAGCGTGTGCGGGCCCGCCTCCGACAGGATGAGCCGATGACCGCGGTCGCGAAGCGCGTCGACGACGAGCTTTCCGTCGATCGTCGTGTCCTCTCCCAGCGGGACGACCTCGGCGGCTGCGGGTAGCCGGCCCGCGAGCTTCTCGGCGCCGGTCGTACTCGTCAGTACGAATGCGCCCGACTCGAGGACGGGGTGGGCGGAGTCTATCGACCCGTGTCCCGAGAGGATCGCGACCTCGGGCGTCTCCCGCTTGCCGAGGCTCCGGCGAAGCTCGGCGAAGGTATCGGCGGCTGAGGGATAGACCTTCTCGGGCAGCCACGTTCCGCGCGGCGAAGCTCGGAGCACCCCGGAGCCGATCAGCACGACGTCGGCGAAGGTGCGCAGGAGTCCCACGACGAACAGGTCGGCCTCGCTCTCCATGTTGATCAGGCTGTTCGACTTTGGCAGCGAGGGGATCGCGACGGCTCCCTCGAGCGTCGAGACGAAGTTCGCGTAGACGCACGGCTCCTCGAATCCGAGGTTGCCGCCGTAGAGGCGACGGAGCTCGGGCGGCACCTTCTCGGCCGTGAGCCCCGAGTCCTCGTACAGGACGTCGAGTGGCGGGAGAGGGCTGTCAGAGCTCATCGCGTGGGAGTCTTACCTGCTCGTCTGCGGTCGCACGCCCCGTACCGGATCGAGCAAACTGAGGGGATGCGCACTCGCTGCGCCGTACTCATCGCCATGCTGAGCCTGGCCGTGCTGGCCGCGAGCTCGGTTGACGCGAGCTGGGCAAGCGGGCTTCGAGGTGTGGTCATGCGCTCTCCCACGATGCCGGTCTGCGAGGAGGGCGTTCCCTGCTCTGCGCCGGCCAAGAACACGACGCTCGTCTTCACGCGGGAGACGAGAGTCGTGCGAACACGAACCGACGCAACCGGCCACTACCGCGTCGCGCTCGCTCCGGGCTGGTGGAGCGTGAGAACGGCACCGGTCGTGCGGATCGGCTCCGGGCTCACACCGCGCCGCGTGCGCGTCCTTGCGGGCCGGTTTCGGCGCGTCGAGTTCGTGATCGACACCGGGATTCGCTAGCGAGCAGCCATCGGGCGTCCGGGTGGTTACGCCTGGCGCAGGCGGCGCGGATATCTGTAACCCTAGGGGGTAGTTGCCGCCGTGTAGTCGTGGAGGGGCCACGGCACGACGAGGCGGCCGGAATGGAGGCTCTATGCACGCTCGCGTTGCGACGTACACCTACACAGGTGATGCGCAGGACCTCGCGCGCCAGGCGGAGGACGGGATGCTCCCGATCTTCAAGGCGCAACCGGGTTTCAGGGCATACTCGCTCATCGCCACGGACGAGAAGATCATCTCGTTCAGCGCGTGGGATTCCGCTGAGGCGGCCGAGGCCGCAAGCGTGGCCGCGACGGAGTGGATCACGGCGAACATCGCGGACCAGCTCGAGCTGAAGAACACGCACTTCGGCGAGATCCTCTTCAGCACGACGCTCGGGATCAGCACCAAGGCCGGCGTCACCGCCTGAACACGGGGACCAGGTAAGCAGGGAGGGCTCCGGGAAACCGGGGCCCTTTCGCGCCAGAATGCTCGTGGTGTCTGCAAGCGACGAGCTCGAGCAAGGCCGTCGAGCCTACGAGGGTCGCGCGTGGCTCGAGGCGGTCGAGTCTCTCTCCCGAGCTGACGCGGTCGCGCCGCTGGCTCCTGAGGATCTCGAGCTGCTCGCGACCACGACCTGGATGCTTGGACGCGACGACGAGGGCATCGGAATCCTCGAGCGAGCCCACCACCAGTACCTGGAGAGGGGCGAGACGCTGCGCGCGGTGCGCGCCGCGACGTGGATCGGGATGAACCTCGCCTATCGGGGTGCGGTGGGCCCGGCGAGCGGCTGGCTGGGACGAGCACAGCGGCTCCTCGACCAGGAACCGGAGGAATCGGCTGAGCACGGCTATCTGCTGATTCCGGTCGTCTTCCGGCACGAAGCCGCCGCGGAGTTCGAAGCCGCCGCGGCCGTCGCCGGCGAGGCCGCTCGCATCGGCGAGCGGTTCGGCGACCGCGACCTGTTCGCGATGGCTCTGCACGCCGAGGGCTACATGCTCGTACGAAGCGGGCGCGTACGCGAAGGCCTGGCGCTGCTCGACGAGTCGATGGTCGCGGTGACGACGGGAGAGCTGTCCCCGTTCGTCGTCGGCATCGTCTACTGCGGAGTCATCCTCGCGTGCCAGGAGGTCTTCGAGGTGGGACGCGCGCGGGAGTGGACGCTCGCCCTGACGGAATGGGTCGAGCAGCAGCGCGATCTCGTCGCTTTCACCGGCCGCTGCCTCGTCCATCGCGCGGAGATCCTGCAACTGAGCGGTTCCTGGCTCGACGCGCTCGAGGAGGCGCGCCGCGCCGGCAGGCGGTTCCTCGAGACGAAGAACCCCGCGGCCGGCCTCGCGCGCTACCGCGAGGGAGAGATCCTGCGGCTTCAGGGGGCTTTCGACGCGGCGGAGGAGGCGTACCGGGAAGCGAGCCGTCTCGGCTGGGAGCCGCAGCCGGGGCTCGCGCAGCTTCGGCTCGCGCAAGGGCGGGGCGACGCGGCGCTCGCCGCGATTCGCCGAGCGAGCGCGGAGATCTCGGAGCCGCTCAAACGCGCCGCGCTGCTTCCCGCCTACGTCGAGATCGCGCTCGCGGCGGGCGAGATCGAGGAGGCGCGGACGGCCTGTCGCGAGCTCGAGCAGATCGCGGAGATCTACGAGAGCCTGATGCTCGCGGCGATGACGGCCCACGCGGGAGGAGCGGTTGCGCTCGTCGAGGGCGACGGGCCGGCCGCACTCGCCAGCTTGCGCGAGGCCAAGCGAGTCTGGCTCGAGCTGGACGCGCCGTACGAGGTCGCCCGGACGCGCGGCCTCGTCTCGCGCGCGTGCTCCGCGGTCGGCGACGAAGACGCGGCGGCTCTCGAGCTGGAGGTGGCGCGCGAGATCTTCCAGCAGCTCGGAGCCACACCGGACCTCGAACGTCTCGCGGTGCCGAAGCCGACTCCCGAAACACACGGCCTCTCGCGGCGAGAGGTCGAGGTGCTGCGCCTGGTCGCCAAAGGGAAGAGCAACCGCGAGATCGCCGCCGAGCTCGTGATCAGCGAGCACACGGTTGCGCGACACGTTCAGAACATCTACGCCAAGCTCGGTGTCTCGTCCCGCGCGGGCGCTACCGCGTTCGCGTTCGAGCGCGATCTCGTCTGAAGCGTCGCGCATGGTCAGAAATGACCACGCGCGAACCCGAGCAAGTTGGTGAATCGCGGCGATGCCGGAGATCGCTCTCCGCCCTACCGTCGTTCCCGTCGTGCAATCGAGAGGAGACGGGACGATGAAGCAGGTCGAGCGATACGAGACGGTGATCGTGGGCGGCGGCCAGGCCGGCCTTTCGGTCGGCTACCACCTGAAGCGAGAGGGCCGGTCGTTCGTGATCCTCGACGCGAGCGACCGGATCGGAGACAGCTGGCGCGCGCGCTGGGATTCGCTGAAGCTCTACTCGCCCGCATCGCGCGACAGCCTCCCCGGCATGCGGTTCCCCGCGCGACGCACTGCCTATCCGACGAAAGACGAGATGGCGGACTACCTCGAGGCGTACGCGGCTCGGTTCGAGCTGCCCGTGCGAACGGGGACCTCCGTGGAGGCCTTGTCCAGGGAAGACAGCCGCTACCTGGCGAGCGCCCGCGAGGGCGGGTTCGAAGCGGACAACGTCGTCGTCGCGACGGGTGTCTTCCGGAAGCCGTACGTGCCCCATTTCGCCTCCGAGCTCGATCCGAGCATCACTCAGCTCCACTCGAACGACTATCGCAATCTCTCGCAGCTGCAGGATGGTCCCGTGCTCGTCGTCGGCGCGAGCCACTCGGGCTCGGACGTCGCGTTCGAGGCATCGGCCGGGCATGAGGTGATCCTCTCGGGCAAGGACACGGGACAGATCCCCGCGCCGATCGAAAGCCGGCGGGGACGCATGGTCTTCCGCGGGCTCTTCTTCGCGGGTACGCACGTCCTCACCGTCGACACGCCCTTCGGGCGGAAGATGCGTCCGCACATCAGACACGGCGGCGCACCGCTGCTGCGCTACCGGCGGAAGGATCTGCGCGCGGCTGGAGTCGAGCGCGTGCACGAGCGGACGGTCGGCGTGCAGGACGGGAAGCCCGTCTTGGAGGACGGCCGGGTGCTGGACGTGCGAAACGTCGTCTGGTGCACTGGGTTCCGCCCCGACTTCTCCTGGATCCGGCTTCCGTTCGACATCGGCGAGGACGGATATCCGGTGCAGTATCGAGGCGTCGCGACGTCTCCGCCCGGCCTCTACTTCGCCGGTCTACCGTTCCTCCACTCCTTCGCGTCGATGCTGATCGGCGGTGCCGGACGGGACGCGGAGCGCGTTGCGAGGCACATCGTCTCGCGACGCGCTCGTCCCGCAACGCAGGACGACGCCGTTCTCGTCTGGAACGGGATGGTGAGCAGATCGGAGCCGGCCGCTCTCGTCCGAGGCGCAAGCACTCGTTCCAGTGATTGACCGGCTGGCCGCACTGTGGGCTAATGCACCTGCCAGTCAGATCTAACAGCACGTGATCTCGGACGTGCCGCGCGGTCGCGGGGCAGGGGAGTGTCCACCTCTTTGCCGGGAGGGTCGGATCACAGGCAGAGAGGAGTATCGATGCCGCCCAACAACAGGTCGAGGGTTGGAGCTGCGCTTGCCCTGACCGTCGGGCTCGTCGCTTTGGTGGTGCTTCTGGCGCCCGGTGGGGCGAAGGTGACGAGAGCCGGCACAGCCTCCGGTCCGGTCGGAGTGGGCCCCGCCCACTGGACCGGGCCGAACGCGTTCGGCAACTTCGGAAAGCTGCCTCCGCGACCTCCGTCGCCACACACGGCGGTCGACAACCTGACGAACCCCGGGAACGGCGAGATCATGCCGTCGACCAATACGCACGTGATCTTCTGGTTGCCTCCCGGGTACCACTACAGCGAGGCGACCGACGCCGCCTACGAGGCTCAGGCCCTCAAGTACTTCTCGGACGTCGGCGGCTCGCAGATCCTGAACACCACGACGCAGTACTCCGGGAACAACGGGACGCCGTCGACGACCTCGAACTTCATCGCGTCGGTCGTGGATACGACGGCCTTCCCGCACGCTGGAACGTTGGCCGACCCGGTCACGCAGGGCGACCTCAACTCGGAGGTCTTCAACCAGATCGGAGCGCACAGCTGGGGACTCGGGATGACGAACATGTACTTCGTCTTCCTCCCGAACAACGTCGTCGACTGCAACCACGCGCCTCCGAATGCGAACTGCAACACGAACGTCTACTGCGCCTACCACACCTACGGCTGGTCGGGGAGCGACACGCCGGCCAACGACTTCGTCTGGGCCGACATCCCCGACAACCGGAGCATCTACTCGCTCGGCGGGTGCGGTAATTCGAACGTCACGGGGAACCCGTCGGCGGACACGACGCTCAGCTCCGTCGAGCACGAGCACCTGGAGGCGGTGACGGATCCGAGGCTCAACGCCTGGATGGACTCGACGGGCGGCGAGAACGGAGACAAGTGCAACCGCAACATGGGCGTCGCCAACGCGGACCCGACGGTTGCGAACAACTACCTTGGCGCGGGGAACGCCGATCTCTTCCGCATCCAGCGGGAGTGGTCGAACAAGGTCTCGGGCTGTGCAGCGAGCCTCACCTCGACAGGCTCGTTCGTCGAGTCGCCTGCCCCGGCCGGGAGCGACGTGACGAAGGTGGTGGCGGAGGCAACGATCGCCGGCAACCCGGCGGACTCGCTCACGTACACACTCACGTTCAAGAACCCGAGCAACCAGGACGACGCGTTCAACATCCAGGCTGTCGACACGCTGCCGGCCGGCGTCCAGTACCTCGGCTCGGGCACGGCGACGTTCTCCCTCGGCAATCTGGCGCCACACCAGACGGTCACGAAGACGTTCGTCGCTCATCCGTCGGTGCCGCTCGCCGCGGGGTCGACGATCGTCAACTCGGCGACGTTCTCCTTCGACGACTCGACCGGAACGGCCCAGCCGACGATCACGAGGACAGCCTCGACGACGGTCGTGAACGCTCCGCCGGTGCTCACGGTTCCCGGGCCGCAGACCCAGGATTACCACGACTCGCTGAGCTTCGGCGTGTCGGCCACGGACGCAGACGCCGGTGACACGCTGCTCTTCAGCGCAAGCGGGCTGCCGAACGGGCTGACGCTGACCGACAACGGGAATCGGACGGCAACAGTCTCCGGGACGATCAACGACGTCCCGGCGGTCTACGTCGCCACGATCACCGTGACCGACCAGCACAACACTCCGGTCTCGGACACGGTCCAGATCACGGTGACCCGTGAGGAGACGACGACGACGTACACCGGGCCGACGGTCATCGCCCAGAACTTCCCGGTGACCTTGACCGCCACGCTGCTCGAGGACGGGACGACAGGACCGTCTCCATCCGGACAGGCCGTGACGCTGAGCGTGGGCGCGCAGAGCTGCGTGGGCAACGCCGACGCGGGCGGAAACGTCAGCTGCACGATCCCGAACGTCACCGTCCCGCTCGGACCGGAGCCGCTCGCGGCCGTGTTCGCGGGGGACACGTACTACCTGCCCTCCTCAGACAAGAGCCAGACGGCGATCGTGTTCGCGTTCCTGCCGGGCGGCAACTTCGCGCTCGGCGACGCGACTGCCGCGACGGCGACGCCCTCGACGGTAGTGACGTTCTGGAGTGCCCAGTGGAGCGCCTTGAACAGCCTTTCCGGAGGCTCGGCCCCGGCCAACTTCAAGGGCTTCGCGAGTAGCTTCAGTCCATCGACTCCGACCTGTGGAGGGACCTGGACCGCAAAGCCGGGCAACAGTGGTCATCCGCCGAAGGGGCCGCTTCCCTCCTACCTCGGAGTCGTCGTCTCGAGCTCGGTCTCGAAGAAGGGAAGCACCATCAGCGGGAACATCGTCCACATCGTCGTCGTGAAGACGAGTCCCGGCTACTCGCCGAACCCCGGCCACGTGGGGAAGGGAACGATCGTGGCGACTCTCTGCTAACCGCGAATGTCTCGGGAGGGCGCGGCGGCGCCGTGCCCTCCCGAGCCTCTACCCTGGTGCAATGAGACTGGTCGCGATCACAGGCGCAATCGTTCTGCTGTTGGCTCTGGCGGCTTCGGGCTCGGCGGCGCGGAATCCGTCGTTCGCGTTCGGCCGCACCGGCGGGAACATCGAGCCGTACACGGTCAAGATCGGCTCGACTGGGAAGATCTCCGCGGTGGGGCCGATCACGCTCAGGAACGAGGACAAGCGACTGTCCACGACGGCGCTGACCCGCCTCCTGGGACTGGCGGTCAAGGAGCGCTTCTTTGTGCTTCCGCGGCGGGTCACGTGCGCCGGCTCGCTGCCCGACTTCGCAAGCATGTTCGTCACCGTCTCGACCGCGACGAGAACGCGGACGGTGGTCGTCCGAGGCAGCTGCAGCGCCAGATTCGAAGCGGTCCTGTCGGCGCTCCAGACGGCTGCCGGCGTTCCCGTCAGCCAGCGCTGAGAGCTCCTCGCGCGTCGTAAGATGGCCCCGTGCGCGGGGTGCAGATCGCCGAGCTGGGTGCGACGCCCGAGCTCGCGGAGATCGACGGCGACGGCTCGGTCGCGATTCTCGCGGTCGGGCTGAACCCGCTCGACCTTGCAGTCGCCGCGGGTCGCTTCTACGGCGGCCACCCGCCCTTCCCGTACGTTCCCGGGTGCGAGGCGGTCGGTCGGATCGACGGCCAGCGCGTGCACCTGTTCGGCGACGGGCGAGGGACGATCAAGGACGGCTTCCTCGTCGAGCGCGTGACCTTTCCCGAGCAGCTCGTCGTGCCGGTGCCGGACGGCCTCGACGACGCAGCGGCAGCCGTCTGCGGCATCGCCGGAATCGCCGGCTGGGGGCCTGTCGCGAGACGGGCGCCCGTTCGCCCGGACGACCGCGTTCTCGTCCTCGCGGCAACCGGGACGGTCGGCTCGATCGCCCTGCAGGGCGCACGCGCCCTTGGCGCAGCGCGGGTGGTCGCAGCTGGTCGTGACGAGACGGCGCTCGAGCGGACCCTCGAGCTGGGAGCGGACGCGACGGTGGCGCTTGAGGGCTCGGATCTCGCCGCCCGCATGCGCGGGGCGTGTGGCGGCGACGGGCCGACGCTCGTCGTCGATCCGCTGTGGGGAGAGCCCGCGCGGGCAGCGACCGAGGCGGCTGCGCCTGGAGCCCGGATCGTCCAGCTCGGTCAGTCGGCGGGCCCTGAGGCGACCTTCGCATCGTCGATCGTCCGCGGCAAGCAGCTCTCGATTCTCGGCTATTCGGTCTTGGGCCTTCCGCCCCAGGAGAGGAGCGAGGCGTATCTCGGCCTAGCCGAACAGGTCGCGGCCGGTCGCATAAGCATCGACGTCGAGACGTTCTCGCTCGACCAGGTCGCGGCTGCCTGGAGCGCCCAGGCGAGAGGCGCGAAGGCAGTCGTCGTCCTCTAGCCGGCCCCTCCAATTCAGTTGCCGAGGCGCTCTCCGCTCTCCGCGTCGAAGACGTGTACGTCCGTGGCGGACGGACGGAGCGCAACCCGAGCGCCGCGTTCAGGAACACGACGTGAGTCCACCCGTGCGACGAGCTTGGCCTCCTTCCTTCGAGCTCCACGAGTCAGAAAACGTATGCGTCGGCGCCCAGCTCCTCGACGACTTCGACCCGAGCAGGTAAGCCGTCAGACCCGAGCTCGACGGACTCGGGCCGAAACGCGGCCGCGCGGCCGTGGCACGGCCGATCCCGCTGGTCGCTCAGGTGACGAGGCAGTACGCTTCCCGCCAGCCGCCCGCGTCGAGGGCACGAGCAAGAGCAGAGCGAGGCGTTCCGGCCCGGATTCACCGTTCCGTTGTGCGCGTTCGACGTGTCCAGCGCGATCACTCGTCTCGGTCGGTCGCGAGGCATGGAACCACCGCGCCCAACGGGTGATCGTCGGCAGGTGGCGCAGCTCGTCAGCGAGCTGCGGATCCTAGCCCTTTCGGCGGAGGGATCTAGCCTTTTCGTCGGTCGCGCGGTCCCTTTCCCGTCCTACCGTTCCAATGGTGGAGATGAAGCCCGATCCAGAGGAATTCGAGAAGGGCTCCTGCCCGAGCTGCGGCGAGGACTTCGTGCATGAGGAGTCGACTCGGCCGATCTGTCGGTGCTGTGCAGCGCGTCTCGCGCGCGAGCTCGCCGCGTACCTGGAGTTCGTGGCGCTCTCCCGCGAGCCGGCATAGTACGCTCGCCGGGCTCACGACTGGGTAGCCGGGGATTGGTTGTAGCTGGCCCGAGCCCTACTCGTGGTTTCTGTACGAGTTGCGGCTCGAGCTCGCACTGCGCACATCTGCTAAGAAGGCCGCCGTGATCGTCGCGCTCCACGTGGCGACAGGAGCCGCGGCCGGCGCCGCAAGCGGATCGCGACTCGCCGCGCTCTTTGTAGGGCCGGTCCTCCATCTCGCGGGCGACCGCGTGCCGCACCGGGACATCCGCTCGCGTCGCTTCGAGATCGGCAGCGGCGTTGTGGGTGTTGTCCTCCTAGCCGTGCGGCGAGGCCCGCTCGATCCGGCCACGCTCGGCGCCGCCGCGAGCTCTGCCCCTGACCTCGAGCACGTCCTTCCCTTCCTGCGCCCGGGCGGACGGAAGCTCTTCCACGGCCGCCTCGGCTGGCATCGCTCGGGGCGCTTCCCGGTATCCCTGCAGCTGGTGCTGGCCGGCGCGATCCTCGGTCTGCTCATCGCGCCATCGCGTCGGAGCGAGATCGCCGAGCAGCACTCGCGACGCGCGCCAGGACTTTGACTCGACTGCGCGGCTTCCGCGCAGCTGGTTGCCGGCTAGACCACGGCTAGGCGGGCGCGAGCCCGCGCGCCCGGCGCGATGCCGCTGTCTGCCGTTTCTGTGAGGAGAGCTCGACCTTCCTGAGGCGTACGTTCAGCGGCGTCACCTCGACGCATTCGTCGTCGCCGATGAACTCGAGCGCCTGCTCGAGCGAGAGCGGCCGCGGCGGAATTAGCCTGACGAGCTCATCCGCGGTCGGCGAGCGCATGTTCGAGAGCTTCCTCTCCTTCGTTGCGTTGACGTCGAGATCCCCGGCGCGTGCATTCTCGCCCACGATCATCCCTTCGAAGACCTCCGTCCCGGGACCGATGAAGAGCTGTCCGCGCTCCTGGAGGTTGAGGAGCGCGAACGAGGTCGCCGGGCCGCGCCGGTCGGCCACGAGGCTCCCCGTAGGCCTCGTCCGCAGTGCACCGTGCCAGGGCTCGTAGCCGTGAAAGACGTGGTGGAGGATGCCCGTACCGCGCGTCTCCGTCAGGAACTCGGTACGGAAGCCGATGAGCCCCCGCGCGGGCACCAGGTACTCCATCCGCACCCAGCCCGTCCGGTGGTTGACCATCTCCTCGAGCCGGCCCTTCCGGAGGGCGAGTAGCTGCGTTATTACGCCGATGTACTCCTCGGGAGCGTCGATCGACACCCGCTCGACGGGCTCGTGCAGCCGGCCGTCCACGTCGCGAGTGACGACCTGCGGCTTGCCGACCGACAGCTCGAAGCCCTCCCGTCGCATAAGCTCGACGAGCACTGCGAGCTGCAGCTCGCCGCGTCCCTGGACTTCCCAGGCGTCGGGCCGCGCGGTCGGGAGCACGCGCACCGAGACGTTCCCGACGAGCTCCTGGTCGAGGCGGCCTTTGAGCATGCTCGCCGTCAGACGATCGCCGTCGTGACCGACGAGAGGAGAGGTGTTGACCCCGATCGTCATCGAGAGGCTCGGCTCGTCGACGCCGATGACCGGGAGCGGGCGCGGATCGTCCGGAGCTGCGAGCGTCTCGCCGATCGTGACCTCGGCGAGCCCGGCAACCGCGACGAGCTCGCCGGGGCCAGCTTCCTGGGCCTCGACTCGGTCGAGTGCCTCCGTTACGTAGAGAGCCGTCACCTTCGCGCGCTCGATCCGGCCGTCGGAGCGACACCAGGCGACCTGCTGGCCGTTGTGGATCGTTCCCTCGCGGACGCGGCACAGGGCGAGTCGCCCGAGGTAGGGCGACGCGTCGAGGTTCGTGACGTGCGCCTGGAGCGGGTGGCCCTCCTCGTAGGACGGCGCAGGGATTCGCGCGAGCAGCGTTTCGAAGAGCGGATGCAAGTCCTCCGCGAGCTCATCCGGCTCGAGGCCGGCACGGCCTGCTCTCGCGTTGGCGTAGACGATCGGAAATTCGATCTGGCTCTCGTCTGCGTCGAGGTCGAGGAAGAGCGCGTACACCTCGTTGACGACTTCCGCGATGCGCGCGTCCGCCCGGTCGACCTTGTTGACGACGAGGATCAGCGGCAGCCTCGCCTCGAGTGCCTTGCGCAGCACGAAGCGTGTTTGCGGCAGCGGGCCCTCGCTCGCGTCCACGAGGAGTAGGACGCCGTCGACCATCGTAAGCGCGCGTTCGACTTCGCCGCCGAAGTCTGCGTGCCCGGGCGTGTCGACGATGTTGATCTTGAACCCGCCGTAACGGACGGCCGTGTTCTTGGCGAGGATGGTGATGCCCTTCTCGCGCTCGAGATCCATCGAGTCGAGCACGCGGTCGGCGACGTCCTGGTTTTCGCGGAAGGAGCCCGACTGCCAGAGCATCGCGTCGACGAGCGTCGTCTTTCCGTGGTCGACGTGGGCGACGATCGCGACGTCGCGGATGTCCTCGCGGAGCGGCACTCGACGAGAGTACAGCTCGGCTTGATGGCTTCCCGAAGCGTGTCCTGACGGCGAGGCGGTCTGACTCGTCAGCTCAGAACAGTGTCGCTACGGTTGCTAAAGCCTTCGAAGGGGCACGAGTGGCGAGCCGCTTCTAACGACCCAAGGCCGGGGGGACCGTTCCGTTGGCTCAACCACGCGTGCTTTCGCTACTCAAACGAGTGGAGCGTACCGGGATCGAACCGGTGACCTCCGGCTTGCAAAGCCGGCGCTCTCCCAGCTGAGCTAACGCCCCCTGCAATCGAGTGTACGGCGCGCAGAGTGTAGAGCGCTCACCGGCGACGCCTCCGGCCGCTAGTCCTCGGACTTCAGTCCGCGCCGCTCGAGCCTACGCAGCCCGTCACCGAAACTCCGCTCGATCGAGTCGTCCCGCGTCTCGCGCTCGAGCCGCTCGAGCCGGTCTTCGAGCTCGGCGAGCTCCACGCGGCTGAGCCCGGGGCCGGCGCCGCCTCCCTCTCCCGCTGCCATGCGTTCCGCGAGCTCCACCTCGCGCTGCGCCAGCTCATCGCTTCGCGCTGCGAGCTCCGCTTGCGTGCGGGCAAACGCCTTCTCCGCCTCCTGCAACGCCTTTAGGCGGGCCTCGATCTGCGCGAGGCGTTCCTCCGGGTCGACGGCTTCGCCCGCGGCTCGCCTTGCGAGGTCGGTCTCGAGCTTCACGAGTGCCCGCTCCCGGGCGACGAGGTCGGCCTCGCGCTTGTTCAGCTCCTGAGCATGCGCCGCGAGCCCCACCTGGGCATGGCTGAGAGCGGACTCAGCGCCGGCCGGGAGGGCCTGGTTCGACCCACGCCTGGTCTTCGCGAGCGCGTCGGCGAGCTCACGCTCGCGACGCTCGACGGCGGCGACCCGTTCGGTCAGCTCGGTCCGCAGCCGGGTGAGCTCCTGCTCAGCGGCTACCCGAACGGCGTGCAGCCGTTCCTGCTCCCCGCGCGGAGTCAGCGGCTCGTCCTCGCGTCGGTTGAAGAGGGTCACGCGACGATGATATGCCGCCGCCGGACGGAAACCGTCCGGCGGTCACACGCGCTTAGGCAGCGCGCTCGAGGCGCTCTTCGGCGCGGGCGCGGCGAACGATCTCTTCGCGCTCTCCGAAGCGGAGTCGTGCCTTCTCGTGGCGCAGCGACTCCCACAGGTCTTCGAGTCGCGCGTCGATCTCCTTGATCTCGGTCGCGACATCGGGGTCAAGCCCGTACGAGAGACGATGCCAGAGGTCCTGGCGCTTCTCCGAGAGCTCCTCGATCTCGGTATGGATCTGGTTCGTGGTCACGTGGTGTGAAACGGGTCGTTGACGGCGTACATTCCCGGAGCCGAGTCCGCTGAAACCTCACTCGTAGCCGAGCTCTGCGATGCGCTCCTCGTCCAGCCCGAAGTAGTGCCCGAGCTCGTGCAGGACAGTGACACGGATCTCTTCGCGGAGGTCCTCGGGATCCCCGAACGACTCCTCGAGAGGGACGCGATAGATCGAGATCGTGTCCGGGGGCAGCCCGCCATCGTCGCCTCGCTCGGGTAGCGGGACGCCTTGGTAGAGGCCGAAGAGGCCCGGGTCGTCCGGGTTCTCGTCCTCGACCAGAACGGCGACGTTCCGGAGCGCCGAGACGATGTGAGGTGGGAGCGTGTCGAGAGCCGCTCGAACATGGTCGTCGAAGTTCACGAGCATGCCAAGAGATGCTACTTTGGTTACGAACTTGCGCAATGAGGACTGAGATTTTATAGTTTCTCGGTCATTAGATTCAAGATCAAGGAGGTTGACATGACGACACTGGTTCGCTGGGAGCCTTTCAAAGAGCTGGCATCCCTGCAAAGCGACATGAACCGCTGGTTCAACGGGTTCTTCGAGGGTCAGAGCCGCGACTCTCGGAGCTGGGTTCCGGCGCTCGACGTATGGGAGACCGACAACGACCTCGCCTACGCGTTCGACCTTCCGGGGATCCCGGAGGAGAAGATCGCCATCGAGGTCAAGGACGACACGCTGACGGTGTCGGCTGAGCGGGAGAAGACCGAGGAGACCTCGGACGATCGCTACTACCGCTTCGAGCGGCGCTACGGGTCGTTCAGCCGGGCGGTCGGGCTTCCTCAGGGAGTGGACGAGAGCCAGATCAGCGCCTCCTATCGCGACGGCGTCCTCGAGGTTCGCGTGCCGAAGCCGGCCGAGCAGAAGCCGCGCAAGATCGAGCTGCAGAAGACCGTCGAGGCGACGTCCAGCAACAACTGAGGAAATCTCGAGCACATGGGCCGCCGTGGGCGTTGAGCGCCGCGGCGGCCCTCGGCCTCTCTCGAGAACCACGCGACGGTAGAGTCGCGGCATGTCCAAGTTCGCAGCCGCACTCAACGAGCAGATCGCGAACGAGTTCGCCGCCTCACAGCAGTACATCGCGCTCGCCGTCCACTACGACGCTGAGACGCTCCCCGGGCTCGCGGCCCACTTCTACCGCCAGGCCGTCGAGGAGCGGAACCACGCGATGATCATCGTCCAGTACCTCCTCGACTCGAACGAGAAGGTGGTCGTGCCGGCAGTCGAGAGCCCGCAGACCGACTTCGAGGACGTTGTCGCACCCGTAGCGCTTGCGCTCGAGCAGGAGAAGCGCGTGACCGAGCAGATCGTCGAGCTCGTCAAGCTCGCGCGCGAAGAGGGCGATCTCGTCGGCGAGCAGTTCCTGCATTGGTTCCTGACCGAGCAGCGGGAAGAGGTCTCCTCGATGAGCGACCTTCTCCACGTGGTCGAGCGTGGACGAGAAAATCTCTTGCTCGTCGAGGAGTACATGGCTCGTTCGCAGGTCGGCGATCAGGGTGCGCCCGACGCCGCGATGCCGCCCGTAGCGGGCGGCGCGCTGTAGCCCTCGGCGTGGAGGAGATCCGGCTCCGGACCGAGCGGCGCACCCAGCTCGTCGACATCACCGACCCCGTCCGCAAAGCAGTGCACGGCGAAGACGGTCGGGCGGTCCTCGTCTTCGTCCCTCACACGACCGCAGGCGTCACGATCAACGAGCACGCCGATCCTGCCGTCGCCCGCGATCACGAGGCAGCGCTCGAGCGCATCGTCGAGGACGGCTGGCAGTGGCAACACGTCGAGCCGGGCGACGAGAACGCCCCGACGCACGTCCGCGCGAGCTTGCTCGGGCCGAGCGTGGTCGTTCCGCTTCAGCCGGACGGCTCGCTCGCCCTCGGAACGTGGCAGGGGATCTTCTTCTGCGAGTTCGACGGGCCGCGAGAGCGCTCGGTGTACGTCGGCGTTCTCACGTGATCGAGGTCGAGAGCCTCACCAAGCGCTTCGGCGCGACGCTCGCCGTGGACGACCTCTCGTTCTCGGTCTCTCCGGGAACGGTGACCGGTTTCCTCGGGCCGAACGGCGCCGGCAAGTCGACGACGCTACGCGCGATCCTTGGCCTTGTCATTCCCGATGCGGGCAGGACGCGTGTGCTCGGGAAGTCCTACGCGGATCTCGGGCATCCCTTCCAGCAGGTTGGGGCGATCCTGGAGACGGCCGAGGCGCATCCCGGACGGTCGGGACGGAATCACCTGCGAGTCCTGGCGACCGCGGCGGGCGTGTCTCGCGCACGTGTGGACGAGGTCCTCGAGCTCGTGGGCATGACTGAGGCCGCAGGACGCCGGGTAAAGAACTACTCGCTCGGGATGCGGCAGCGTCTCGCCCTGGCCGGAGCTCTACTGGGGGACCCGGAGACGCTCGTTCTCGACGAGCCCGCAAACGGGCTCGATCCTCAGGGCATTCGCTGGCTTCGCGACTTCTTGCGCATGCTCGCGGGCGAGGGCCGAACCGTGCTCGTCTCGAGCCATGTCCTCGCCGAGGTCGCCCAGACGGTCGACCACGTGGTGATCATCCACAAAGGCCGGCTCGTCCGTCAGGCCGCGATGCGCGAGATGGAGGCGATGGCGGCGGGCGCCGCGGTCGTGCGCAGCCCGGACGCCGCGCGGTTCGCGTCGCTCCTGAACGAGGCCGGAATCGACGCGCAGTCGATGGGTGACGGCGAGCTCAGCGTCGCCGCGCCGACCGCGCGAGTAGGCGAGCTCGCGGCGGCGAACGGCGTCGTCCTGCATGAGCTCACGGCGGCACGCGCGACGCTCGAGGATGTCTTTCTCGAGCTCACCGGCGACGAAGCGCAATGACGGCTCTGCTTCGCGCCGAGGTACTGAAGCTCCGCACGACGCGCGGGCTCTACGGCTATCTCATCGTGCTCGTCGTGTTGACGGGGCTCGGGGCCGCGGGACAGGTGAGTACAGCCCATCTCTTCGAGCGGGGGGACCCGGCATTCCAGCGAGACATGCTCTCGCAGTCCACCGTATTCGCCGCGTTGATTGCTCTCTTGCTCGGGATCCTCTCGGTGACGGTCGAATGGCGTCACGGCACCATCACGCGAACCTTCCTCGTGACTCCACGCCGGTGGCGGGTCTTGGCGGCGAAGGAGATCAATGGCTTCCTGCTCGGAGTCGGTCTCGCGATCCTCGGTCTCGTCGTCGCGATCGCTGTCATAGCCCCTGTCCTTTCCCACGACAGCGCTTCGCTGCATGTGGACGGAGCGTTCGCAGCGAGGGTGGCCGAGATCCTTCTTGCGGCCGCGCTGTGGGGAGCGCTCGGCGCAGGAGTCGGCACGTTGATCCAGCACCAGACGGGCGCGATCGTCGGCGCGATCATCTGGGTCCTCGTCGTCGAGACCCTGCTGGCGGCACTTCTCGAGTGGGCCGGTTGGAAGGGGATCGCCGACGTGCTGCCCCGGCACGCGCTCGACGCGCTCGCCGGCCACGAGGCAGGTCTCTCCACTGCGGCCGGCGGGGCGGTCGGGGTCGCGTACGTCGTCGTCTTCGCGGCGCTCGGCTTCCTGCGGGTCCGGCGCCAGGACATCACCTGAGCCGCGCCTCCTATCCTGGGCGGATGGCTGCGCCCGTCGTCAAAGGGCAGAAGATCGACTTGCAGATCGAGTCGCTCGCCTACGGCGGAAACGGCGTCGGGCGGGTGGACGGCTTCGTGGTCTTCGTGCGCGGCGGGTTGCCCGGCGATCGGGTTCACGCCTGCGTGACCAAGACGAAGCGCGGGTTCGCGGAGGCCGTTGCCGAGGCGATCCTGGAGCCGAGCCCCGAACGAATCGAGGCTCCGTGCCCGTACTTCGGCGCATGTGGGGGCTGCCGGTTCCAGGATCTCGCCTACCCGGCGCAGATCTCCGCGAAGGAGCGGCAGGTGCGCGACGCTCTCGTGCGGATCGGGCGCATCGCGGATCCGCCGCTCGAGCCCATCGTTCCTGCCGCCTCGCAGTACGGCTACCGGAACAAGCTCGAGTACTCGTTCACCTCGTCAGACGACGGCGTCGCGCTGGGCTTCCACAGGGCCGGGCGCTGGGACGAGGTGATCGGCATCGACGCCTGCCTCCTTACGACCGAGCTCGGGAACGCGATTCGCCATGCGGTTCGCGACTGGGCCCGCGAAGAGCGCCTCGAGCCGTACGACCAGACGACGGGTGAGGGCTACCTACGCCATCTCGTGGTGCGGGAAGGACGTAACACGGGACAGGTGCTCGTCCTGCTCGTCACCTCCCCCGGCGAGCGCTTCGAGACGGGCTACCTGGTCGACGTTCTGCGACGGTTTCCCGAGGTGCGCTCCGTCCAGTGGGCGGTCAACGAGTCACCCGGCCAGCATACGAACCTCCCCGCGGCCCTCCTCTGGGGTGACGACGCGATCGAGGAGGAGCTGCTCGGCCTCCGTTTCCGCCTGCGCCCGACCGCGTTCCTGCAGACGAACACGGAAATGGCCGAGCAGCTCTACCGACTTGCACGGGAGTACGCCGGGCTGACCGGCGGCGAGAACGTCTTCGACCTCTACTGCGGGACCGGGACGATTGGGCTCTCGCTGGCGAGCTCCGCGGGAGCGGTCTCCGGCGTCGAGATCTCGGAAGAGGCCGTCGCCTGCGCGATCGAGAACGCCGAGCTCAACGGGATCGGGAACGCACGGTTCTTCGCAGGGAATGTCGGCCAGTCGCTCGACGAGCTCGTCGAGAAGGCGGGACGGCCGGACGTCGTCGTCGTCGATCCGCCGCGCGCCGGGCTGGCCGGCAAGTCGTTGCGCCGCACAGGCGGGCTCGGCGCGGCGAGGATCGTCTACGTCTCCTGCAACCCGACGACGCTCGCCTCGGACGTCCAGGTCTTGCGCGACGAGTTCGGCTACGACCTCGTGCGCTGCCGGCCGGTCGACATGTTCCCGCACACGCCGCACGTGGAGAGCGTGTCGCTGCTGAAGCAGCGCCCAAGCACCGAGTGACGATTACGTCACTTGGCGCTCTCGAGCTCGCGACGGGCCCGCCTGGCCTCTTGGACGTGACGCCAGATCCGGTCCGCGTTCGGCACGAGGAAGCCGAGGGCGATTGCTGGTAGAGCGGGCAGGCCGGAATCCGCGAGCCACCAGACGAGCCCGACGGTCAACGCGAGGCATCCGGTCATGCCGATCCACGTCCACCCGACCCGCAGTCGGAACCGGTCGGCCGCGGCCAGGAAGAGCGCGAAGAAGATGACGTCGGGCGGGCCCATGTTGATGCTGCTCGCCTCCCCGGTGAGAGGAAAGGCGACCGACACGTGTTCGAAGAATCCCGGTTGCTCGTGCGTGACGTAGCGCGTGGGGCCGGTCGCGACCGACCATGCGTCGACCCAGGGGATGAGCAACGCGACGAGCGCGACCCACCACAACTCGTCGAAGAGCGAAAGGAGCCAGAAGCCGAGAGCCGCGAAGCTGGCCAGCTTGACGACGTTCGCAAGGGAGTCGATCCCGATCGCGTCGAGGACGATCCAGCAGCCGACGAGGATGACGCCGCCGAAGAGGAGGTAGGGGAACGGCGAGCGCCACAGAGGCAGAGCGAGCCAGATCAACGCGGTGAAAGCGGGGAGGACGAGCAGCCCGACCACGAGGGCGTCGTCGCCGGACGGGAGGTCCCAGAGGCTCTCCGCGACCGCCACGTAGGCAACGAGCAGCGCCGCAGCGATCGCGAGCGCGGCGGCGCGTGCGCGGCTGATCGCTAGTACGGAGGCTGCTCCGCCCACCACGGGCCGAGCGCTTTGAAGGCGTTCCAGAACCGTGTCTTCTCCGTCTGGTCGTCGAGCGACTCGTCGATGTCGGGCGTCACGAGGGCCTCGATCGTCGGCGTAAAGCGGCAGACGGCCCCCGGCGAGCTCCCGTCGAGGGGATCCGAGAGCGGGAAACGAAGGTCGTTCACGAACGAGATCGCCGCCTCACCCATGACGACGAGGAGCTTCGGCTGGACGATATGCAGCTCGCGCGTGAGCCAGGCTGCCGCATCATTCTTCTCCTCGGTGCCGAACTTGAAGCAGTTCGTTCCGTAGATCGCGAGCGGGTCGACGTGGAGCCGCTGGAGTGACTTGAGCACGGCCTGTCCGGAGCGTCCGAAGAACGCGACTCCTTCCTGAATCTCGGTCGGCTTCGGCGAGTGCTTCAGAAGGAAGACGTCGGCGAGCGGATGGCCCGAGCCGAGCACGGGAACCCGTAGCTCGTCCCCCGCGCGAGCGAGCTCGTCGCCGAGGTCGTTGATCTCGGCAATGGCTTTCTTCAGGTAGCGCTCGTAGATCTCGTCGGTGGGCACGGCGGCAGGCACGCGGTCCGGCTCCCTTCTCCCTTAGCGGACCTTTTCCTTGACCTGGGCGACCCACTTGAGCGACTGCAGGTAGGCGAGCGACTTGGGCCGCCTCAGCACCTCGGCGGTCCGGAGCGAGAGGAGGAACTCCTCCGGCCCGTCGAAACGGCGCATGCGCATCGCCCCCGTCCCGACCCCTGGCAGCACGTGCGCGTCCGACCCCGCACCGTGCAGGAGCCGGTACTTCCGCGCGAAGCGGAGCGCCTCGTCGTTGAATGAATCGCGCAACAGACGGGCGTTGAAGACTTCGAGCACGTCGATTTCGGCCAGGTGCGCGTGGAGGGTGGCCGGGTCCGGAATGGCGTGCAACCGATCGAACGGGTGGGGAAGGTAGACCAGCCCGCCCTGCTCGCGGATCGCGGCGATCGTGTCGCCGAAGCTCATCCCGCGCGGGATCTCCTCCTCGAGGAAGAGCCCGATCACCTCGCCCTGGTCGAGCGTCTTCACCTCCTCTCCCGGAACGACCAGCAGATCGCGGGCGCGCGCGAGCGCGACGGCTTCGAGCGCTCCCCCGAACACGTTGTGGTCGGTGACGGCGATGCCGCCGAGGCCGATCCGCTCTGCGTGGTCGAGAAGCTCTGCGGCCGGAATCGAGCAGTCATGTGACCAGTCCGTGTGCAGGTGGAGGTCGATGGCGATCCAGTCGCGATCGGCGAGCGGCTCGCCGTCCGCGACTGCATCCTGTGCCGGCCGGACCCGGCGACGCTTCCGCACCAGGGTCGTGTAGACGCCGTCGAGCTCTGCCGCGACCGTCTCGAAGCTCTGGCGCTCGGCGGCAGAGCGGTTTCTCGCGCCGAGGTTGGCGCGAAGCGACTCGTCCGCGACGAGGCGGAGGACGTCTTCGCTCACACGCTCCGGGGTGCCTGCTTCCACTGGTGCAGCTCCGGATGCTGCCGCCTCGAGCGCGAGACGCTCCTCGCCTCCCGGCGCCGGAACGAAGATCGCTGCGTCGGAGAGCGCGGAAGCTCGCTGCTCGAGCCGGCGCGCGGTCCTGATGCGAACGCGCGAACGCACCGCGCGCGGGATCGCGGGCCGGAACGCGAGCGGCTTCGTGTGCAGAAGTCGGATCTCCCAGTCCGGGATCGCGCCCAGCGCCCGGAGCAGGGCGCGAGTTACGGTGCGTCCCGCCGGCTCGAGCTCCACCGCGACCACCCGTTCGCTTTTCCCAGGCCTGAAGCGGTCGGTGTCCACTCCGATCGGCACGAGGCGGTACTCGCCGGGAAAGCGTCCTGCTGCGGCCAGCGCCGTCGCCTCCGACGTGGCGAGCAGCGCGTCGACCCGGATTCGCAGCCTGTCGCGGCGAGATCTGCGCGCAGGGTAGCCGAGCCTCTCGGCTGAGAAGAAGGTGGCGGCCGTCAGCGCGTGGCTCGAGGTGAGAGCGAGATAGGAGAGGCTCGGGAGCCCGGGCTCGAAGCCGTGCACAACGTCGTAGCGGCCCGCGCCGAGGGCGAGTCTCATGTTCGCTCGAACGGCGACCGGGACGCCCATGTGCGTACGCCGGGAGATCGGCACCGAGGGGCCGATCGCGATCACGTCCACGTCTTCGGCTCGCTGGAGGGCGCGGCGCCCGGCGAGGAGGTCGCGGGCTCGCGAAGAGGGCGCGAGGACGGTCACCGAGTGGCCGAGGCGTCGCAGCGCGTCCGCAGCTCCCGCGACGTGGACATTGACCTCGTGAGGTTGTGACCAGGCGAATGGCGTGACGAAGCAGATCCGAAGACCCACGGTCGGGCGAGTGTAGCCCGCTCCGGCCCGCCCGAACTCGCCGGTTACAGTCGAGCCATGATCGAGGTCACCATCAAGGCTCGCACGAACGGTCCGTACAAGGTCGAGGGCCCGGTACGCATCGTCGACGCAGAAGGAAACGAGTTCGTCTTGCCCGACGGGAGCGGGATCGCGCTGTGTCGTTGCGGCCACTCGAGGACCAAGCCCTTCTGCGACAAGAGCCACAAACGCGTCGGCTTCGTCGCCGACGACAGCTCCCCGCGCGTCGCGACCTAGATTCGACGCCGCAGCTGGAGGCGCTCGCCTGGCGCGAGCCGAAGGTCGAGGCCGTTCTGTGAGCGCGTCGCGACGAGCTCGACGCCATTGAGCTCGGCGAGCACACGGATCTCGGGTTTGACCGCAGTCGCCGAGGAGAAGCGGCCAAGAATCGGAACGAGGAAATAGGCGAGCGCGGCGAGGATCCAGAGAGCGGCGAGCGTCTTCAGGAGCGCATCGCTGGAGCTTCCGCTCCAGACGCCCGCGATCGACAGACTCGCCGCGAGCCCGGCGAGGACGCCGCTGGTACCGGCGAGCATGAGGAGTGGTCGCCTGCGCGCAAGGAGGAGTCCGCTTGTCGCAATCAGTCCCGCGAGCAGCACGAGGACGGCGGACCACGCGAGCTTGAACTGAGGCTCGTTGTCACCCTCGTCCATAAAGCCCCAGATCGCCCAGAGCATGAGCGAGAGGCCAATCGGCGAGGCCGCTGCGACGAGCCAGCCGAGTGCTCGCCCGGGCCTGCGCTCGGCGAGCGCAAGCCCGGCGAGACCCGCTCCGCCGGCGTAGAGAAGGGCCGCGAGCGTTATCAGGATGCGAGCGTCGGTATCAGAGAAGTCGCCCCCGACGACCGCAGCGATTCCGACCAGCGCGGCAAGAATCAGAATTCCGGCCGCGCCGAGCCAGAAGATGCGCCGGAAGGGGATCCTCGTCACGCCTTCGCGGCCGCCTTTCGCCTCGTCTTGGTGACCGAGTTCTGGGCGATGAAGCGCTCGATCGCCGAGTGGGCCTCGTCGTCGCGAATCTGCTTCGGCGGCGACTTCATGAGATACGAGCTCGGGGCCTCGAGGGCTCCGGCGATGTCGTTGTTCAGCGCCAGCTTCGCGAGGCGAACGGCGTCGATCACGATTCCGGCGGAGTTCGGGGAGTCCCAGACCTCGAGCTTGAGCTCGACGTTGAGCGGCACATCGCCGAAGGAGGAGCCCTCCATCCGAATGTAGGCCCACTTCCTGTCGGTCAGCCAGGGGACGTAGTCGGACGGGCCGACGTGGACGTTCCGCTCGCCGATGTCGTGGTCGAGCATCGACGTCACGGCGTTCGTCTTCGAGATCTTCTTCGACTCGAGACGGTCGCGCTCGAGCATGTTCAGGAAGTCGGAGTTGCCGCCGACGTTGAGCTGCATCGTCTTGTCGAGCTGGACGCCCCGGTCCTGGAAGAGGGTGGTAAGGACGCGATGCGTGATCGTCGCCCCGACCTGGGACTTGATGTCGTCGCCGATGATCGGGACGCGCGCGTCCTCGAAGCGCTTCTGCCAGTACGCCTCGCGCGCAATGAAGACGGGCATGCAGTTCACCATGGCGACGCCGGCCTCGAGGATCTGTTCCGTGTACCACTTGGTCGCGGCCTCGGAGCCGACCGGGAGGTAGTTGACCACGACGTCCGTCCCCGTCTCCTTCAAGATCCCGACCACGTCGTCCGTCTGACCGGGAGACTTCTCGACGACCTGCGCGAGGTACTTGCCGATGCCGTCGTGAGTCATCCCTCGCGACACCTTCACGCCGGTCTTCTGTACGTCGGCGAACTTGATCGTGTCGTTGGGGTGCGCCCAGATCGCGTCAGCGAGATCGACGCCGACCTTGCCCTTGACGACGTCGAACGCGGCGACGAACTCGATGTCCGAGATGTGATAGCCGCCGAGGTCGACGTGCATGAGGCCGGGGACGGAGTCGTTGGACGAAGCGTCCTTGTAGTACTCGACTCCCTGCAGGAGCGAGTTCGCGCAGTTGCCCACGCCGATGATCGCGACCCGAACCTTCTCCTTCGAGCGCGTGCCCTTCTTCGAGCCGTTGGTGCTTGCCATGACTTCCTTTCGGTTGCGTGCAGAGGGCACGCCGAGCCCGGCTGCGAGCGCGGCGAGGATGACGTCGTTCGCGGTGGCGCCGAACCGGGCTGCCTCCGCATGGATCTCCTCCTTCAGTCCCTGCGGAATGCGGAGCAAGAGGACGGGACTCGAGCCTGCTAGCACTTTGCGGCGGCGTCCACTGGGAACGTACGTGACGCCGTAGGCGTGGGCGAGGATACCGGCCGCGACGTCGTTGACGTTGGAGCCCTCGCGTGCCGACTCGCGGACGAGAGCGCCTTTCAAATGAGCGGGCATCCTGACGAGGATGCCCGCTCGGTCCGTTTTGCTAGCAGGCAAAGTGCTAGCAGCTTAGCCGAGATGTTCTCAGCCTGCGCGGAGCGCGCGGACCAGGTCCCACTTGCCCATCTTCGAGCGGCCGCGGATGTTGCGCTTCCGCGCGAGGTCGTAGAGCTGCTCGCGGGTGCGGTCCTCGAGGGCGTGGCCTGCGCGGCCTACCCGTTTGCGCGCCATGTACGCTTGCTTGCCGAGGTCACGACGTGTGCTCTCGGGCAGGTGCGCGATCGTGCGCTTCCGCTGGGCAGCCACGCGAGCCTTCTTGATGTTTCTGCGCGCGGCCTCCGTCTGCTTCCTGGTGGCCATGAAAGCCCACCTCCTTGGATCGCTTTCGCGCGCTAACTACCCGATCAGGCGTATTTCACACCTGCGACTACGCTTGCTCGGCCAGCTCGCGGAGCTGCCGCCGCACGAAGAGCATGCGCTGGAGGACCGTGATCCATGCCATCGCAGCGAGAAGATACACGGGCCACTGCAGCCATCCCCAGGGAGCGAAGAAGAGACCAACCGCGATGATTACGACACGCTCGACGCGCGAGCCGAAGCCGATGTCCCCGCGCAGTCCGAGCGACTCGGCGCGCGCACGCGTGTACGAGACGAGGAACGAGCCGATGACGGCGGCGAACGTCGCGACGAGCGCGACCTCGTTCGAGCCGCGCATGAACGAGAGCCCGATCGCGGTGAGCACGGCAGCTTCGCCGAGGCGGTCGAACGTCGAGTCGAGGAAGGCGCCGAAGACGGTTCCCTTGCTCGCAGCGCGCGCGAGGGCCCCGTCGAGGATGTCCGAGATCGAGCCGGCGACGAACAGCAACCCGCCGAGCCAGAAGAAGAGCTTCTCGTTCCGCTCCTCGAAGCCGATGAGAACCGCTCCGGCGAGGCAGAGTCCGACGCCCGCGACGGTCAGCATGTCCGGCGTCAGCTTCGTCCTTGCGACGCCGGCCATCGAGCGCACGAGGATCTGGCGCGCAGCCGCCGTGTACTCCTGCTTGACGCGATCGAACTGGTTGACGCGGGGTTCGGGTCCGGGTTCGCCTCCGGGCCCGTCCTCTTCGGTCATGCGCGCCGGAGGCGCAAAGAGCTGATCCGCCGCAGCGCGATGCCCGTTGCGATTGCGACGAGCACTCCTGCGACGACGTCGAGCCAGTAGTGGTTACCTGTCGAGACGACGGCGAACGCAACCCACACGGGCCACGCGAACCAGAGGGCCTTCGCGATCCTCGAGCGGCAGATGCTCGCCATCACCACGCCGACGATGAACGCGTCCATCGCATGCAGGCTCGGCATCGCTGCGTACGGATTCGCCGCCAGCGCAATCAGCCCGCTGTCGTGGTTCAGGGACGAATACTGGCCGAGCGTGTCGATGAAGCCCCATTCGGGGAACATGCGCGGGGGCGCGGTCGGCACCAGGACGTAGCCGACGAGCCCGATGAGGTTCGCGACGATCAGCCAGTTCCGGAATCCGGTGAAACGTTCGTGGTGACGGAAGTACACCCAGGCCAGCGTCAGCCCGACGACCGCGAACTGCGAGAGCCAGTAGGTGTACGAGGTGAGCGTGATGAGGATCGACGACGTGTCCGTGACGTGCTGCACGGCCGGCTCGAAGAGCGCCCCGAAGCGCTTCTCCTCGAGCACCACCCATTCACCGTGGCGGTAGGCGCTCGCCAGGTTGCGGTCGGCCGCGCCGCGGACGAGCTGGTACACGACGTAGAAGCCCATCCAGATGACGAACTGGAGTATGAGATGCCCCCACCCGCGTGGAAGGCGTCGTGTGACCTCTGCGGCGGCACTCGACACGACAGCGGATTCTAACGGGGTCGCCTGCGGGAGCGGTGTCTCACGACGACGCTGGGGTGCACGGTTTCCACATGTCCAAACCGAACGAGCCGGAGACCAGTTCTCTTCCGCGTGCGAGGATATGGGCCTCGTGGAAGCTGCCGTCAAGGTCGCCTGCGTCCAAGCCGAACCGGTCATCGTCGACCGCGACGCCACTCTGGACAAGCTCGCCGCGCTGACCGCGGAAGCTGCAGCCGAGGGCGCCCAGCTCGTGGTGTTTCCCGAGACCTTCGTCTCCGTCTACCCCTCTTCGACCTGGGCCAGAGCGCTCGCGGGTTGGGCCGACCCGCGTGCGAAAGCGGCTTTCGCGCTTCTCTCGCGCACCGCTGTCGAGGTGCCGGGTCCCGCGGCCGACCGGCTCGGCGAGATCGCGCGCGAGAACGGCGTCTGGCTCGTCACCGGTGTCAACGAGACCGATCCGACGCGCAACGGGACGGTCTACAACGCCCTGCTCTACCACTCGCCCGACGGCTCGCTCGCGCTCAAGCATCGCAAGCTCGTCCCGACCAACCACGAGCGACTTGTCTGGGGACAGGGCGACGGCGGCGGACTGCGCGCCCTGGAGACGTCGCTCGGGCGCATCGGCGGCCTGATCTGCTGGGAGAACTACATGCCCCTCGCGCGCTTCGCGCTCTACGAGTCGGGCGTAGAGATCTACATCGCGCCGACGGCCGACGACTCCGAGGCATGGCAGGCAACGCTCGTGCATATCGCCCGTGAGTCGCGGAGCTTCGTCGTCGCGCCGTCCCATTTCCAGCGTGTGGGCTCTTACCCCGCCGACTTCCCGCTGCGCGAGCTGATCCGAGACTACGACCTCTTGAGCCACGGCGGGAGCGCGATTCTCGCGCCCGACGGCTCGTACCTCGCGGGTCCGCTTCACGACGAGGAGGGGATCCTCTACGCAGAGCTCGAGCCGGCGCGGCTACTCGAGGAGCGCCAGCGCTTCGACGCCGCGGGGCACTACAGCCGGCCGGACGTCCTTCGGCTCGAGGTGACGCCGCTCGCATAACGCGGACGGTCGGGGGGCCAGCGGCGTCAGCCGCCGATGTAGGACATCTCGACCTTGCGGAGGCTGTGGGTCTCCTCGGTCCGGAGCTCCGAGTAGCGGTCTGCCCGGCGTTCCCAGATCGCGTGGATCGAATCCGCCAGCTCCGCGTCGCTCGCGCCACCGCGAAGCACCGCACGCACGTCGTGCCCGCGCACGGCGAAGAGGCAGGTGAAGAGCTTCCCGTCCGCCGACAGGCGCATCCGGGTGCAGTCCCCGCAGAACGGCTGTGTCACCGAGGCGACCACCCCGATCTCGCCGCCGCCGTCCCGGTAGCGGTAGCGCTGCGCGACCTCGCCGCGGTAATTCGACTCGACCGGCTCAAGTGGAAACTGGGCGCCGATCGTTCGCACGATCTCGGCTGCAGGAACGACGTCGTCGAGACGCCAACCGTTCGTCGCGCCGACGTCCATGTACTCGATGAAGCGGACCGTGTGGCCCGTCCCCCGGAAGCGTCGGGCGATGTCGAGGACCGAGCCCTCGTTCAAGCCGCGCTTCACGACGACGTTCACCTTCACCGGCAAGCCGGCGTCCGCGGCGGCGTCGATGCCGGCGAGAACGCGGGCCACGGGGAAGTCGACGTCGTTCATCGCCCGGAACACCTCGTCGTCGAGCGAGTCGAGGCTCACCGTGACGCGGTCGAGTCCGGCGTCGGCAAGGACACGCGCCTTCGCGGCGAGTGCCGAGCCGTTGGTCGTCAGCGCCAGGTCGACGTCTCCGAGCGCGGCGAGCCGTTCCACGAGGATCTCGAGATCCCGCCGGAGGAGCGGCTCGCCGCCCGTCAGCCGCAGCTTGCGCACGCCGACGCGGACGAAGACGTCGCAGACGCGTTCGATCTCCTCGAACGACAGCAGCTCGCGCCTCGGCAGGAAGCGGTAGTCGCGTCCGAAGACCTCCTTCGGCATGCAGTAGACGCAGCGGAAGTTGCAGCGGTCGGTGACCGAGATGCGCAGGTCGCGCAGGGGCCGGCCGAACGTGTCCGTTGCGCTCATCTCCAAGAGAGCGTAGAGAATCGGGCCGTGCGCGCGATCGACCGCGTCCTCGCTGCGTGATCCGGGTCGCGCCGCTCGCCGCGCTCGTCGGCGTGACCGCGATCTGGGGAGTCACTTTCGTCCAGGTACAGGACGCGATCGCGCTCTATCCGTTGTTCGCCTTCCTCGCCGTCCGCTTCGCCATCTCGGCGCTCGCTCTCGCGCCATTCGCCTGGCGTGCGGTGCTGGCGTTGCCGCGCGCGGGGCTGGTGGCCGGTCTCGGAGTCGGCCTCCTTCTCGCCGGCGCATACGGGTTCCAAACGGCCGGACTCGACCGGACCACGGTTGCGAGCACAGGATTCATCACCGGCCTCTACGTCGTCTTCACCCCGCTCCTCGCCCTCAGGCTCTTCGGCACGCGCGTGCCGGGAGTCGCCTGGGTGGGAGTCGTGCTCGCGGTCGTCGGTCTCCTCTTGCTGAACGGCGTTCCGGGTGGATCGGCCCTGGGAAACGTCCTCGTGCTCGTGAACGCCGTGCTGCAGTCGTTTCAGATCGCCGCGATGGAGCGGTTCGCCCCGCGCTACGACCCGCGGGCCCTCACGTTCCTGCAGATGAGCGCATCCTCCGTCGCCTTCGCGATCCTCGCCGTCGCCCTCGGCCAGGTCGAGGTGCCACACGGGTCGACGGTCTGGGGCGCGTTGCTCGTCACCGGGATCTTCGCAGGAGCGCTCGGTTACCTGATCGCGACCTGGGTGCAGGCCCGCACGACCGCGGCCAGAGCGGCGCTCGCCTTCACGCTCGAGGCTCCCTTTGCGGCGCTCTTCGGGGTGCTCCTGGCGGACGAGGTGCTCGGCTGGGTGGGCTGGGCCGGGTGCGCGGTGATGCTCGCGGGGATCGTGCTCGCCGAGCCTGCTGCCGCGGACGTGCTGCGCCGGGTCGTCGGCCGTAGGACGAGCTCGTAGGTGGACGCGGTCGCTCTCGCCGTCTGCTCGGCGGCGCTTTTCGGAGGCATGACGGTGGCGTTGCGGACAGCGCTCGGCCGGAGTGCAGCGAGCGCCGAGCTCGGCGCCCTGTGGACGGTCGTTCCCGCTTTCGCGGTCGTGCTGGTAGCAGCTCTCGTCCGATTCGATTGGGACGTCGCCGGGCTCTGGGCGTTCGCGCTGGCTGGGTTCCTCGGGCCCGGCCTTTCGCAAACGCTCTTCACGCTCGGCGTGCGCGAGGCAGGCCCGGCTCGGGCTTCGGTCACGGTCGGCACCGCGCCGCTCTTCTCTGTCGCCATCGCACTCGTCGTCCTCGGAGAGCCGGTGGTCGCGGGCGTGCTCGCGGGGGCTGCCCTCATCGTCGCGGGCGGACTCCTGCTCATCCGGGAACGTGATCGCCCGCTCCACGTACGCAGGATCGGGCTCGCCTATGCGCTCGGGGCGACGGTCGTCTTCGCCACGCGCGACAACCTCGTCCGCTGGCTTGCGACCGGCTCGGACGTCTCCCCCGAGCTCGCCGCAGCCGTGACCGTCGGAAGCGGCGTTCTCGTCATCGCGACGTGGGTGGTGCGCGCGAGACGCCCGTTTTCGATCGCGCCCCTGCGGTTCTTCGCTCCTGCGGGCGTTCTCTTCGGACTCTCGTACGTGTCTCTCCTCGAGGCGTTCTACCGCGGCCCCGTCACGGTCGTCTCGCCGCTCGTGGCGACGGAGTCGCTCTGGGGCGTGGCGCTCTCCGCGCTCTTTCTGAGGCGGAGCGAGGTCGTCGGCGTGCGGCTCGCGCTCGGCGCGGCGGCGATCGTCGCGGGTGGTGTGCTCATCGGCATCTTTCGCTGAGCGAGTGAGTATGCGTCAACCGTTGCTGCCGGCCGGGCTCCGAGGATCTGCTACGGTGGGACTCAGATTTTCCTGAGTCCGAGGGACTCAAGATCGACGGAAGGAGCGAACAGGAATCATGGCCAAGACCATCGGCATCGACCTCGGCACGACCAACTCCTGCATGGCCGTGCTCGAGGGATCCGAGCCCACCGTCATGCCGAACGCCGAGGGCGGACGCACGACTCCGTCCGTCGTCGCGTTCGGACGTGACGGCCAGCGCCTCGTGGGGGCTCCGGCGAAGCGCCAGCAGGTGACGAACCCGCAGAACACGGTCTTCTCGATCAAGCGCTTCATGGGGCGCAAGTACGACGAAGTCTCGGAGGAGATGAAGATCGTCCCCTACGAGGTCCTGAAGGGCCCGAACGAGGACGTCCGCGTGAAAGCCGGAGGCAAGGAGTACGCGCCGCCGGAGCTCAGCGCGATGATCCTGCAGAAGCTGAAGGCGGACGCGGAGGCCTACCTCGGCGAGCCCGTCGCGGATGCGGTGATCACGGTCCCCGCGTACTTCAACAACGCCCAGCGCGAGGCGACGAAGGACGCCGGCAAGATCGCCGGTCTCAACGTCCTCCGCATCATCAACGAGCCGACCGCGGCCTCGCTCGCGTACGGACTCGACAAGGAAGGTGCGGAGCAGACGATTCTCGTGTTCGACCTCGGCGGCGGCACGTTCGACGTGTCCGTGCTCGAGCTCGGTGAGGGCGTCTTCGAGGTGAAGGCCACGAACGGCGACAACCACCTCGGCGGTGACAACTTCGACAAGGCGATCGTCGACTGGATGATCGCCGAGTTCAAGCGCGACCAGGGCATCGACCTCGGGCAGGACCCGATGGCGCTCCAGCGCCTGTACGAGGCGGCCGAGAAGGCGAAGATCGAGCTTTCCTCGACGATGACGACGCAGATCAACCTGCCGTTCGTCACCGCGACCCCCGAAGGCCCGAAGCATCTCGACCTGCAGCTGACGCGGGCGAAGCTGGACGAGCTGACGCATGCGCTCCTCGAGCGCACGGTGCAGCCGACCCAGCAGGCGCTCTCGGACGCGGGGCTCACCGCGGACAAGATCGACCACGTGATCCTCGTCGGAGGCATGACCCGCATGCCGGCAGTGCAGGAGAAGGTCAAGGAGCTGATCGGGAAGGACCCGCACAAGGGCGTCAACCCGGACGAGGTCGTCGCCGTCGGCGCGGCCATCCAGGCCGGTGTGCTCAAGGGCGAGGTCAAGGACGTCCTCCTGCTCGACGTGACCCCGCTCTCGCTCGGGATCGAGACGAAGGGCGGCGTCTTCACGAAGCTCATCGACCGCAACACGACCATCCCGACGCGGAAGTCGGAGGTCTTCACGACGGCGGAGGACAACCAGCCCTCGGTCGAGATCCACGTCGGCCAGGGCGAGTCCGAGATGATGAACTTCAACAAGACGCTCGGGAAGTTCCAGCTCGTCGGCATTCCGCCGGCGCCGCGGGGCATGCCGCAGGTCGAGGTCTCGTTCGACATCGACGCGAACGGGATCATCAACGTCTCGGCGAAGGACCTCGGCACCGGCAACGAGCAGCAGATCCGGATCGAGGGCGGCTCGGGGCTCACCGAGACGGACGTCGAGCGCATGATCAAGGACGCCGAGGTCCACTCCGACGAGGCGCACAAGCTCCGCGAGCTGGCCGACGCGAGGAACGAGGGCGAGGCGCTCGCCTATCAGATCGAACGAACGCTCTCGGAGCACCGCGACAAGATCGAGGCAAGCGATGCATCGACGATCGAGGGGCGCGTCATGGAGCTCCGGCAGGCGGTCGAGGGAACGGACGTCGCGGAGATCCGCTCGAAGACCGAGGCGCTGCAGGAGGCGTCGCGCACACTCGCCGACGCGATCTATGCGCAGGCGACGGCGCAGGCGTCCGCGCAGCCGTCGGGTGACGGGGCGTCATCCGAAGACGAGGTCGTCGAGGATGCCGACTTCGAGGTCATCGACGAGGAAGAGGCGACGAAGTCGTGACCCAGCAGCGCAAAAGGCATCCGCGCAAGCCGGCTCCGGAGGCGACCGAGGAACCGCAGGCGGACGAAGAGGCCCAGGAGGAGCCAAGTGTCGATACGTCACAAGGCTCCTCCGACGAGCTTGCCGCCCGTCTGGCGGACGCGGAGACGAAGCGCGACGAGTACCTCGCCCTCGCTCAGCGTGTGCAGGCGGACTTCGAGAACTACCGCAAGCGCGCTGCCAGGGAGCAGGAGCGTCTCGTCTCGCACGCGCACGAGCGTCTCGTCCACGAGCTGTTGCCGGTTCTGGACGACCTCGAGCGCACGCTCGAGGCCGCAGAGCGGCATGAGGAAGCGGCTCTCGTCGACGGCGTTCGACTCGTCGAGCGCTCGCTGCGGAAGGCACTCGAGAAGGAAGGGCTGGTCGAGATCGCAACGGACGGCTCGTTCGATCCGCACGTCCACGAGGCGTTGCTGGCGCAAACGCGCGAAGGGGCCGAGCCGGGGACGGTCGTCGAGGTGCTCCAGCGCGGCTACCGAATGGGGGACAAGGTTGTCCGGCCGGCGCGCGTGATCGTGGCGGAGTGACAGATGGCGACGTCAGTCAAGAGCCCGTACGAGGCACTCGGCGTGCCGAAGACCGCCTCCGACGACGAGATCAAGAAGGCGTACCGGAAGCTCGCGCGCCAGTACCACCCCGACCGCAATCCAGGCGACGCGTCTGCCGAGGAGCGGTTCAAGGAGGTGCAGACGGCGTACGACATCCTTTCCGACCCCGAGAAGCGACGCGCCTACGACTCGTTCGGCGCCTCCGGCGCGCGCGTCGGAGGAAGCCCGGGGTTCGGGGGGATGCGTTTCGAGGAGTTCAACCTCGGCGACCTCGGCGATCTTCTGGGCGGCATGTTCGGAGGCGCTCGCCAGACGACGCGCCGTCCAGTGCGCGGAGACGACCTCGAGACGCGGGTGCGAATCTCGTTCGAGGACTCGCTCTCGGGAGCACAGGTGCGCGTCCCGGTGGAGGTCGACTCCGTCTGCTCGGCGTGCCACGGCACGGGTGCCGAGCCGGGAACGTCGCCGGTCGTTTGTCCTGAGTGTGGCGGCCGCGGCGTGGTGTCCGACGCGCAAGGGCTGTTCGCGTTCTCCCAGCCGTGCCCGCGCTGCCACGGCAACGGCTCGATCGTCGAGAGCCCATGCCGACGCTGCCACGGCAGCGGAAGGGAACGCGCCACGAAGCGGTTCAGCGTGAAGATTCCGGCGGGTGCGAAGACGGGGACCCGCATCCGCCTGAAAGGGAAGGGCGAAGCCGGTCACAACGGCGGTCCCGCCGGCGACCTGTACGTGGTCGTCGACGTCGATCCTTCGCCGCTCTTCCAGCGCCGTGGCTCGGACCTCGTGCTCGAGGTTCCGGTGACGTTCGCTGAGGCCGCACTCGGCGCCAGCGTCGAGATCCCGACTCCCGACGGCCCCGTGTCGCTCAAGATCCCGGCCGGGACGGAAGGCGGCAAGCTCCTGCGGGTGAAGGGCCGCGGCGCTCCGCATCTCAAGGGCAACGGGCGCGGCGACCTGCTCGCCCGCGTGAAGGTGACCGTGCCGAAGAAGCTCTCGAAGGCTGAGAAGGAAGCGCTCGAGAGCTACCTCAAGGTGTCGAAGGAGAGGCCGCGGGAGCGGGTGTTCTCGTCGTGAGCTGGTCGCAGAGTCGACATCGCGGAGCGGAAACGATGCCCGACAAGCCCCGCTACATGATCTCCGTCGCCGCCGAGCTCGTCGGCATGCACCCGCAGACCCTGCGCCTGTACGAAGCGAAGGGGCTCGTGCGCCCGTCCCGGACTCCGGGGGGGACGCGGCTGTATTCGGAGTCGGACGTCGTCCGGCTGCGGTTGATCCAGCGGCTCACGACGGAGCTCGGGCTAAACCTCGCCGGGGTCGAGCACGTCCTCCGGCTGCAGGACGAGCTCGGGCGCCTGCATGCGCGCATGGAACGACTCGAACGGGAGCTCCGTGCCGAGATCGCGTCCGTGCACAGGTCGTACAGACGCGAGCTCGTCCTCTACCGTCCAGAGAAGCACCCGGCCCGGAGGAGCTGACGTGGATTTCAACCGGCTCACGCTGAAGTCGCAGGAGGCGCTCGCGGGCGCACAGGAGCTGGCCCGGCGAAACGGGAATCCGGAGCTGACGCCGGACCACCTGACGCTCGCGCTCCTCGACCAGGAGCTGCCGCGTACGCTCGCCGAGCGCTCCGGTCACGACGTGGCTCAGCTGCGCTCCGAGGCGGAGGCTCGCCTCGCACAACAGCCGTCCGTCTCGGGCGGGAGCGCCCAGCCGCAGGCATCTGCCCGGCTCACGCGGGTGCTCGACAGGGCGTTCGACGAGATGCAGACGCTCGGCGACGAGTACGTCTCGATCGAGCATCTGGTCCTGGCGCTCGAGGTCGTCCCGCGCGACCGGCTGCTCGAGGCGCTGCAGCAGGTACGCGCCGGGCAGCGGGTTACGTCGCAAGATCCGGAGGGCTCCTATCAGGCGCTCGAGAAGTACGGCCGCGATCTGACCGCGCTCGCCGAGGCGGGGAAGCTCGACCCCGTCATCGGCCGCGACGAAGAGATCCGTCGCGTGATCCAGGTGCTCTCCCGGCGCACGAAGAACAACCCGGTGCTGATCGGCGAGCCAGGGGTCGGCAAGACCGCGATCGTCGAGGGGCTCGCGCAGCGAATCGTGGCAGGCGATGTTCCGGAGGGCCTCAGAGGCAAGCGCGTGTGGGCACTGGACTTGGGGGCACTGCTCGCGGGAGCGAAGTACCGCGGCGAGTTCGAGGAGCGCCTGAAGGCGGTGCTCGGCGAGATCCAGAACGCCGCGGGCGACATCGTCCTCTTCATCGACGAGCTGCACACGATCGTCGGAGCCGGCGCGGCCGAGGGCGCTGTCGACGCGGCCAACCTCCTGAAGCCGATGCTCGCGCGGGGAGAGCTGCGCGCCGTGGGCGCGACAACGCTCGACGAGTACCGCAAGCACGTCGAGAAGGACGCTGCGCTCGAGCGACGCTTCCAGCCCGTCTTCGTGGGCCAGCCGTCGGTCGCCGAGACGATCGCGATCCTCCGCGGCCTGAAGGAACGCTACGAGGCGCACCACGGTGTCGAGATCCGCGACTCCGCCCTCGTCGCGGCCGCCCTCCTCTCGGATCGCTACGTGGCCGACCGCTACCTGCCCGACAAGGCCATCGACCTCGTCGACGAGGCCGCCTCGCGGCTCCGCATGGAGATCGACTCCTCGCCGGTGGAGCTCGACGAGGCGGACCGCCGTGTGCGGCAGCTCGAGATCGAGCTCGCGGCGATGGCGAACGAGTCCGAGGACGTAAGGGCACCGGTCGAGGGCGAGCTCGCGGACGCCAAGGCCGTGCGCGACGAGCTCGCCGCTCGCTGGTCCCGAGAGAAGGAGGCGCTGCAAAGAGTCGGGGAGATCAAGCGCCAGATCGACGAGCTGCGGATGGAGGCGGAACGCGAGGAGCGGCTCGGGAACCTCGCTCGTGTGGCCGAGATCCGGTACGGGATCCTGCCCGAGCTCGAGAAGGAGCTCGCCGAGCGCGAGGAGCGAACGGAGACGCCGATGGTGAAGGAGGAGGTCGACGAAGACGACATCGCCTCCGTGGTCGCCTCCTGGACCGGCATCCCGGTCTCCCGTCTCCTCGAGGGTGAGGTCGAGAAGCTGGTGCACATGGAGGAGCGCCTCCATCAGCGCGTCGTCGGCCAGGATGCCGCGGTCGAGGCGGTGTCGAACGCCCTCCGTCGTGCCCGCTCCGGGCTCCAGGATCCGAATCGCCCGATCGGCTCCTTCATCTTTCTCGGCCCGACCGGCGTCGGCAAGACCGAGCTCGCCCGCGCGCTCGCCGAGTTCATGTTCGACGACGAGCGGGCGCTCGTCCGGCTCGACATGTCGGAGTACCAGGAGCGGCACACGGTCGCCCGGCTCGTCGGCGCGCCTCCCGGGTACGTGGGCTACGAGGAAGGCGGCCAGCTCACCGAGGCGGTGCGGCGGCGTCCGTACGCCGTGCTGCTCCTCGACGAGATCGAGAAGGCGCACTCGGAGGTGTTCGACGTGCTGCTCCAGCTCCTCGACGACGGACGCCTGACCGACGGCCAGGGACGCACCGTCGACTTCCGCAACACGGTCGTGATCATGACTTCGAACCTGCGCTCGGCGGACGATTTGAGTGACCGCTTCCGGCCGGAGTTCCTGAACCGCATCGACGAGGTCGTCGTGTTCCGCCCGCTGACGCGCGAGCAGCTCGCGGAGATCGTCGAGCTGCAGCTCGGGCGGTTGCGCGCACGACTCGCCGACCGGCGCATCGAGCTGGAGCTGACGGACGCGGCCAAGGAGCTTCTCGCAGAAGCCGGCTGGGATCCCGCCTACGGCGCACGGCCGCTGAAGCGCGCCGTCCAGCGCCTGCTCGAGAACCCGCTCGCGCGCGAGCTGCTCGAGGGTCGGATCGCCGAGGGCGACACCGTTTGTGTGGAGGCGGTCGACGGAGAGCTCGTATTCGAGCGCGTCGAGGCGGCGACGGCTGCAGCGTAGAGTGGTCAAGCCATATCGGCTGAGCCCTGCGCGGAGGCTCCTCAACCTGCTCTTCCGTCCCCTCGCGCGCCTCGGGTTGGCGGGGCCGCGAACGCATCTCTTGACCGTCGCGGGCCGCAGGACGGGCAGGCTCTGGTCGACGCCGGTGTCGCTCATCGATCTCGACGGAGAGCGGTACGCCGTAGCGCCGTACGGCGAGCGGAACTGGGTGAAGAACGCGCGCGCGGCGGGCTGGGTCGAGCTGCGGCGAGGACGCGCGCGAGAGTGGTTGGCCGTCGTCGAGCTCGATGGCGAGCAGGCGGTGCCAATTCTGCGCGAGTACTACCGGCGGAGCCGTGTCACGCACTCCTTCTTCGACGTCGGTCTCGCGTCCTCGGCCGAGGATTGGCTCGAGGAGGCCCCGCGTCACCCGGCGTTTCGGCTTGTCCGCGGCGAGTAGGATCGAGCCCGAAACCAATCGAGAAGGAGGCGCGTCTGTCCGACATCCTCCTCGTTGCCGCCACCGAGGCCGAGCTCTGCGGTCATCCGGGACTCGTGTGTGGCATCGGCCCGGTCGAGGCCGCCGTCGCAACCGCCCGCGCGATCGCGCTCGAGCAGCCGCCGGGTGTGCTGCACGTGGGTGTCGCGGGCGCGAAGGGAATCACTCCTGGGCGGCTCGTCATCGGGACCGAGGCCGTGTACTGCGACCTGGCTGCGGAGGTCCCGGTCGTGCAGCACGCCACCCCGGACCCGACGCTGCTCGCAACGACTGAGGCCGCTCTCCCGTATGCGGTGGCGCTTCCGATCGGAACCAGTGCCGCGGTGGACGGCCCGTGTGGCGCGCATCCGGGCATCAGGGTCGAGGGCATGGAAGGGTTCGCCGTGCTGCGAGCGTGCGAGCTGGCGGGGACGCCTGCCGTCGAGGTCCGCGCTGTCTCGAACGAGATCGGCGAGGGCGACCGAGCCCGCTGGCAGGTCGCGCGCGGGATCGACACGCTCGCGGAGGTGCTCCCCGGGCTCCTCGCCGCACTTCGGACGTAGCCTTTGCGGCTCGATGCCGCGAGGACGAAAGCCGAGCACGAGTCGGGAGCTTCCGCCCCCGCTGCCCCCGGAGCGGCGGACCGTCGGCCAGGCCGTCGCCGAGGCGGTCCGGCTCTACGGGGCACGCTTCGCGAAGGCGCTGCCCCTCGGCCTCGTCGTCGCAACCGCCAACCAGCTCACGGTCGGGAGGGGCAGGCCGGCTGTGACTCTCGTACTGCTCCTAGCGGCACCGGCGTTCACGCTTGCCTTCGCCTACGCCACCCGCCTGACACTCGAGGTACGGACGCCGCCCCGATCCTGGCTCGTCGCCCTCGTCGTCGGAACGCTCGCGTTCGTTCCGGCCGCGCTCCTCTTTCCGTGGTTCGCCCTGGCGGGCGTACTATGGCTTGCTCTCGTCGGCCTGTCCGTCCCGGCGGCGGTGGTGGAGGGGAGCGGCGTCACGGCCTCCTTTCGTCGCGGAGTCGAGCTCGCTCGCGGCGGTTATCTCCATGCCGCCGCAGCTTTCGTGACTTTCGCGGTTCTCTTCGCCCTCACG
>WNGD01002977.1_pt1 | contig 37760 bp, 35 predicted proteins | sample 5400671 | NCBI WGS metagenome assembly WNGD01 (sample SAMN13153369, study PRJNA577476) | soil metagenome | isolation source: 40 cm soil or saprolite under grassland replicate 2 | place: USA:California | collected 2016-06-15 | reverse complement strand
CCGCCTCAAGAACGAGCTACCGGAGCTCCGCTGGCTCGCGAGCTGGCCCGCCGCCTGGCTGCCGCGCCTCAAGCGAGCGTTACCCGAGCCGCTTCGCTCCCGCGCGCTGCACGTCGTCGGCGAGACCGCCCGCGCTCGGTTCGGCGCGCAGCTGCTCGCCCGCGGGCACCTGAAGCGCTTCGGTGAGCTGCTCTACGAGTCCCACGAGTCCTGCCGGCGGCTGTACCACTGCAGCACGCCGGAGCTCGATACCATCGTCGCCGCAGCGCGGCGGGCCGGCGCGCTCGGCGCCCGACTCACCGGTGCCGGATGGGGCGGGGCGGTGTTGGTACTGCTGGGGAAGGGGGAAGCAGGAAGAGGGAAGCGTGAGGCGCAGGTCGTCCGAGAGATCCAGCAGACGTTTGCGTCGGCGTACGGACGCGAGCCGGGCGTCAGCATGGTGCATCCGTCCGGCGGCGTGCGGCGCGAGGCGGTTCGCTAGGCGGCGTGCACGCACGGCGGAGTTGCTCTTGCGACGCACTGCTCCAGCTGTAGTCTGAGGTGACGCCATCTGGGAGGCCGCATGGGTCCGCGCTCGCTCTTCACGACCGCTGCGTCTATCGCAGCTCTGCTCACGCCGGCGCGCGACGCCGCCCAAATCGGGACCACCGACCGTTTGGCTGTCGCCCGCAGCGCGCTTCATGCGATGAAGTTGGACAGCGCTGCACTGCTTGCGCGCCAAGTGCTCGATAGCGCCACAGCGGCGCCCAGGCTAGACCGCATCCAAGCCTGGCTCCTGCTTGGGGTAGTCGCGTTCTACCAGGGAAGGGACTCCGCAACTGCGTCTGATTTCCGCGAGGCGCTCGCGATTGAGCCCGAGCTCGAGCCGCGAGGGCTTGCGAGTTACGACTCCTCCCTTGTCGTCCTGTTCGAGGCTCAACGACGCCCTCCGGCGTCGAACCCGACTTCGTCTCCGGGTGCGGCGGACGCCTTTTTGGACTGCACCAGAGGCTGCCCGAAGGACGTCGCTCCACCACGACTCTTGGACTTACCGGCAGGGGCCGGGCTCCCGTTGGACCCATTCGACGTACGGCACAACTTGGACAGCCGCCTCACGGTTCGCTTCATAGTGGATACCGCCGGGCGGGTGACGCCGGGGTCGGTGACCGTGGTTTACAGCAACATGCAACTGAAGCAAGTGGAACGGGACTTTTGCCAGTCGCTGGCACGTGCACGCTTCGTCCCAGCTCGGACTGCTGGCCATGAACCAGTCCGGGTCGTCTGGCAGATCACGGTCGAGTTCAAAGGGGCAGTCTTGTTGAGGACATCGAATCCATTCCCCCGGTAGATCGTTGCGTTTCCCTCGGAGTTGGTGAAGCGGTAAGTTTGGGCAGCGCCGGGGTGGCGAAATCGGTAGACGCAAGGGACTTAAAATCCCTTGGGAGGCGACTCCCGTGCAGGTTCGAGTCCTGCCCTCGGCACTACGGCGATCCGGACGCCGCCGTGAGTGAGTAATCGACCGGCAGGTTAATGAACGCGCGCACGGCCTGTCCGTGCATCCGCGCCGGACGGAACAACGCCTTCATTACCCAGTCTTTGGTGGGTTGGTCGAACGCCGGGCTGGGGCTCTTGATTATCCGCACAGACCTCGGCTCGACCCGCCCCGTCGTATCGATGATGGCCCGCACAATCACCCGACCCTGAATCCGAGCCTGTCTCAGGAACGCCGGGTAGACTGGGGGTGGGGCTGAAAGCAGTGCGGGCCGCTCCTCCACCACCGCTTCCGCATACACTTCAGTCCCATCGACCACGATGCCGTTCGCCCGACCGCCCTCGACGCCGCTCCCGGAGTAATCCTTCGGATCGAACCGCTCTTGGAGGTCCACCGGGGGAATGTCGGTGCGGATCTGCGTCGGTACGGCGACAGTCTGAAACCCCTTGAGCGCGTCCACCAGCTGTAGCGGCGCTGGGTCGGCAGGTTTCTGCTGCTCCTGGGGTGCAAACAGTACTACGGTGGTGTCCATCCTGACTCGGGCGTCGCTCGGAGCCGCGTGGAGCGTCGCGTACACCACCCCTCCGATCATCGCGGCATGGATTACGAGCGATGCGAAACCGACGCCGAGCCATCCTTTTGCCGTGAAAACCACGGATCCACCTCCGGTGCCTGTCCTGCCGGCGATTCGTACGGCCTCATCCGGGGCGGAGAGTCGCGGGACGGCGTCCCCCGGTCTTCGACAGGTAGGACGCACAGACACCGCCGAAGGTTGCAGCGACTTTGCGATCACCCGGGGGGGGGCTTGACGTAGGGCGTCGTCTATGCAAAACAATGGTGTGCGATAGATGACCAAGGAGCCGCGATGGCTGGGATGTGGGCTCGCTTGCAGGCCGACTTGAACGTGAAGCTTCGCCGCGGGGCGTGGTACCGTATCACGCGGCTCGATCCGCTTCGGGCCGTTCTCGAGGTCGGTGGCCGCCTGCTCGAGATTCCATCCGCGTTCCTGCAGGTCATCGAGCGGCCGCCCCGCAGGTGGAGCGTGGTCCCCCGGCCCAACGACGCCGTGCGTCTCCCCGCGGGCTGGGGCGAGCGCTACGCCGTTTGCCCGAGCTGCCGGGAGCGGCAGTCGCTGGCGGGACGGCCGCGCCGCATGACCTGCCGGCGGTGCGGCGAGGAGTTCGAAGTCGCCTGGTCGGAGGCCGGCTGACAGCACTCTGACACGTCCGGTGCAACCAATTGGGGCCTCCGTACGTCTTACAGGTCGAAGCGTGCGGTCAGACCAGCAGTCCGGGAGGCATCCAATGCGCGTTTATGCTTTGCTCCTCGCCGTCGTTCTCACTAGCGGTTACGGCTACGCTGCCCAGATCGCCGTGTCCTCCTTGGGACCCGGTCGGCAGCCGGCGACCGAGCCCGCGGGCGCGATCCCTGCCAGCGGCGCCCTCGACGGGGTGTGGTACGGCGGGGTACTCGATCCCGTAACAGTCGAGTCCCGAAGCAATGGAGCGCGGGCTGCGGCGACCCAGGGCAAGGTCTTGAGCCGGCCGACCGTGCGCTGTACCGAGACGCGTCCCTCCAGATTCCAAGCCGTTTCCTGAACGTTCGAGGGGGGCTTCGGCCCCCTTCACCCGCATCACGCTGCTCCCTCTAGCGCCGTCGCGCGCTCGAAACCCCACCTCGCGAACTGCCGTACGACCTGCCAGTATGGAGCGTATCCGCAGGAGGGAGGGGCCGGTGAGTGTATTCTGGGGCACCTGGCGCAAAGAGATCATTCGCGGGGCGGCGTTGTTTTGCGCCGTGCTCGTCATCGGTTTTGCCGTGCACGCGGCGCACAGCATCGTGCACGAAAAAGTGATGAGCCTCCCCGGGGCGCTGCGCGACCTGCGGAGCGAGTTCTCCCGGGACGACGGTGGGCCGGGGCGCTCGACCGCGGCGCCATGGACCTATCACTCCAAGCTCGGTGCGAAGCAATGGGTGTGGATCCGGAACACCCGCGGCTCTGTGACCGTCGAGCCGGCGAAGGGTGACTCCTTGCAGGTCTCCGCCGTGAAAACATTCCGCGGTTCGGACAGCGCGAGCGTCCGCCTCGTCGCCGTTCCGTACGACGGCGGCGTTGCCGTGTGCGCCGTCTGGGGGAGCGACACCGGTTGCGGTCCGGGACATGGCGACGTTGAGCTGCGAGGCAGAGGGCACAACGACGTCGCCGTAGACTTCACCGTGCGGCTGCCGCGCAGTGCGAGCCTGGGCGCCACGACCGTGGTAGGGGATGTCCACGTGACGGGGGCGCGTGGCCCCCTGGTGATCCACACGATGAGCGGCGACGTGGATGTCGCGACGGCGAAGGGCCCGGTGAAGGCCGAGTCGATGAACGGCGACGTGCGGGTTCGCGTGGAGGCGTTCGGTGACACAGGCGGCGTTTCCGCCACCACGATCAACGGCTCGGTGACCGCCGAGCTGCCGGCGCAGCTCGACGCACAAGTGGAGGCGAAGACGGTGAACGGCTCGATCACCACCGACTATCCGCTCACGGTGAACGGCAGGTTCACGGGGCGTAGTGTGAAGGAGACGCTCGGACGAGGAGGTCGCGAGGTCCACCTCGAGACCGTGAACGGCTCGATCAAACTGAAAAAAGCGGTCTAGCTCGCGGCGGACAGGTAGCGAGCCACGTCGTCCGGGAAGGTGCGGACGTCGATCGGCTTGGCGAGGTACCCGTCGAACCCGGCCGCCAGCGCTTTCTCCCGATCTCCCGGCATCGCGTGGGCAGTGAGGGCGACGACCTTCCAGGGGTGGTCGCCCTCGATCTGTTTGACGTCGCGCAACACGCTATAGCCGTCGCGCCCGGGCAGCTGGATGTCGAGCAGCACCAGCGCGGGGGGCGGCTGCTCGGCCCGTAGCGTGGCCACCAGCGGCTCGCCCGACGTCAGTCCGACGACGCGATGGCCCTTCATGGTCAAAAGGGCCGTGATGAGCTTCAGGTTGTCGGGCTGATCCTCGACCACCACGATCGTCGCCATCACGGCTGCTCCGGCCGGCGCTCGGCCCGCTGCAGGGTGAACCAGAAGGTGCTGCCATTGCCGAGCTCCGAGTCCACGCCGATGGTCCCGCCGTGCAGCTCCACGAGGCGCTTGGAGAGCGCGAGGCCCAGGCCCGTCCCCTCGTACCGGCGGCTCGCGCTCGCGTCGATCTGCACGAACTCTTGAAACAGCTTGCGCTGGTCGGCCGGGGCGATCCCGATGCCGGTGTCGCTCACGGCGACCCGCACCCGCCCCGCGTCCCCCAGGCGCGCGCTGAGCGTGACGCGGCCGCCGTCGGTCGAGAACTTGATGGCGTTGGAGAGGAGGTTGAGCAGCACCTGGCGGAGGCGCCCCCGGTCGGCCGTGACCACGAGGTGGTCGGGCAGCGGCTCGATCACGAGCTCGTGGCGCCGGGCTTCGAGCTGCGCGCGGACGGTGTCGGCGGCCTCCTGGAGCAGCGCGCCCAGCTCCAGTGGCTCGAGCCGCAGCTCCATCCGGCCGGCCGCAATCTTCGACAGGTCGAGCAGCTCGTTGATGAACTCGAGCAGGTGACGGCCGTTGCGCGCGATGGTCTCGAGGTAGTCGCGCTGGGTTTCGGTGAGCGGGCTTTCGGCGGTCCCCATCGTCAGGAGCAGGTCGCTGAATCCGATGACGCTGTTGAGGGGTGTGCGAAGCTCGTGCGACACGTTCGCGAGAAACTGGTCCTTGAGCTTGCCCGCCTGGTCGAGCTCCGCGTTCAGGCGCGACATCTCCCCGTGCTGTGCCTCGAGCTCGGCGTTTTGTGACTCGAGGCGCTGGGCGGCGTGGCGCACCTCCACCGCCAGGCGACGGGTATGCTGGTGGGCGGAGTCGCGCTCGCACGCGATGGCGAGGTTCGGCGCGGCCTGCTCGAGCGCGACGCGCGCGTCGGCCGAGAGCTCCCCCGCCACGGTCGCGACGAGCAGTCCCACCAGGCGATCCCGGGAGCGCAGCGGCGCGAGCGCGAGGCCTCCGGCGGACTCGTCGTCCGCAGTGGTGAGTTGCAGCTGCGTCCGCACCGGCCCGGCCGCGGCGCTCGGGTAGTAAATGACGGCGACCGCGTCCCCTACCACCTGGCGCACGACGTCGCGGGACAAGGGTCGGGCGGTGGCGCGCCGGACCGCCGTCGGCCCCCATTCGTTGGTGTCGTACTGCGGCTGATAGAGCGCGAGCGCCGGTGCGCCGGTGGCGGCCGCGATGACGTCGAGTGCGGGGCCGAAGCTCCCCGCGGCGGTCGCCTCGCCCGGCGGGGCGTTCAGGGCCGTGAGCAGGCGCCCCGCGTGATCCTGCATCCGCTCCCGCCAGGCGAGCGCCGCCGCCATTTGATTCACACCGCGCGCGATCGTGCCGAACTCCTCCGGCTGGTTCTCGTCGAGTCGCTCGTCGTAGCGGCCCGCGGCCACGCGCTGCAGGGCACCGACGACGTGGGCGAACGGCGTGGCAAGTCGCCCCCGGTTGTACCAGAGCCCAACGCCGAGCGCCACGAGGACGATCAGGAAGATCACGGTCGTCTGCGCCGCCGCCTGGATCGCGTTATCGCCCACTTCGGCGGCGAGCTCCTGCATGGCGGCGAGGTGGGGCTGCACGTTGGGAGAGGGCGCAAGGCGGGCCAGCTGCTCGAGCCGCTGGCTGAGCTCGATCATGTCCGCCTGCGTGCGTCGCGCGCTCCGCCAGATGGCGATGCGGTCGGCCAGGCCCGCGACGGCGATGGCGAGGAACGCCGCGGCGAACAGCCGGCTGATGCTCGGAACGGGCGAAGGGCGAACCGGCGCGGGACTCGTCATGCGACCGCTACAAATAGGGGAGCGACCCGCGGCAGGACAAGAGCGGCGGCGGCGGCGTGCTGGCGGGAGGCGGCCCCGGATTGTAAGCTAGCCCCCACGTCCGTGTCCGATCTGCTCGACTCCCTACGTGAGGCCCTCGCTGACCGCTATGCGGTCGAGCGGGAGCTGGGCCGTGGAGGCATGGCCACGGTGTTCCTGGCGGAGGACCTGAAGCACCACCGATCGGTGGCGATCAAGGTCCTGCACGCCGAGGTCACGGCGGCGCTCGGCGCCGAGCGGTTTCTGCGCGAGATCGAGATCGCCGCCCGGCTGCAGCATCCCCACATCCTGCCCCTGTACGACTCCGGCGCCGCGACCGGCTTCCTCTATTACGTCATGCCGTACGTCGAAGGGGAATCCCTGCGCGACCGCCTGACGCGGGAGAAGCAGCTGCCCCAGGAGGACGCGCTCCGCATCGCGACCGAGGTGGCGGGCGCGCTGGCGTACGCGCACAGCCGAGGCGTGGTGCACCGGGACATCAAACCCGAGAACATCATGCTGTCGGGCGGCACGGCCGTGGTGACGGACTTCGGCATCGCGCGCGCGGTAAGCGCGGCGGGAGGGGAACAGCACCTCACGCAGACCGGCACCATCATCGGGACGCCGGCGTACATGAGCCCCGAGCAGTCCACGGGCACGAGCGAGATCGATGGGCGCAGCGACCAATACAGCCTCGCGTGCGTGGTGTACGAGATGCTGGTGGGCGAGCCGCCGTTTACGGGACCCACGGCGCAGGCGATCATCGCGCGCCATTCGCTGGACATGGTCTCGCCGCCGTCCATCGTGCGCGCCACGATTCCCGACGCGGTGGAGGGCGCAATCCTGCGCGCGCTCTCCAAGATCCCGGCCGACCGCTACCCGACCACCGCGCTCTTCGCGGAGGCGCTGAACACTCCGTCGGCCGCGACCGGGGCGTTTCGCCGGGCGACCCTGGAGCGTGGCATGAAGCGCCCGCGCCGTGGCCTGTGGCGTATCGCGCCCGCGGCGATCATCGTCGCGCTGCTCGCCGGATACCTCGTGATCCGGTCGGCGCGGGCGGGGCGCGGGACCGCGGTGAGCGGGCTCGATCCGCGCCACGTCGCGGTGCTGTATTTCGCGGACGAGAGCCAAGCCCATGCGCTGGGCTATCTGGCGGACGGGCTCACCGAGGCGCTGATCGACGCCCTGCGCCAGGTCCCGGTGCTCACCGTCGTTTCGAAGAACGGCGTCGCTCCGTACCGGACATCCACCGTGCCACTCGACAGCGTAGCGCGGGCACTCGGCGTCGGGACGATCGTTCAGGGCAACGTGGACGAGGCCGGCGCGCGGTATCGCGTCTCCGTGAATCTGATCGACGGGGCGAGCGGCGCCGACCTGGGGAAGCGTGTCAGCTTCGAGCAGCCGGCCGGCGCGGTCCTGGCCATTCGGGATAGTCTCGCCAGCAAGGTGGCGGAGTTTCTCCGGGTGCGGCTGGGCGAGGAGCTGCGGCTGCGTCAGGAGCAGACGAGCACACATAGCGTCGCGGCCTGGTCCCTGGTACAGCAGGGCGAGCGAGCCCGCAAGGACGCCGAGGCCCGGCTTGCCGGGCATGATGAAAACGGCGCCTTCTCGGGACTCGCCCGCGCCGATTCGTTGCTCGCCCTCGCCGAAGCCGCGGACCCGTCCTGGGCCGAGCCCGTGAAGCAGCGCGGCTGGCTCGCATACAACCGCGCTCGCCTGGGGGGAGACCGCAAGGCGCTCGTTCATTGGGTGGAGGTCGCCCTGGGACATGCGGAGCGAGCGCTCGAGCTGGCACCGAAGGATGCGCGCGCACTGGAGCTGCGGGGCACCGCTCGGTACCTGAGCTGGCTTCAGGAGCTCGTCCCGGACCCGGCCGAGCTGCCGCAACGGCTGGTGGCCGCGAAGCAGGATCTCGAGGCGGCGACGCAGGCCGACCCAACGCTCGCGAGCGCCTACAGCACCCTCAGCCATCTGTACTATCAGACCGAGGACGTGCCCGCCGCGGTGCTGGCGGCGCGCCAGGCGTACGAGCAAGATGCTTATCTCTCCGTCGCGGGCGAGGTGTTGGCGCGCCTGTTCTTCGGCTCGTACGACCTGGAGCAGTTCACGCAGGCGAGGCGCTGGTGCCTCGAAGGGGCGCGCCGGTTTCCCGGTGACTTCCGGTTCGCGGAGTGCCGCCTCTGGCTCATGACAACACCCGACGCGCAGCCGGATCTGACCGTCGCGTGGCGCTTGCTCGCCCAGATCGATTCGCTCACGCCAGCACCCCGAAAGGCGTTCGAGCACCATCGGGCCGAGACCGTCGTGGGCGCGACACTGGCGCGCGCCGGGTTGGCCGACAGCGCGCGCCACGTGTTGCAACGGGCCCGCGCGGATCGCGACGTGGATCCCGGACAAGAGATCCTGTCGATCGACGCGTTCGCCCGCACGATCCTGGGAGACCGCGATGGCGCGATCGCCCTGCTCCAGCGCTACATTGCCGCCAACCCCGCCCACGCGTTCACCCGCGGTGGGGATATCTCCTGGTGGTGGCGCGATCTCAAGTCCGATCCGCGTTTCGCGCAGCTGACGGAGAGCAAGCGCTGACAGACGGGCGCCTCGGGAGCAGGTTGTAGCAGTTGTGTTACAGAAGGCGGGTCATCCGGGATGAGGCGGGCCGCAGCAAGTCGGCGCAAATCTTGCCCATCTGGCCCTGTTAAAGCCCGACCTTGCCGTCCTCGCCGCCCTCAGGAGCTGCCATGAAGCGTATCGTCCTGCTGTCCTTCACCTGCGTCCTGGTCGTCGCGTGTCAGGACCAGCGCTCTCCCACCGGAGTCAGGCCGCCATCGGCGTTGCTGATGGATGGCGCACACAACGGCGGCAACCAGCACTTCTTGTTCCTGCCGCCGCTCGTGCCCCAACCGACCTTAAGCGGGGTGTTCAATCCCAACCTCAAACCCGTCGTCGTGATCTGCGAGCTGGATGTCTCGACCACGCCGGCGGCGTGCTCGAGCGCTGCTCCGATCGATCCGGGCCCGGTGACGGTGGATCCCGCGGGTCAGCAGTACAAAGTGAACTGGGACACCAGGCAGCCGGCGATCAATCCCGACAAGTTTTACCGCATCGAGGTGTTCGGGTCGTCCAACGGGACGTCGCTCGGTTTTGCGGACGTGGACCCGGTGAACAACGCCAGCCAGCTGAAGAACATCAACACGGGCCAGTATATCGGGCTCGTCGACGGGCGCACGCTGCCGATCAAGTTCCGGATCGAGCGCGGTGCCTTCGGCACGAACTGCGTGAGCGACTGCGCTGAAGGAAGCGTGGCCGCCACAGGCGGGACCGTGATCACCAATACCGGGTTCGCCGGCGCGTTATTCCCGGACGGCTGGATCCGACCCGAACTCCTCAGGGAGCTCGGTATCGACAACGTCGTCGTGACGATCGAGCGCGTGAATGTGGCGGACCTGGACGGCCCGTGTATCCCGCGCGGCCTGCCGCAGGCCGAGGGGTGCTATCGCTTCCGGACATCGCCCGACGTCGGGCTGTTTAATACCGACGTGACGGTAGGCATCTGTGTCGAGGTCCCGGAAGGTGACATACACCACGCCGGCGCGCAGCTGTTCAGCCTCGAGGAAGACGAGTCCGGGACGGTGACTCCCCTGCCCAATGCGGCCGCACCGTTCGTGACGTGCGAGGGGTTCGCGTCCGCCCCATCCGGCGGTCCGCTGGGTCTGTTCGCGCGGGGCCTGCTGCGACGCGTCGGCTCTTGGCTCGCCCCCTCGTCGGCCTACGCGGCGCACGTAGGCGCGGGCGGTCTTACCGGCTCATTCAGTCGCATCGGGTGGATCTTGCCCACGACCGTCGACTTCAACGACGTGACGCCGGGAACGGTTGTTAACGAGACCTATTCGTCCCTCGGGGTGACGTTCCGCCGGGCGCCGAGCGAGGGCGGGAACACTTGCGGCTCCGCGTCGGACGTGTACGCGAATAACAATGGCGGATCCTTCGCGACCAACGCGGTCAGCCTATGTTCCGGCGAGTTCGCCGCTGATTTCAGCGAGAACTCGCAGGGTCGCATCGAGGCCGACTTCAGCGCGTCGGTATCGACCGTGTGCGTCCACGTGGATCCCACCGGGTTCCAGCCGGGCTCGCAGCCCGGAGCCACTGGGTTCATCGAAGCGTTCGATGGGGAAGGCGGGTCCATTGCGAAGACGATCTCCGCAGCGGACGTGCCGCAGACCATCTGCGTGCAGGCGCCGCGCGGCGTAAACATCTCGAGCGTCCAGTTCGCAGGCTCGGGTGACGGGTTCGCGGTGTTCGACGACCTGGAGGTGACGTTCTCCGAGCCGCCCAGCAGCGATTAGACGCCCGCACCACCGATTCGCCGGGGGCGGCCGCGGGTTGGGCCGCCCTCGGACGTTTCGCCGCGCTTACACGCTCCGCGGCGAGCCGCTAGCTTTTTTCCCGTGCGCCCCTCCAAGCTCGGCATCATCGGCCTCGGTGCGATCGGCGGCTCGCTGGCGCTCCAAGCGAAGCGGGCCGGGATCGCGACCGTGCTCGGCTGGTCGCCCCAGCCCGCGGAGCGGGTCGCCGCGGTGCGGGGGGGCGCGATCGACGATGCGCCGCCCCGCGCGGCGGACGTGGCCCGCGCGGTCGAGCTGCTGGTGCTGGCGGCACCGCCCGCCGCCAACCTCGCGCTGCTCGACACCCTCAAGCCCAGCCTCGGCGCCGGTGCGCTCGTGACCGATGTCGGCTCCGTGAAGCGCGCGATCGTCGCACGGGCGGTCGGCGTGGGGCTCGGGCGCCGCTTTGCCGGCGGGCACCCGCTCGCCGGCACCCATGCGCATGGCTTCGCCGCCGCCCGGGTCGACCTGTTCACGGGCGCGATCGTGTACATCACGTCGACCCACGAGGGGGACGACGCCGCGCGCGAGGTCTCGCACTTTTGGGAGAGCGTGCTCGAGGCGCATCCGGTGCGGATCGACGCCGCGCAGCACGACCACCAGCTGGCGCTCACGAGCCATCTGCCGCAGGCGGTGGCGTCCTTGCTTGCCCACCACCTCGCCCACGCCACGCCGCCCGGTGCCACGTTCGGTCCAGGGGCGCGCGACGTCACGCGCCTCGCCGCTTCGGAGCCGGCGCTCTGGACTGAGATCTTCCTCATGAACCGGGACGAGCTGCTCCCGGCGCTCCGCTCCCTCGAAGAGCCCCTGGGAGAGCTCGAGCGCGCACTCGAAACCGGGAACGCGCAGGCCGTCACGGCGTGGCTCAGTCGCGCGGCGCAGTGGCGCCGGCAGGCCGACGCGTGAGGGTGCAAGGCGTCGTCCGCCCACCGGGCGACAAGAGCATCTCGCACCGCGCCGTGATGCTCGCGGCGTTGGCGCGCGGTACCAGCGAGCTGCAAGGGCTGCTCACCGGCGCCGACGTGAAGAGCAGCGCCCGTGTCCTGCGACAACTGGGGGCGGACATCACGTCCATCCGCGACGGCGTGAAGGTGATCGTTCACGCATCCCGCATCACGCATCCCGCATCCCGGCTGAACTGCGGTAACTCCGGGACGACCGCCCGGCTCATGCTCGGCATCCTCGCGGGACAACGTTTCGCGGCGACGCTCACGGGAGACGCCTCACTGCGCCGCCGGCCGATGCGTCGGGTCACGGAGCCGCTGCGCGCCATGGGAGCCGAGATCCAGGAGACAGGCCGCGACGCGCTCCCGCTCACCATTCGCGGCGGTCGGCTCCGCCCCCTCGCCTACACGACGCCGGTCGCGAGCGCGCAGATCAAGAGCGCCCTGCTGCTCGCGGGACTTACCGGGGGCGTGGGCGTCACGATTCGCGAGCCGTATCGCTCGCGCGATCACACGGAGCGGCTGTTCGTACATCTGGGGTTGAGCCTGCACGAACGGGACGGGGCCATCACCTACGAGCCTCCTGAGCGTCGTGCTGTCGTGCCGTCGTTCCGTCTGTCGGTTCCTGGTGATGCCTCGTCCGCGGCATTCCTCGTCGCGGCCGCCGCACTCGCCGAAGCCGGCGAGCTGCTCATTGAAAACGTCGGGGTCAACCCGACCCGCACCGGCTTCCTCGTGGTGCTCGAGCGCATGGGCGCGCACGTGGAACGGGTGAATCTCCGGGATGAGGGCGGCGAGCCGGTGGCCGACCTGGTGGCACGGCCCGCCGCGCTCCGCGGGACCGAGGTGAGCGCGGCGGAGGTGCCGACGCTCGTGGACGAGGTCCCGGTGCTCGCCGTGCTCGCGAGCCGGGCCGCCGAGCGGAGCGAGACGGTGTTCCGCGAGGTGGGCGAGCTCCGGGTGAAGGAGAGCAACCGGCTCGAGCTCATCGCGGCCAACCTGCGCGCGGTGGGCGTGCAGGCGGAGGCGCGCGGCAACGACCTGTTCGTGTGCGGCACGACGCACCCTCCTCGCGGCCGGGTCGACACGGCGCGCGATCATCGACTGGCCATGGCGTTCGCGGTGCTCGGGACCGTGCCGGGAGCGGAGGTTCGGCTCTCGGAACAGGCCTCGGTGGCTATCAGCTACCCGCGATTCTTCGCCGACCTGAAGAGAATCCGGGAAACGGGACACGGGAAACGGGAAACGTGAGCATCCGCGTGATCGCGATCGACGGTCCCGCGGCGTCGGGGAAGAGCTCGACCGCCGCGCTGGTCGCCCGGCGGCTGGGATGGGCGCACCTCGACTCGGGAGCGCTGTATCGGGCGATCACGCTGGGGGCGCTAGACAACTTAGGGGAAACGGGAAAGGGGAAACGGGAAACGTGGGGTGCGCAGCACGTCGTGGCGCTCGCCGAGGATCTTCCGGTTCGCCTCGTTCTCGTGGGCGACATGTTCCGGCCCGAAGTGGCCGGCGTGGACGTGGCACACGCGATCCGCTCCGAGCGGGTGACGCAACGCGTCTCCGAGATCGCCGCCATTCCCGAAGTGCGCCACTGGGTGAATGTGCAACAGCGGGAGGCGGTGCAGGACCACGCGCGAGGAGTGGTGGTGGACGGGCGCGACATCGGAACCGTGGTGTTCCCGGATGCCCCGCTGAAGGTGTTTCTCACGGCGAGTCCGGAGGAGCGGGCACGGCGGCGCCTGGCCGAGCGGGGCGGGGGGGGAGGCGGGGAGGCCGAGGTCCGCCGCGAGGCCGAGGTCTTGGCGGCCCGGGACCGCGCCGATTCGACCCGGGCGGTGGCGCCCCTCAAGGCCGCCGCGGACGCCGTGGTGCTCGACACCACGCGGCTCTCGCTCGAGCAGCAGGTCCAGGCGGTCGTGGCGCTGGCGCGGGAGCGCCTCCCCGGCTAGGTTTGGCGTCTTGTGTTCCGGAGCCCCGGGGATCGCCTGCGGGCCCATGGTCCAAACCCGCAACCGAACCGGTGTCCTGAATGCTGGTAGATACGGAAAACCTTCCCGAGTCGAAGTCCGAAGCTCCCGCTCCCGCTCCCGCTCCCGCTCACTCCCACCTCCGCGTCCGGTCCGACCTGCACGAGGAGTACTCGTCGGACGAGTGACCGACACCGCCGTCATTCTCGACGTCGGGTTCAAGTCGGAAGGCGCCGTGCCGATCGACGAGTTCAAGGACGCGCGCTCGCTCAAGGAAGGGGACGAGGTCGAGGTATTCCTCGAGCATCTCGAGGATCAGGAAGGTGCGGTCGTCCTCTCGAAGAAGAAGGCCGATTTCATGCGGGTCTGGGAACGGATCCGCGAAGCCCACGAGAAGGACGAGGCGGTGTCGGGCACGCTCGTCAAAAAGATCAAAGGCGGGGTCGTGGTGGACCTGATGGGGGTGGACGCCTTCCTCCCGGGCAGCCAGATCGCGCTGCGACGCGTGCCCAACATCGATGAGCTGCTGGGCCAGAGCTTCGAGTTCAAGATCATCAAGCTGAACAAGCGGCGCCGCAACATCGTGGTGAGCCGCCGCGTGCTGCTCGAGGCCGAGCGCAAGACCAAGCGCGACGTGCTGATGAAGGAGTTGCAGGTCGGCCAGACCCGGAAGGGCATCGTCAAGAACATCACCGACTTCGGCGCCTTCATCGACCTCGGGGGCGTGGACGGCCTGCTCCACATCACCGACATGAGCTACGGCCGGGTGTCGCACCCGTCCGAGATGGTGCACATCGGGCAGGAGGTCGAGGTCAAGGTCCTCGACATCGACTGGGAGCGCGAGCGCATCAGTCTCGGCCTGAAGCAGCTGCAGGCGTACCCCTGGAAGAACGTGGCCGCGAAGTACCCGGTGGGCACGCGCGTGCAGGGCAAGGTGGTGTCGATCACGAACTACGGCGCATTCGTCGAGCTCGAGCCGGGGATCGAGGGACTGGTCCATATCTCCGAGATGAGCTGGACGCGCAACGTGCGACACCCCTCGAAGATCGTGTCGATCGGCGAGACGATCGAAGCGGTGGTGCTCAAGGTGGACGAGACCGAAGAGAAGGTCTCGCTCGGCATGAAGCAGACCGAGGAAGACCCCTGGATGGCGCTGCCCCAGAAGTACCCCGTCGGCATGCGCATCAAGGGGAAAGTCCGCAACCTCACCTCGTTCGGCGCGTTCGTGGAGATCGAGCCCGGCATCGACGGCCTGATCCACATCTCCGACATGTCATGGACCAAGCGCGTGCAGCATCCGTCCGAAGTCGTGAAGAAGGGCGACGAGGTCGAGGTGCTGATCCTGAACGTGGATGCCGAGAACAAGCGGATCTCCCTCGGCCTGAAGCAGGCGCAGGAAGACCCGTGGCTCCGGATCGGCGAGACGTATCCCGTGGGCACCGAGCTGCGAGGCCGGGTGCTCCGCCTCATGGACAAGGGCGTGGTGGTGGACCTGGGCAGCGACATCGAAGGGTTCGTCCCCATGTCCCAGCTCGGGATCGCCGACATCCAGAATCCCGCCGACGCCGTGAAAGAGGGACAGGCGGTCGAGCTGAAGGTGCTCGAGGTCGATCCGATCCACCATCGGATCGTGCTCGCTGCAACCGGCTGGCCCAAAGAAGAGGGGGCGGCCGAGCCCACGAAACAGGAAAATCAAGGCTAGACGCGTAGACGCGCAGGGGTGAACAGGTTGGAGGGGGCGGGAATTCCTGCCCCCTCTCGCTGTTTTCCCCTGCGCGTCTGTCCGTCTAGTATTAGCGGTCCTGTTACCTGTTCTCCGTGTACTCTAGATTCCCTGCTCATGAGCATGCGAGAAAAGCTTGACCTGTTGCAGCAGAAGCGCGCCGAGTCCGGGCTGGGCGGCGGCGCCGAGCGTATCGCGGCGCAGCACGAAAAGGGCAAGATGACCGCGCGGGAACGGCTCGACGCGCTGCTCGACCCCGGGACGTTCGTCGAGCTGGATCGCTTCGTCACGCATCGGTCGACCGACTTCGGGCTGGCGGACGAGAAATACCTGGGCGACGGCGTGGTGACCGGGTACGGGCGGATCGCCGGGCGGCTGGTGTACGTGTTCTCCCAGGACTTCACGGTGTTCGGTGGGTCGCTCTCCGAGGCCCATGCGGAAAAGATCTGCAAGGTGATGGACCTGGCCTTGAAGAACGGCGCGCCCGTGATCGGGCTCAACGACTCGGGCGGCGCCCGCATCCAGGAAGGCGTCGCCTCCTTGGGCGGCTACGCCGACATCTTTCTGCGGAATACCCTCGCGTCGGGCGTGGTGCCGCAGATAAGCGCGATCCTGGGTCCGTGCGCCGGCGGCGCGGTGTACAGCCCGGCGATCACCGACTTCGTGTTCATGGTGCGCGGGATCTCCTACATGTTCGTCACAGGGCCGAGCGTCGTGAAAACCGTGACCCACGAAGAAGTGGACTTCGAGGGTCTGGGGGGCGCCGACGTGCACGGCGCCACGTCGGGAGTGGCGCACTTCGTGCACGCCTCGGAGCTCGAGGCGCTCGCGGCGATCCGCGCCCTGGTTGGTTTCATTCCGTCGAACAATCTGGACGACCCGCCGATCCTTGCGACCGCGGATCCCGCGGACAGGCGGGACGAAGAGCTGCTCGACGTGGTTCCCGACGAGCCCACCAAGCCGTACGACATGCACGACGTGATCCGGCGCGTGGTGGATGACGGTCAGTTCCTCGAAGTGCACCGGGACTTCGCGGGGAACCTGCTGGTCGGCTTCGCGCGCCTCGGGGGACGGTCCGTGGGCGTGGTCGCGAACCAACCCGCGGCGCTCGCGGGCGTGCTCGATATCAACGCCTCGCTCAAGGGCGCCCGCTTCATCCGGTTTTGCGACGCGTTCAACATCCCGCTCGTCACCTTCGAGGACGTGCCGGGATTCCTCCCCGGTGTGGCGCAGGAGCACGGCGGCATCATCAAGCACGGCGCCAAGCTGTTGTTCGCGTACTGCGAGGCGACCGTCCCCAAGCTCACGGTGATCACCCGCAAGGCGTACGGCGGGGCTTACGACGTGATGAACTCGAAGCACGTGCGCGGCGACTACAACGTCGCCTGGCCCACCGCCGAGATCGCGGTGATGGGCCCGAAGGGGGCCGTGGAAATCCTCTACAAGGACGACGCCACCGAGGCGCGCGAGACGGAGTACCGCGAGAAGTTCGCCCATCCCTATCTCGCGGCGGCGCGCGGCTACGTGGACGACATCATCGATCCGCGGGACACGCGGCCCCGGTTGATCGACGCCCTCGCGACGCTCGCTACCAAGCGAGACCGGAATCCGCCGAAGAAGCATGGCAACATCCCTCTGTAGCGCGCTGCTGCTGGTGACGCTGTTGCAGGCGCCTCCTCCCCCCGCACCCCCGGAGGATTCACTCGCCACGCTGCGCGGCCGGGCGGCACGGGACTCGACGGACGCGCAGCTCTGGCTGCTGATGGGGCGCGCGTACCTGGGACTGGGGACCGAGGTGCACGGCGCGACCCATCGGTCGAGCGAGGACAGCGTCTGGACCCGCGCCGTGCTCGACACCGCGGAAGAGGCCTTGGCCCGCGCGGCCGCGCTCGCCGGACCGCTGGGCACGAGCGCGGTGGGCGACAGCGCCCGCGTATTTCGGGTGGGCGCGTGGGCCGCCCGCTCGTGGCTCGGGTGGGAGTCCAGCGGTGTGGACGCCGGTGTGGAGGCGTGGGGGCCGTTGCCCATGGACCTCCGCGTTCCCCCGGTGCTCGAGGAGCTGGGCGAAAACCTGTTGCGCGCCTGTCCGGCCGGGGGCGTGCTGCTGACGGCAGGGGATGCCGATTTCTACGCGGCCTGGTACATGCGGTTCGCCCGCGGTCTGCGGCCCGATCTGCTCGTCATCCCGCTTGCGGCATGGCGCTCCGATCCGGTGCTACGGGCGCGACTCGTCGCGGACTTGAAGCTCGGGCGGCGGCGGAGCGGCGACGACGCCTGGCTTGGCGAGCTGGTGCAGCGGCGCCCGGTGTGCGTGAGCATGGCGTTCGAGCGGCCACCCGAGACCCGGCCGCGCATCCGGTGGGACGCCCGGCCGCTCGTGTGGGTGGCGGGACCGGAGGGGAAGAGCCCACGGGTCCCGCCGGGCGACTTCGTGTTCGGGGCGCTGCGCGTGGCGCTCGACGGCAGCGACCCCTGGGCCGAGCCCGCGCTCGCGGCCTACACCCGGGCGGTGCGCACGACGCCCGCGCTGTGCGACGCGATGGCGACGTTCAAAGTGGCGAGCGAGGTGGCGAGTTGCCGACGGTGAACGGCGTCATCCGTTGACGACGATCAAACGAGTCCTCGTCGCCAACCGCGGCGAGATCGCCTTGCGGATCATCCGCGCCTGCCACGAGGAGGGCCTCGAGGCGGTAGCGGTCTATTCCGAAGTCGATCGCCTGTCGCCTCATGTCCGAGCCGCCGACCTCGCGGTGTCGCTCGGGCCGCCGACCGCCGCCGAGTCCTATCTCGACATCCCGAAGCTCATTGCGGCGGCGCAGGGCGCGGCGTGTCAGGCGGTGCACCCCGGGTACGGGTTCCTCTCGGAGCGCGCGCCGTTCGCGGAGGCCGTGGCGGCGGCGTCACTCGAGTTCATCGGACCGCCGGCGGCCGCCATCCGCGCCATGGGCGACAAGACGGAAGCGCGGCGCCGCATGCAGCAAGCGGGCGTCCCGATCGTGCCGGGTAGCCCGCGCCCGCTCGCCGACCACGTGCAGGCCAGGCCCGAGGCGGCTCGGCTCGGGTACCCGGTGCTGCTCAAAGCGGCCGCGGGGGGCGGCGGCAAGGGCATGCGCCTGGTGCGAGAGGAGGCCGAGCTCGAGGCGGGATTCGAGGCGGCGGCGAGCGAAGCGCTCAAGGCGTTCGGGGCGGGCGAGGTCTATCTCGAGAAATACCTCGACCGGCCGCGCCACATCGAGATCCAGATCCTGGCGGATTCCTTCGGCCGGGTGGTCGCGCTGGGGGAGCGCGAGTGCAGCATCCAGCGGCGCCACCAGAAGCTCGTCGAGGAAGCACCCTCGGTGGCCGTCACGCCGCCGCTGCGCCGCCGGATGAGCGAGGCGGCCACCGCCGCTGCGACCGCGGTGGGCTACCTCGGCGCCGGCACGATCGAATTTCTGCTCGCGCCGAGCGGCGAGTTCTACTTCCTGGAGATGAACACCCGGCTCCAGGTCGAGCACCCCGTGACCGAGCTCGTCTACGGGGTCGACATCGTGCGCGAGCAGCTGCGCGTGGCGATGGGCCAGCCGCTGCGGGTGCACGCGGGCACGCTGCAGCCCCGCGGCCATGCGATCGAATGTCGCATCACGGCGGAGGACCCGTTCAACGACTTCCTTCCGGCGACGGGCACCATACGCTACCTGCGGGTTCCCGGCGGTCCCGGAGTCCGGTGGGATGGCGGGGTCGAGGCGGGCAACGAGGTCACGCTCTATTACGATCCACTCATCGCGAAGCTGATCGTGTCGGGAGAGACGCGCGCAGTCGCGCTCGAGCGCACGCGACGCGCGCTCCGCGAGCTGGTGATCGTCGGCATCCCGTCGTCCCAGGCGTTTCACCTCCGGCTGATGGACGACCCGGAGTTCCAGCGGGGCGACATCGATGTCACGTACTTCGAGCGCGCCGGCGCCCGGTTGCTGGCGGGCGGCGTGCGGTCGGAGCTCGTGCGACCGCTCGCCGTGGTGGCCGCGCTGCTGGCCGACGAGCGTCGAGCGACGGCGAGCGCGCCCCCCGCGGGACCGCCCGCCGGTTTGCCCGTCCGCCCGTCTCCCTGGCTGCTCGCCGCGCGCCGGGAAGCATTGGGCGAATGAGCGACATCGTGGCGATCACGGCAATCGCGGCGGGTGGGGAGGGTGTGGGCCGGCTCGCTGACGGGCGCGCCGTGTTCGTCGCCCGCACCGCGCCCGGCGAGCGAATCCGGCTGCGTGAGGGCGTGAAGCTGCACAAGAGCTTCGCCCGCGGGGAGCTGGCCGAGATCGTCGCTCCCGGCGCGGCCCGCGTCACCGCGCCCTGTCGGCACTACGTACAGGATCACTGCGGCGGCTGCCAGCTGCAGCACGTCACCTACGAAGCGCAGCTCGCCGCCAAGCAGGCGATTGTGGGGGATGCGCTGCGGCGGATTGCCAAGCTCGACGTCGGCGACCCCGAGATCGTCGAGGCGGTCGAGGAGTGGCGGTATCGGGCGAAAATAAGCCTGGCGGTGAAATCGGTCGGACGGTCGGACCCTAAAGGACTCCCTGTCGGTCGCGGCCGGACGGTAGGACTGCACCCCTACGACCGACCCGTCTCCGTGTTCCCGCTGATCGATTGTCACGTCGCCGACTTTCGCCTCATGGCGTTATGGCGGGAGCTGCGGCCGCATCTCGACCTACTGCCGCCGACGCTTTCGCGACTCACCCTCCGGCTCGACCGGCAGGGCCGCCGCCATGTCATCGCCGAGTCGACCGGTGAGCCGTGGCGCGATCCGGCGGCGCTGCGCGCAGCGCTGCCCGACGGAGACAGCGTCATCTGCTGGTGGCAGCCGGCGGACGGGGCGCCCCGGGTCGTTGCCGGCCCCGCCACCGGATTCCCTGCGACCGCGTTCGAGCAGGTCAACCCGGAGATGGGCACGATCGCGCGCGCGTGGGTGGTGGAGCAGCTGGGTGACGTGCGGGGCGCCGTGGTCTGGGACCTGTACGGAGGGATCGGGGACACCGCCGTCGAGCTGGCGGAGCGCGGGGCGCAGGTGGTGAGTGTGGACGCGGACGAGAAGGCGATCGCCTGGGCACGGCGGCGCGAGGCGCCACGCCCGGTGCGGTTCATCGCCGGCAAGGCAGAAGACGTGTTGCCCACGCTGCCCGAGCCGAGCGCGGTGGTGGTGAACCCCCCCAGGGCGGGCCTGCACTGGAACGTCACGCTGCGGCTCACGGGGCAGCCGGTCAACCGCCTGATCTACGTCTCCGACGACCCGGCCACCCTCGCCCGCGACCTGCACCGACTGGGCGCGAACTACCGCGTGACCGCGGTGCGGGCGTTCGATCTGTTCCCGCAAACGGCGCAGGTGGAGACCGTGGCGGTCTTGGAGGCCGCATGAAGCGATTGCGGATTGCGGATTGTGGATTGCGGATTCGACGAACCGGACTCCGTATTGCCAATCCGCAATCCGAATTCCGCACTCCGCAATCGGGGCGGGGAGGTGCGCGGTGAAGTATTTCGTCACCATCGGCGCTCAGACCATCGAAGTGGAGGTGGACGGGAGCCGTGTGCTCGTGGGGGGGAAGCCTTTCGAGGCCCAGCTCGCCGCCGTATCGGGCACGCCGCTCTATCACCTGCTGCTCGCTGGCGAGTCGTGGACTGCGGCGGTCGAACCGCTCGAGGACGCCGGCCGGTGGGCGTTGGGGATGGTGGGGGAGCGGGTGGAAGTCGCGGTGCAGGACGAGCGATCCCGCGGGAGCAAGCCGGCGAGGGAGCAGGACCAGCGGGCCGCCGACGGCACGGTGCGCGCGCCGATGCCCGGCCTGGTGGTGCGGATCGAGGTGGCGGAAGGCCAGCAGGTGGATGCGGGGGCCGGACTGGTGGTGGTGGAGGCGATGAAAATGGAGAACGAGCTGCGCGCGCCGCGCTCGGGGACGGTCCAGACGGTGCACGTCGCCGTCGGGCAACCGGTCGAAAAGGGGGCGTCACTCGTGACCCTCGCGAGCCCGGAACCCTCGGGTTGACACGCCCTTACGGCCCGGGTATAGTTCGCGGCTGTCACCGATCGGGCTTCTCGGGAAGGGCGGGAATGAAGACGTTCAGTCTGCGAAAAGAAGACGTGACGCGTCGCTGGTTCGTGGTCGACGCGACGGGGCAGCCGCTCGGTCGGCTGGCCAGCCGGGTGGCGCAGATCCTGCGCGGGAAGCACAAGCCCACGTTCACGCCGCACTTGAACGGCGGCGACTGCGTGGTCGTGGTGAACGCGGCCAAAGTAAAGCTGACTGGACGCAAGCTCGAGCAGAAGCGCTACTTCCGGCATACCGGCTACATGGGCCACGAGCGGTTCTCGCCGGTCAAGAAAGTACTCGAGACGCGTCCCGCGCGCGTGATCGAGAAGGCGGTGTGGGGGATGCTGCCGAAGACGACGCTCTCGCGTCAAAAGGTGAAGCAGATGCTGAAAGTGTACGCCGGTCCCGAGCACCCGCACGCGGCCCAGCAGCCCGAGCCGCTCAGCTTGGCGGAGGCCCGATGAGCTCGGCCATCACGCCTGAGCTGCGCTGGCACGCGGTCGGGCGCCGCAAGGTCGGGGTGGCGCGCGTGTATCTCACGCCAGGCTCGGGGAAGTGGAACGTCAACGGGCGTACGCTGGGCGACTACTTTCCCCGGCCGTCGCTCGTGTCTCACATCCAGCAGCCGTTCACCGCGACCGACACGCTCGGCGCCTTCGACGTGCGGGCGCTGTGCCGGGGCGGCGGGGTGACGGGGCAGGCGGGGGCGATGCGGCTCGCGATTGCGCGGGCCCTGTGCCTGGCGGACGAGCGGCATCGCAAGAAGCTGCGGGAGCAGGGACTGCTGACGCGGGATCCGCGGGTCGTCGAGCGGAAGAAACCGGGCCGCGCGGGAGCGCGCAAGCGGTTCCAGTTCAGCAAACGTTAACCGTCATCCGTTATCCGTCATCCGTTACGGAAAACGGACCACGGATAACGGACGACGAGGCCACACGTCGCTCGATCCGGTGCTGGGTCCCCCACGCGGGGTTGCATCGGAGATGACAGCGGCGGCGGAAACAACCCACGAGAGGGAATGCATGGCGCAGCCTCAGTTGCAGGATCTGCTGGAAGCGGGCGTCCATTTCGGGCACCAGACACGCCGCTGGAATCCCAAGATGCGCCGGTTCATTTTCGCCGAGCGGTCGGGGATCTACATCATCGACCTCCAGAAGACGCTGCGGCAGATCGAGGCTGCACAAGAGCTGCTCCGGGGCGTGGTGCTGAAGGGAGAAAACGTCCTGTTCGTCTGCACCAAGAAGCAGCTCAAGAACATCCTCCAGGCGGAGGCGCAGCGCTGCGGGGCGTTCTACGTGACCGAGCGCTGGCTGGGCGGCACGCTCACCAACTTCCAGACCATCAAGAAACAGATCAAACGGCTCAAGGAGCTGGAGCAGGGCACCGCCGAAGGGGAGTTCGAGAACTACACCAAGAAGGAGCAGCTGCTGTTCGACCGCGAGCGACTCAAGCTCGAGAAGTACCTCTCTGGCATCAAGAACATGAGCCGGCTGCCGGGCGCGCTGTTCGTGGTGGACTCGAAGAAGGAGCGCATCGCGGTCGCCGAGGCGAACAAGCTCGGCCTTCCGGTGGTCGCGATCGTGGACACGAACGCCGACCCGGAGCTGATCACCGTCCCGATCCCCGGCAACGACGACGCGATCCGGGCCGTTTCGCTCATCACGGCAGCCGTCTCCGACGTGATCTCGGAAGCGCGGCACCAGATGCCGCTGCGCGAGCCGGCCGAAGAAGGCGAAGGCGTCACGTACTCGACCGAGACCGGCGTCGAGGCGGAAGCGGAGGGCGACAAGAAGAAGAAGCCGGCGCGGCGCAAGCGCCGCCCCAAGCCGGAAGCGATCGCCGCACGGCTCAAGACGGACGAAGCGCCGGCCCCCACCCCCGCGCCGGCGGAATCGAGCGGCGGAGGCGAAGGCGAAGGCGAACGCTGAGCACGCCGGACGCATGCGTTCCGGTGGACAACCGACCGCCGCCCTCCGAGCCCAACGGCGCGAGGGCGGCTTTTTCATGAGGAGGAGGAGGCGTGACGACGGTGAAAGAGATTCCGGCCAAGCTCGTGGCGGCGCTGCGCGCCCGGACGGGCGCCGGCATGATGGACTGCAAGAAGGCCCTGGAGGAGACGGCGGGCGATCTGGAGAAGGCCGTCGACGTGCTGCGCACCAAGGGCGCGGCCAAAGCCGATAAGCGGGCGGGGCGCGAGGCATCCCAGGGTCTCATCGGCCACTACGTGCACCACATCGGCAACATTGGCGTGCTGGTGGAGCTCAACTGCGAAACGGATTTCGTGGCGCGCACCGAGGACTTCAAGGCGCTCGCGCGCGACCTCGCCGTGCACATCGCCGCGACCAATCCGCTCGCCGTGCGGATCGAAGACCTCCCGGCGGAAACCGTCGCGCGGGAGCGCCAGGTGTACGAGGCGCAGGTCGCCGAGCAGAAAAAGCCCGAGAACGTCCGCGCCAAGATCGTGGAGGGGATGCTGAAGAAATTCTACGAGGAGAACGTCCTGCTCGAGCAGAAGTTCGTGAAGGACGACAAGCGGACGGTGGGCGAACTGGTCAAGGAGTTGTCCGCCAAGACCGGTGAAAAGATCGACGTGCGGCGGTTCGCGCGGTTGAAGGTTGGGGAAGGCTGAGTGGCGACGGCCCCCCCCTCCCGCGCGCGGCTCGCCTACCCGCGGGCGCTGCTCAAATTGTCGGGTGAGGGCTTCGCGGGAGACCGCGGTGCGGGCGGCGGGATCGATTTCGGGGTGATCGACAGGCTGGGAGACGAGCTGAAGGGTGTGGCCGCGCTGGGGGTGCAGCTGGGCTTGGTTGTAGGCGGGGGCAACATCCTGCGCGGCACGGCGGCGAGCGACCAGGGCATGGATCGCGTGTCCGCCGACTACATGGGCATGCTCGCCACCGTGATCAACGCCCTCGCCCTGCAAGACATCCTGGAGAAGAAGGGCGTCGATACCCGGGTGATGACGGCGATCCGCATGGAGGAGCTCGCCGAGCCCTACATTCGGCGCCGCGCCGTGCGGCATCTCGAGAAGGGGCGGATGGTCATCTTCGCGGGCGGGACGGGAAACCCCTACTTTTCGACCGATACGGCGGCGGTGCTGCGCGCCCTCGAAATCGAGGCCAAGGTGCTCCTCAAGGCGACCAACGTGGACGGCGTGTACACGGCAGATCCCAAGAGGGAGCCTAAGGCCAAGTTCATTCCGGAGCTGACGTTTCAGCAGGCGCTGGTGAAGGGATACGCGGTGATGGACGCGAACGCCTTTGGCCTCTGCAAGGAGAATAAGCTTCCCATCGTCGTGTTCAACATCAACCAGCCCGGCGCGACGGCCAGGGTGCTGGCCGGAGAGCGCGTCGGCACGATCGTCCAATGACCCCCACGACTCCTCTTCTCGCGGATCACGTCAAGCACGCGAAGCAGTCGATGGACAAGGCCGTGGAAGCGGTGAAACGCGAGTTCTCCACGGTGCGTACCGGAAAGGCGACGACCGCGTTGCTGGACCTGGTGCGCGTGGACGCCTACGGCAGCGAGATGCCGCTCAATCAGGTCGCGAGCGTCGCCGCGCCCGAGCCGAAGCTCCTGACGATCCAACCGTGGGACAAGGGGCTTCTCAAGGCGGTCGAAAAAGCGATCCTCGCGTCCGACCTGGGACTCACCCCCTCCAACGACGGCAACCTCATCCGCATCCCGCTCCCCCCGCTCAACGAAGAGCGACGGCGGGAGCTGGTGAAGGTCGTGCACAAGTTCGCCGAAGAGGGCCGGGTGGCGATCCGTCACGCGCGTACCGACGCCATCAGTAAGGTCAAGAAGACGGAGCACGTCTCCGAGGACGAAAAAAAGCACACCGAAAAGGACGTTCAGAAGCTGCACGACGATCATCTGCGGCAGGTGGACGAGGCGGTGAAGGCCAAGGAAGCGGAGATCATGGAGGTCTGAGATGGCGGACGACCTGCTCTCTCAGATCCGCCTCAACGGGGCCGTGCCCCGCCACGTGGCCGTCATCATGGACGGCAACGGCCGCTGGGCGCGCGAGCGCCGTCTACCCCGGCCGCTGGGCCACCGAGCGGGCATGAAGGCGGTGCGCGAGGTGGTGGAAGGCGGCCTCGAAGCCGGGGTCGAGGTGCTCACGCTGTTCGCCTTTTCCGAAGAAAACTGGCAGCGCCCGGCGACCGAGATCTCCGCCCTGATGCAGCTACTCGAGGAGTACATCGCGCGGGAAGTCGCGGAGCTGAGGGATCAGGGAGTGGCGGTCCACGTGCTGGGCGACCGCGCCCGGCTCGCCCCGGGGGCCCGCTCGGCGGTGGAGCGCATCGAGGGGGAGACGTGCGACGGCGCGCGGCTGGCGCTCAATCTGTGCATCTCGTACTCCTCGCGCGGCGAGCTGGCGCGGGCGGCGCGGCTCCTGGCCGAAGAAGTGCTCAAGGGCGTCAAGCGCCTCGAAGACATCGACGAAGACGCCATCCGGGCCAAGCTCTACACCGCGCCCTGGAGCGACCCGGACTTGCTGATCCGGACGTCCGGCGAATGCCGGCTCTCCAATTTCCTGCTGTGGCAACTCGCCTACACCGAGCTGTACATCACGCCGGTGCTCTGGCCCGACGTCACGCGGCGCGACCTGTTCCAGGCCATCCTTGACTATCAGGGCCGGGAGCGGCGGTTCGGCCGGATCACCGTCTGATATGTCGCGGAACCTGTTGGTGCGCATCGCGGTCGCGGTCCCGGCCATCGCCGGGGCGGTGGTCGCGCTCTGGCTGGGCGGCTGGGTGCTCGCCGCGGCGATCGCGGTGCTCGGCGTGCTCGGCACCAACGAGGTCTACGCGTTCGCGAAGAAGCAGGGGGTCGAGCCGGTGGAATGGGTGGGATTCCTGGCCGCCGCGGCCTTCCCGCTCGCCACCTACTGGGCGAAGGACTACGCCGACTGGGAGCCCGTGGTGTACGGCGGAGCGGTCTGGCTCCTCGTGGCGCTGGTCGTGGCCGCCGCGCGCGGACCGGAACGCCGCCCCCTCACCGCCCTCGCGGTCACGTCGTTCGGGCCGCTGTACGCCTCGGCGCTGCTCGCGTTCCTCGTGGCGATCCGGCACGGTCCGCATGTCGACGCGCACCCCCGCGGCTCGGTCGCCCTCGCCGTCATGCCGCTGGTCGTCACCTGGGTGTGCGATACGTGCGCCATGGCCGCCGGGGCGCTGGTCGGGGGGCCGAAGCTCGCCCCCGTGCTCTCGCCCCGGAAGACGTGGGCCGGTGCCGTCGGCGGGGTCGTCGGCGGCCTCATCGCGGCGTTGGCATTCGGTCCGCTGGTGCTCGACCGCGTCGCCTTGCGGCTCGAGGTCTGGCAGCTGGTGACGGTGGGGTTGGTGGTGGCGGTGGCGGCTCAGGTCGGCGACGTGGCCGAGTCGCTGTTCAAGCGGGAGGTCGGCCTCAAGGACTCCTCGTCCCTCATCCCCGGGCACGGCGGCGTGCTCGATCGCCTCGATGCCCTGTACTTCGTCGCGCCGGTGGCGGCAGGGCTGTTCCGGGTGTTCGGCCTCGCATGACCGTCGGCGTCGCGATCCTCGGATCCACGGGATCGATCGGCTGTTCGGCACTGCAGGTCCTGGCGCGCCAGCGCGAGCGGTTCCGGGTCGCGGCGCTCACCGCGTACTCCAACGCGGACCTCCTGCAGCGGCAAGCGGCCGAATGGAAGCCATCCTACGTGGGGCTGGTCAACGGTGGGAGCAGGGAGCAGGGAGCGGGGAGCGGGACGTCATGCCTCGTCGAGGCTGCGACGCATCCCGACGTGCAGATCGTGGTGAATGCCATCGTCGGGGCAGCGGGGCTCGAGGCGACCCTGTCCGCTCTGCGGGCCGGAAAGCGCGTAGCGCTCGCCAACAAGGAGACGCTCGTGATGGCGGGCGAGCTGGTCACCCGAACCGCGCGCGAAGGCGGCGGGGAGATCGTGCCGGTCGACTCGGAGCACAGCGCCGTGCTGCAATGCATCACTGGGCGGCGTCCCGGCGAGCTGGCCCGGCTCATTCTCACCGCGTCCGGCGGGCCGTTCCGCACCTGGAACCCGGCTCGCGTCGCGAACGCTACGGTGGACGAGGCGCTGCGCCACCCGACCTGGAAAATGGGGAAGAAGATCACGGTTGACTCCGCCAGCCTCGTGAACAAGGCCCTCGAGGTGATCGAAGCGCATTTCCTGTTCGATCTGCCGTACCAGGGCGTGGAGGTCGTGGTCCACCCCCAGTCGGTGGTGCACGCGTTCGTCGAGTTCGTGGACGGGTCGGTCCTCGCTCAGGTCGGGTTTCCGACGATGGAGCTGCCGATCCTGTACGCGCTCACCCATCCCGATCGGGTGCCGGACGCCGGAGTGCGCCGCTTCGATCCGGTGGCGGCAGGGACCCTCACGTTCGAGCCGGTGGACGCCGAGCTGTACCCGGCATACGGGCTCGGGCGCGCCGCGGCCCTGGTCGGCGGGACGGCACCTACGGCCTTCAATGCGGCGAACGAGGTGGCGGTGGAGCTGTTCCTGGAGGGAAAGATCCGCTTCGGCCGGATCGGCGAAACGATCGCGCGCGTGCTCGACGGGCACCAGGCGGGCGATGCCTCCACGCTCGAGACGGTGCTCGCCGCCGACGCCGATGCGCGGCGCCTGGCGCGGGAGGCCGCGTGCTCCTGACCCTGGCTGCGCTCGCGGTCGTCCTCGGTCCGCTGATCTTCGTGCACGAGCTGGGCCACTTCCTCGCCGCGAAGGCCGTGGGGATCCAGGTGTTGCGGTTCTCGATCGGCTTCGGGCGTCCCATTCTCAGCTGGCGGCGCGGGGAGACAGAGTACTGGCTCTCGTGGCTGCCGCTCGGCGGGTACGTGAAGATGGCGGGGCTCGAGGACGAGGGCGTGGCCGGAGGTATCGAGGGTGGGAAGTCCGACGTCCCGGTGGACCCGGCGCGCGCGTTCGACCGCCAGTCCGTGTGGAAGCGGACGATCGTGATCCTCGCGGGCGTCACGATGAACGCGGTGTTTGCGTTCTTCATCTACTTCGGTCTCGCCGCGACGGCGGGCACGCCCGAACTCGCCAGCACGGAGATCGACTCGGTCGCGGCCCACGTGTTGCCGCCGGGGACGGAGGCGCTCGCGAGCCTCAGGTTCGGCGATCGGATCGTGCGCGTGAACGGAGACACCATCCGCTCGTGGAACGCCCTGCTCGACCGCATCCTGGCGGGCCCGACCACGCTGCGGTTCGAGGTCGCCGGCCGGCCTGATCCGCTCGTCGCGCACCTGCCCGACGGTCGGCTGCCCACGCGGCAGGCGTTGGCCCAGGCGCTGACCCGGCTCGATCCGCCGCGGCTGGGCATCGTCGAGCCGGGTCGGCCGGCGATCCGGGCGGGCTTGCGGCCGGGAGACCTGCTGGTACGGGCCAACGGCGATACGCTGCGGTCCTGGAGCGCGGTGCTGCGCGCGGTGTGGAGCAGCCCCGGCAAGCCGGTGCGGTTCGCGGTGCTGCGCGACGAACAGATCGTGCAGGTGACCGTCGTCCCCGAGAGCAAGGTCGAGACGGACAGCGCGTCCCCGCGACCGCGCGTGTACGGCGCCATCGGCGCCGCACCCAATCCGCCCACGATCCACGTGCGCGAGCCCCTCGGCCGCGCCCTGGTCTCGGGCTTCCAGGAGACGTGGGGTCGGGCCCAGGTGGTGCTCGGGTTCCTGAAGGGTCTCGTGCTGCGCGAGACCTCGTTCCGCGAGGTCGGGGGCATCATCACGGTCGGCCAGATCTCGGGACAGGTCGCGCGATTGGGCCTCGACTGGCTGCTCACCTTCGTCGCGTTCTTCTCGATCAACCTGGCGATTCTCAATCTGCTGCCGATTCCGATCCTGGATGGCGGGCAGCTGATGTTCCTGATCGCCGAGGCGGTGCGAGGCAAACCGTTGTCGCGCGAGCTGCGGACCCGGCTCAGCAATGTGGGGTTCTTCCTGCTGGTCGTCCTCATGATTCTCGCGCTCACCAACGATGCCCTCCGCATCCTCCCCCGTTAAGGACGCGCTCGAGAGCTACGTCGCGGGCCGCGTCAAGGCGGAGCGGCTCGTCGTCACGGTCGCCGCCGAATACTACCGGGACACGGGAAACGGGAAACGAGAAGCGTTACGGCCCTTGATCGATGTGATCGATCGTGCGTCGCCGGGGATCGTCGAGCTCGGGATTGCGCCGGGTGGCTCGGGCTTCGAGGTCAGGCTCGTCGAGCGGCCATTCCCCAAGCAACATGAAGCCGAGCTGCGGCGGGCGGCGGAGGCGGTGCTAGCGGGAAACGAGAAACGGGAAACGGGAAACGTGCAGCCCCCGAAAGCAACGGGCCTCTGGGCTTGGATCCGGTCGCTGTTCCGCGGCTCCGCGTCAGCCTGACCACCACTCCCGCCAGCGCGCCAGCCACCCCGCCGCCGGCTTGCGGTGCACCTCCGCGAGATCGGCCAGCAGCGCGGTCGCGTCGCGGTAGCGATCGTCCGGATGCTTCGCGAGGCACTTCATCACCACGCGCTCGAACCGCCGGGAGAGCTGCGGGCGCTTCTTGCGGAGGGAGGGGGGAGCCGCCTCTACGTGCATCCGCGCCAGCTCGAACCAGTCGGTCGAGGTGAAGGGGACCTCCCCGGTCGCGGCCTTGAAGAGGGTGACGCCCAGGGCGTAGAAATCGAGGCGCGCGTCGAGCGGCCGGCCCTGCGCCTGCTCGGGCGAGAGGTATTGCGGCGTTCCGATCGTCATGTTCACGCCGGTGGAGGCGACGTAGCCCGACACGGCGCGCGCGATGCCGAAGTCCGAAAGGACGGCGCGGCCGTCCGCGTGGAGCAGGATGTTGTCGGGCTTCAAGTCGCGGTGCATCACCCCCTGGGCGTGGGCGAATTGGAGCGCGCGGACCACGTCGACCGCGACGCGCACGATGTCGGCCTCCGGGAGCGGGCCCTGGCGCTCGAGCCGGGCGGCGAGCGAGTCGGCGCACAGGTCCATCGCGAAGTAGACGTAGCTCCCGGAGCGCGCCACGAATCGGATGCGGATGATGTTCGGGTGCTGGAGCTTCGCGGCGGTTTCGGCTTCGTTCCGGAACCGGCTCTCGAATTGGCGGTCGCCGGCGTAGCGCGGCATGAGGACCTTCACCGCGACCGGCGTGCCGTCCAGCTCGCGACCCGCGAACACCCAGGCGAAGCCGCCCTGACCGAGCAGACGCTCGAGGTCGTAGGGGCCGACGGTGCGGCCGACCAGGTCGGTGGGCGGGGGAGGCGCGTGGGTCACGAGGGCTTTACAAACCGGTGTCGGCGGTCTAAGTTACTGCGCTCTCAACAATTAGGGAACTGGATCAGATGTACGACAAGACGACGCCGGTCAGGAAGTACGGGCGGCACGAGGGAGACACGGGGTCCACCCCGGTCCAGATCGCGCTGCTCACCGAGCGGATCAACAGCCTCACCGATCACTTCCGGGTGCACGCCAAGGACTTTCACGGGCAGCGCGGCCTCCTCAGGATGGTCTCACAGCGCCGTCGCCTGCTCGAGTACCTGAAGCGCGCCGACCTGGAACGGTATCGGCAGCTCATCGAAGAGCTGGGTCTCCGCCATTAACACCGCTGGCGTCGCGTTGGGCGCCCCGGAAGAGCACCGGGGCGCCACGCGCGCATTTCTTTGTGCTCTAGTGCCGTTCCAACCATTCTCGTCGAGTGCCGTCGAGACGTTGGACCAGCACGGATTGATGCGACTGAAACACGTAGAACGTAACTTCGCGGGCCGCACTCTGAAGCTCGAGGCGGGCCGCCTGGCCAAACAGGCCGCGGGCTCCTGCCTCCTGCAATTCGGGGAGACGGTCGTGCTCGCCACCGTCACGGTGTCGGACAACGTGTCGACCCTTCCGTTCTTCCCCCTGACCGTCGAATACCGAGAGAAAGCCTACGCCGCCGGCAAGATTCCCGGCGGCTTTTTGAAGCGTGAGGGCCGGCCCTCGGACGACGAGATCCTCGCCGCGCGCGGGATCGATCGCTCGGTCCGGCCGCTGTTCCCGGAAGGGTTCAAGAACGAGGTGCAGGTCTTCGTGTACGTCCTCTCGGCGGACCAGGAGAACGACGCCGACGTGCTGGGCCTGACGGCGGCCTCGGCGGCGCTCACCATGTCCAAGGTGCCGTGGAACGGCCCGATCGCCGCCGTCCGCGTGGGGCGGGTGGAGGGCGCCTGGATCTTGAATCCCACCTTCCAGCAGCTCGAGTTCTCCGACGTGGACATGGTCGTGTCCGGCTCGAAGGATTCGATCGTGATGGTGGAGGGCGGGGCGCTCGAGCTGACCGAGGCCGAGATCGTGAAGGCCCTCGAGGTGGCCCACAAGGGCATCCGCGAGCTGCTGGACGCGGCCAACGAGCTCGTCGCCGATATGCGGCAGCCCAAGATGGAGTGGACCAAGGTCGAGCCGCCGGCGGACCTGGTGGCGCGGGTGAAGCAGCTCGCCGAGGCCCGGGTCTCCGAGGCGCTCAACCTGCCGGAGAAGTCCGAGCGGGCGCAGGCGCTCGCGGCCTTGAAGGCCACGATCCACGAAGAGCTCGCGGCTGAATTCCCCGAGAACGTGAAGGACGTCGCCAACGTGATCGAGGAAATCGAGTATCACACGATGCGCAACCAGGTCCTGACCCACGGCGAGCGGGTGGACGGACGCGACCTGGACACGGTGCGGCCGATCAGCTGCGAGGTTGGGATGCTGCCGCGCACGCACGGTTCGGCGCTGTTCACGCGCGGCCAGACGCAGGCGCTGGTGTCGGTGACCCTCGGGACGACGCGGGACGAGCAGCGCATCGACTCGATCGACGTGGCGCAAGAGACCACCAAGTCGTTCATGCTGCACTACAACTTCCCACCGTTCTCGACGGGTGAAGTGAAGCCGATCCGCGGGACCTCGCGCCGCGAAGTAGGGCACGGGGCGCTGGCCGAGCGGGCGCTGCAGGCGCTGCTCCCGCCGTACGACCAGTTTCCCTACACCCTCCGCATCGTGTCCGACATCCTCGAGTCCAACGGCTCGTCGTCCATGGCGACGGTGTGCGGCGGCTCGCTGGCGCTGTTCGATGCCGGCGTACCGATGACCGCCGCGTGCGCGGGCGTCGCGATGGGGCTCATCAAGGAGGCCGACCGGGTGGCGGTGCTCACCGACATCCTGGGAACCGAAGACGCGCTGGGCGACATGGACTTCAAGGTCGCGGGCACGCGCCAGGGCGTGACGTCGATCCAGATGGACATCAAGATCCTGGGCCTCGACTTCAAGATCATCGCCGAGGCGCTCGAGAAGGCGAAGCAGGCGCGGCTCCACATCCTCGACATCATGGATCAGGTGATGCCGAAACCGCGCTCGGAGCTGTCCAAGTACGCGCCGCGCATCATCACCATCCAGATCCGGCCGGACAAGATCGGCGACCTGATCGGCCCCAAGGGCAAGACCATCCGGGGCATCCAGGAGCAGACCGGCGCCGAGATCAACGTGGACGACAACGGCATGGTCACCATCTCCGCGGTGGGTGAAGGCGGCGAGCGGGCGCGCGACATGGTGCAGGCGCTGGTGCAGGAGCCCGAGGTGGGAAAGATCTACGAAGGTGTGGTGAAGAGCACCACGGCGTTCGGCGCGTTCATCGAGATCCTGCCGGGCGTCGAGGGGCTGCTCCACATCTCGGAGCTGCAGCACGGCCGCACCGAGCGCACCGAGGACGTGGTGAAGAAGGGCGACCACGTGCGGGTGAAGCTGCTCGAGGTGGACGAGCGCGGGCGGATGCGTCTGTCCCGTAAGGCGCTGATCGAGAAGCCGGAGGCGGCGCCGGCGCGCTCACACTGATGGAGACCGTCCGGCTCGACCGGGAGATCTCCCAGACCACCGCGCCGAGCGGGGTGATCGTGTTGTCCGAGCGGGTGCCGAGCGTCCGCTCGGTGGCGGTCGGGATCTGGGTGCGCAGCGCGAGCGCCCACGAGCCCCGCCCCAAGATGGGCGTGTCCCACCTGCTCGAGCACATGGTGTTCAAGGGCACCGAGCGCCGCACGGCGCAGCAAATCGCGCTGGCGCTCGAGTCGCGGGGGGGCTCGCTCGACGCCTACACCTCGCGCGACACGACGGCGTTCCAGGCCCGGGTGCTCGACACCGACCTGCCCCAGGCGCTGGACGTGCTCACCGACCTGGTACGGAATCCGGTGTTGCGGCCGAGCGACCTGGAGCTCGAGCGCAACGTCGTCCTCGAAGAGATCAACACCGTCGAGGACACGCCGGACGATCAGGTGTTCGATCTCGCGTATCAGACCCTCTGGCCCAAGCACTCGTACGGCTACTCGATCCTCGGAACGCGCGACACCGTCAGCGCCCTCTCGACCGACGACCTGAAGCAATTGCACGGGCGGGCGTACTTCCCCGCCAATTGCGTCATCGCGTCCGCGGGCAACCTCACGCATGAAGCGTTGCTCGATCTGCTGGCACGCCAGGGGTGGTTCGAACGTGGAACGGGCAACGTGGAACGTGCAACGCCTGCCGTCGTTCCGATTCCCCCCGCCGTTCGCGGTACTGAGGCGCGGCACACCAAAGACACCGCCCAGACCCACATCGTGTTCGCCACGGACTCGGTCCCCTACGCCGACCGGCGCAAGTACGCGCTGCTGGTGCTGGCGAACGTGTTCGGCGGCGGGATGTCGAGCCGCCTGTTCCAGCGCATCCGGGAGGAGCTGGGGCTGGCGTATGCGATCTACGCCTTCACCAGCTTCTATCGCCAGGTCGGCGTGACCGGTGTGTACGTCGGCACCCAGCCCAAGACGGCGTCGCAGGCCGCAGCGGCGATCCGCGAGGAGTATGCCAAGCTGGCGCGCGCGGGGCTCACGGGAGAGGCGCTCGCCGAGGCGAAGCAACAGACGCAAGGCCAGCTGATGTTGTCCCTGGAGAGTCCGTCCGCGCGGATGTATCGTTTGGCCGCCTTTCCGGTCCACGGCGAGCCGTACCAGAGCCTGGACCAGGTGCTGGCGGCGGTCGCCGGGCTGACGGAAGAGGAGATGGCGAGCGTGGCGAAAGAATTCTTTGCGCCGGAGCGGCAAACCATTGTATGGCTCGGCCCGGAGAAGGACTGACAGGCGTCGCGGAAAGACTGAAAGACGTCACGAAGAGACGTCGCGAGAAACCGTCACGGAAAGGCGTGCGCGGAGCATGATCGTCGGTGTTCCCAAGGAGATCAAAACCGCCGAGAACCGAGTGGCACTCGTGCCCGCGGGGGTCGAGTCGCTGGTGGGCGACGGGCACAGCGTGCTGGTGGAGCAGGGGGCGGGGCTCGGCTCGGGGTTCGCGGACGAGGCGTATCGCGCGGCGGGGGGGACGCTCGTGCCGAAGGCCGCCGACGTGTGGGCCAAGGCCGAGATGGTGGTCAAGGTGAAGGAGCCGATCGAGCCCGAGTGGCCGTGCATGCGCAAGGGCCAGGTGGTGTTCACCTACTTTCACTTCGCCGCCTCGGAGTCGCTCACGCAGGCGGTGATCAAGTCGGGGATCGTCGCGATCGCGTACGAGACGGTGCAGCTCGCGTCGGGGGAGCTCCCCTTGCTCACGCCGATGAGCGAGGTGGCGGGCCGGATGGCGGTGCAGGAGGGGGCGAAGTACCTCGAGAAGGTGTACGGCGGTAGTGGGATCCTGCTGGGCGGCGTCCCCGGAGTGCTGCCGGCCGAGGTGCTGATCATCGGCGGGGGAGTGGTGGGCGCGAACGCGGCGAAGATGGCGGCGGGCCTGGGCGCCCGGGTGACGCTGCTCGACCTGTCGCTCGATCGGCTGCGCTACCTCGCCGACGTGCTTCCTTCGAATGTCGATCTGCTGTACTCCAACCGCCACAACCTGCTGGAGCAGCTACGCCGGGCCGATCTCGTGATCGGCGCCGTGCTCTTGCCGGGGGCCAAGGCCCCGAAACTGGTGCGGCGCGACGATCTCAAGCTCATGAAGCCGGGGTCGGTCATCGTGGACGTGGCGGTGGATCAGGGTGGCTGCTCGTGGACGGGATCATTCACTACGCAGTGGCGAACATGCCGGGAGGGGTGCCGCGCACCTCGACGCTCGGGCTCACGAACGCGACCTTCCCGTACGCGAAGCGCCTGGCGCGGAACGGCTGGAAACAGGCGTGCAAGGACGATCCGGCGTTATTCCTCGGTCTCAACGTGGTCGAGGGGAAGGTGGTGTATCCCGCGGTCGCGGAGACGTTCGGGTTAACGTCAGCGGATCCTAAGACCCTCGTGTGAAGGGAAAGCGATGACGGAGCGGAAGACGCTGGCGATCCTGGTCGGCGGCGGGCCGGCGCCGGGGATCAACAGTGTCATCGGTGCGGCCGTCATCCGGGCACGGCTCGAGGCGGTGGATGTGCTCGGGGTGCGCGACGGGTTCGAGTGGATCATGCAGGGCGATATCGACCACGTGACCCCGCTCGACATCGGCGAGGTGAGCCGCATTCACTTTCGCGGCGGCTCCTACATCGGCATCTCGCGCGCCAACCCGACGAAGGACCCCGCGCATCTCGACAACGCGGTGCTGGCGTTGTTGCGGCTCAACGTCTCGCAGCTCATCACCATCGGCGGCGACGACACCGCCTATTCCGCCATGAAGCTGGAGGAGAAGGCGGCGGGGCGGCTCCAGGTGGTGCACGTGCCGAAGACGATCGACAACGATCTCGATCTGCCGCCGCACGTGGACACCTTCGGCTTCCAGACGGCGCGTCACTACGGCGTCGAGATCGTGAAAAACCTGATGGTGGACGCCAAGACCACGTCGCGCTGGTATCTCGTCATCACGATGGGCCGGGGCGCGGGTCATCTGGCGGTCGGCATCGGCAAGGCGGCGGGCGCCACACTCACGCTCATCCCCGAAGAATTTCTGGGGCGGCGCATCCGACTCAAGGCGGTGGTGGACACGCTCGTGTGCGCGATCATCAAGCGGTTGTCGTACGGCCGGCTGGATGGCGTCGCGGTGGTCGCGGAGGGACTGGCGCTGGGCATCGACCCCGCTGAGCTGGCGGGCGTCGAGGAGATGGAGCGGGACACCCACGGCAACGTCCGCATCGCCGAGGTGAACATCGGTGAGATCCTCAAAGCGGCGGTGCAAAAACGCCTCAAGGAGTTCGGGCTGAAGTCGACGATCGCGGCGAAGAACATCGGCTACGAGCTGCGCTGCGCGGACCCGATCCCGATGGATATGGAGTACACGCGCGACCTGGGCTACTGTGCCGCCAAGTACGTGCTGGGGGGCGGCAGCGCGGCGATGATTTCGCTGCAGGCGGGCCGGTTTGTCCCCATCCCGTTTGCGGAAATGATCGATCCCGCGACCGGTCGGGCGCGCACGCGGCGGGTAGACATCACCTCGACGCGCTACGCCATCGCGCGCCGCTACATGATTCGGCTGCGGCGCGACGACTTCGACGATCCGCACGAGCTGGCGCGCTTCGCCGCGACGGCCCACGTGTCGGTGGAAGAGTTCCGTCGGCAGTTCGCCTATCTGATCGAGGAGGAGCCGCCACCGCTGGTATTCGACCCCGTGGTGGAGCGAGATCCCGGGGCGCGCGTGTGACGCGCTCGACGGTGGTGCAGGTACGCCGGCTGCCGCACCACGACGGGCTCCCCTTGCCGACGCGACAGACGGCCGGATCCGCGGGGTATGACGTGCACAGCGCCGAGGCGGACTTCACTTTGGCGCCGCTGGAGCGCCGGTTGGTGCCCACGGGGCTGGCGCTCGCGATTCCCGACGGTTACGAAGCCCAGGTGCGGCCCCGCTCGGGGCTCGCGTTGAAGCACGGCCTCACCCTCCCCAATGCACCCGCCACGATCGATTCGGACTATCGCGGCGAGCTGATGATTCCGATGATCAACCTCGGCACTGAGCCGGTGGTCGTGACGCGCGGCACGCGCATCGCGCAGCTGGTGTTTCAGCGGGTCGAGCTGGTGGAGCTCGAGGAGGTGTCCGAGCTACCGCCGAGCGCGCGGGGCGGGGGAGGGTTTGGGAGTACGGGCGTATGAATCGCGCCTCGTACCTGCTCGGATCGTCGATGGCCCTTGCGTTGGTCGCAGTCGCGCCCGCTCAACAGTCCCCCCTGGGTGTTTTCCAAAGTGATACGGACGTGGGCCAGGTGACCAAGCGGGGCTCGGTCACCTACGACGCTGCGCGGGCGCGCTACACGATCGCGGGGTCGGGTGCGAACATGTGGTTCGACCGCGACGCCTTCCATTTCGTGTGGCGGCGCATCGAGGGGAATGTCATCCTGACCGCGCGGGCACAGTTCGACGGGCCGGGCGTGGAGCCGCATCGCAAGTTCGGGCGGAGTGTGCGCTCCAGTCTCGAGAGCGGCTCGCCGCACGTGACGGCGGCAGTACATGGCGACGGGCTCGTCGCGTTGCAGTTCCGCCGCACGGTCG